>Ga0136611_10000690_pt1 | contig 22709 bp, 25 predicted proteins | sample AntDrymUQ2232306_2_FD_106645 | JGI IMG/M metagenome (GOLD analysis project Ga0136611, IMG submission 106645) | Polar desert sand microbial communities from Dry Valleys, Antarctica - metaG UQ223 (23.06) | ecosystem: Environmental > Terrestrial > Soil > Desert | place: Antarctica: Dry Valley...
GCGTTATGGTAGCCGGGACCGGGGTGCGACGCCAGCGAACTTAACCATATCGCCCTTGTCGAATGGTTATACTGGGCGTGATGGAGCCGAAGCTTTTTGTGGTAACCGGGGCGCCCGGCTCGGGCAAGAGTACAGCAGCCCAGGCATTTATCCAGCGTCGCACCTCGTACCTCGCGTACGACATCGACTGGCTGGGGATGGTCGCCTCTGACCTGGCGGGTAAGGACATCTTCTTCGAGCCGTCCACCTGGAAACCGTATGGGGCGCTGTGGTTCGAGGTGCTGCACACCGCGTATCGAAACGGGCGGATCGCGGTATTCTTCTCGCCGAACACCCCAAGCGACTTCGCGTCGCTCGGCCTCCCTGCCTGGTGTCGAGCCATCGAGTGGTTGTTGCTTGACTGCGACAATGTGACGAGGCGCGAGCGGCTGCGGTCCCGGCCAGAATGGACAGCGCCTATGATCGAGGACGCGATCGAGGACGCGCGTGACCTGCGCTCGAGAGTCACTGACAGGGTAGATACCGCCCGAGAGACTCCGGCGCAGGTGGCTAGGTCAATCCTGTTCTGGCTTGATTCTCACGGATTGAGGCCGGTCTAATCCGCGAACGACTATGCGGCGTGGATTGGGAGGCGTTCCTCCATTCGATGGCGCTTGGCGGTCTCACCGGAGCCGTTAGCACTTTGACCGGAAGAGTGCCAAAAACACTTGCGGTTTCCAGATGGGTGTAGTAGAATGCATATCAGGTTAGCACTCGTGTAGAGAGAGTGCTAAGGGAATACAGGGAACGAGGAGGGGTAGGACGCAGATGACTCAGGCAACTGTCAAGACCATTCGCCCGCTGGGTGACCGCATCGTGGTCAAGCCTGCGGAGCGTGAGGAGATGACCCGCAGCGGTATTGTGCTGCCGGACACAGCGAAGGAGAAGCCGCAACAGGGCAGCGTCATCGCCGTTGGTCCGGGCAAGGTGCTCGACAACGGTGAGCGTCAGGCAATGGAGCTATCGGAAGGTCAGACCATCCTGTTCGCCAAGTACGCGGGCACAGAGTTCAGCCTCGACGAAGAGGACGTTCTGATCCTGCGGGAGAGCGACGTGCTCGGGATTCTCAGCTAGATCAGCAGCAGTCACAAAACACGGAGGTATTGCGTAACCTATGGCTAAGCAAGTGGAGTTTAACGAGGAAGCTCGTAAGTCCCTCAAGCAGGGTGTCGACACCCTCGCAAACGTGGTAAAGACCACACTCGGCCCCCGTGGCCGCAACGTGGCGCTCGATAAGAAGTTCGGTGCCCCGAATGTCACGCACGACGGTGTGACGGTCGCCAAGGAAGTCGAGCTCGAAGAGCCGTTCGCAAACATGGGCGCACAGCTCCTCAAGGAGGCCGCGACCAAGACCAACGATGTCGCTGGCGACGGGACGACGACCAGCGTCGTGCTCGCCCAGAGCATCGTAAACGAGGGCCTCAAGAACGTGGCCGCTGGCGCAAACCCGATGATGCTCCGCCGGGGCATTGAGCTCGCGACTGAGCAGGCGGTCAAGACGCTTAAGGAGATCAGCACCCCCGTCAAGGGTCGTGACGACATCGCGCACGTCGCGACCGTTTCTTCCGCCGACTCCGAGATCGGCGCCCTGATCGCCGAGGTGATGGATAAGGTCGGCAAGGACGGCGTGATTACGGTCGAGGAGAGCCGCGGGCTCGCGTTCGAGACCGAGTACACCGAAGGTATGCAAATCGACCGCGGGTACATTTCCCCGTACTTCGTCACCAACTCCGAGCGGATGGAGTCCACGCTCGACGATCCGTACATTCTGGTCACGGACAAGAAGCTCTCCGCGATCAATGACATCCTCCCGCTCCTGGAGAAGTTCCTCCAGGTGTCGAAGAACTTGCTCATCATCGGCGAAGACGTCGACGGCGAGGCACTCGCGACGCTCGTGGTGAACAAGCTGCGCGGCACGATCAACGTGCTTGCGGTGAAGGCCCCCGGCTTCGGTGACCGTCGCAAGGAGATGCTCCGCGACATCGCGGTACTTACCGGTGCGACCGTGATCTCTGAGGAGGTTGGCCGCCGGCTCGACAGCGCGACAGTGGAGGATCTTGGCCGCGCACGCCGTGTGGTCGCGACCAAGGACGACACTACGATCGTCGAGGGGCGTGGCGAGCCTACTGAGATCAAGGGCCGCGGAGAGCAGATTCGCGCGCAGATTGAGACCACGACGAGCGACTTCGATCGCGAGAAGCTGCAGGAGCGGCTTGCGAAGCTTCAGGGCGGCGTCGCCGTGATCAAGGTAGGCGCGGCGACTGAGACGGAGCTCAAGCTTCGCAAGACCCGCGTCGAGGATGCGCTCTCGGCCACCCGTGCCGCAGTTGAGGAAGGCATCGTCCCCGGTGGCGGCGTCGCACTAATCCGCGCTGCGGACGAACTCCACAAGGTCAAGGGCGATGGCGACACCCGCACTGGTGTGAACATTGTGCGCCGTGCGCTCGAAGAGCCTCTGCGCCAGATCGCCGCAAACGGTGGTCAGGATGGTGGCGTGATCGCCCAGAACGTGCGCCGCATGCAGCAGGAGCAGAATAACCCGAACCTCGGGTACGACGCGCTCACGGAGGAGTACGCCGACCTGTTAAGCAAGGGCATCATCGATCCTACTAAGGTCGTAAGCTCCGCGCTCCAGAACGCCGCATCGATCGGTTCGATGATCCTCACCACTGAGGCACTCGTGACCGACCTTCCGGAGAAGAACCCCGCTCCAGCGATGCCGGGCGGCGGGATGGACTACTAAACTCGGCGACGAGTTTAAGTTCAGCGTACCGAGTGGGCCGCGACGGAGAAATCCGTCGCGGCCCACTTGTTTTAGTCGACGCTGTTCGCCTCATCCCCTAAATTCGGGGCATAACCCGCCTCTTCGCCGCAGTCGTACCGCAGACCGCTCGTGCAATGGTAAAGGCACGAGGACCGGGAGCGGCGGGTGGTAATCGAGTAAGGGGTGAGACCATGTTCGGACTGACTACCGAGGGCCAGTATTTCGTTGTCGCGCTGCGCCTGCTGGTGCCACTTCTGATTCTGCGCAAGCCGCTCCTGGGTGGCGTGCTGGCGCTGCTGCTCGACGGCGCGGACGTGATCATCGTCGAGTTGTTTGGTCCCGGCGGCATGGGACCACAGTATCATCAGCTCGACAAAGTCCTCGACCTGTACTACCTCGGACTTGAGTTCTTCGTCTCGTTGCACTGGAGTGAGGTGCTCGCCCGCAAGACAAGTATCGCCCTCTTCGTGTTTCGGCTAGCCGGCGTGGTGCTGTTCGAGCTGACCAGTCTCCGTCTGATGTTGTTTCTGTTCCCGAACTTGTTCGAGAACTGGTTTCTGTTCTGTGCCGCGCGCGACCGCTTCTTTCCGCGGTTCCGACTGAAGTCATGGGGTCGTGTCGCTGTCGTGCTCGGCTTGCTCTACATCCCGAAGTTCCCGCAAGAGTACCTGCTGCACTATGCTGAGGCGATGCCGTGGGACTGGTTCAAGCGAAATGTCCTCTGAGGGCGACGGAGGCTGGGGACAGGGAGCCGGGCGGGCTGGTGCCGGAGTCGCGGTCGGAGTCGTTGTAGTGGGACTCCTCGCCTCCTCAAGCGCGAAAACGCGCGGACCCAACGCGGCCCTCAGTCCGCAGCCATCGTCGCCGGACCTTACAGGGACGGGCGGCTGGGCTGGTAGAACAGCCAGAAGAGGAAGAGCAGGGAGAGGACGGGCCAGAAGAAGTAAAAACCGATCACAGGTGGCTCCAATCGAGGAAGTGTGGCTGTTTGATGCACTGGAGCCGAGTATATGCCGTAGCGCTAAATGCCCCCCCAACAAAACGCACTCCGCCGTAAACGCCGCGTAAACCGACGGCACGCTCGCATCCGGGCGTCATCGGCTTTCGGTGAGACGTTACGTCAGTGCAGGAGGCTCAGTTTTTCTGATTGGCGTCGCGACAGAAGCGCTGCTCGACGGCGAGAAAGCGGTGAAAGGGCTGCGGGGCGAGACGCCCATGTTCGGGTTCGTGCCTGCGCACTGCGCCGCCGGGACGCAATCCGATTGAATGCCTTCTCGTGTCGGCAACGCTTCGGATGACCATTCCTCGCCCTGATGGATACCGGGCAAGGTATGGCAGGGTTTTATGGCGGTAGCACGGTCTGTAGTATACTGCGGATCATTGGCTTGAATGCTCCATAATAAGCCTTCCCTGGCCGGTGCAAGGAACACACGAGATGACGCGTTGACACACGACGCACTGGTCCGGAAAGAAATGCCGCACAACCTGGGCGAGGGGCTCGTTCTGCGGCGGGCCACCGCCGCCGACTCCGAGGCGGTTGCTGCGCTCAACGGCGAAATCCACGCCGACTCGCCGCAGACTTTCAGCGCTGGTATGGCCGCATGGACGCGCGACCTTATGAACGGCAACCATCCCACCTACCGGGCGTCCGACTGGACGGTTGTGGAGGACACGCGGGCGGGCCGGATCGCATCGACCATGTGCCTGCTATCGCAGACCTGGTCGTACAGCGGCATCTCGTTCGGCGTTGGTCGCCCGGAGCTGGTGGGCACTCTCCCCGAGTATCGTCGGCGTGGGCTCGTGCGCTCCCAGATCGCCGTGCTGCACGCCTGGAGCGCTCAGCGCGGCGAGCTGTTAGGCGATCACCGGGGTCCCGTGGTACTACCGCCAGTTCGACTACGAGCTGGGCGGCCTGACTCTCGGCGGCGCCCGCACCGGCTATCTCCCCCTTGCGCCTGAGCTCGCGGCCGAGGACCGGGAGCCATACCGGGTCCGCGATGCCATAGAGGGGGACCTGCCCTTCATCGCGGGTCTGTACGAGCGGCGGATACGCCGCGACCGGGTCGCCTGCCTGCGCGACGGGGCTGCGTGGCGCTACGAGCTCGACGGGCGCGACCCAGCGAGCGAGGTAGCAGTTCGGCTGGCCGTGATCGAGACGCCGGACGGGGTACCGGTCGGCTATCTGGCCCACGCGGGGCGGATCAGCAACGGCGCCATACACTTGGGCGAGTACGAGCTGACACCCCAAATCTCATGGGGAGCGGTAACGCCCGTGGTCATACGCGCCCTTGTGGCACGGGGGAAGGACTACGCGGCGCGGGACCAGCAGCAGCTCCGGTCCTATGTCTTCTGGTTGGGCGTCGAGCACCCCGCGTACGAGGTGGCGGCCGCCCACCTGCCGAACGTGCAGACGCCGTATGCGTGGTACCTGCGCGTGCCCGACATACCCCGGTTCCTGCGGCACATCGCCCCCGCCCTCGAGGAGCGGCTCGCCGGGACGAGTCTGGCCGGACACACGGGACAACTCAACATCAGCTTCTACCGCCACGGCATCCGGCTCGACTTCGACCAGGGGCGCATCACGGCGCATCCGTGGGACGAGACGCCCGCCGATCGCCGCGGCGCGGCATTCCCCGGCCATACTTTCCTGCAATTGCTGTTCGGGTATCGCTCGCTGGACGAGCTGGCGTATGCCTTCGCCGACTGCGGGGCACGGGGCGACGAGCCGCGGGCGCTGTTGAACGCGCTGTTCCCGAAGCAGGCGTCGCACGTCTGGGCACTCACGTGAGACTGCCCGACCGTCCAGAATTATAGAACGGAGCGACCATGCGACGCGAGTACCCGATACTGGAGTTTGACCCCGAGCGGCGTGCAATGATCGAGCCAGCGCCGAACCGGTCTGTCGACATGCCGGAGCATTGCGTCGTTTGTTTCTTCCAGGACGTGATCACCGGCCTCCGCGAGGCGGGGCGAATGCGCGAGGTCTGGCTGCTGGGCAGCGAGATGGGCACACACCCCGTCTACGAGCTGGACATCAACGGACAACGCATCGCCCTATTTCACCCCGGCGTCGGCGCGCCCCTCGCCGCTGCGTTTCTCGATGAGGTCATTGGCCTGGGATGCCGCAAGTTCATTGCGTGTGGCGGTGCGGGCGTGCTCGACGGCGAGATCGCCATGGGTCACCTCGTCGTGCCGACGGTGGCAGTGCGCGACGAGGGCACATCGTATCACTACCTGCCACCGGCGCGCGAGGTCGCCGCCAGCCCCATGGGAGTGGCGGCGATAGAGGTCACGCTGCGAGAGCAGGGCGCGAGCTACCTGCTGGGGAAGACGTGGACGACGGACGCAATCTACCGCGAGACGCCCGCAAAGGTCCGGCGGCGGCGGGAGGAGGGCTGTCTGACGGTCGAGATGGAGGCAGCCGCGTTCTTCGCTGTCGCCGAGTTCCGAGGTGTGACCTTTGCCCAGATTTTGTATGGCGGGGACAACCTCGGCGGCGACGAGTGGGACTCGCGCGACTGGGTGCGCAGTCCCGTGCGAGATCGCCTGCTGTGGCTTGCTATTGACGCGTGTCTGCGTCTCTAAACGGGAAAGCCCCAAGCGATCCGAAATATTTGCTGAGCGGCGGGTGTGCCATCGCGCGAAACGGCCTCGGGGGCACGAACGCTTCGGTTTCCTCGCCGCCCGCCGGTTATACCAACTCCGGCTGAATAGTAGCGTTTCTGTCATTCCGAGCGTGCGAGGAATCCGTGGTCGGGTTTACGGATCCCTCACGGAGTTCGGGATGACATGCAATAGTGTTCAAGCGGATTGCGTATGAGTAGTCAACAATCATTTGAAGTTATCGCCACCGTTGCCGATCAACGGACACAGATGCAGCCGTCATTACTTCAAAGTGCTTTGATATACTGCGGACATCATCCTCAAAGAAAGGAGCTTCGCATGGCCGTGAAAAGCACCAACATACTCGCTTCGCTCGATGTCGCGCAGTTCTTCAAGGCGCTGGCCGACGACACACGATTGCGGATAGTGCATCTACTGGCGCTCTCTGATATGCGCGCTGGGGAGGTTACCGAGCGACTCGGCCTGCAACAGAACGCCGTATCGTACCATTTTAAGCAGTTGCGCGCCGTGGGGTTAGTGCGGGACCGGCGCAGTACTGCCGACGCCCGCGACGTGTATTACAGCGTCGATCTGAACCGGCTCCATACGCTGTACCACGCCGCCGGTGAATCACTTCACCAAAGCCTGGCTTCGGAGCAGCGTTCGAGCAGGGAGACGGGAGACCAGATAGCCCAGCCACTTCGAATTCTCTTCCTGTGTACGCACAATAGCGCCCGGTCTCAGCTCGCGGAGGCCATCGCACGCAGGATAGGTGGCGACTCAGTAGACGCCTGTAGTGCGGGGAGCGTAGTGAGTGAGCTGCACCCACTGACGTTGCAACTCCTCGTGGAATGGGACATTGACACGACGGGACACCGCTCGAAGACGATGGATGAGTTCCTGGGGCAGGAATTCGACTACATTATCACCACCTGTGACCAAGCCAACGAGGGATGTCCCGCGTTTCCTGGAGACCCGAAGCGCATTCACTGGAGCTTTGCAGACCCCAAAGCGGTCGAGGATCCCGAGGAGCAGTTGCGGGCGTTCCAGACGATACGCGGTGAGCTGCTCACCCGAATACGATACCTGCTTGGTTTGCCACACCCGAGAACTGGGGCGCGGATTCACCTTCGATCCGTCGACGCCCCGACGGAGCAGGCTTGAACACCCCGCTCGTCCGTCGCACCGTCGCCGAACTCGTAGGCACGTACGCGCTTGTTACGGCTGGCGGTGGCGCGATAGTCGTGAACGCCGAGACGGCGGCACTCGGTCACGTCGGTGTCGCCCTCGCCTTCGGTTTGGTTATTATGGTGATGATCAGCGCCGTCGGGCACCTCTCGGGGGCGCACTTCAACCCTGCCGTAACCGTGGCGTTCGCCCTCACCCGGCACGTCCCGTGGAGCGATGTGGCGGCGTACCTCACCGGGCAGTTCGCCGGTGCGGTCTTGGGGGCACTGACGCTGCGCGCCCTGTTCGAACCGGTAGCGGACCTGGGCGCTACCCAGCCCGCTGGGAGCATCGGACAGTCCCTCGGTATGGAGATATTGCTCACGGCGGTGTTGATGTTCGTCATCATCTCCGTCGCGACCGACACGCGTGCCGTGGGACACCTCGCGGCCGTCGCCATCGGGGCTACTGTGGCCTTAAACGCGCTCTGGGGCGGTCCGATCAGCGGTGCATCGATGAATCCGGCGCGCTCCTTCGGCCCGGCGCTCATCGCCGGCGTCTGGGATGCCCACTGGGTGTACTGGCTGGGGCCACTTCTCGGAGCCAGCATCGGAGGCGTCTTGTACCAGTGGCTGCGCGCGCCGGGTCGGGAGCGGGTCCTCCGCGAGGTTCGCGAACCCGCATCCGCATCGGTGAACATGCGGAGAGGAGGATAGCCCATGGCCGATCACGAGAAGCCGCATCGGGCTCGGGTGCTGTTCCTGTGTAAGCACAACAGCGCGCGCTCCCAGATGGCCGAAGGCTTACTTCGGCATCTTGGTGGCTTGGGCTTTGAGGCGCACAGCGCTGGCACGGAGGCAACAAGTGTCCGCCCCGAGGCTGTGGCGTCGATGCACGAGATCGGGATCGACATCGGGGAGCAGAAGTCCAAGCCTCTTGCCCCCTTCCTGACGGAGCAGTTCGACTACGTGATCACGGTGTGCAACGCAGCGAGCGAGGCGTGCCCCCTCTTCCCCGGAACGACACGACGCCTGCACTGGCCGGTGGACGACCCCTCGGCGGTGGATGGCGCGGCGGCGACGCGTGAGGCGGCCTTCACGAGTGCGCGCAATGAGCTCCGTCGCAGGATCGAGGAGGAACTGCTCTCACGGGACTCCAAGGCTTAGTCACCTTGAGTGAGACCGCGTGCGCCGTCCTGAGGGCGTCGTCAACTTCCAGGGGACAGCAGCCGTTCCACGATCACCACATCGCACCACATTCCCTCAAGCTGACCATGGCGCTCGTACACCCCGACTTCGCGGAAGGCGAGAGAGCGTAGCAGGCCCCGGCTCGCGGCGTTCTCGACGAAGACGCGCGACACGAGTTTCGAGAAGCCCATCTCGTCTGCGGCGGCGATCAGCGCCGTCATCGCAATCCGCCCCGCTCCCCTGCCCCGGTGCCCGCGCTGCACAAATACCGAGAACTCCGCGATGCCTGCATAGCATTCCCGGGACCGGTACTGGAACGTCGCGGCGAAGGCCACCACCTCCTCTCGCTCCTCCGCGACCACGATCGGATGCACCCCGTCGAACCAGGCGCGAACCTCCGCGGATGTTCTCGGCCGGGTCTCGAACGTGGCCACCCGGTCCTCGATGCCCTCGTTGTAGATGCGCGCGATGGCCGAAGCGTCGCGCGGCGTGGCGAGCCGAGCGTTCAAGAACTAAGCCCCGGCCACGACACCGCGGCCCCGGTGCCCTGCGGATGCGCCGATCCGCGCGTCGTGTCCGCTGTCCCGGCGCAGTCCCCCTGAGCAATATCGATGAGCAAGGTGCGCCGCCGGACCGTCTCAGGAGCGAGATGTCCTGCGGTCACGCCGGGCGACCGTCTGCGCTGCGTTTTTGAAGGTCCGGCAAAAGGAGTGCGTCCTTTCCGCCCCGGCCGCGTCTATATCGTCGAAGCGATCGTGTTCGTTCGTGTGCGGGGATAGTATCATGGCAGCATGTCTGGCGTACCCGGCCTGCTGCGAGCAGTGTCAGGATCCGCAGCGTGGCACGCACAGCAAGCGCGTGCCCCAGGTCCGATGCAGCGACACGACAATCTGGGAGATCGGGGGTGAGGACCGGTGACATGGACGGTCGAGGGCGTATGGGACGAGTTCGACTCGGGCCTGCGCGGTTTCATACGGGGCCGAGTGCGCGACCATCACGCTGCCGAGGACATACTCCAGGAGGTGTATCTCAAGATACACGCGCACATCGGCGGCTTGCGCGACGAGGAGCGAGTGCAGTCGTGGGTTTACCAGGTCGCCCGGAACGCGATAGCGGACCACTACCGACGATCGCGCCCGACCACGGTGCTTGGCGATGTACCGTACCACCCGGTCGACCCCGCCGACGATGAGGCGGCGCGGGCGCTCGCGGGTAGCGTCCGGCGTCTTGTGGATAGCCTGCCGCCAGATTACAGAGAGGCGCTGATCCTGACCGAGTACGAGGGACTCACCCAGGTGCAGTTGGCGGCGCGGCTGGGAATCTCGGTGTCGGGGGCAAAGTCGCGGGTCCAAAGGGCGAGGAGCCACCTCAAGGCCGCGCTCCTCGCTTGCTGTCACTTCGAGCTCGATCGTCTCGGTGGGATTATCGACTATCAGGCCAGGGACGCGTGCTGCGTGGACTGTGGCGACTCCTGTGCCCCCGGCGGTGGGTAGGCTCCCAAAGGGTGCATCCTTTTGTTGACCGTTTCGTCTATACCCACGAGAGCTGAAAAAGGCTTGTCAATGAGAGCGGGTATCGCGCACAAGGAGAAAGAACGATGAGACACGTCGACGCACGAGTGGCAGAACGTCATGGCAAAGCCGTACACGAGTTTGTTCGGGAGAAGTATGCGTCCGCCGCGCGCCAGGTGGCGGGCGGCGGCGGCTGCAGTACCGCCGAATCGGATTCGTGCCGCGGCGATGCGGACCCGGTCACGTCGGACCTGTATGCCCCAGCAGAGATCGAGGGCTTGCCGATAACCGCGGTGAACGCCTCGCTCGGTTGCGGCAATCCCACTGCCTTGGCCAACCTCCTTCCGGGGCAGACGGTTCTGGATCTGGGGAGCGGCGCGGGCCTGGATGTACTTCTCTCGGCCAACCGCGTCGGGCCAGATGGTCGCGCCTACGGACTGGATATGACTGACGAGATGCTGGAGCTCGCGCGCTGCAACGCACGCGAGGCGGGCGCGACGAACGTGGACTTCCTGAAGGGGCGGATCGAGGCCGTGCCTCTGCCCGACCACTCCGTGGATGTCATCATTTCCAACTGCGTCGTGAACCTCTCCCCCGACAAGGATGCGGTGCTGCGGGAGGCGTACAGGGTGCTGAGGCCCGGCGGGCTGTTCGCGGTGTCTGACGTCATCGTCCTGGGAGAACTGAGTGAGAACATCCGGCACGACATGGAGGCGTGGGCGGGCTGCGTGGCAGGCGCACTCGGCGAGGATGAATACCGATCCAGGCTCGGCGCGGCGGGCTTCTCCGACGTCGAGGTGCAGGTGACGCGTACATACTCGGCGAATGAGGCCATGGGGGAGAGCTGCTGTGCTACCACAGCCGGGGGCGGCGCGCTAGCGAGCGCCTTCATTCGCGGTCGCAAGCCAGCGGGCGCGACAGGGAACAATGGGTAGCGCTGACGCCGACGGGAGGAGAAGGGCCGACTCCTCCCGTCGGCGCTGACGGGTGCGGGTCGCGCGGTGGGTACGGCGACCAGGGAGAGGTTAAAGTCGTGGCACTGCCGATGTGGCCGAATACTCCGGGCGGTGTACGCAACAACTGATACGCAGTCCGCTTGAACGCTGGTGCATGTCATCCCGAACTCCGTGAGGGATCCGTAACCGGGACCACGGATTCCTCGCACGCTCGGAATGACAGAAACGCTACTATTCAGCCGGAGTTGGTATGAGCGGTGTGACGCTGCCCGCACGTGGCCCGTGGAAATATGCCGGCCGCACTTTGACATGAACCTGCTACGGCGGTGACTCCGAGCGGCAGAGCGCGCGCTCGGTCATGCTATAATGCGCGCGATATGCAACCCCTCCAGAAACATCCGGGGGTGCCCGCGCCGTGGATTCGGCGGCTCGCGGCGCTCCTCATACTGCTTATTGCGGCGGTGACGTCCGGGTTTGGCCCACCGCCGGGCGCGAACCCCACCCCCGCGGATTCCGAGCGGCTCACGCAGGGCGAGCTTGCGACGCTGCGCGCCTCTTCGGTACCGATGCTTACCGCCCGGTCCGCACTGCTGATGGATACTGGAACGGGGCGCGTGCTCTGGGGCAAAAAGCCAGACCAGCGTCTCCCCATCGCGAGCACCACGAAGCTGATGACCGCTCTCCTGGCCGCGGATCTCGCGGAGCCGGAGGAAGTGGCCACAGTGTACCCTCGGGATCTTGTTCTGGGGTCGACGGTCTCACTCCGCGAGGGTGAGCGCATGACGATCGAGCAGTTGCTGTACGGCGCGCTAATGCAATCCGGCAACGATGCGGCGGTGACGATAGCGGACCACGTCGGGCGCGAGCACCTGGGCGGCGTCGGGGATGACGGGATCCAGACGTTCGTGGATGCGATGAACGCGCGCGCGCGGAAGATGGGGCTGAAGAACACGCAGTTCAAAAACCCAAATGGTTTCGATGAGCCGGGTCAGTACTCCACAGCGCGGGACCTCGCAATTCTAGGTCGCGAGGTGCTCGCCGATTCGTTGCTGGCGGGCATCGTCGCGACGGCGCAGTATCGGCTCACCGGATACATACCTATCGGGCGAGAGCGCTCCCCGGTGTATCACCCGGTGCGGACCACCAACGAGTTACTGCGCTCGTACCGTGGCGCGAACGGGCTCAAGACCGGCACGACGCCCCAGGCGGGGGAGGCGTTAGTCGCATCAGTGCGACGCGACGATGCGTCGCTGATCGCCGTGATGCTGGGCGCGACGGATCGTTTTGCCGATGCGCGTATGCTTTTCGACTGGGGGTTCGACCGCTACGAGTGGCTGCCGGTGACCCCGTATATGTTCGACGCTCCTGTTGGCGCCGCAGCGCTACAACCATCTGTCTTCGCGGCGGTCGAGAAGTGGAACACCGACCTGACACTTTTCAATGCCGGCGCCGGTGCCAGTCGGTACTGGCTCGGCACGGAGCCGCTCGATATACCGTCGGTCGAGGCGGTTAGCCCGTGACGCAGCCGGTTCGCCTGCACAAGATCATGGCCCATGCCGGTGTAGCCTCGTTGCGCGCGAGCGAGCGGCTTATCGAGGAAGGACGGGTCCAGGTAAATGGTCGGACCGTCACGACGCCGGGCACCGTTGCCTTGCCGGAGGACGAGATCGTCGTTGACGGACGCCGGATCAGCGCTACGACTGTCCACCGCTACGTGCTCCTGAACAAGCCCGCCCTGATTCTCAGCACCGCGCAGGATGAGATGGGCCGCACAACGGTAGTGGACCTCGTGGCCGGGTCGGACCGGCTGTACCCTGTCGGGCGACTGGACCGCGAGTCCGAGGGATTGTTGCTGTTGACGAATGATGGCGCGCTTGCGGAGCGTATGATGCACCCGCGCTTCGGGATACACAAGTCGTATGAGGTCGAGGTGGAGGGTCTTTTTGCGCCGAGTGACCTCGCTCGCTTGCGCGCGGGCGTGCCGCTGGAGGACGGGCCGAGCATCCCCATCGCTGCGAGGCTGCTAAACAGTGCATCCAAGAGCTCGACCGTGATCCTGACGCTCGGCGAGGGCCGGAACCGCCAGGTGCGGCGAACCCTGGAGGCACTGGGCTTCACCATCGTCCGCCTCGTTCGAATCGGCCTCGGTCCGCTCCAGCTTGGTGACCTGCGTCCGGGGCAGTTCCGGGAGCTGACGCGGTCCGAACTTGAGAACCTTCGCCGGGCGGCCGGACTGAACCAGGAGGTCCGACCGTGAGGCCGCCACGAACCATAGCCCTCGATGGACCCGCCGGCGTCGGAAAGAGCACAATCGGCAAGCTGCTCGCAGACCGGCATAGCTATCTGTTTCTGGACACGGGCGTACTCTATCGTGCCGTCAGCCTCGCCGCGGTGCGGCAGGGCCTCGCCTCTGCGGACGCGATCAGCCTAAGCATTGTGGCGCGCGATCTGGACGTGGCGATAGGACGCGCCGAGCCGGAGTCAGGGTACATGTACCGCGTACTGCTCTGTGGCGAGGACGTTACAGAGGTGCTCCGGTCTCCAGAAGTGGAGCAGATTGTCTCAGAAGTGTCGGCACACCCGCAAGTACGCGCGCAACTTCTGCAGCGGCAGCGTGAGATCGCCCGTGCGAACCCCAGCGTGCTGGTCGGGCGCGACATCGGGACCGTCGTGCTGCCAGACGCGGACCTCAAAGTATTTCTCGATGCAACGATCGAGGAGCGAACCATGCGCCGTCACCGGGAGCGGCTTTTGAAGGATCCGGCATTTCCGTATGAACGAGTCCTGGCCGAGCTGCAGCGGCGGGATAAGCTGGACACCGAACGGACGAGTTCCCCCTTGAGCGTGCCAGTAGACGCGATCTTAATTGATACGACGGGAAAAGACGTGGATGCGGTGCTGCTGGAGATCGAGGCCCGGATGGAAGCAGCATGAGCCATGAGCAGCGCTCCTTTAAAGTGGCCCGCATGGTTGTGCGGCGGCTGATCATACCCCTCCTGGCTGATTTCACCGTGGCGGGGCTGGAGAACACGCCACACACGGGACCCTTCATAGCGGCGGCGAACCACAAGAGCATGCTCGATATACCAATCCTCATGGCTGTGCTCCCACGCAGACCAAGCATCATGGCGAAGGACAGCCTGTATTTTCGCGGGTCGCACTGGTTCTGGCGCTGGGGCGATGCAATCCCGGTGCGTCGTGATGGGATGGACCGCAAGGCACTTCGCGCCGCGGCGGAGCGCCTGCAACAGGGCATTCCGTTTGGCATCTTTCCGGAAGGTACCCGTGTGCGTGAAGGGAGTCTAGGAACCGGCAAGGCGGGTGCCGGGATGATAGCGCTCCGTAGTCAGGCACCCGTCCTGCCGGTCGCGTTCACCGGCACCGCGAGTATTCTGCGCGGGAATAGGCCGCACCTTCGGCCGCAGGTCACGATGACGGTGGGAACCCCCATCCCCCACAAGGAGATAGCGGCCGCTGGTAGTCCGCAGGCTGCGACCGATCTGGTCATGCGCCGCATAGCCGCGCTGCTGCCCCCGGAGGCCCGAGGGCCCTATTCGGGGAACCAGCAGGACGGCAGTTCATGAGGTACCACGCGGCACTACTGACCCTCAGCGATCGTGGCGCTGCTGGGGAACGGCCCGAGGATACCAGCGCCATGACGATTCGGGAGCTATTGCGGGGCCTTCCGATCCAAGTCATCGCTTACGAGGTGTTGCCGGACGAGAAGCTACTTATCGCCGAGCGGCTGCGGAAGTTCGCCGACCAGCCGGATGTGGATCTCCTGCTTACGACCGGCGGGACGGGACTCGCTCCACGGGACGTGACGCCAGAAGCCACACGGGCGGTAATCGAGTATGAGGTGCCAGGAATCGCAGAGGCGATGCGCGCGGAGGGACTGCGGCATACTCCCATGGCGATGCTCTCTCGTGCGGTGGTCGGGGTGCGCTCGCGGACTCTGATCGTGAACCTGCCGGGTAGTCCAAAGGGAGTGCGTGAGTCGCTGGGCATTGTACTTCCGGTACTCACGCATGCGCTCGACAAGCTTGCCGGCGATCCCGACGACTGCGCCCTCGTACCGATTCATACCGGTGACGCGTAGGACCTATTACTCATAGGGTATGCGTCGATTCGCTTCTACAATAGCCTGAAAGTAGGGGCGTCCCTCATTTGGTTACGGCAGGAGTAGGCATGCAATCAATTCCTGGGGTTTATTCGACGCCAAGTGAGCGTGTCCATCGCGACTGGAATCGGGCTGCGTGGCGGTCGCTGCTAATCATTACCCTCAGCGTCCCGGCGGGAATGCTCCTCGCGCGCGTTTTTGGTTATCCCGGTACTCGCGTCGGGTTCGCGGCATTTGCGATTGCCAGCGCCGCGGTCGCCGTCTTCGCGTCTCTAATGTTGTTTCGGATGACGCTTTCGCCTCTCGCCGTGTTCGCGGCGCTGGCCATCAGCTTCGACGCCGTTTCCCTGGCGATCCAGCTCCTTCCTTACGCCAACTGGATGCCGAACCCCCCCCGTCCGTTTCTGCTGATGTGGGTGTACCCAACTTTGTTGCTCGCCGGTGTCTGGTACGCCGATATCACCCGGTGTCCGTGGCATAGACAGGTACGGCTGGCCCTCGCGATAACGGTGTTCGGCGCCGCTCTGGTCATGGCGCTGGGCCTGCTTGCACTTTCTCTCTGGGTGGCTACACTACTGGACCGGCCCGTTTGGGCAGGAGAACACGCCGGCCTGCTGGCGATGCAATCGCTGTTGGCCGTTTGCCTCGTCCGGTTGTATCACAAAGGGGATGAGTTGGCTGGTTGGCTCCTATTGTCCATTCTGCCGGGAGCCTGCGTGGGTCTACTGCTAGCCTCGAATGGAAGCCAGGACGCAGTCGCTGTCTCCACAGTTCGAGTTGGCGCGTTTCTCATCGCGGGTGCGGGGGCATGGGCGGGCGTGCGCGTCTCCCTGTCGCGCGCAACATCCGGTCATGTCGCGATGCAACTGGCGGAGCGCCTCCGGGATGCCCTGACTGGCTCGGTTGACCCAGACGTGATGGCCCGGTCGGTGGCGCGGGACGTTGCGTCCGCGCTGGACTTCGATGAGGTCGCCGTTCTGCTGCATACCCCAGATCAGAAGGGGCTGTATGTCGCCGGCGCCTATGTGGCGAGGCCAGCAGACCGGTCACCGGGAGAAGTTCCGTTCACTCCCTGGTTCGCGCAACTCGTGGACGACCGGTCTGCTGGCCACCCCAGTCCGAGTAACGGATGGGGTGGCTCGCGGCGGCAGGTGACGTTGCCTCTCATGGTACGCGACCAGCAGTTGGGGTTCATGGTCGCGTCTCGTCGCTCGATGCAGAGTGTCTCGGAGGCAGAGCGCGCGCTGCTCGATGTGGCGCTGAACCAGCTCGCGGTAGGCGTTGCAAATGCGCAGCTCCTGGGCCAGAGTCAGGCGCGTCTGAATCGGAGCGAGGCACTGCGTAGCCTGGCGGTTCAAGCGAGCGGGTCCTTCACCGTCGATGAGCTCGGCGAGGTCGTGATGCAGCACGCGAAACGGCTAACCGGGAGCAACCATGCCGAGCTGTTTCTACGGTCGGCGCGTGGCGTTTTTATGCGATCCGGTGACAGCGCTGTGATGCCGGCGACTGGCCTCTATGAACACGTATTGCGGACGCGCCGCGTACAGGTCTCCGGTGGCAATTGCGCAAGTATCGCCGCCCCGCTGCTTTCGGCGGATATCATCGTCGGAGTGCTCGTCGTTCATAGCTTGCGCCCATCTGTCCAGATCGGTGAAGAAGAGGAGATGGGGATCCTTGCGCTCGCCGATCAGTCGGTTATGTCTCTGGAGAGCGCGCGCCTCGCAGACCAAGTGCGGCGCACGCAGGCCGAGACAGACGCGCTCTATTCAATCAGCAAAGATGTCTCTTTCGTGCTGGGCCTCAACGAGGGGCTGCAACGCGTGACGGAGCGCGCGCTAAGTGTGCTGGACTACGACGTTGTAGTCATCTTGGGGCCCCGTACCGATGGGGGCGCGATGATTCAGGCGGCGTCGGGCACGAGTAACGCGGGATTGCAAAGCGGTGTGCAGTTCCCCGATTCGGACTTCGCCACCCCGCCGCAGTTGCTGGTCGTAGACGAGTTGGCCGTCGACTCCGGCCTTGGTTCCCTCTACCCCCGACTCACCGCCGACTGCATAGTTTCGGTGCTCGTCGTGCCGATGCGGGCAAACGGGAATGAGCTCGGTGCGCTGATAGCGGGCAAGCGGGTGCAACACGTTGCAACAGCAGACCAAATGTTTCTGGCGGAACGCATCAGCCACCAGACCGCCATAGCGATCGAGAATAGCCGCTTGCTGCGCAGCGAGCAGGAGACCGTTGCGAAACTGCGACAGCTCGACGAGATTAAATCGACGGTCATACGGTCGGCATCCCATGAGCTGCGGACTCCAATGGCGGCGATCAAGGGCTACACTGAGCTGCTGCTTGAGACTGCAGAGTCGGTCCTCAAACCGCGGCAGCTCCAGCAACTCAAGATCGTCTCGCAGCAGACGGACCGAGTCCTGAAGATTGTCGATAGCATCATCACCGTTTCGGCGCTTGAAGATGGACGCCTAACCATGGAGCCCGAAGTAGTGGATGCCGGTGAATTGCTGAAAACCGTGGCGCTCGCGGTCCGGTCTGAAGCAGTGGCGCGAGACATCTCGGTGCGGGTGGACGTGGACGCCGAGCTCGTATCCGTGCTTGCGGATCGTCGTGGGATCGAGATCGTCCTGCTTAACCTACTCGACAATGCGCTCAAGTACTCTCCTGCTGGGGCGGAGGTGCATCTGTGGACAGGCGCGGAGGCGGAGAGAGTTCGCTTCTCCGTGTCCGACGTCGGCGCGGGGGTCAGCGACGAAGACCGACCGCATATCTTCGATAAGTTCCACCGCGGGGGCAGCGCACTCAATGATGCAGTGCCTGGTGTGGGACTTGGGCTCGCGATCTGTCGAGGAATAATCGAGCTCCATGGCGGGGAGCTCGGGCTGGCCGCCGATTCAGGCGATGGAGCGCGCTTCTGGTTCACGCTGCCGCGCCCGGATGATACGCGGCAACTCGTTGCAAGTACGCCGTAGCATGGGCTAGACTGAAGTAGCAGTAGACTACAGCCCCAGCGTTTCGGCGCTGATCGGAGGGGCATTGATTCGGCCATTTCGGCTGACCGACATACTCGCTACAAAGCGCCAGCAGCAGTTTGCGTTGCTGGATCTGCCCGACAGCATCGTCCGGGGCTTTGCGCCCGCACATTTCGCCGCCCGTTCTGCACTCGGACCAGCACGTCTCGGCGCCAATGGCCTCGTGTACACGAACAGGATGCGCCTCATCGCTGGCTGCCTGTATGACTCGCCCCGCCGCGGCGAGGATGTACGCCTCATTGCTTTGACTGGATACTCGCACGAGGACGCTGAGGCGCTGGCGGCGTGGGAACGTTTGGTCGAGCGCACCTGTCTGCGGGCTGCAGGATATGGTCGGCTCCGCGTGGTCGCCCGGCCCGAAGAGGGAAGCACTTGCGCCGGAATGCTCCACAAGTTAGGTTTTACGATTGCTACGCGGGAACGAATCCTCGCGCGCACGGTATCCGCCGAACCGCAAAACCGCCCAGCCAGTTTCGAGCTTTTGCGCAGCAATGATGTGTGGGATGCCTGGAAATTATATAGCCGAACAGAACCACTCTCTGTGCAACGGGCGGAAGGCCTCAGCCCCGCTTCATGGTGGCGTGGCAGAAGGCTGCGTCGAAGGCCGTTTCAGGAGTGGATTTTGCGAAACAACGGGAACGCGGTCGTGCATCTTGAGCTGCATTACGGCCGGCACAACGCCGCGCTTCGCTTCCATTACGAGCCAGAGTATCGCGGCTCACTGTCCGATGCTACGGAGCACGCGATAGGGGTGGCCGCTCGGGCCAAGGTAAACACGGTCTACTGCGTTGTGCGCGACCACCAGGCAGACCTGGAGAGCCTGCTGCTGGACGGCGGTTTCGTCGTGGCCCATTCGCAGGTGCGCCTGGTCCTGTACACGTCGGTACTCAGTTCCGTCACAGACGTCCTCCCTTCGTCGGGCGTGGAGCGGGCGCCCTCTGGTCTGCGGACAGGTATGACAGGACTCTCGCAAACCGATAACGCGGGATCAGGCCAAAACGCCGACTGGTATAATTTGTAAAAGGTAGTGAATATTGTGGCACACAGAATGGACCGGTACCCAATTATCGAAGCGATGATCACCGATGACCTCGAGGCGCTGCTCGCTTCGATACCGCCGCGTGTCGTCCTGCCGCTTCGAGAAATGGACAGCCTTTCCGATTTACTTGAGATCGTGCTGGACCTCGGTCGCCTGCCGGAGGCTCGCTTCCCGGAGCGTGAAGTCACCCTTAGCGAGAACGAGGTGACGCACGAGGACTTGCAATACGTCACCGCGCGTATTGGTAACTTCGGTGATGACAACCGTGCCGGCATCGAACGCACGCTGCACCGGATCAGTGCGATTCGTAACCGCAAGCACGAAGTGATAGGAATTACGTGCCGAGTCGGCCGGGCGGTCACGGGTACGATCAGTATCATTCAGGATCTGGTCGAATCAGGCAAGAGCATTCTGATTCTCGGCCGACCTGGTGTCGGGAAGACCACTATGCTCCGCGAAGTGGGGCGTGTGCTCTCCGAGGAGATGCGCAGGCGTGTCATCATCGTGGACACCTCGAACGAGATCGCGGGCGATGGGGACATCCCACACCCGGCAATCGGTCGAGCTCGCCGTATGCAGGTGCCGACCCCAAGCCTGCAACATGGCGTGATGATCGAGGCGGTGGAGAATCACATGCCCGAGGTGATCGTGATCGACGAGATCGGGACGGAGCTCGAGGCCTCTGCGGCACGGACCATCGCAGAGCGGGGCGTACAGCTTATTGGCACCGCCCACGGGAACGCGTTGGAAAATCTCATGATGAACCCGACGCTGTCAGACCTCGTCGGCGGAATCCAGTCAGTTACGCTCGGCGACGAGGAGGCAAAGCGGCGCGGTACGCAAAAAAGTATCCTGGAGCGCAAGGCTCCTCCGACGTTCGACATACTCGTGGAGATACAGGACAGGGATCGGGTGGCGATTCACCAGGACGTGGCGGAAACTGTCGACGCGCTGCTCCGGGGCTACGAAGTGCGTCCGGAGGAGCGCTGGCGTGACGCTGCGGGCGAAGTCCATACGGAGCGCGCCGTCGCCGTGCATGCGCACGAACGCCCGAATCGGCGCGAACGTGATCGTCGACCGACTCAATTGCATACGCCTAAGCCCGCAGAAACGGAGCGAGCGCCACAGGTGCAGCAGGCGGAGCAGCCCGCGGAGCAGGAGTTGGCCGCACCGCAGCCCCGGAAGGTGTATCTCTTCGGCGTTAGCCGAAACAAGTTGGAGCAGGCGGCGATCCACATGCACGTGCCGCTCACCATCGAGAAGGACCTCAACGCCTCGGACATGGTTATCACCGTTGACAATTATTACCGCAAGGCTCCCCCGGCTGTGCGCGATGCGGCGGACGCCGGGAAGCCGGTGTACGTCCTACGAGCGAACTCCACAAGCCACATCGAGCGGCTGCTCGGCAGTGTGTATCACGTGCCCATCCCGGTTGACCCACTTCTTTCCGCTCAGTATGAAGCTGAGGAGGCGGCGCATCGGGTGATGAATGGCGCACCCTCTGTACAACTCACCCCCCAGGTGCATAATATTAGACGGATGCAGCACCAGATCGCGGAGCGGTATAACGTGACGTCCAAGAGTGCGGGTAAGGAACCGTATCGGCACGTAACACTCTTCGCCGCCGATTAGGTTGCGGCGAACAAGTTTCGGTGTGTATCAATGTTCGTGACGCTTGAGGGCCCCGAAGGCAGCGGCAAGACGAGCCAAGGTGATGCCCTCGGCACCGTACTCTCGGCGTACGTCCCAATACTTCTGACGCGCGAGCCTGGGGGTACGGAGCTGGGCGAGCGGGTGCGTGACACCCTGCTCGGCTTCGGCGGGCCGGCGCTTGACCCTGTGACTCAACTCCTGCTACTCTCCGCTGCGAGAGCGCAACATGTGCGAGAGGTTCTGCGGCCGGCGATTGCGGAAGGGCGCAGCGTTCTCTGCGTCCGGTATGCGGACTCGTCGCGCGCGTATCAGGGAGGCGGTGACGGCGTGGCCGAGGCGGTCATTGAGGCCGCGATAGCAATCGCTACGGACGGTTTGGAGCCGGACCTGACCATCTATCTGGACCTTGATCCAGTCGTAGGACTACGCCGACGGGCTATGGCGGGAATGGAGGGTGCGCAGGAGGGTTGGAACCGGTTCGATGCACGTGAACTCGCGTTCCACCAACGGGTACGGGCGGCGTATAAGCGGTTGGCACGTGCGTGTCCAGGGCGTGTGGTGACGGTGGACGCGGACCGACCGTTCGAGGCGGTGCGAGCAGATATACTGGAGATCGTCCTTTCACGCATTGCGGTGATAGTCAGAGGAGGTGCATCATGAGGCATGTGGCGTGGTTCCAGGAGCGAGTGAGTTCCCAATGAAACTTCTGATTGCAATCATTAGCAGCCGTGATACAAACGCGCTACTCGACGCGCTAAACCGAGAGGAGTTTGGTGCGACCCTGGTCAATTCCAAAGGTGGCTTTCTGCGTGAGGGGAACGCGACCGTCTTTGTTGGCGTTGAGGAAGACCGGCTGAATCGACTGTTCGGCCTGATTTCACAAACATGCCGCACGCGTACCCGGTTGATGAGCCCAAGTATCCCAGCGATTGAATCGGGAGAGTACTTGCCGACCGGACCCGTGGAAGTAGATGTCGGGGGGGCGACGGTGTTCGTGCTACCTGTTGAGCGCTACGAGCGGATTTAGCGGATCGCACTGCTTCAGTGAGTGAGCCGGTGTACGAGCTCGTGCGCGTAGGCGTCGCGCTCTCGGGCGCGTTCCTCGCGATGCTCTGGCTCGCGCTCGTGCTCTGGGTGTACCGCGATGCTCAGAGCCGTTCGACGAACTTTCCCGTGATCCTGCTTTCCACCGTGCTCGTGTCTAGCACGTTCGTCGTCGGCTGGGCGGTCTATATACTCCTGCGTCCGCGTTTCTCGCTCTCCGAAGAGTATCATCAAGGTTTCCGTGAACGGGCGGCGTTACTTGACGCCAGCTCCGGCGAACTGTGTTTTCGCTGCCAGGCGCGGTTGCAACTTGATTACCGACTCTGCCCGAACTGCGGCCTGGAGGTGAAGCACCCCTGCGACATGTGCAAGCGCCCGATCCGCCCGACGTGGAATCTGTGCCCGTACTGTGGACACTCCGCACATCAGCCGCTTGCGCCGCATCCGAATCACGCGCGCGCTAGCGAGGAGCAACGGAAGGCGTGACGTCGAAGAAAGAAACGCGCGACCTCAACTTAGGACGAAGGACGTTCCCATTATGGCCGTCCGTCTCCACATTCCTGCGACCAGTTGTATAGACCAGTGTTGTAC
>Ga0136611_10000691_pt1 | contig 22699 bp, 19 predicted proteins | sample AntDrymUQ2232306_2_FD_106645 | JGI IMG/M metagenome (GOLD analysis project Ga0136611, IMG submission 106645) | Polar desert sand microbial communities from Dry Valleys, Antarctica - metaG UQ223 (23.06) | ecosystem: Environmental > Terrestrial > Soil > Desert | place: Antarctica: Dry Valley...
GCGGCCGGGCGACGTTCACGCCGACCCTGCGCCCGCCCCGGCCGAGGCGGACCAGCCGCCCACCCCGGGCGGGTCGGTCCTCCCCGGGGATGCTCCGGAGCCCGCCCTGGTGGCCGGCGCCTACTTCGCCGAGCTGCCCGTGGGCTCCGTGCGCCCCAACCCCCGCCAGCCCCGGGAGGTGTTCGACGAGGAGGCGATGGCCGAGCTCGTCTTCTCGATCCGTGAGGTCGGCCTGCTCCAGCCCGTGGTTGTCCGTCCGATGGGGGACGACACCTTCGAGCTGATCATGGGCGAGCGGCGTTGGCGCGCCTGCCAGGAAGCCGGCCTGACCGCGATCCCGGCGATCGTGCGCGAGACCGATGACGACGTCATGCTCCGAGACGCGCTCCTGGAGAACCTGCACCGCTCCCAGCTCAACCCGCTGGAGGAGGCGGCGGCCTACGGCCAGCTGCTCGAGGACTTCGGCTGCACCCACGAGGAGCTCGCCCAGCGGATCGGGCGATCGCGGCCGCAGATCAGCAACACCCTCCGGCTGCTGCGCCTCTCCCCGCCGGTGCAGCGCCGGGTGGCGGCCGGCGTGCTGTCCGCGGGTCACGCCCGCGCGCTGCTCGCCGTCGACGACAGCGGCGTGCAGGACCGGCTCGCCCAACGGGTGGTCGCCGAGGGCATCAGCGTGCGCGCGCTGGAGGAGATCGTCGCCGTGGGCGACCACGGTGGGCGCGAGTCCCGGCAGGTGCGACGCCGCCCGGTGGCACCGGGCCTGGCCGAGCTTGCGGACCGACTCTCGGACCGGCTGGAGACACGGGTGAAGGTCGACCTCGGCAAGAGCCGCGGGAAGATCGTCGTGGAGTTCGCGACCCTGGAGGACCTGCGTCGGATTATCGACATCATGGACCCCCGCAACCGATCCGATCGGGTGATCTGAGTCGGTGCGACGTCCAAAAGTCGACAAAACAATATGTAGGTTTATCGGTTAGGTGACCGAAATCGTCGGGAACCCGCACCCGTCCACCGAGCGTGTCAGCGACTCTTCTTCGCCCGCGCGGCGGTGCGCTTCGCGGCCCGGTCCCGCTTCTCGCGGGCGTCGAGGACCGCGGCCTCGTCGAGGGTCGGCGCCGACCCGCCGTACGACGCGGGCACCCACCAGGCTCCCGGCTGCAGGTGCGCGTCGGGGTAGGTGCGGATCGCGGTGTCGAGCAGGCCCGACATGGCCGATTTGAGGGCCGCCGTCTCAACGACCGGGTCCGCGCCGGTGGGGTGCTGTGGCTCGCCGACCGTGATCGAGATGGCGGTGCCGCGGGAGAAGTCACGCGGGTGGTCCTTGGTCATCATCCGCTGGGTGCCCCACAGGATCACCGGCACCAGCGGCACCCCCGCGGCGGCGGCGATCCGGACGGCCCCGGTCTTGAAGTCCTTGAGCTCCATCGCGCGGGAGATGGTCGCCTCCGGGAAGATCCCGACCGCCTCGCCCCGACCGAGGTAGTCCACCGCAGTCTCGTACGACGCGACGCCGGCACCGCGGTCGACCTCGATGTGGTGCAGGGAGCGCATCAGCGGGCCGGCCAAGCGGTGGTCGAACAGCTCGCGCTTGGACATGAAGCGCACCAGCCGCTCGGACGGCTGGGCCGCCAACCCGCCGTAGACGAAGTCGACGTAGGAGACGTGGTTGAAGGCCAGCAGGACGCCGCCGGAGCGGGGGATGTGCTCGGCGCCGGACAGCGCGAACCGCTGGCCAAGGAGGCGGAAGCCCGCCTTGGCGGTCACGACGATCGGCGGGTAGGTCACGTCACGCATGGCGCTCCTCGTCTCGGTGCCTATCTCGATCCTGGTGCCGGGCGACGGCCGCCCCGACCAGCGAGGCGACCACGTCACCGAGGTCGAGCCCTGCGGCGTGGATCGACAGCGGCACGGTGGAGGTCTCGGTGAAGCCCGGGGCGACGTTGACCTCGAGGAACCACACCACGCCGTCGGCGTCGATGATCAGGTCCGACCGCGACAGGTCGCGCAGCCCCAGGGCCTCGTGGGCCGCGACGGCCACCCGGGCCACCTCGGCGCTCAGCTCGGGGGAGAGCGGGGCGGGCACTTCGAACTCGGTGGAGCCCGCGGTGTAGCGCGCCGTGTAGTCGTAGACGCCGCCGTCCGGTTTGATCGCCACCGCGGGCAGGGCTCGCGGTCCGGAGCCGTCGTCGATCACCGGCACGGCGACCTCGGTGCCGCTCACGAACCGCTCCAGCAGCGCCACGGCGCCGTACGCGAACGCACTGACCATGGCGCCGGGCAGCTGTTCGGCGGTGTGCACCACGGAGCAGCCCAGTGCCGACCCGCTGCGGGCGGGCTTGACCATCAGCGGCAGGCCGAGCCGCTCCACGAGGGCTGCCATCACGTCGGCGGCGCCGAGCTCGCGGAAGGTCTCGTGGGGCAGGCAGACCGACTCCGGCGTGCGCAGGCCGGCCCGGGTGACCACGGTCTTGGCGACGGGCTTGTCGAAGGCCGCGCGGCTGGCCGCGGGCGTGGCGCCGACGTAGGGGATGTCGAGAAGCTCGAGGATCTCCCGGATCGCACCGTCCTCGCCGGTCTCACCGTGCAGCATCGGGACGACACACCGCGGCTGATCGGCGCGCAGGGCGGGCAGCAGGCCGGCGTCCACGTCGCGCTCGACCACCTCGACTCCGGTGCCGCGCAGCGCCTCGGAGACCCGGCGGCCCGAGCGCAGCGACACGTCCCGCTCGTGCGACAGGCCACCGGCCAGGACCAGAACACTGTCGGAGGGCACAGGCGCTCCCATCAGCTGAGATCCGAGCCGGGACCGTCGTACCCGCTGCGCGGGCCGAGCTCGTGGGTCGGCGTGGTGGCCCCGAACATCTCACGCAGCTCCATCTCGGCCTCGAGGACCCCCGCCAACCGGCGTACGCCCTCACGGATCCGTTCGGGCGTCGGGAAACAGAAGGACAGCCGCATCGAGCCGGCCCCGAAGCCGTCGGCGAAGAAGGCGGTGCCGGGCACGTACGCCACCCGGGCGGTGACGGCGCGCGGCAGCATCGCCTTGGCGTCGATGCCGGGCGGCAGGCTCACCCAGACGAAGAAGCCGCCCGCGGGGGTGTTCCATGTGCACGCGGCGGGCATGAAGTCGTCGAGAGCCGCCATCATCGCGTCGCGACGCTCGCGGTACATCTCCCGCATCTGCTTGATCTGCCCCTGCCAGTCGTGCTGGGTGAGATAGGCCGAGACCGCCATCTGGGAGAACGCCGGCGGACACAAGGTGGCCGACTCCTGGGCGAGGACCAGCTTCTCCCGGACGGCGTGCGGGGCGAGCGCCCAGCCGACGCGCATGCCGGGGGAGAAGGTCTTGGAGAACGAGCCGAGGTAGATCACGCCCTCGGCCTCGTCGGCGCGCAGTGCGCGCATGGGCTCGGAGTCGAAGCCGAGCAGTCCGTAGGGGTTGTCCTCGAGGACCAGCACACCCTCCTCGCGGCAGATGTCGAGGATCTCCGCGCGCCGCGGGAGCGACAGCGTGACGCCGGCCGGGTTGTGGAAGTTGGGGATCGTGTAGAGGAACTTGATGGTCTTGCCGGCCGCGCGGACCCCCGCGATGGCGGCCCGGAGCGCGTCTGGCACCAGTCCGTCGGCGTCCATCTCGGCGTGCACGACCTCGCACTGGAAGGACTTGAAGACGCCGAGCGCGCCGACGTACGACGGGGCCTCGCAGATCACCACGTCGCCGGGGTCGCAGAAGATCCGCGTCACCAGGTCGACAGCCTGCTGGGACCCGACCGTGACCACCACGTCGTCGGGGTGAGCGTCGATTCCCTCCAGCTCCATCACGTCGCAGATCTGCTCGCGCAGCCGGGGGTCGCCCTGCCCGGAGCCGTACTGGAGCGCCACCGGGCCGTGGTTCTTGATCAGGTCGCCGATCGCGGCGCCCACCACGTCGAGGGGGAGCCCGGAGATGTTCGGCATCCCCCCGGCCAGCGAGACGACCTCGGGGCGGGAGGCGACGGCGAACAGCGCGCGGATCTCGGAGGCGGTCATGCCCGCCGTACGCGCGGCGTAGAGGTCGACGTAGGAGTCCAGCCGGGTGCTGGTGCCGCGCGCCGACGCCCGGCGCGGCGGGGTCGCCGGCCGGCCCGTGGTGTCGGCCGTCTCATCCATGACCCCACTAGCATGAGGGATGTCGCCTGCACCGGCAGCACCGACTCGGGCAGCGGACAGCGGGGATCGGGTCGGTCACGTCGAGGAGAGGCCATGTCACGCAAGATCGTCCGCCTCACGGTCGACCATCTCGCGGAGTTGGAGGGTCCGTCGCGCTCCTGCCTCTTCTGGGAGATCGACCCGGTACGCCGGGCCCGGATCTCGCCGGCCGACGCGGCGGGGGAGAAGGAGGCCTGGCTCTCGGAGGTGCTCCGGGAGTGGGGCTCGTGCGGTCGGGTTGCCGTGGTGGACGACGTGCCGGTGGGCTACCTCGTCTACGTGCCGGCGGCGCTGGCCCCGGGGGCGGCGAGCCTGCCGACCGCACCGGTCTCACCCGACGCGGTGCTGATGACGATGGCGTACGTCGCCCCGCACGCGCGCGGCGGTGGCTTGGGCAGGATGCTGGTGCAGGGGATGGCCCGCGACCTGATCGAACGGGGCGGGATCCGCGCCGTGGAGGCCTTCGGGGACACCCGCGACGGGGCCGGGGACCGGGAGTGCCCGGACCGGTGCGTGGTGCCCGCGGGGTTCCTGGGCGGGGTGGGTTTCAAGACCCAGCGCGCCCACGGCACCACTCCGCGGCTGCGGATGGAACTGCGGTCGGCGGTGACGTGGCGCGAGGAGGTGGAGACCGCGCTCGAGCGGCTCCTGGGGGCGGTGCGCCCCCGGCGCCGCGTCACCCCTCAGGCGCGACGCGGCACGGGTGCGGCGCTCAGGCGATGAACTCGGAGAGCTCGTTGAGCAGGGCGGCCTTGGGGCGCGCACCCACGATGGAGCGGACGACCTCGCCACCCTGGTAGACGTTGATCGTCGGGATGCCGCTGACCCGGTAGGTCGAGGGCGTGACGGGGTTCTCGTCGACGTTCATCTTCACGAAGGTGATCTTGTCGCCATGGGCGGCAGCGATCTCGTCGAGGATTGGGGCGACCTGACGGCACGGGCCGCACCACTCCGCCCAGAAGTCCACGAGGACGGGCTTGTCGGACTTCAGGACCTGGGCCTCGAAGTCTGCATCGGTCACGGCTGGCATGTTGGACACGTGGGTTCCCCTTCTTGTCGCTCGTTGTAGTGAATTGAACACCCGGTCGCCGACAGTTGTTCCGCGGCGCTCCCGGGCGAGGACCGGTGGCTCAGGCGTCGGCGGACGCGAGGGCGTCGGCGGTCTTCGCGGGCGAGCCGGCCGTGGAGGCCGCGTGGTCGAGGGTCGCGAGGTAGCGCTCGGCGTCGAGCGCCCCGGCGCAGCCGGTGCCGGCGGCGGTGATCGCCTGGCGGTAGTGGTGGTCGACCAGGTCGCCGGCGGCGAAGACCCCGGCCAGGTTGGTGGCGGTGGAGGGCTGGTCGACGAGCACGTAGCCGTTGTCGTCGAGGTCGACCTGTCCGGTGAGCAGCTCCGAACGCGGGTCGTGCCCGATCGCGATGAACAGTCCGGTGACCTCGAGCGGTCGGGTCTCGCCGGTGACGGTGTCGCGCAGGGTGACCGACTCCAGCCGGTCGTCACCGTTGATCTCGGCGATCTCGGAGTTCCACACCATCTCGAGCTTGGGGTCGCCGAAGGCACGCTCCTGCATGATCTTCGACGCGCGCAGCTCGTCGCGGCGGTGGATCAGGTAGACCTTCGAGCCGAAGCGGGTGAGGAAGGTGGCCTCCTCGATCGCGGAGTCGCCACCGCCCACGACGGCGATGGCCTGCTCGCGGAAGAAGAAGCCGTCGCAGGTGGCGCACCAGGAGACGCCGCGGCCGGACAGCTCGTCCTCGCGGGCGAGGCCGAGCTTGCGGTAGCCCGAGCCGCTGGCCAGGATCACCGAGCGCGCGCGGTAGGTGTCGGTGGCCGTCTTCACGATCTTGACCTCACCGGTGAGGTCGACCTCGACCACGTCGTCGGGCACCAGTTCGGCACCGAAACGCTCGGCCTGGGCTCGCATCTCGTCCATCAGGGCGGGACCCATGATGCCGTCGCGGAAGCCGGGGAAGTTCTCCACCTCGGTCGTCGTCATCAGCGCACCGCCGGCGGTGACCGAGCCCTCGAACACGAGGGGCTTCAGGGCCGCGCGGGCGCTGTAGAGCGCCGCGGTGTAGCCGGACGGCCCGGAGCCGATCACGATGACGTCCCTCACGTCGGTCGAGACGTCGGACGGGGTGCTGGTGGTGTCGGACATGGGGCCTGCGGCTCCTCGGGTGGTCGGGGTGCGTCGTACGACGACTACAACCGATCGTAGGCGACGGACATTCCGCCCGACATTCCTCCGGGGGAGCCGTGACGGCGGGCTCAGGGAGCGGGGATCAGCGCCTGCCGGAGCAGCTCACCCTCGGGGCACCCGTAGAGCTCGACGCGCTCGCGTGCGCGCCCGCCGTCGGTGAAGACGAGGTAGCCGGTGCGCCCGTCGTAGACCACGGGCACCACCTCACCGGGCGGGAGCACCCCGCACACCGGTTCGGACGCGCTCGAGAGCGCCGTTGCCTGAGGGCGGGCCCGCCGTACGTCCTGCTTGAAGCTCTCGGGGCTGACGGTGGGCGGCGAGGCGCTGGTCTCCGCGGTGCCTCCGGGGTCGGACCCGGGCTCGGACGGCTCGCTCTCGGACGGAGGCGCGACGGGGGCGCTCTCCTCGCGCATCATCTGGTCGCCGGACTCCGCGGCGGTCCCGGCAGAGTCGGAGTCGCTGGCCCCTTCGTCGGCCGAGCCGCCCAGCCCGCCGGTGAGGTTCGGGAGGGCGACGCCGACCGCGACGACCGCGGCCGCGGCCACCAGGGCGGTGGCGAACCGGCGCCGCCGGCGTGAGGCGATCGGCACCACGACGGCCGCGCGCTGCGGCGAGGTGTCGGTGGCCGGAGCGGGGCGGGAGGCCGCCAGGTCCGCGAGTACGCCGTCGAGGCGGGCCGCGACCTCGGGCGGCATCGGAGCGGTGTGCCGGACCTCGGCGAGCAGGCGGGTGACCGCCTCCTGGGTCGCGTCGTCGCTCACGTCGTCGGTCGGGCGGTCGGTCGGGTCGTCGGTCATGCGGTGGTCACCTCCTTATCGGGGTCGGTCGGGTTCGGGCACACGGTCACGCTGGGGTCACGCGCCGGAGGGCGGGGCGCGTGGGGAGTCACCGAATGGGACGGCCCGGCCCGGCGGGTGGTTCCCGAGACCCCGGTCACGCGCCGGGCTGCGCCCGTCGCCAGGCGAGCCGCGGGACGAGTCGCCGAGCTGGTCGGCGAGCAGCTCGGCCAGCCGGCTCCGCCCGCGCGAGCAGCGGGACTTCACGGTGCCGACGGCGCAGTCGAGCATCTGCGCCACCTCGGCCATCGGATAGCCCTCCATGTCGACCAGCACCAGCGCCGCGCGCTGCTCGGGCGGCAGGGTGGCGAGGGCCGCGTGCACCAGCCGGCGGCGCTCGGCGGCCAGGCTGTGCTCGGCGGGGTCGTCGTGCTCGTCGCCCGACGTGAGCACCGAGCCGCGGCCCGCGAAGGCCTCGAGGTCGTCGGGGAGCGGGTCGGCAGCCCGCACCTTCGCCGTTCGCAGCCGGTCCAGGCAGGCGTTGACCATGACGCGGTGCAGCCAGGTGGTCACGGCGGCGTCGCCGCGGAACGACCCGGCCCGGCGGTACGCCGCGATCAGCCCGTCCTGGAGACCGTCGGCGGCGTCCTCGGGGTTGCCCATGGTGCGCATGGCCACCGCCCACAGCCGGTCGCGGTGCCGGGCGAAGAGCTCTCCGAAGGCGTCGGCGTCGCCCTCGACGTGAGCCCGCATGAGCTCGACGTCGCTGGGGTGGCCGGTGAGAGGGGTGGAGGACTTCATCCGGGGTCCCCGACGCGGTGCGAGCGCAGCGAGCAGCGTGGTGGGGTGATCTTCATCGGGGTGATCCTGATGCCCGGACCACCACCTCCGCGATCTCGCCCCGGAAGCCTCCCTCCACCTCCGGGAGCGAGGTGAGCCACACCACCAGGTAGCGGCCGGTGCCCTCGACGGAGAGGTCGAGCCGTGGGCCGGCGGTCTCCTGGGCGAGGGGCTCGAGGCCGGCGATCGCGGTCGGGGCCGCCGAGGTCAGGAAGAGCGTCACGCCAGTGGGCTCGCCGACCAGGTCGACCCGGACGCGGCGTACGTCGACCTCCGCGCCGAGGTCGACGACCACACCCACGCCGGTCTTGAGGCCGCTCGGCCCGAGCTGCTGGGTGTAGGTCTGGGTGCGCCAGGACGTGGTCGGGTTGCCGTCCACGACCAGCGGGGTGAGGTCGGGGTTCTCCTCGGGCGGGTCGCCCTGTGGGTCGAGATCGGTCGCAGAGGTCGCGGTGACCTGCTCGGGGGCGGGCGGCGCATCGCTCGTCGTGTCGCTCGGGGTGTCGGTGGCCTCGTCCTCGAACTCCAGCGCCGACCGCCCCTGGCCTAGGTTGAACGCGAACACGGTGGCGAGGAGCAGCAGCATGCAGGCGCCGAGCACCGCCGCGAGGCGCAGCCAGCTGCGGCCGGGCACACCGTCGTCCTCGTCGTCGTCGAAGATCCCGATACCCGAGCCGGTCGTGGAGACGCCGGCGTTGGTGCCGGTCGTGGTCCGGCCGCCGTGGCCCGTGCCTTCCCAGGGCCAGTAGCCCGGGCCGGGTTCGGTGACCACGCCGGGACGGGGCTTGCGCAGCGGTTGCCCCTGGGGTGGCTCCGGTGCGAAGAGCGGCTTCTCGGGTGGGGCCTCGAAGGGCGGCGGTGGGGGAGGCTTCTCGGCGCGCGCCGCGATCCAGGCCACCTCGTCGCGCTCGTCGTCGAAGACCGGCATCCCGGCCTGGGTCGGCTGATCGACGCTGTCGAGGACCGCGGACTCGTCGGACTCGTCGGACTCGTCGGCCTCGCCGGCCTCGACCACGGTCGGCTCGGGGTCCGCCGGGGACCCGGGCCCGTCGGCGGCCGGCGCTGCCTCGGGCGCCTCCTCGGACACCTCCGCGGGCCTCACCACGGTCGGCGTGAGCGTGGTCGGTGCGTCGTCGGTCTCGTGGGGGGACACCGGCAGCGTGGAATCGGTCTCGGCCACGACGAGTCCCGTGGGGTCGCCGACGAAGTCGGTGAGCGTGTCGGCGATGCCACGCGCGCTGGTCAGGTCGAACGCCGAACGCACGTGCGTGCCGCCGCTGGGCGGGTTGAGGATCTCCTCGCACAGGTCGTCGATCACCCGGGGGATGCCGGCGCGGACCTTCCGCGGGCGGAGCACCCGGTCGCCGACTTGCAGTGCGGCCGGCATGGACGAGCGCGAGATGCCCGCCCAGCGGCCCGTCAGCCCGGCGTACACGAGGGCGCCGAGGTCGGTGACGTCGGTGGTGGTGCGGCCCCGGGGCAGCCCCCAGAGGGCGGCTTCGACGGCGAGGCCGATGATCCGTACCGCGCCGTGGTGGTCGATGAGGACGTTCTCGGGCGCCAGTCGGCCGTGGGCCACCCCGGCCTCGTGGGCGGCGGCGATGACGCCGGCCACCTCCGAGCCGATCCAGGCGGCCCGGCGCGCGCCGAGCGGCCCGTCCCGGGCGAGCAGGATGTCCAGCGAGGTGCCCGCGCCCCACTCGTTGACGACGTAGCACTGTCCGTCGCCCCGGTCGGCGTCGAGCACGCGCAGGATCCGGCGGTCGTGGACGGTGGCCGACAGCCGCGCGGCCTCGAGCAGTCCCTCGGCGCGCTCGTCGTCCTCGCCGATGATGTGCACCGCGACGTGCCGCTGGAGCACCTGGTCCTCGGCGCGCCAGAACCGACCACCCCGACTCTCGTCGAGCAGGTCGGCCACCAGGTAGCGGCCGGCGAGGACGTCGCCGGCGTTCAGACCGCCGGGCACTGGCACCTGCCCCCTCTCCGGCCTTGGCTCGTCGTCGGGATCTGCGGTCATCGTATGGCCCTCAGCGAGCCGCGGTCCGACGTCTTCCCCGACCCAGCACGGTCTGGAGCACGTCGGTGACCTCACGGATGCGCAGCAACCGGGCCGCCCCGAGGAAGACCGCGGCGTCGGTCGCGGTGACGGCGACCACGGTCAGCACCGCCACCGGGAAGGCGCGCGGCCCGTCCACCAGCGCGTGCAGCCCCGAGCTGACGAGCCAGGCGGCGCCTGTGCCGGCGGCCACCGCGATCGCCATCCGGACCAGAAAGCGGACGAGCGTGGGCGTGTCGAGGCCACCGACGATCCGGCGCAGCACGAGGTACGACGCGAGGGAGCCCACGGCGTACGCCGCCAGGTAGGCGCCGGCCAGCGCCGGTGCGGTGCCGCGCGGGTCCGTGGCCCGGACCAGCAGGATCGCCGCCGCGATGTTGACCGCGGCGATGCCGCACTGCACGAAGAAGACCGTGCGGGTCCGCTCCAGGGCGTAGAAGCCGCGGAGCATCAGGTAGTGGACGGTGAAGAACACCAGTCCGGGGCCGAACACGGTCAGCACCGTCTGGTAGAGCGGGAAGGTGTCGCGACCCGCGCCCAGCCCGAAGAACGCCTGGGAGAGGTCGAGGGAGATCACCGGGACCAGCGCCGCGAACGGGAGGACCACCGCCAGCGCGGTGCGCAGGGTCCCGGCCAGGCTGGCGCCCAAGCCGGCGAGGTCCTGGTCCGCGGCGCGGGCGGCCAACCGGGGCAGCACCGCGGTCGCGAGGGAGACGGTCACGATCGCGTGCGGGACCATCATGATCAGGAACGAGTTCGTGTAGATCGTATAGCCGGTGCCTTGCTCGGCCAGGCTGCCCGGCGGGCCCGACCCGCCCGACAGTTGGGACTGGGCGGTGCCGCCGGAGGCCAGGTTGACCACCACCGTGTAGGCGATCTGGTTGACCACGACGAACGCGACCGTCCAGAAACCCAGCCTCAGCGTGTGGCCCAGACCAGCGTCGCGGAAGTCGAAGCGGGGGCGCCAGGTGAAGCCGGCGGCGCGCAGGTAGGGCAGCAGGATCAGCAGCTGTACGGCGATCCCCGCGGTCGAGCCCAGTCCGAGCAGCAGCTCCTGGCCGGCCGTGAACCCGGCGTACTGCTCGGCCGACGACGCCGGCCCGAAGACGCCGAGGTAGACGAGCAGGACCGCCACGGCGATCACGTTGTTGGCGATCGGCGCCCACATCATCGGTCCGAAGCGGCCGCGGGCGTTGAGGATCTGCCCGACCAGCACGAACATCCCGTAGAAGAAGACCTGCGGCAGGCAGTAGCGGGCGAAGTCCACCACCGACTCGCGTTGTGTCGCCAGTGCGGGCTCGTCCCACTCCGGCCGGAGGAAGACGCCCATCACCAGCGGTGCTGCGGCGACCAGGACCACGGTGACCAGGGCGAGGAAGAGGGCGGCGAGGGTGACGACCCGGTTGGCGTAGGCCTCGCCGCCGTCCTCGTCGTACTTCATCGACCGCACCAGCTGCGGGACGAGCACCGCGTTGAAGATGCCGCCGGCGAGCAGGATGTAGAGCATGTTGGGGACGGTGTTGGCCAGCGTGAACACGTCGCCGTGCAGCACGCTGCCGAGCGCCAGCACCAGCAGCACCGTGCGCACGTAGCCGCTCAGGCGCGAGACCGTCGTGCCGGCAGCCATCACGGCGCTGGACGTGAGCACCGCCTGCTGGTCGGAATTGGTTGTGGGACGTGCGCTCATGCCACGTCCGTGGCGGCCTCGGCGCCGGACGCGGCCCGGGTCCGCCTGATCCGACGGAACAGCCGCACTGCGATGGCCCCGAAGAGCAGGCCGCCGCCGGCGACGATGACGATCCAGATGATCTCGCTGACCTGGTTGGACCGGATCGGCAGCTCGACACTGGAGCCGAGCGGGTCGCCCCCGACGGACGCCACCACGAGCCGCACGCTGTGGGCACCGATCTGCTCGGTGGTCGCGCTCAACCGCAGCCGGGCCGACTCCCCGGGGTCGAGCTGGACCGGGTCGGGGGACTCCAGGCTGAGACCCCGGCTGGGGATGGCGACGACCCGCACCTCCACGGGTTCGTCGAGGCCGTTGCGCACGGTGGCGGGGAACTGGCCGGTGTTGCTCGACAACGTGACCGACGGGGGACCGTCGACACTCACCCGGCCCAAGGTGGTCTCGATCCACGCGCGCGACCGGTCGGCCGCCGCACGGGCCTCGATCGGCCGGAGCCGCTGCCAGTACGCCGTCTCCGTGAACGCCTCGCGGGTGACCGCGTCCCCGACGGTGCTGTTGCTGGTCAGCACCTGCTCCATCGTCTCGCCCGCGGAGGTGAGCCCGTCGGCGGCGGTGAAGTTGTCGGCGTCCAGCTCGAAGTCCTGCTGGAACGGCGGGTAGACGATCTCCGCGAGATCGACGGGGACGGCGGGATCGTCGGTGAGGTCGGAGACGTGGCGCAGGTCGAGCCAGTCGACGTCGAGACCGTTGAAGAAGCCCGGCAGGTCGGTGGGCGCCCAGTCGTTCGGGAAGGCCACGACCAGGGGCTCGCGCCCGGGGCTGAGGAGCCGGACGGCCGCCTCGCTGAGGACGCGCTGGCGCATGGCAACCGTGGCCAGCGGGTCGTCCGGCCCGGGTCCGCCCTGGATCGCGGTCGACGAGGTCAGCACCACGTCGTGGCCGCCGAGCGAGACGACGGGCGGCGAGGGGACGTCGACGGCCTCATCGGTGAGCAGGAGGGTGGTGCCGGGGTCCGCGTCGTCGATCGCCGTCGGGTTGAGCCAGCCGTTGGGTGACCCGATCGCGGGGCTCCCCTCCAACCCGAGCGCGGCCATCACGGTGGCCGAGGTGGTCCGGGCCTCGGTGAGCAGGTCGGACTGCAGGCGGCTGGCCGCGGAGGCGTCGACGTCGCCGTACGGCAGGGCGAGGAGCTCCTGTCCGTCCAGCGCCTGCTGGAGCCGGTCGAGCCAGCCCTGGCCCTCGGTCGCCGCCGCGGCCACGGCGGTCGGGTCGGTGGCGTCGGAGCCGATCCCTGCGTCGGTGGGCGCCGGTGCGGGGGACTCCTCCGTCGTGGGCTCCTCCGACTCCGGCGGCGGGGGCATCCGCGAGGCGTTGCCGCCGACCAGCGCGTTGACCGAGGCGATCACGGCGGGGTCCAGCAGCCAGGTGATCGGCCGGTCCCCGGCGGACGCACCGAGCTCGACGACATCGCGCAGCCGGCCCTCGAGCGCCAGGTCCTCGGCCCAGCGGGCGGTCTGGTCGAGCCGCCCGTCCACGGTGTAGTCGATACGACGCCGAAGCTGGAGCACCAGCGCGGCCTCCGCGGCCGGGCGGGCGTCGGCGACGAGGGGCAGGAACGTGCGGGCCTTGCCGTCGGCCAGTGAGTCCCGGCCGGCGGTGTTCGTGCCGAGGGCGTGCACGCCGAGCCAGTGCACTCCCTCCGTCCGGCCCAGGAAGCTCCGCGGGAAGCGCAGGGTGTATGGCGCGACCTCGCCCGGAGCCAGCGTCGTGATCCGGCCGGAGACCTCGGTCCGGCGCGTGCCGACGACCAGGTCGTCGTCGGCCTGGGCTGCCGCGTCGAGCTCCTCGACGCTGGTCATCGGCGGGCTCGTCGAGACGAGCGGGTAGAGGTTGACGTCGCTCCACGTCTCCTCGGTCGTGTTGGTCACCATCCCGGTGATCGTGACGTTGCCGCTCTCGGGGACCACCGACGGGCTCAGGGTGTCGATGGTGATCGTCAGCGGGTCGTCGTTGACCTCCTCCGGCGCCCGGCTGGCCACGGACCGGGTCCGGCCCGGCTGGCCACCCGGCTGGCCGCTCTGCTGGCTGCCGGCCTGCGCGGCCCCGGGCCGACCCGGGTCGACCTGGGCCGAGACCGGCGTCGGCAGCACCGTCAGCGCCGATGCCGCCACCACGAGGGCAGGCAACAGCGATCGGGGACGAACCACGCACTCGACTCTATCCGGACGCCCGGCCCTCGCCGGTGCGGACGTCGGCACCGGCCCGCCCTAGACTCGCCTCCCGTGTCCGACTCGTCCGTGCCCCCGCTGGCACCGCTCAGCATGATCGAGGTCCAGCGCGCCGTCGCCGCCGAGCTCGACCGCATCGCGCCTCTGCTCGAGCCGCTCGGGGCCCGGTTCGCCGCGGCCGGGGAGACGCTCGCCCTGGTCGGCGGCCCGGTGCGGGACGCGATGCTCGGCCGCCTCCAGAACGATCTCGACTTCACCACCTCCGCCCGCCCCGAGGTGACCGAGAGGCTGCTGGCCGGCTGGGCCGACGCGGTCTGGGACATGGGCCGGGCGTTCGGGACCATCGGCTGCCGCAAGGACGGCTGGGTCATCGAGATCACGACGTACCGCTCCGAGGCCTATGACCCCGCCTCCCGGAAGCCGGACGTGGCGTACGGAACCTCGTTGACCGGGGACCTCGGTCGCCGGGACTTCACCATCAACGCGATGGCGGTCTCGGTGCCGGGCGGTGGCTTCGAGGACCCGTACGCCGGCGTGGCCGACCTCGCCCACCGGCTGCTGCGCACGCCCGGCCGGCCCGAGGACTCCTTCTCCGACGACCCGCTGCGGATGATGCGGGCCGCGCGCTTCGCCGCCCAGCTCGGTTTCACCGTCGACCCGGCCGCGGTCGCGGCGATGACGGCGATGGCGGACCGGATCGACATCATCTCCGCCGAGCGGGTCCGAGACGAGCTGGTGAAGCTGGTCTGCGCGCCCTACCCCCGCCTCGGGTTGACCCTCCTCGTCCAGACCGGCATCGCGGAGCGGGTGCTGCCCGAGCTGCCGGCCCTCGCGCTGGAGCGCGACGAGCACCACCGCCACAAGGACGTCTACGAGCACACCCTGACGGTGCTCGAGCAGGCCATCGAGCTCGAGCCCCGGCTGCCCGGGGAGGGACCCGACTTCGTCTCCCGCTTCGCCGCGCTGATGCACGACGTCGGGAAGCCGCGGACCCGCAAGTTCGTCGGCGACGGCGACGGCACCGTCACCTTCCACCACCACGACGTGGTGGGTGCCAAGCTGACGCGCAAGCGGATGCGGGAGCTGCGCTTCTCCAACGAGGTGACCGACGACGTCGCCAAGCTCGTGGAGCTGCACCTGCGCTTCCACGGCTACGGGTCGGGGGAGTGGACCGACTCGGCGGTCCGACGCTACGTGCGCGACGCCGGCGACCAGCTCGAGCGGCTGCACGTGCTCACCCGGGCCGACTGCACGACCCGCAACGCGCGCAAGGCCGAGCGGCTGCGCCGGACCTACGACGACCTCGAGCTGCGGATCGCCACGTTGTCGGAGGAGGAGGAGCTGGCCTCGCTGCGACCCGACCTCGACGGGCAGCAGATCATGGCCGTCCTCGACATCCCCCCAGGCCCGCAGGTCGGCGCGGCGTACCGCTTCCTCCTCGAGCTGCGGATGGACCACGGACCGATGGAGACCGCCGACGCCAAGGCCGCGCTGCGGACCTGGTGGGCCAACCAGGCGTCCGCTGGATAGTCCCTGACAATCGGACCGTCGACACGCCGCACACCCGGGTCCGATTGTCAGGGACTATCCGGGGGGTCACCCCGATGGAGCCGCGAGGCGGGATCGGGCACGATGGCGCCATGCGTAGTGAACTCTTCGAACAGAGCAACCTCGAGGTCTCGAGCCAGGAGCGCTTCGTGCTCCAGAACAGCCAGATGCTGCGGGTCGCCCTCGGCCCCGACGTGCTGGCGACCAAGGGCACCATGGTCGCCTTCCAGGGCCAGGTGCGCTTCGACCACGAGAAGACCGGCGGCCTGGCCAAGCTGGCCAAGAAGGTGATGTCGTCGGAGGACGTCTCCTTGATGCGGGTCTCCGGCCAGGGCGAGGTGTTCTTCGCCGACCAGGCCGGCTACGTCTACCTGCTCGGCCTCGAGAACGAGGGCATCTCGATCAACAGCCGCAACCTGATGGCCTTCGACGCCACGCTCACCTGGGACATCAACCGGGTCAAGGGCGCCGGCATGGCCAGCGGTGGCGTCTTCAACACCACCGTCGGGGGCACCGGCACCGTCGCGATCAACGTGGTCGGCAAGCCGGTCGTCCTCGACTGCTCGCAGCAGCCGACGTACGTCGACACCCAGGCCGCGGTGTGCTGGTCGGCCTCCCTGACCCCCGGCATCAACAACACCATGAACATGAAGTCGATGCTTCGTGGCGGCTCGGGGGAGGCGTTCCAGTACGTCTTCCACGGCCCGGGCTTCGTGGTGGTGCAGGCCTTCGAGTGGAGTCCGACCGCGTCGACCGCCGGTTCCGGGGGCGGCGGCGGCCTGATGGGCGACCTCTTCAGATAAGCCGAGCGGGCGCCAGATTCCGAGATATCCACAGAATCTGGCGCCCGCTCGGCAGAACCTGGCTAGCGCCGCATCGCCTGGACCAGGAACAACCCGCCCAGGAGCACGGCCCCGACCTCGAAGAACAGCACCGAACCGCGCTCGGACGCGCCCAGGGTGAGGAAGCTCAGCACCACCAGGACGACCACCGCCGCGAGCCCGAGCAGCCCCGGCCAGGTGGCCTCGGAGGCCCTGGCGGCGCCGACGCCGGCGGAGAGCAGCGCGATCGCCGAGCCGAGGAGTGCGATGACCTCGAGCTCGCCGGGGAGCACTCCGGACCGCTCCCCGGTGAGCAACAGGCCGACTGCTCCCAGGGCCGCCATGCCGGCTCCGAGGCCCGCGGTGTAGGCCAGCGAGAAGGCGGTGGAGTCGGCCACGTCAGCCGGCTGCCACGGGCCATTTGCCCCCGGGGAACTTGTCGGATGAGGCGGCGTTCTGCAGGTCGCCCATCTCCTTGACCTGGTCGCCGAGCAGCAACAGCAGGGCGCCCACCAGTCCTGCGATGGCGGCGATGTTGACGCCGGCCTCCTCCGCGATGAGGGCCGCCCCTGCCCACGAGAAGACCACGCTGCCGAGGGCGGCGATCGCGGCGACCATGGCGATGACGAACTTGACCACGATCACCCCCAGGCCGACGTAGAAGGCGAGGCCGGCGACGGCCGCCCAGATCAGCGAGCTCTTCATCTGCTCGGCGATGGTGCCCAGCTCACCGACGGCGTCACGCTGCGGACCGACCTCGGACCGGTACGCCGTGGCCGCCTTCCCGGACCACTGGTCCTCCTCGGCGATCTGAGCGTCGGAGAGGTTGGCCTCGGTGAGATCGGCGGTGCTGGCGACGGTGTTGAGGTCCATGGCGTAGTTGAAGAAGTAGACCGGCGCCGCCACCCCCTTGAGCACCTCGACCAGCTTGTCCCAGATCTGCTGGGCCAGCTCGAGCATCTTCTCCGCCAGCCAGATGATCCCGTCGGCGACGAAGTCGGGGATGTACCAGTGGTCGATGGTGTTGTTGGCCACCGACGGGATCTCGTCCATCTTGGCGGAGATGTCGTCCATGGCCCGGTTGATCTTGTCGATGGCTGCCTCGAACTCGGCGATGCTGAACGTCATTGTCTTCTCCTCACCACACCGCGGCGAGTTCGTCCGCCGCTGCTTCGTCTGCGTCCTTGTAGGCCTTCGAGATGTCCAGGAGCACGTCGGCCATCAGCCGGAACTCCACGGCACCCTCACGGGCCCGGTCCTCGACCACGCTCCGGCAGTCCTCGTAGGCGGTGTACATGATCTGGAAGATGCCCGCCTCGGTCCGGGTCAGGGACATCGACGCCAGCGAGCTCTGGATCGAGTCGAGCTGCGGTGCCTCGTCCCCCCAGAGCTTGGACTCCTTGTTGAGCGCATTGCCGGCGACGCGCATCTCTTCCCTGGTCATCCCCATGGGGTGTCACCTCTCCGTTCGGTGTTGTTGCATGAAGCCCATGACCTCGCCGAAGAGTTCGTCGAGCCGGTCGGAATTCGGGTCGCGACCCGGTGGCTGGTCGGCGGTGAGGCGGGCCTTCTGCAGGGCCTGACCCAGCTCGCCGTTGAGGGCCGCTGAGCTCTGGCCCTCGGCCCACTCCGGATCGAGGTGTACGCCGGTCAACGACCCGCCCGACACCTGGACCGACACCCTGCCCGAGGGCGTGCTGGCGGGCACCGGGGGTGGCGGTGGCGGCGCCGTGGCGAGCTCGTGGGACCAGTCGAGCTCTCGCATGACGTCCTCGAGCAGGCTGGTGACGTGGCGAGGGGAGTCGACGGTCTTGGGCGGCTGGAACTTCTCGAACGGGTTGACCGCCGGTGCGGCCGCCACGCGCTCCTCGAGCTCGCGGGCGTCGAAGCGCCAACCCTGGCGCTCGAGGTCTTCGCCCCACGTCTCCAGGTGGCTCTGGATCGCTGTCTGGTAGGCCTCCACCAGGGCGGGTCCGAGCTCGGCCGCCGAGAGCTGCTGCTCCCAACGCTCCGCGATGCGCAGGCTGGTCGGCATGCCAGTGCGGTCGACCTCGGCCTGCGCGACACCGCTGGAGTCACTGGCGGAGGCGCCCGCGGGTGCAGCCGCGTCGGCCGTCTTGACCACCCGCTGGAGCTCGGCGGCGTAGGTCTGGATGCGGGTCAGGTCATCGACCAGCGAGGCGATCGACGCGGGGTCGCTGCGGCTGACCATGGTGCTCCTCTGTTCGGGGGTGGATCGGGGCCGCGAGTCCGAACGAGGTCGGGTGGGCCGGGGCGATGTGAGGACTCTTCCATCGGCCGACTCTTCCTAAACACCAGCACCAAAATCGCCGAACGGGCGCCAGATTCCGGGTTATCCACAGAATCTGGCGCCCGCTCGGCGGGAACTTGGCGCCTGGTCGGCTGGCTACTCCTCGCCGCGGATGAACGCCTCGACGCGGGCCCGGCCCTCGTCGTCGGGCAGCTGCACCGGCGGCGACTTCATCAGGTAGGACGACGCCGAGATGATGGGGCCACCGAGGCCGCGGTCCATGGCGATCTTGCAGGCGCGGAGGGCGTCGATGATGATGCCGGCCGAGTTGGGGGAGTCCCAGACCTCGAGCTTGTACTCCAGGCTCAGCGGGACGTCACCGAACGCGCGACCCTCGAGGCGGACGTAGGCCCACTTGCGGTCGTCGAGCCACTGGACGTAGTCCGACGGCCCGATGTGGACGTTGCGGTCGTGGATCTTGTCGGCGAGCTCGCCGTGCAGGTTGGAGGTCACGGCCTGGGTCTTGGAGACCTTCTTGGACTCCAGGCGCTCACGCTCGAGCATGTTCTTGAAGTCCATGTTGCCGCCGACGTTGAGCTGGTAGGTGCGGTCCAGCGCGACGCCGCGGTCCTCGAAGAGCTTCGCCATCACCCGGTGGGTGATGGTGGCGCCGACCTGCGACTTGATGTCGTCGCCGACGATCGGGACGCCGGCGTCCTCGAACTTCTTGGCCCACACGGGGTCGGAGGCGATGAAGACCGGCAGGGCGTTGACGAAGCCGACGCCCGCGTCGATCGCGCACTGCGCGTAGAACTTGTCGGCCTCCTCGGAGCCCACCGGGAGGTAGGAGACCACCACGTCGGCCTGGGTGTCCCGAAGGACCTGCACCACGTCGACCGGGTCGGCGCCGGACTCCTCGATGGTCTGGCGGTAGTACTTGCCGAGACCGTCCATCGTCGGCCCGCGCTGCACCTCGATGCCGAGGGTCGAGACCTCGGCGATCTTGATGGTGTTGTTCTCGGAGGCGTTGATGGCCTCGGAGAGGTCCTTGCCGACCTTCTTGTCGTCGACGTCGAACGCGGCCACGAACTCCACGTCGTTGACGTGGTAGTCACCGAACATGACGTGCATCAGCCCGGGGACCTGTGCGGACGGATCGGCGTCCTTGTAGTACTCCACGCCCTGGATCAGGGACGTGGCGCAGTTGCCGACTCCGACGATGGCTACTCGAATCGAACCCATCGGGCTCTCCTTCTCCATTGCTTCAACTGGGACGTGTGGTGGTGCTGACTCAGCCCGGGTGGGTGGGCTGGTCGGGGACGGGGTCGCCGCGACGGTGCTCGGCCTTGATCAGGTCGGAGAGCCAGCGCACCTCGCGCTCGACCGACTCCACGCCGTGGCGCTGGAGCTCGCCGGCGTACCGGTCGACCTCCGCCTGCGTCAGGGCGAGCTCCTTCTGGACCCGGTCCAACCGCTCCTGGAGGCGGGTACGACGCCCCTCGAGGACGCGCAGCCGGATCTCCATGTCGGTGCGCCCGAAGAACGCGAACCGGATGTCGAAGTTGTCGTCCTCCCAGGCCGTGGGACCGACCTCCGACATGAGCCGCTCGAACTCGCGGTGCCCGGTGTCGGTGACGGCGTACACAATGCGGGGACGCCGGGTGACGGGGGTGTGGGCGACCTGGGTCTCCTCGATAAGCGCTCCGCGGAGCATCTTCTTCAAGGTGGGGTAGAGGGAGCCGTAGGACAGCACCCGGCCCCAGCCGAGCATCAGGTTGAGCCGCTTGCGCAGCTCGTAGCCGTGCATGGGTCCCTCATGCAGCAGCCCGAGGACTGCCAGCTCGATGGTTTCCGCTCGACGTGCCACCGACCTATCGTAGCGATATATCCGAGCGACGTGAACTCGTGACGGGTCCAGTGTGATCCGAACGGGACGGGCGAGGAGTCGGGGCCGCGCACGGTCCTTGCGTACCCTGGTCCCGCCCCAACTCATCGGACCCAGCTCATCGGACCCAGCTCAGCCGGACCCACCTCGACTGGCCGACTCATCTGGCCCGACCCAACTGGCCCGAACCATCGGAGTTCTCAGACAGTGACTGCCAAGCGCAGGGCCACCGGCCCCGCAGTGAAGAAGAAGCCGAAGCGCCCCGGCGACCGCAAGCGCCGGGTGCTGAAGGTGCTCAAGGTCCTGCTCGTCCTCGGCATGATCGGCGCCGTCCTGGCCGGCGGTGCCTTCTTCGCTCTCTACAGCGCGACGGATATCCCCGACCCCAACGAGGACTTCGAGGCCCAGACGACCCGGGTCTACTACTCCGGCGGCGAGCAGGAGATGGGCCAGTTCGCGACGCAGAACCGCGAGTCGATCTCCCTCGACGAGATGCCGACGAGCATCAAGGACGCCGTCGTCGCCGCGGAGAACCGCACCTTCTGGACCGACCGTGGCATCGACCCCAAGGGCATCCTCCGGGCGGCGTTCAGCAACGCCCGGGGCAACTCCACCCAGGGTGCGTCCACGATCACCCAGCAGTACGTCAAGATCCTCTACCTGACCCAGGAGCGCAGCCTCGAGCGCAAGGTCAAGGAGGCGATGCTCTCCTTGAAGCTGCAGCAGCAGCTGTCCAAGGAGCAGATCCTCGAGGGCTACCTCAACACCATCTACTTCGGTCGCGGGGCCTACGGCATCCAAGCCGCCGCGCTTGTCTACTTCGACAAGCCCGCCGCCGAGCTGACCCTGCGCGAGTCCGCGGTCCTCGCCAGCGTGCTCAACAGCCCGACGAGTCTCGACCCTGCCAACGGTAAGGACGCGAAGTCGGAGCTGCGCGAGCGCTACGACTACGTGCTCGGCAGCATGGCCGAGACCGACGCCGTCACCGCCTCCGAGGCCGAGAAGGCCATGAACCGGCTCCCGAAGTTCCCGGAGATCGCCGCGGAGAGCCAGTACGGCGGTCAGCGCGGCCACATGCTCAAGCTGGTCCGCGACGAGCTTCTCGAGCTCGGCTACCGCGAGGAGGAGATCGACGGCGGCGGGCTCCAGGTCACTACCACCTTCACCACGGCGGCGATGGCCGCGGCCGAGGAGGGCCAGGCCGAGCAGCGGCCCGAGGGCTTCGACGGCGGCGCGCTGCACGTGGCGGTCGCCAGCGTCGAGGTCGGCACCGGCGCGCTCCTGGGCTTCTACGGTGGCCAGGACTACCTCGACTCCCAGATCAACTGGGCGGTCGCCGGCGGTATGGCCGGCTCGACGTTCAAGGCGTTCGCCGACGCCGCCGCGATCAAGGACGGCTTCTCCCTGACCGACACCTTCGACGGCAACTCCCCGATCGTCCTCCCCGACGGCACGGACTTCGAGAACCAGGGCAACACGTCCTACGGCGAGGTCAGCATGATCGAGGCCACCCAGGACTCGGTGAACACCGCCTTCATCGACATGACGAACTCGATGGAGGACGGCCCGCAGAAGATCATCGACACCGCCAACGACCTCGGCATCCCGGGCAACAAGCCGGGCAGGTTCGGCATCCCGCGCAGCTCGATCGATCTCCAGGCCAACATCGGGGTCCCGCTCGGCACCGTGCAGGTCAGCCCGATCAACATCGCCAACGCCTACGGCACGCTCGCCAACGGCGGGTCCCGGGCCGACGTCCACGTCATCGAGAAGGTCGTCGACCGGTTCGGCGAGACCGACTACACCTTCAAGGCCCCGACCCGCGAGGTGCTCGACCCCGACATCGCCGCCGACGTGACCTACGCGCTCCAGCAGGTCGTCGAGCAGGGTTCCGGCAGCGCCGCGCTGGAGCTCGACCGCCCGGTCGCCGGCAAGACCGGCACCGCCACCAACGACGACGCCGAGGTGTCGTCGTCCTGGTTCGTCGGCACCACCCCGCAGATCTCGACCGCGGTGATGTACGTCCGCGGCAAGGGCCGCGACCAGCTCCAGGGCTGGCTGCCGGAGTACTTCGGCGGCTCCTACCCGGCCCGCACCTGGACCGACGTGATGGGGCGCCTGATGGAGGGTCTCCCGGTCGAGGAGTTCCCGGAGCCGGCGTACGTCGACAGCGACGAGGCGGAGGAGGAGGACGTCGAGCCCTACACCCCCCCGCCGGCCC
>Ga0136611_10000692_pt1 | contig 22688 bp, 16 predicted proteins | sample AntDrymUQ2232306_2_FD_106645 | JGI IMG/M metagenome (GOLD analysis project Ga0136611, IMG submission 106645) | Polar desert sand microbial communities from Dry Valleys, Antarctica - metaG UQ223 (23.06) | ecosystem: Environmental > Terrestrial > Soil > Desert | place: Antarctica: Dry Valley...
AGACTTTGGCGGCGACGCCTTCGTTTTCACTGACAAGCCCGAGCAGTAAATGCTCGGTTCCAACGTGCTCGCTGCTCATTTTGCCGGCTTCTTCCTGTCCCAGCAAAATGACGCGCCGCGCCCGTTCGGTAAATCGTTGCCACATAATATTTCGGCCTCCACTTGGATTCTAGTTTAACGCGATTGAACAACCGATTCCTCATGCGAAAACCGGCTTATCGAGCCGGTCGGGTATCAAGACTAGAAATTTGCCGCGCCGTTCCCACCTGGAAAGTACGCCCGAATTCGGGCGTACTTTTTGGTTTTTCTGTTCTTGAAAAAAAGTACAAATTTATTTGACATACCGCTTGCGCGGGGCAAAGCTGTGGGCTAAAGTTAAATTCCGATGAACTAAGTCGGAATTGAATCGTAAAGCAATCGCCATGATGAAAAAGATTCGCACAACCTGGACAGTCGCCAGAGCGCGCCGCACAACTCGCCGCGCCGATCATCACGATCACGAAACGCATTGCGCCGCGCTGTGCTGCGCCAAAAGCGGGCAGTCGGCGTGCGTGCTCAGTTTTTGCGGCGACGAATGCGAAGCCGCCAAACTGCGCGACCTGGGCGTGCGCGAAGGCGCGACCGTCACGGTTTTGCGCAACAGCGATCCACTTCTGGTTCGCGTCGATGACGCGCGTTTCGGCATTGGCCGCGCCGCCGCGATGAATGTTTTGTGCGAACTGAAATAATTGTAGGGGCGAAGCATTCGCAATGAAAGCTTGATTCGTGAACTGATATTTTGCGCGCGAATGCTTCGCCCCTACGATTCCATGCAAACTCTCGATACCTTGGAAGCCGGCGACCGCGCTGAGATTTTGGAAATCGGCGGCGAAGCCGATACTGTCGAACGCTTGATGGAAATGGGCGTTGTCGCCGGAACGCAAATTCAGGTTTTGAAATTCGCGCCGCTGGGCGATCCGCTCGAAATCGAAATTCGCGGCTATCATCTTTCGCTGCGCCGAACTGAAGCCGCCGAAATCTCCGTTCGCAAGATTTAAATTCTCTTCAGAGGCGCCGCAGAATCTCGCACGTCCTCACATCATGTCCGTCGCTTCTCCTTCCAATCCTGTTGTCGCCGACGCGCACATTGTCGCGCCGCGCACAATTGCGCTTGCCGGCAACCCGAACGCGGGCAAAACCACGCTGTTTAACGCGCTGACCGGAATGCGCCAGAAAGTCGGCAATTATCCCGGTGTCACGGTCGAGAAAAAAGAAGGCCGCTGCCGGCTGGGCGAAAGCGAAATCACGATTCTCGATTTGCCGGGAACTTATTCGCTGTCGCCCAAATCGCCTGATGAAGAAATCGCGCGCGACGTTTTGCTGGGCCTGCGCGCCGATACCGCAATTCCCGACGCGGTCGTTGTCGTCGTCGATGCCAGCAATCTCGAACGCAATTTGTACCTCGCGACGCAGGTTCTCGAACTCGGCTTGCCGACGATCATCGCGCTCAACATGACCGATGTCGCCGCTTCAAATAACAAGCGCGTCGATGCAGCGCAATTATCCAAAGAACTCGGCGCGCCGGTTGTCGAAATCATTGCGGTGCGCGGTGAAGGCCTGGAACAATTGCGCGATGCGCTGGCGCGAGAAATTCCGCGTCCGCAGCCGCCCACCATTGAATTGCCGCCGCAAGTCGAAAAGGCGCGCGCACATCTGGCCGCAAGGCTGGCGGAAATCAACGTCGCCGATGCGAACGGAATCGCGCTGCGCCTGTTGTGCGGAAACGCAAAGTACGCCGGTATTCAGGCCTACTTTGGCGATGCTGTGGCGCGCGCATTAACCGAAGCGCAGGCGATGTCGGGCGTTGCAGCCGAGCGTTTGGGCGCAAGCGAAGCCGGCGCGCGCTACGCGATGCTGGGCGCCATTGTGCAACGCGCCGTCGCGCGACCTGATGAAAAATCGGCGCGCACTTTTTCGGATCGCGCCGATGCGATTCTGACGCACAAGGTTTGGGGCCTGGCGATTTTCGCTTTGATTACGCTACTGGTTTTTCAGGCGATATTTTCGTGGGCGTCGTATCCGATGGATTGGATCGACCTGGGCGTAAAAGCGGTCGGCGCATTCTTCGCGCGTGTTTTGCCCGACGGCCCTCTGGCGGATTTGCTGATTCACGGCGTCGTCGCCGGCGTCGGCGCGGTCCTGGTTTTTCTGCCGCAGATTATCGTCTTGTTTTTCTTTATCGGCTTGCTCGAAGACACCGGCTACATGGCGCGCGCGGCGTTCCTGATGGACAGATTGATGGCGCGCGTCGGGCTGCACGGGCGCGCGTTTATTCCGCTTTTAAGTTCTTTCGCGTGCGCGATTCCGGGCATCATGGCGACTCGCACGATTTCCAATCGCCGCGACCGCATGACGACAATTTTGATCGCGCCTTTGATGACGTGCTCGGCGCGCCTGCCGGTTTACACGTTGATGATCGCGACGTTTATTCCCAACATTTATCTGGGCGGAATTTTGTCGCTGCCCGCAACGGTGATGTTCAGCCTTTACGTGATGGGCGTTTTGGCGGCGATGGGCGCGGCGCTGGTGTTCAAGAAAACGTTGTTCAAAGGCCCGCCACCGCCGTTGATGCTGGAACTTCCACCCTATAAAATCCCGTCGCCGCGCAACCTGTTCACGACGATGTGGGAACGCGCCTCGATGTTTCTCAAGCGCGCCGGAACCGTGATTCTGGCGATTTCGATTGTCTTGTGGTTCTTGCTTTCCTATCCGAAAATTCCAATAAACAACGCGCCCGACATTTCTCCGGCGGCGGGAATGCACCGCGACCCTAAAGGCGCCAAAGCCGGCGCCGAGCCGATTATCGAACAGCCTGCGGATGAAAAAGAACAAAGCGACGCGGATAAAATACGCGAAGATCGGCTGGCGGCGGCGCAGCTCGATTACTCGTTTGGCGGGCGCATCGGCCATGTCATTGAGCCTTTGATTTCGCCTCTGGGTTTCAATTGGAAAATCGGCATTGGTTTAATCGGCGCGATGTCGGCGCGCGAAGTTTTCGTCGCGACGATGGGCACGGTTTACAGCGTTGGCGAAGCGGACGAAACATCGCTGAGTTTGAAAGACGCCTTGCGCAACGACAAATGGCCCGATGGCCGTCCGGTTTGGAACACGCTTGTGGCAGTTTCGCTGTTGGTTTATTTCGTGTTCGCGATGCAGTGCATCTCGACTCTGGCGGTTGTGCGGCGCGAAACCGGCGGCTGGAAATGGCCGATTTTCATGCAGGTTTACATGACCGCACTGGCGTGGATTGCTTCGTTTGCGATTTACCAGATCGGCAGCCATTTTGGCTGGGGCTTGAAATGATTCAAGATTTCATCGTTTATCTTTTAGTCGCGGCAGCGGTATTTTATCTTGCGCGAATGTTGTGGAGTTCGACGCAGGGCAAAAGCGGCTGCAATTCGTGCGGCGCCAATAAATGCGCGAAGCCGCAAAAATCCGATGACCTGATTCAAATTGGAATCGCGCCGCGCGATGGCAAATGAAAAGTACGCCCGAATAACGGCGTACTTTGGAATTACGCACGAGCGGAAAAACGTAGGGGCACGCCGGCGGCGTGCCCCGGGCGAGGCAGCGCCTCGCCCCTACAAGGGCAGAACATGGGCGTCCGTCAAAAGTACGCCTGAATAACGGCGTACTTTCGGAACGGGTAAACTGGCTCCGATGAATCAATCTCCTCGTCTTGTGATGCCGATTTTCGGCACGCGACCCGAAGCCGTCAAAATGGCGCCGCTGGTCAATTATCTCAAGTCGCGCTCCGAATTTAAATGCGTGGTTTGCGTCACGGCGCAGCACCGCGAAATGCTCGATCAGGTTCTCAAAGCTTTTAGCATCGTGCCCGATTTCGATTTGGACATTATGCAAAGCGGACAAACGCTGACGCAGGTCACGACGCGCGCGCTGGACGGTCTTGAGAAAATTCTGAGCGAAGTCAAGCCCGACATCGTGCTCGCGCAAGGCGACACGACAACTGTTTTGGCGGCGTCCCTGGCGGCGGCGTATCAGAAAATCGCCTTTGGCCACGTCGAATCGGGCCTGCGCACCGACAACAAATTCGATCCGTTTCCCGAAGAAATCAATCGCCGCCTGACAGGTCAACTGACCGATTTGCACTTCGCGCCCACGCAGCGCGCGAAAGAGAATTTATTGCGTGAAGGCGTCAGAGAATCGAGCATTTACCTGACGGGAAATACGGTCATAGACGCGTTGCAGCAGGTGGCGAGCAGGGAAGCGGGCGACAAATTCCGCACTCCGCACTCCGCACTCCGCACCATCCTCGTCACGACGCACCGCCGGGAAAACTGGGGCGCGCCGCTCGAAGGCATGGCGCAGGCGCTGCGCGAAATCGTGGAAAAGTTTCCCGATACGCGCGTGGTTTTGCCGATGCACAAAAACCCGATTGTGCGCGAGCCTTTGCAGCGGATTTTGGGCGATCACGCGCGCGTTTCCCTCGTCGAGCCGCCGGATTACTTGGATTTCGTGCGCTTGATGGAAGGCGCGCACCTGGTTCTCACCGATTCGGGCGGCGTGCAGGAAGAAGCGCCCACTCTGGGCTTGCCGGTTCTGGTGATGCGCCGCACAACCGAGCGTCCCGAAGGCGTCACGGCGGGAACGGCCAAGCTGATCGGGACGGAACGGGAAGACATCGTGCGCGAAGCATCGCTGCTTTTGTCCGACCAATCCGCGTATGACGCGATGAGCCACGCCGCCAATCCTTATGGCGACGGGCTTGCCTCAGAGCGCATTGCCGCCGCGCTTTTGCATTTCGCCGGTCGCGGCGAGCGGCCTGATGATTTTCAGTTTTAAGTTTTGAATTTTAAAAAGTACACCGGAATAACGGCGTACTTTTTTGTCAACGATTTTGGACGAAACTCAAACCCCAAACCCTGGCCCTCAAACCCCGGACTGGAGCAACAAGCGCATTTTGCTGTTGCTGGCGCTGGGCACGCTTGTCGTCAGCGCGCTATGGCATTTGCCCGCCGAAATTAATTACATTTCGGCGCGCGCCGGCGAATTGATTTTTACGATGGTGCTGGCGATGACCTTCACTTACCTGCTGCGTCCGGCAGTGAGTTTTTTGGATCGGCGGGTTTTCGCGCATGGCAAAAACGGGCGCGCGATGGCGACGTTGGCTGTGTTTATCGGATTCGGTTTTTTGTTATGGATTTTCGTCGCGATCGGCCTGCGTCCCGTGACGCATGACGTACGCGAATTATGGGACTGGTTTATCGCGCAAGGCGACGATGGCAGAGAAAAGCTCATCGCCAAATGGCAAGCGACGCTGGAACAAGTGATTGAGCCGTATCGCACTTTGCTGCCGCCCGACACCGATCTGGATTTGAAAAATATCGCGGCCAAGGGCATTTCCAGTTTGTCGCCGCGCTTAAAAAGCATGCTCGGTCACGCTGGCGGTCACCTGGGGTTTATCGTCGAGCTTTTGCTGTTGCCGGTTCTGGTATTTTATTTTCTGACCGACGGCGGGAATATCCGTACTGAGATAAAATTGCTGGTTCCACGCGAGCATCGTGCGCGCGCGTCGCGCATGATGGCGCATTTCGACCGCGTGCTCGACGGCTATATTCGCGGCCAGGTCATCATGTGTTTAATTGCGTGGATCGCCGTTACTCTGGGATTGCTCGTACTCGGGGTGCCGCACGCATTCACGCTGGGACTTATCGCTGGCATCACGCGCGCGATTCCCGTAATCGGGCCGCTGCTCGGCGGCATTCCGCTGGTTCTGGTGTGCCTGCTTACAACGCGTTCGTTCCCGATTACCGCAACGCTTTTAACCGGCTTCATCGTGATGCACTTTGTCGAAAGCAAAGTTTTGCTGCCCAAAATCATCGGGCACGAAGTCGATTTGCATCCGGTTTCGGTCATCATCGTGTTGCTTATCGGCCTAGAGTTTTTCGGTTTCATGGGCGTGTTTTTGGCGGTGCCCATCGCGGCGGTGCTGAAAATCATGCTGGCCGAATGGCACCAGTCGCGCGAAACGAAAGCCGTTTAACCGCCAGCGCGCGGATGGCGTCAAGGCAGGAAAAGGACGTCTGAGTTACGGGTGTGTGCGCCGAAGCAGGGATGAAAACACGAGCCACGCATAAAGAACGTGTGTTACTCCGAGGGACTCAAATCGAAAAGTACGCCCATATTCAGGCGTACTTTCGGATTGTTTTCCTGGCGTTCTTTACGCCCTGGCGGTTTATTAAAGATTCGAGAACATTGTGCAAATTTCTCCGCTCGATGCCGTGATTCTGGGTCTGGTGCAAGGCCTGACCGAATTTATTCCGGTTTCATCGTCGGCGCATCTCAACATTACACACTGGCTTTTGGGCCAGGGGCGTGAATTGCCTTTCGATGTCATGTTGCACATCGGCACCCTGTCGGCGCTGGCGTGGTACTTTCGGCACGACTGGAAAGGCCTGCTTTTCGACAAGACGCAAAAGCATTTGCGCAACCTGGTTTTTCTGGCGTGCGTGCCGGCGGTTCTGGCGGGGCTGGCGCTACACAAGTTTCAACAAACGCCGCTGTTCGCTAAAGTGCATTTCAACGCGGCGATGCTCATCGTGATGGGCGGGCTTTTGTGGCTGGCCGATCATCAAGGCCGCAAGCGGCGCGACATGACGGACATCAATTTAAAAGATGCTTTAATCATCGGTGCGGCGCAGGCGTTCGCCCTGATTCCAGGCGTTTCGCGTTCGGGTTCGACGATGACTGCCGGCTTGTTCCGGCGCCTGACGCGCGAATCGGCGGCGCGCTTTTCGTTTCTGATGTCGCTGCCGATTACAATCGGCGCGGTCGGCGTCGAGATTTATTCCGACTTGTGGAAAAAAGGCGGCTTCGGAGCGTTGCAGGCCGAGCCTTCGACCGTGTTGCTGGGCATCGTGGTTTCGGGCGTGTCGGGGTTTTGGGCAATCGGGTTTTTGCTCAATTTCCTCAAACAACGCGACGTGACTTTGTTCGTCGCCTGGCGCATTGCCGTCGCGTTGCTCGTGTTCGCGTTGCTGGCTCTGGGCAAGCCTGAAACGCCCGATGAAATTTCGGATGAAACATCGCGCGAAGCGACGGCTCAAACGATTGTGGCAAAATAAGGCATGTTCTCAAAAGTACGCCTGAATATCGGCGTACTTTTCAATTCATAGGCGTTTCTGGTTTGGAGGCTTGATTGGCACAAAAGGTTTGCGGTCGCTGCGGACATCTCACTGCGCCCAACTCGACGTACTGCGCGCAGGATCGATGGTCGTTGTTTTCAGAGCTTCCCGAAAGCAGCGGGCGCGCCGGCGAAGCTATTGCGGCGCTGGAAATGCCGCGCGGCATGAGCGGCATGATGGCGCGTCGCCGCCTGGAAAAAGCGCGCTCTTACGTCGAGCGCGCGGTACGCGAATCGGTTGATCGCCGCATTGCCGCGTTGGAAAAACGCGCCGAAGACAACCCCCAGGACTGGGAAGCCCAGCGCGCTCTGGGCGCCTTGAGCATTCTGGAAAGCCACTGGGCACGTGCCAACGCCCACCTGGAAACGGCTAATCGCCTTCAACCAAACGATTACGAAATCACCGTCAATTATGCGATTGTTCTGGCGCAGCGCGGGCAGCTCGCGTCCGCGCTGGAAATGTTGACACGCGCTCGCGCCGAGTGGCCGGACACGCCCGCCGTGTTGCTCAATCTGGCGATGGTGGCGCTTCAGGCGCGCAGGGCGCCGCTGGTGCTCGAAGCCGTTGCCCAGCTCGAAGCGTTGTGGGACGGCAACGCGGCACTGGCGCAGGACTTCCACGATCAGGCACAAACGCTGCGTGGCCTGGCGCTTTTGCAGCAAAGCAACCCGTACGAAGCGCGCCGCTTTCTTGGCTTTGCGGCGCGCCATACGGTCGTCAGTTCGGGCAATGTCGCACGCTACGATCTGGAAAAAGGTGGAGATCAGCGAAGCGCCGAGCGCCGCCAGACAAAAGAAAATCTGCCCGCGGGCCTGGCCGACCGCCGCACCGGGCCGCGGCGCGACGAAGACGCGCCTGAACCCGCCTACGCCGCCGATGCGGGCGGCGAAGACGCCGGCAGCGAAACCCTTCTCTCATCCGACAAGAACAACGACGCCGATTTGCTGAACAACCTGGCGATGGCTGAAGCCGCCAGCGGCGAATCCAACCGCGCCGTTGCACGACTGGCCGCGGCGCTCCGCATGGACCCGGGCAACGCGCGCGTGCATAACAACCTGGGCGTGCTGGCTTACACGCAAGGCCACATGATGGCGGCGCTCAAGCATTTGGAAATCGCGCGCGACATCGAAAACTTCACCGAGCATCCCGAGCCGGTGACCTTTAGCCACCTGGGTGTCGTGCTTTCGGCGATGGGACGCAACCAGGAAAGCCTGGAAGAATTTCAGCGCGCCGGAGCGCACGAGCGCGCCGAACTCGAAGTCTGGTATAACCTGGGGCGCGCTTATATCGAACACGGCAAGCCGGATCGTGGCGTCGAGTTTTTGCGGCGCGCTTTTCAGGCCGATCCCAACGACGCCGATGTTCACGCGGTCTTGGGCGGCGCCTATTTGCTGCGCGGGCAAATGCAGCTTTTGCCCGATGCGATGAAGCACCTCAAGCGCGCGCTTCAATTGAATCCGCGCCACCGCGTCGCGCTGGCCAACATCGCGATGGCGCTGATCGAAATGGGGCAAAACGAGCAAGCTCTGAAAGTCGTGCAGGAAGACATCAAGGCGCACCCGCGCGGCGCCGAAGCGATTTTCCTGCTGGGAATTCTGGTCTTGCGCATGGCCGACGATGCCGCCAAAGCCGCCAAATCGACCAAGCAGGACGATCAGGCGATTGCGCGCGCCGCGACTTTGTTCCACCGCGCCGCCGACGTGCGTCCCGATTTGCTGGTTTGCCTTTACAATATGGCGCTGTGCCAATACGTTGTCGGGTTCCGTGAAGCCGCGTCCAAGCAATTGGAAAACGTGGTGTCGCGCGATTCGTCGCTGGGGCCCGCCTATTACATGATCGGCGTCGGTCACGCGGATGCCAAGAGGTTCGACGAGGCTCTGGCGGTGTGGAAAATCGCCGCCAAATACGAGCCGGGCAACGCCGACTTGCAGGCGAACATGGGCTACGTCTACTATCAACGCGGCGACTGGACGAACGCCATCATGAGCTTTGTGCGCGCCCACAACGCCGCGCCCCAGCAAGCCGATTTGCTCTCGTCGCTGGGGCTTTGCTACGCGCGCGCAGGTCAATTGCCTCACGCCGTCAACGCGTTCGAGGAAAGCTTGCGCATCGCGCCGCACGCGCCGGTCACGCACTCGAATTTGGGCCTCGCGTTTTATTTTCAAAAGCAAATCGAAAGCGCCTTGGACCAGTGGCGCATCGTGGCCCAGCTCGATGCCAACTACGCCGCCAGCCGCGAAGAAGAACAATATCGCAACTTCGACGATTCGCTTGTTTCGATGCGACCTCTCAACTGGCGCGCGCGCCTGATCAAACTCGCGCCGGTTCTTCCATCGGCGCACATCGGCATGGTACCGGGTTACAACGCGCGCGCCTTTCGCCCCGTGTTCAGCGATCCGGCCTTGAAGGAAATCGAAAAACTGGTGACCGATCTCAATGACCATTCGCGCACAATGGGCTGGCTGCAAGCGCATAAATAAAAGCGCATAAAATGCAGCAACAAAAAAGTACGCCTGAATGCAGGCGTACTTTTTTGTTTGTCTGCACATTTCCGACACTCCACGAACAGCCTGTCTATGAAGAAAGATCGTCGTTGGTGATGGTGGCGATGCCTTGTGCATCGGCGATGGTGGCGCCGACGGCGCCGGACAAATTGACGAAAAATGTTTCGTCCGCTTCCCAGTTCGCGTCGCCTTGCACGCTGACCGTCACCGATTGGCTCAGCTGGCCGGGCAAGAAAGTCAGCGTCCCGCTCTTGGCGGCATAGTCGCCGGGCTGCATCGCTGTGCCGTCGAGCGTCGTGTAGTTGACCGTGACTTTCTGGCCGCTGGCGACGTTCAAGTTCACCTTGAAGGTGAAAATTTTTGCGCCTGTATTGCCTTCGCTCAAAGTCACGTCGCTCATCGACAAAGCGGGCGGTGCGTCGTTGTTGAGAATGGTCACGCGGCCCTGACTGTCAGCGATGGTCGCATTGACTGCATTGCTCAGATTGACCAGGAAAACCTCGTCCAATTCGGAGTTCGGATCGCCGTTGATGGTGAGCGTGATGACACCGCTCGTCTGGCCTGCGGATATGGTGAGCGTACCGTTTTGCGCGATATAGTCGCTGCCGGCGAGCGCCGTGTTGTTGGCAGTAGCGAATTGCACCGTCGTATCCTGCGCAATGGGCGCCGAAAGCGTGACCGTAAAGTTGACCGTGGAGGTGCCGGCATCGCCTTCGTTTAAGCTGACATCGTTGATGCGGATAGTCGGCACCGTATCGTCGTTCAAAATGGTAGCTTGACCTTGATTGTCGACGAGGATAGCGCCGGAAACGCCGCTCAGGTTGACCAGGAAAGTCTTGTTGGCTTCGAGAGCTGTGTCTCCGTAAATCGGGACGCCGACTGTCTTGGTGGTCTGGCCTGCGGTGAAGATGAGCGCGCCGCTGCGCGCGGCGTAGTCGCCCGGTTGTGTGGCGGTGCCATCGGCGGTCGCGTAATTGACTGTCGTGGTGAAAGGCGCCGGATCGCTCAAAGCGACGGTGAAATAAAGAATGCGCGAACTGCTGTTGCCTTCGCGCAAGACAACGTCGCTGATATACATTTCCGGGAAATCATTGTTGGTGATCGTGCCTTGTCCTTGCTCATCAATGACGACCGCCGCGGACACGTTGCTTAAATTGACGAGGAAAGTTTCGTCTTTCTCGATCAGCGTATCGTTCAGCGTCGCTACCGTGATGGTGGCTTTGGTCTGGCCACCGGGAATGGTGATGGTGCCGGTTTTCGCGGTGTAATCGCCCGGCTGCACAGCCGTGCCGTTGGCTGTTGCATAATCGACCGAAACCGGCGCTGTGCTGGCGCGCGACAGGCTGACCGTGAAACTTGCGGTGCCGCCCTCAGTGATGCTCACATCGTTGATGCTGAGCGCCGGCTGAGTGTCGTCATCGGTGATGGTGCCTTGCCCCTGACCATCGGCGACCGTGGCATTGACTGCATTGCTCAGTTGGACGAAGAAGGCTTCGTCGACTTCGGCTACCATGTCGCCGATAATCGCAACGGTGATGGTGGCGGAAAGCTGTCCGGCTGGAATCGTCACGCTGCCGTTAGTTGCGCTGTAATCACTGCCGGAAGTGGCGGTGCCGTTGGCCGTTGCGTAATCGACTATTACTTCTTTTGTGCTGGCGTTTGCCAGAGTCACCGTGAACGTGGCGTTGGACGTGCCGTTGCCGCCCTCCGCGATGCTGATGTCATTGATGCTCAGCGCGGGAGGCGCATCGTCGTCTTGGATCGTGGCGATGCCCAATTGGTCGCCAATGTTCGCGCCGATGGCGGAAAGCCGCACGCTGAAGGTTTCGTCGTTTTCATCGACGGTATCACCCAGAATCGGCACGTTGATGTTTTTCGAGGTTTCGCCCGGCGCGAACGTCACGGTAGAAGCGGGCAGGGCCGTGTAATCGACGCCGGCCTGCGCGCTGCCGGGATAAGTGCGATAGCGGACGGTGACAGCCGCGGTGCTGGCGGCGGAAAGAGTAACCGAGAATACAGCATTGGACGGGCTGGCGTTACCTTCGGCAACCGCCACATCGTTGATGCTGACGCTTGGAGCGTTGGCCGGCAAGGTTTGTCCCCAGGTGGGCGCATTGTCGTCAACCGCGTTGTTCGTCAGGCGCAGCGGCGTTCCGCTGCCGTCGGCGTTCATCACGTAGATTTCGTTGTTGCCGTCGCGGTTGGAAACGAACGCGATCTTGCTGCCGTCCGGGCTAAATGTCGGAAGAGTATCGGTAGCCGCGTTGTTAGTAAGCCGCGTTGGGTTCGAGCCGTCGGCGTCCATCAGGTATATTTCGTTGTTACCGTCGCGCGCGGTTTGGAAAACGATGTGGCCGCCATCGGGACTCCAATCGGCGTTCTGGCTTCTTCCTTCAGGAGTAAGTCGGGTTTGTCCTGTTCCGTTGGCGTTGGCGACATAGACGTTGGGCAAAAGGGACCCGCCGTAAGAATCGAAGGTGTAAAACGTGAACTTGCTGCCGTCGGGACTCCAACGCGGAAAGTAGTCTCCATATCGATTGGAGAGAACCTGCCTTAGATTGCTGCCATCGGCGTTGACCGCTGCGATGTCGTAGTCCGACGTGATGGGCTTGGACAAAATGATAGGGCTGCCCGATGGATGAAAATCGGGATGGACAGGTGCGCCGCCATTGAAAAGAACTGCTTGACCGGTTCCGTTGGCGTTCATCGTCCACAGCGCGTCCGTGCGCTGGTAAACGATCTTCGCGCTGTTGGGACTCCAGCCGGGACTGCCTTCTTCAACGGTCGCCGTATTGGATACGTTGGTTTGGCTGCTGCCATCGGGATTCATCACATAAATATCGCCGTTTCCGCTGCGCATCGAAGTGAAAGCGATTTTTCCAACATCAGCGGTGGCTGATGCGGCCAGCGACATCAGCAAAGCACCGACCAAAAGCAATTTCTTCATTTCTTCTCCCCCGACAACTTGTCTCGTTTCAAATTGGGTTCAACAAGTGGATTGTAGCAGATTGCCCGGAATAACTCTGTTTCTTAGTGGTGCGAAAGTCAATTGCGAAAAGTACGCCTTTATTCAGGCGTACTTTTAAATGATTGACTTCCGCTTTCATCTGTCCTAAAATGCTTAAGGATATTCCCGCATCGCGCCCATCGCGGCGCATTTTTCCCCGCCGTGTCCGCACCCAGAAAAATCGTTTTCCGGCACTTCGACCGGAACGGCTTGCGTCATATCTTTTGAGTGGGTTTGAGGTGACATTTGTGCTGATCGGTGGAAGACGCGAAGCGCGCCGCGCTTATGGACTGGACGAACTGGCACTGGCGCCCGGCCTGACCGCCATCGACCCCCAAGATGCCGACATCTCGCTGCAAATCGGCGCGCTCCGTTTGGAAATCCCTTTTCTCGCATCGGCGATGGACGGCGCCGTCGATGTGCCCTTGGCTATCCAAATGAGCAAGCTGGGCGGACTGGCGGTTCTCAACGGCGAAGGATTTCAAACGCGCTATGAGAATCCGCACGCGCAAATTGAGCAACTCATCAACGAGCCGGTCGAAACCGTCGTACCGCTGATTCAGGAATTGTATCGCGCACCGGTGCAAGAAGAACTCATTGCGCAGCGCGTGCGCGAAATAAAGGACGGCGGCGGATTGGCCGTGCTTTCCTTTACGCCGCTTGGCATTCATTATATTGCGCCCGCCGTCGCGGCCGGCGCCGATGCGATTGTGATTCAAAGCTCGGCAACGACTTCAAAATTCAAATCGAGCAAAGGCTCTGACTTTGACCTGGCCGACATTTGCGCGCAGATTGGGGTTCCCGTCATCATCGGCAATTGCTGCAATTACGCCGGCGCGCTTTCGTTGATGGAAGCCGGTGCATCGGCTATTCTGGTCGGAGTTGGGCCGGGCGCCGCTTGCACGACGCGCCGCGTTTTAGGCCTTGGCGTTCCACAGGGCACCGCGATTGCCGACGCCGCCGCCGCGCGCGACGACTACGAAAACAAGAGCGGACGGCGCGTCGCGGTGATCGCCGATGGCGGACTTCGCAACGGCGGCGACGTTTGCAAAGCCATCGCGTGCGGCGCCGACGGCGTGATGATGGGCCAGCCGATTGCCAGCACGCACGAAGCGCCCGGTCGCGGCTACCACTGGGGCATGGCGACAAGTTCGGCGGGACTGCCGCGCGGCACCAGAATCAAAGTCGGCCAAAGCGCGCATCTCGAACAAGTGCTTCTCGGCCCCGCCACGCGCGACGACGGCACGATGAATTTCGTTGGCGCCCTGCGCCTGGGAATGGGAACCTGCGGAGCCTTGACGATTCCTGAAATGCAGCAAGCCGAGCTTTTGATTGCTCCCGCGCTGCAAACCGAAGGCAAAAAGCAGCAATTCGATCAGCACGTCGGGCAGGGAAAATAGCGGCATGGCGATTCCAGACTTTCAAACCATCATGTTGCCGTTGCTCGGCATTTTGGCAGCGGACGACGAGCTTCATACGAATGAAGAGTTTCGACTCAAAATAGCAGATCATTACACATTGACTCAAGCCGAGCGCCAGGAATTGGTACCGAGTGGAAGGCAGACTTATTTAGCGAATCGGATCGGATGGGCTTTGTCCCATTTCAAGTTTGCGGGAATTGTATCTTCACCTCGTCGTGGTTATCATCAAGTTACCGCAAGAGGGCGCCAGCTCTTTCAACAAAATCCAACGCGCATCGATCTCAAGCTACTCGATCAATTTCCCGAACACCTTGCCTTTCGCTCCAGAGAAAAGACTAACTCTACCGATGTTGATGTAAGCGGCGGCGATGCAAAGCACGAAAACGCAACACCCGAAGAAGCGATTCGCCTTGCTTATCAGGAATATAGAGAATCACTTGCTCAGGAATTGACAGAAACAATTAAGCAGTCTTCCCCGGCTTTTTTCGAGCGTTTGGTTGTTGATGTTTTGCTGGCAATGGGTTATGGCGGCTCGCAGCGTGATGCGGGTGAAGCGTTGGGACGCGCCGGTGATGGCGGCATTGATGGTGTAATTCGCGAAGATAAGCTTGGCCTGGATGTTATATATCTTCAGGCAAAACGCTGGGAAGGCGTGGTTGGGCGTCCCGTTATCCAAGCTTTTGTAGGCGCTATTCATGGCGCACGTGCAACCAAAGGCGTTATTATTACAACGTCGTCATTTTCTGCCGAAGCACGTGAATACGTGAAAACTATCGCAACACGCATCGTTCTTGTTGATGGAAAAACTTTGGCGGAATTAATGATCGATCACGGTGTCGCTGTGAGCCGCGTGTCGAATTACGAACTGAAAAAAATTGATAGTGATTACTTTCTAGAGTCGTAGCCAGCGCGAAAAGTACGCATTAATTCAGGCGTGCTTTTCCATCACGTAAAGTCGTAATCTTCAATGACTTCAATCTCCAACGAAACAATTATCGTTCTCGATTTCGGCGCGCAGTACGCGCAGCTTATCGCGCGTAAAGTGCGCGCGTGCAAAGTGTATTGCGAGATTTTGCCGCACGATGTTTCGCTCGAACGCATCCTTGAGCTGAATCCCAAAGGCGTGATTTTTTCGGGCGGGCCGAGTTCGGTTTACGAAGGTGAAGCGCCACAATGCGCCGACGGGCTTTTTCATTCGGGCATTCCGATTCTGGGAATCTGTTACGGCCATCAGCTCATGGCGCACATGATGGGCGGCGTCGTCACGCCTTCGGATAAAAAAGAATTCGGCAAAACCGAGCTGCACATCGAAAGCGATGCGCCTTTGTACGACGGCCTAAACCAGCGCCTGATTTGCTGGATGAGTCATGGCGATAAAGTTTTGCAGGCGCCGCCGGGGTTTGTCTCGACGGCTTCGACGGTTTCGTGCCCGATTGCTTCGATGGCGAATGTCGAAAAGCGGTTGTTTGGCGTGCAATTTCATCCTGAAGTCGTGCATACGCCGTGGGGCGTCGAAGTCATCCGCAATTTCTTGTACAATTTTTGCGAATGCAGCGGCTCGTGGACGATGGAAAACTTCGTCGAAACCGAAACCAGGCGCATCCGCGAATTGGTCGGAAGTGATCGGGTTTTGTGCGCGCTTTCGGGCGGCGTCGATTCGGCGGTCGCGGCGGCCTTGATTCATCGCGCGGTTGGAAAACAGCTTACTTGCTTGTTTGTCAATCACGGATTTTTGCGAAGCGGCGAAGCCGAGCAGGTTTGCAAAACTTTCGGCGAAGAATATCCCGACATGAACTTCGAATACGTCGATGTCTCGGAGAATTTCCTGAATCTTTTGCGCGGCGTGACAAGCCCCGAAGAAAAGCGCGTGAAAATCGGCAACGAGTTTGTGGCGACGTTCGAGCGCGAAACCAAGCGTCTGGGCGCGATGAAATATCTGGCGCAGGGCACGCTTTATCCCGACGTCATTGAAAGCGGGTCGGGCAAAGCTGCTAAAATCAAGACGCACCACAATGTCGGCGGCTTGCCCGAAGACATGGATTTCAAGCTGATCGAGCCGTTTCGCACCTTGTTCAAAGACGAAGTGCGCGCGCTGGGCGAAGAAATGGAAATGCCCGCCGAAATCGTGTGGCGCCAGCCGTTTCCCGGCCCCGGCCTGGCGATTCGCATTATCGGCGAAGTGACGGAAGAACGCTTGCACATCGCGCGCGAAGCCGACGCGATTTTGATCGAAGAAATCAAGCGCGCCGGGCTTTATCGCCAAATCTGGCAATGCTTCGCGGTCTTGACGCCGGGCGTAAAAAGCGTCGGCGTGATGGGCGATCAGCGCACTTACGCGCACCCGATTGTGATTCGCGCCGTAACTTCGGAAGACGGCATGACCAGCGATTGGGCGCGCATTCCTTACGAAGTTCTGGAAAAGATTTCCAATCGCATTGTCAACGAAGTGCCGGGCATCAACCGCGTCACTTATGACGTGACCAGCAAGCCGCCCGCGACTATTGAATGGGAATAGAACGGCAAGGATGAAGGCGGAAGGATGAAGGATGAAAAGTACACGCGAATAAAGGCGTACTTTGCGGCGCAGCCGCTCTCATCCTTCAAGTTTCATCCTTCCGCCTTGGAGTTCAAATGTCAGCAGATGAAAAAGATGTTGTTCTGGCTTATCGCCAGGCGGTTGAAGAAGAAATGCGGCGCGCCCAAAACGACGGCGATGGCGCGCATGAAGAAATTTACGGCGCTGGCGACAGCGCCGAAAGCGCGCTGCGAAAATTGATCGCGCGCCACGAAGAACTCGAACACGAAGTCGCGCTGCTTCGCACCATTATTTTGAAGCTGATTTCCGATCCGGTCGATGAACAGCAAGGATGAAGGCAGAAGGATGAAGGCGGAAACCCGATTCTTCATCCTTCATCCTTCTGCCTTCATCCTTCATCCTTTACGTTATGCTTCACCCATTTCGTCCCGAACAATTGTCGTCCGACGTGCGGCCAAGCGAGGCCGATATCCAGGAAGTTCTGGTCTCGGTCGAGCAGATGCGCGTGCGTGTCGCCGAGCTGGGCGCGCAGATTTCGCGCGACTACGAGGGCAAAGATTTGGTTCTGGTCAGCGTGCTTGTTGGCGCCTGCGTCTTCACCGCCGATCTGCTGCGCTGCATCACGACGCCGTGTTTTCTCGACTTCGTGGCGATTTCCAGCTACGGCAAGGAAACGCGCAGTTCGGGCGTCGTGCGCATCCTGAAAGACCTGGACGAAAGCGTCGAAAGCCGCCATGTTTTGATCATCGAAGACATCGTCGATACCGGGCTGACGCTGAACTATTTGCTCGATACGATGCGCAATCGAAACGTCGCCAGCGTGAAAAGCTGCGCGATGCTCGATAAGCCGTCGCGCCGCCTGACTAATGTCTCGCTTGATTACACAGGCTTTGAAATCCCCGACGAGTTCGTTGTTGGTTACGGCCTGGATTTTGCTCAACGCTATCGCAACCTTCCCTACGTCGGCATTCTGCGCCCCGAAGTTTACGGTGGCAAATAACGTTCAAAAGCCGTGCAACCTTCTGTTTCCGCCGCTTCCAATTCAAGCCCTGGACTCCGCGACGCAAATCCCTTCTGCGCCGCATCCTGATTCCCATTCATAAGCCCGGTTCGTTCTGCATCTTCCCAAGCGCCTTTGCGCGCGCTAACAGCGTTTTCTTCGATCTTCGATGCGTCTCCACGCCGGATAATTTCCCAACCAAGAGTGATTTATGCCACCAAAAGGCTACAAGAAACCCAAAGCCGTTCCTGAAACTGCGTCCGACTCCGCTGTGAATGCCGATGCGCCCGCTGAAATCGCAGCGCCTGTCACCGTCGCAGAAGCGCCAATTGCTGCCGAGCCAGTGGCGCCGTCGCACAATGACGCATCGCAAGATGCCTCGCCGCGCCGTGCGGTAGAAGGCGTTCGCCCTGAAACTGCGGCCCACGCGCAAGGCGACGCGCGCGATGATTCATCCGTCGATACGCCGCAGCAAATGGCACAAACGCCATTGCCGGACGCTAATGGCGCAACTGGCGACGGCGCGCCGCAAACTCGCGCCGAAGAACGCAATGGCGATCAAGGCGCGCTACGTTTTGACGAACCCAACAGAACGCGCGAACATCGCCCGCGTGATGACAGGCCGCGCGACGAAAAACCTCGCGAAGATCGTCCACGCGAAGAACGCGCTTATGAGAATCGTGATTCGCGCGGCTTGCGGTTTCGGGGGCGCGACGGGCGCGCCGAAGTGCGTGGCGATAATCGCAATGATAATCGCGGCGATGGGCGTGGCGAGGCGCGCGGGTTTCGTCCTCAGCGCGGCGAAAACGGCTTTGGCAACGGGCGTTTGGCGCAACCACGCGACGCGGCGAGAAACTCCGCCGAGAAAAGTACGCCGGAATACCGCGTGCCCCGCGAAGCGAGGGCGGATAATTTTGAAACACGCGAATCGCGCGATCCGCGCCAGGAGCGCGACGTGGTGCGCGGACGCAACGACCTGGATTTAACGACGCTGGAAGATAAAAACGTCGATGACCTGCGCGCGCTGGCGGATGATCTGGGGATCGCGGCGACGACTTCGCTGGGCAAAAGTGACCTGGTTTTCAAGATTTTGGAAGCGCAGGCCGAGACTTCGGGCAACCTGTTCAAGCAAGGCATCCTGGAAATCTTGCCCGACGGCAAAGGTTTTCTGCGCACCGAAGGTTATCTTTCCGGCAACGAGGACGTTTACGTTTCGCAGTCGCAAATCAAGCGTTTTAATCTGCGAACCGGCGACGTTGTTTCGGGCCAGGTGCGCGCGCCCAAGGAAATGGAGCGTTATTACGGTTTGCTGCGCGTCGAAGCGACCAACGGCGAAGCGCCCGACATCAGCAAAACGCGCAAGGAATTCGAGAAGCTGACGCCGATTTTCCCCGACGAAAAATTCAAGCTCGAAACCACGCAAGACAACATCACGGCGCGCATCATCGACCTTGTTTCGCCGATTGGAAAAGGCCAGCGCGGCCTGATCGTCGCGCCGCCCAAAGCCGGCAAAACCACGTTAATCAAAAGCATCGCCAACTCGATTGCGGCCAATCATCCCGAAGTCCACTTAATTGTTTTGCTGATCGACGAGCGACCTGAAGAAGTCACGGATATTTCGCGCAGCGTCAAGGGCGAAGTCGTCGCTTCGACGTTCGACGAAATGCCCGACAATCACATTCGCGTCGCCGACATGGTGATGGAAAAAGCCAAGCGAATGGTCGAACAGAAAAAAGACGTGGTGATTTTGCTCGATTCGCTGACGCGCCTTTCGCGCGCTTCAAACCTCGTCGTTGCGCCTTCGGGCCGCACGATGTCGGGCGGACTTGACCCCGCCGCGATGCACAAGCCCAAGCGAATGTTCGGCGCCGCGCGTAACATCGAAGAAGGCGGAAGTTTGACGATTCTGGCCACTGCTCTGGTCGATACCGGCTCGCGCATGGACGATTACATTTTCGAGGAATTCAAAGGCACGGGAAACCTCGATTTGGTTCTGGATCGCAGCCTGTTCGACCAGCGCATTTTTCCATCCATCGACATCAACCGCAGCGGTACGCGGCGCGACGATCTCTTACTTTCCAAAGACGATCTGGCGAGCATTTTTCATCTTCGCCGCACTCTGGCCGCGCTGGACAACGACAAAGCGATCACGCTTTTGATCGACCGCTTGAAAAATACCAAAACCAACGATGACTTCATGCAAGTCGTGCAAAAATCAGCGCGCCAGAATCCGCAATGAACCGGCGTGGAACCACAGACGAACACGGATAAACACCGATGCGAATCAAAAAAGTACGCCCGAATTCAGGCGTACTTTTTGTTTTGAAAAATGTCAATATCCTCGCATAATAAGCGCATCTTCGCCTTTTGAAATTTCTTCGCGCACGTCATAATCTTTCTAACTCTTCGTGAAAGGAACCTCATGACCGACCGCATTCCCAACTGGCTTGACGAGCAAAGCTTTAACCTGCTGATCGATTATTATCCCGAAATCATCGCGCGGCCTTACGGCTCGGGCGCGACGCGCGAGAATTTATTGCGCTGGCTGGAGCCGCTCGATCTGGGCTATGTTTGCATCTACGCCAAAGGACACAGCGGGCGCACGACTTACGAAAGCCCACTCGGCACGGTGCATCCGATGCTGGCGCACGATATGCCGCAAATGTTTCGTGATGTGACGAACGAACTGGGCATCAAGCTGGTGTTGTATTACAGTGGGCTGGTCGATGGCATCGCGGCGCTGCGAAATCCTGACTGGCGAATGCTCAGCTACGACGGCAGTTCGAGCGTCGAATTGGACGCCAGCAAAAAAGGCAACGAATCGTGGAATCATGATTTGATTCGCACGTTCATGATGTATCCGGTTTGCCCGCTCAGCGGCTACTTCGACGAATGGGTTTCGGTTCAATTGGCCGAAATGGTTTCTTACAATCCCGATGGAATCTGGATCGACGGCGACTGGCCCGGCCCGTGTTATTGCCATCGCTGCGAAGCGCGCTTTCGAGAGGAAACCGGACATTGCGGCGCGCTGCCTGTTCCCGGTTCCGGCACGCCCGAGGCGCTTGCTTACCGCGAGTTTTTCGTTCGCCTCACGCGCGAATGGCGCGCCCGTTTGCGCGCCGAAATCCATCGCCTCAAACCCGATTGCCTTTACAGTTCGGGCAATATCAATACGCATTCGGCCTCGACTCCCGATTTGGATTGGCGCTCGGGCGATTTTTTCAGCCCGCGCCTGCATCGCCTGATGCAAAGCTGCGCGATGCGCCGCTATACAAATCAAGGCGTGCCTTACGATGCCTATACGGTCGATTCGGGTTTCGTCCATCACCGGACGGAAAGGCGCAGCCGCACCAAAACGATGCAGCGTATGTTGCAAGAAGGCGCGGGCGTTCTGGCCAACGGCGGAATGTGGGGCTACTGGACGTATCCGATGCCCAACGGCGCTTTGATCCCATCGCGCATGAGGCAGGCCGCGTTCGCTCGCCAGTGGACGCGCGAGCGCGAAGATGTCTGTCACGGCACGAAGCCGCTCGACTGGACGGCGATTTTGGAAATCGACCAGCATCACACAATCGCCAGCGATCTCAATTCGTGGGGGGCGTGCAAGGCGTTGATCGAAACGCATCGCTCGCCGCAAATCATCGACGACACGCAGCTCGCGCCCGACATGAAGTTCGACCTTCTGGTCGTTCCCGACCAGAGCGCGCTGGCGACCGCGCCGCCCGAATTGTTCGCGACCTTGCGCCAATGGGTCGAAAACGGCGGCAAACTTTTGCTGACGGGAAGCTCCATCGAAAATCCGCTGATGCAGGAACTCGCCGGCGTGAAACTGGTGAAAAAAGGCGCGATCAACGAAGGCCATGTTTTGCTGCCCGACGAAGTGCCGGCCAGCGTGCGCGAAAAATGGGACAACATCGAGCTGACCGATGCGCGCGCCCTGACGGCGCTCTACCGTTCGTGGGACGACCAGAATATCGACATGCGCCACATCCATTTCAATTACCCGATGGATGGCGCGATGGACGAAGAAAACCCGCAGGACGCCGGCTTTCCCGCCGCGACGATTCGCGAGTTGGGCAAAGGCGCGGTGATGCACGTTCCGTCTGCGATCTTCACGCATTACTGGACTTACGGCGAAGCGCCGCTGCGCCGCTGGATCAAAAACCTGCTTGATGAATTGCAGCCCGAGCCGCTTTTTGCAACCGACGCGCTGTGTTTTGTTGAAGTCGCGCTGCGCCAAAAAGACGAGAGGCTTCTGGTTCACCTGGTCAACGGAAATCCGGGCCGCGACCTCGCGTGCGCCGACACCGACGACCTGGTTGTCGATGATATTCCGCCCGTCGGCCCGATCGAGATTCGCGTGCGTTGCGCGCAAGAGCCGCAAAAAGTGACGCTTGAACCCGGCGGCGAAGATTTGCCGCATGAATATGAAAACGGAGTTTTAAAAGCCGTCGTGCCACGTCTGGAAATCCATTGCTGCGTTGCGATCAGCCCGTGGCGCGCGTAGGTATTGGGCTTTAATGCGTTGCTAAACCCGCAGAACCGCGCGCGGTTCTGCGGGTTGACGAGACTCCAAACCAAATCGACAACGCACCAAAATCCAGTGCCGCGCGCGTAATCCTGTGGCTCGCAACGAAAAGTACGCCCGAATTCAGGCGTACTTTTCGCCGTTTGTGATATAGATAGAAGTAACTTTTTGGTTGTAGGTAGTGATACAGATTTAGTTTCGACTATCACCAGTGTCATTCCGAGCGGAGCCGCCGGTCGTTTGGCGGCGCAGTCGAGGAATCTTTTCCCTCGTCGCACAGTAAGATTCCTCCACTTCGCTCGTGCCTTCCTGCCCGCAAGCGGGCACCCGCGGTCGGAATGACACCGTTGGTGGTCTCATTTAATTCTGTTCGGCTACTTTTGATTTTTGATTATTTAATCCGCTAGTCGCCGCCGGTTGAAAACCGGCGGCTGGTGGGCTAAAGCCAAGCGTCCTGCGGACGCCAATTCAAATTGCAATCTCGCGTCCAGAGGACGCTTGGCTTTAG
>Ga0136611_10000693_pt1 | contig 22677 bp, 23 predicted proteins | sample AntDrymUQ2232306_2_FD_106645 | JGI IMG/M metagenome (GOLD analysis project Ga0136611, IMG submission 106645) | Polar desert sand microbial communities from Dry Valleys, Antarctica - metaG UQ223 (23.06) | ecosystem: Environmental > Terrestrial > Soil > Desert | place: Antarctica: Dry Valley...
CAGCAGCGCGAGATCTTAAAAAAAGCCTTGGGCATCTTGTCGGCCGAACCGAGCGGAGCGAGATAGCCACAGGGCGGAGCCTTTGCCCGAAGGGCCGCGCCGGAGGGCGCGGGCAAATGCCCCGCAACGCTTCACGGTGATGGAAAACCTCCACGCCAACTATCCGGTGGGCGCGCTGGCCGAGGCGATCGAGGTCAGCAAGAGCGGCTTCTACGCGCATCGCCGCAAGCCGCAGCGAGCGCGCCGCCAGCGTGACGCGCAGCTCGCGCCTTTGATCGCGCAGAGCTTCGCGCAGAGCCGGCGCACCCGTTCGGCTTCGCTCAGGGCAGGCTCTAGGGCAGCCCGCGGGTGCTCGCCGATCTGCGCGAGCTGGGCGAACGCTGCGGTAAGAATCGCGTCGCCCGGCTCCTGCGCGCCCAGGGGCTGCGCGCCCGTCAGAAGCGCCGCTTCCGCCCGTGCACCACGGACAGCCGCCACCCTCATCCTATCGCCGAAAACTGGCTCGCAAAGGTCCCCGCGCCGGACCGTCCCGGCCTGGTCTGGCAAAGCGATTTCGCCTCCATCGAGACCGCCGAAGGCTGGCTCTTCCTGGCCTTCACGCTCGACGGCTGCACCCGCCGCTGCGTGGCCCACCACTGCCGCGCGGACATGCGTGGCGAACTCACCACCACGACTCTCCGCCTCGCCCTCCAACGCCAGCCACCGCCGCCCGGCCTGCTTCATCACCGCGACCGCGGCAGCCAATACGCCGCCGCTGACTTCGCCCGCCTCGCCACCGCCTGCGGCCTCACCCTGAGCATGAGCCGCACCGCCAATCCCTACGACAACGCCCTCGCCGAAAGCTTCGTCGCCACCCTCAAAACCGAATGCTTCGGCGAGGCCTCCCGCCCACCCGCGCGGCCGCCGAACTCATGGCTTTTGACTACATTGAAACCTTCTACAACCGCCGCCGCCGCCACAGCGCCCTCGCCTACCGCTCCCCGCTCGAATTCGAAAAACAAATGTTCCCCCAAAACAAAAACAACCACTCCAACTAACTCCAAAAACACTTCCAAACCCCTGTCCTCGTTTCGAAGAAAGATCACCCGCTCCTTGATCTCCCGCCCCCGCCTCCTCTTCCAGCTTTCGGCAAGGGCTATTCGCGAATGACACGGAAGTCCTTGACCCCGCGCGTCCCCGCTGTCAGATCGGATCGCCGGAGGCCCGGTCTCCTCAGACCGCCCACCGCCCTCGCTCCGGCTGTTCACCCATCAGTGGAAAACCTCCCTTATGCCAATCGAGAAAACCCCTCTCAAGAGCCCCGCCTTTCCCCCAAAAAACGCTGCCGCCCACCGCGTCCAGTCCGGCGAGACTTGGGGCACCATCGCAACCGCGCGGAACGTCCCGGTGCTCGACCTAATCAGGTTCAACTTCGGCACCGCCGATCCCGCGGAGATCAACTTTTTCCTCCGCACGCTCGTCGGCTGCGTGCGGACGACCTTCGACAAAAAGAACTGGATGTTTTCCGACGATGCCACGCCGGGCAAAATTTACTATCCGGCGAAAGCGCCCGCGCCTCCCGGAGCGATGCCCGAGCCCCCGCTCTCGGGCGCCGCCCCCCTCCCCGCGGGCGTGCTCGCGAGCGAATCCGACGTCACCGCCGGGCCCCTCCGCGTCAATGACGCTTACGACCTCAAGCTTTCGCGCCTCCCTGGCGGCCACTACGAGCTGCTCTGCTTCATGAAGCTTCAGTTCTTCTTCAATGACGGCTCCGGCGGCTCTTGGGCGAAGGAGGAAAAGAAGAAGTTCATGAACGACTGGGAGACCGCGGTGAAGACCGCGTGGGGCGGCCGGATCGTCAAGACGCTCCCCGTTTCCAAGAAGCAGGTGCTCCTGCGCTTCGCCTTCTCCCTCCAGGAGGGCGGCTGGATGTTCGACCACTGGGAGATCACCGTGACTAAGATCAAGGCCGGCACCTTCCGCACGAGCTACGTGCAACCCAGCCTCGGGAACGTCACCCTCGACAGCGAAGACCTCACACCAGTCAATAAAGGGGGCGACGGTGGCTGCATGCAGCGGGGGGCGGTTCACGAATTCGGCCACATGCTCGGGCTCGACGACGAATACAACACTCCGCTCGCCGCCGGCGCGAGCAACACCAGCATGATGCACTCGTGCGAGATCGTGAACCAGACCCACACCGCGCCTTTCATGAAGTGGCTGGATAAACAGATCGCGGGCCTCGGCCTCGATTGAAGGCCATGAAATCCGCGTGGGCTCTCCTCTTACCGGTGCTCGCGCATAGCTCCTGCCAGGAAAAAAAAATGGACCCTATCGAAGCAGCCATCACCCAACTAATCGAGAGTAAGACCGCCGCCGAGGAGAAACGCGCCGCGGAGAGGCTCAACGCGCTGGTCCGTCAAAAGCGCGCTCCCTTCGAGCTGACGCTCCACGATGCCGCAAGCGGCGAGGTCATCCCTCTGAGCCAGCGCGCCGCAGATCTGCAGCGCGCGATCGATGTGAGCCTCGGCAGCGGTGGAAAAACCTCGCGCGAAGCGCTGCGCTGGACCCCGAAAGACCGGGCGAATATCGACCTGCTGCTCCGCGAGTAGCCCGCCCCCGGACAACGCTCTCCGCGGACGGAGAGGTCCGGCGGGAGGTTTCGCGCCGGGTGCGTGGGAGGCTCATTTCCGCGCTTCCGGAGTGACGGTCACCTCGATCCGGCGCGTCTCCCGCTCGACGACGATCTTCACGGGCTGACCGATCTTCACGGCGTCGAGCGCGTAAGTGTAATCGTAGATGTTCGCGAGCTTTTGCCCGGCGAATTCGACGAGGATGTCGCCGCCTTGGAGGCCGCCCTTCTCCGCGGGGCTGCCGGCGCGGACACCGCTGATCTTCACGCCTTTCACCTCGGTCGTGTAATCCGGGATCGTGCCGAGATAGGCGCGCAGGTTGTCCCGCCCGCCGCCGGGCTGCTCGCTGCGTTCGACGCGGGCGAAGTCGGGCCGCTCGGGCGCGGAGACCAGATCGAGGAGGAGGGCGCGGGCGAAGTTCGCGATGCGCTCGGTGCCGGGGTAATCCAGCTTCTCCGCGGTGTCGGTGGGGCGGTGGTAATCTTCGTGCGCGCCGGTGAAGAAGTTCAGCACGGGGAGGCGCTTCGGGTAGAGCGAGGTGGTGTCGGTGGGGAGATACGGGTCGTCCTGCAGGACGAGGTTGAAGCCGGCGGCGACGTTGCGTTTCTCGAGGAGGCGGCGCCACGCTTTCGAGGAGCCCACCCCTTGCACCGTTAGCTTGTTTTCGCGCAGCCGGCCAACCATGTCGAAGTTCACGTAGCCGGCGATCTGCGCGAGCGGCACGGGCGGTTTCTCGGCAAAGGCGGCGCTGCCGATCAGGCCGATCTCTTCGCCGCTCCAGCACGCGAAGATGATCCCGCGCCGGAACTTTTCCGGATGCTTCGTGCGCTCCTCCGCGAGCGACGCGGCGAGCTCCAGCACGACGGCAACGCCGCTCCCGTTGTCGTCGGCACCTGGATGGACCTGTTGCTCCTCCCCGGCGCGCGCCATCGAACTCCCGTTCCTGCCCTGGCCGAGATGATCGTAATGCGCGCCGACGAGCAGGTATTCAGGGGGCGGGGCATGGGTGCCCTTGGCTTCGTTCGCTCCGGCATCGCCGCGCGATGTCGGGTGTGCTTCCGGCGGGATCACGGCGAGGACGTTGCGGTCCTGCTTCTTCACGTGCTCTACCGCGCATGCGAGCTTAACCCCGACCTTCGGCAGAACGAATCCGCCGTCCGCGTGCGGGTTTTCCGTATCGAGCGCGGTCTGCAGTTCTTTCAGGTTTTTGTCGCTCACCGCGAAGAGTGCGTCGGCGACTTTCCCGCTGATCGACGCCGCGACGATCCCGGAGCCGGCGAGGGTGTTATCGCCGCTTAGCGGGAGGAGTTCGCCGGGGTTCGGGGAGTTCGGGCCGGTCACGAAGATGACCGCTTTTGCGCCCCGCTCGCGCGCCATCATCGCCTTGTAGCGGATGCCGGCGTAGCGATTGAGTTGCGCGCGCCGGGATGGGTCCACGCCCTCCGGCACGTAGCGCAGGATGAGGACGATTTTGTCCTTCACCTCGAGCCCCTCGTAGCTGTTGTAGCGCGCGTTCGCGCTGCCTGCCTTGCCGCCTTCCGGGACGGAGAGCCCGTAGCCGGCGAAGACCACGTCGCCTTCCACTTGCGCATTCTCGGTAAAGGCGAGGGGACGAAAATCCTGGTCCACCGCGAGTGGCGCTGCGGGTTTGTCCGCAACGGAAACAGTGAGGCTATTCTTATCCGGGAGAAGCTTCTCCCCGGCGTTGAAATCGAACGCGTGGAAGAACGAGTCGCCGACCGGCTGCACGCCGACCTTCTTGAAATACTCCGCAATGAACTCCGCGGCGGCCTGCGCACCTGGGGAGCCCGTCATCCGCCCTCCGCGAGCCGGTGCCGCAAGCCACGAAACCTCCAGACGCAAATCCTCTGCGCTGATCGCCGGCGTGAGCAGCAGCGAGCCCACGTTCGGGAGCGTCGCGTTGGTCGCCGTCGACTCCGGCGCGGGGCGCGCCGGTGCTTCCTCGAGCGCCTTGCGCGCGGCGGTGTCATCCCAGTCCGCGAGCCAAAGCTGCGACTTCGCGTCGGCGGTGCGATTCGTTGTCCAGCAAAGCTTTTTCCCGTCGGGCGAGAAGACCGGCAGGCCATCGAACCCGGGAGTGAAGGATACGCGGACCGGCTCCTTTTCACCGGCTGCGTCAACGATGAAGAGCTCGAAGTTCTCGAACCCGTGCTTGTTCGAGGTAAAAACCAGATAGCGCCCCGACGGGTGATAAAACGGCGCCCACGACATCGAGCCGAAGTCCGTCACGCGCTTCACGTCGGAGCCGTCGGTCTTCATCGTGAAAACGTCCGCGTTCATCCCGGACGCGTCGAAGCGCCGCCACACGATGCGCTGCCCATCTGGCGAAAAGAACGGGCCGCCATCGTAGCCGGGCGACGTGGTCAAACGGCGCACGTCCGAGCCGTCCGCATTCATCGTGTAGATGTCGCCGAAGGACGCCGGATCTTTCTCCAGCCGCGCTAATTCTTCGGAGGTGAGGAAGCGATTTGCGCCGCGCAACGAGCAAAAGACGATCTGTTTGCCATCAGGCGAAAACGCGGCCTCCGCGTCGTAGCCGCGCTCCTTGGTAAGTTGCACGAGCCCCGTGCCGTCGCGATTCGCGGAGAAGATGTCCATCGTCGCGTCGTAGTCCCACGAATAGCGGCGCGTCTTTCCAGAGGCGCGAAACTCCAGCTCGGCTTTCTGCTTCGCCGCCGCTTCCGGTTCGTGGTGCGTGGAGGCAAAGAGCACCCGCGAGGTGCCGGGTTGGAAAAATGCGCACGTCGTTTTTCCCGCGCCGGGTGAAACGCGCGACGTATCCCCGGAGACGAGATCGAGCAGGTAAATCTGGTAAAACGGGTTCCCCTCGTCGCGCTCGCTCTGAAAGATCAATGCGTTCCCGTCCGGATGGAAGTAGCCCTCGCCACTGCGCTTGCCCTCGAGAATGAGCTGGCGCGGATTCTTGATCAAACGCGCCTCCGTCGCCGCGTCTTGCGCGTGCGCCAGCAGGCCGAGGGAAAGAGAGAAAAGGACGGTTCGGAACATTGTGCGCGGACGATGCGTCGCCCCCAAGGAGCGCACAAGGGCCAGTTCCGGCGCCCGCTCACGCCGTGCGAAAGTCGGACCCGTCCCGCGCGTGCCCACGCGCCACGCGAGCGCCCGCCAGCGGCGCCTTAGTTACCCCAGTTTTTGACCCACTTCCGCGCCTCGATGAGCGTCGTCTGGCCCGCCGTCGACCACAGATCGAAGGTGGGATTGTAGCCGCCGGCTTTTTCGATGCGCGGCGCCTTCGGATCCTTCTTCACCGCTTTCCGATACTCCTGCTCCTCGGCGAGGCCTTTGGTCGAATACCCGTAAGGATTCCCGAACGGATCCTGAATGTATTTCACCTCCTTGATCTGCCCGTTCTCGTCCTTTTTGAAGTTCAGCCGATTCGGCGTGAACTGGATATACGCCTTCTTTTCGGGCTTCCCATCCGGTTCGTCCTCGGGCTCGAAGTCTCCCGCGAGGGCGCTGTAGAGTTTGAGGTTCGCGTCCCGGTAGCGGTCGGCTGATTTCGTGCTCACCGGATTCGCGTCCTGCTTCGGATCGAGCTCGTCTGTCTTTTTCGCCTGCGGATAGCCGCCGAAATCCGCCTTGTAGCTCTCGCACTGGCTGGCCATTTCCGTGATCTCACCTTGCGCGCGCGTGCGCGCCGCCTTGTTCTGCGCGAAGCCGGCGGTCGCGATCACCAAGCTCGTCAGGATGGCGATGATCGCCATCACCGTGAGCATCTCGATGAGCGTGAAGGCAGCAGGGGAGGAGCGTTTCATGCGCGATCGTAAACCGGACCGTCGAACTCCGCCACCGGAGTCTACGCCTGATTCGGATTTTGCAGTTCGGTGATGATGCTGATCAGCGGCATGAACAGCGCAATGACGATCGTGCCGACGATCAGCGCGAGCAGCACGATCATGATCGGCTCGAGCAGCGACGTTAGACCCTCCACCGCATTGTCGACTTCATCGTCGTAGACTTCCGCAATCTTCAAAAGCATCTCCGGCAACTGCCCCGTTTCTTCGCCGACATCCACCATCGAGATGACCATCGGCGGGAACACGCCGCTCGCTTCCAGCGGTGCCACGATCGATTCACCTTCTTTCACCGCGTCGTGCACCTTCGTTACGGCTTCCGCGACGATCGCGTTGCCCGCCGTATCGCGCGTGATGTTCAGCGCCTGGAGAATCGGCACACCGCTGGTCACGAGCGTGCCGAGCGTGCGGCTGAAACGCGAGATCGCGCTCTTGCGGGTGAGATCACCAAAGAGCGGCGCTCTCAGCAGGATGCGGTCAAGCCACCAGCGGCCCTTCGTCGTCCGCGCAATCGCCTTGTAAGCGAAAATAATCAGGATGATCGCGCCGATGATCATCAGCGAGTTGTTCTTCAGAAGATTCGACGCATTGATCACCATCTGCGTCAGCGGCGGCAGCGGCTTCCCTCCGAGCATGTCATGGAAGATCGTCTCGAACTTCGGCACGATGAACGCCAGCAGGAACGCCATGATCCCCATCGCGATCACGAGCACGATCACCGGATAGGCCATCGCCGAGACCACCTTGTTTTTGATCCGCTGCGCCTTCTCCTGAAATTCCGCGAGCCGGTTCAACACCAGCTCGAGCACGCCGCCGAGCTCTCCCGCCTTCACCATGTTGATATAGAGCTTGTTGAAGATGCGCGGGTGTTGCGCCATCGATTCCGAGAACGTGCTGCCGCCCTGCACCGCGTCCGCCAGCGAGTTGATCGTGTTGCGCAGCACCAGATCCTTCTCCTGTTTCGCGAGCACCGTCAGCCCGCGCAGAAGTGGCAACCCCGCGTCGATCAGCGTCGCGAGCTGCCGAGTAAAAATCATCAGCGTCTTGCTCTTGATCGTCTTGCGCGCGAAGAAGCCCTTCCCGCCGCTCTTCGCCTTCGGCGCCGCCGCCTGCTTGATCGCTTTCTGCTGCTTCTTGCTCGCCTTCGGCGCGATCCCTTTTCCTTCCTCCGCGACGTTCGTCGGGAAGTAGCCCGCCTGCCGGAGCTGGCCGACCGCGTCGTTCTGACTGGCCGCGTCGATGACGCCGTGGGACTCCTGGCCGCGAGCGTCGAGAGCGATGTATTCGTATTTAGCCATATGGGGAGAAAAGGTTGCGCGAACCGTGCGACACCGCCTGCTGCTTGTCGATGGGAAAACGGCATGCCCGCGCGGAAAGCCGCGCGAACTTTGAACTTCGTGCCGTCCCGACTCGCGCCCGTCCATTGTTCATCCCCTCCGCGTCTCCGCGTCTCCGCGGTTTAAGCTGCAGGTGCTCGTCCGCTTGCGCGCCCGCCCCATCGCGATCATCCCGCATCCCACGCAGCCGGCCGGAAACTCCCGCTTGTGCTCTGTCGTCTGACGGACCCCCGAAAAACAAAAACGCCGCTCCTTGCGGAACGGCGCTTTTTTAAGACGCGACAGTTTAAGCGCGGCGGCGGCGCAGAGCGAGCATTCCCACTGCGCTCAGCAAGCTGAAGGCGGCAGTAGTGGGCTCGGGGACATTGGTGACGCTCACGCTATCCACGAATGAACTCCGGTCTCCGAGATTGATGTTATTCCCGCGGAACTCCAGCAAATTATCGCCTGCCGCGACGGTGATGGGGTCGCTGGTGAAGGCGGTGAATACGGAGGTGGAGGGCGGCAGGATGTCGCCGACGCCGCCAAAGAGCAGTTGGACTCCACCCAGATAAACATTCAGAAAAGTGCCGCCGTTGACGCGCGACTCGGCGAGAAAGCTCACTGTCGTCTCGCCAGCCTCGAAGCCGCTGAGGAGCTGGGAAAAGCTCGCGGCGCCGACAGTGCCGTCGCCACCCTGAATGAACCCGGCCTGTCCGGCGGTGCTCGTCTGGCCGCCAGTATTGCCGTTGGGAGCGCCCGACACGTTGAAGCCGCTGCCGTTGGCAGCCAGGCCGCTGCCGCCGTTAAAGGTCCAGGTTGCACCGGTAGCGTTATACAGGAATCCATTGCCGATGTTGGGCACTTCGAAGCCGTCGTTGGCAATGGGGACCGGGGCCGCGTGCGCCTGGAAGCCAGCGATAGTGGCCGTGGCGATGGTGGCCGCCAAGATAAAGTTCTGCAGTTTCATCGTTTGTATTTTGTTTTGAGGTTTTGCTGGGGTTTTGTCTGCACGCAGCGATGCGTGCACCGGGGTCTTAAAGCAATTCTGCGTGCTCGGGGGCAAGACTATTTCTAAAAGATTTATATCTCGAGGGCGCTAGACGCAGAGTGAAAAGTCTCCGGTGCCGCGAACTCCTACGCCGCCGCCTCGAAATCCCACGCCTCGTGGAACGGCCCGCCCCAGGTGCTCGTGCGGCCCGTGTGCTGGACCAGCGACGGCGCGTGATAGAGCAGGGGACCGCACTGCGCCGCCAGCCTCGCCATCGCGATATCCTGGATCCACGCCGAGGGCCGAAACTCCCGCAGCACATGCGCCGCGCAAGCGCGTGAATAGAGCCGCGCCTGCGCCCGGACTGCCTGCTCCGCATCGACCACCAGCGTGCTCGAGCGCTGCGCATCCGCCATCACCAGTGGCCCGCTGAAATCCGGCGCCCGCCGGTGCGCCTCCCAATCCACGATCGCTCCTTCCCAATCCGCGATCCCCATCGCCCCGATTGTAAAGACTCGCCATCCCCACCACCCCCGCACGCAGCGGCGGCGACACTCCTGCTTCAGCGTGCACGTTCCTTCGTGCACATGCACCGTGATCGGCGCACCCCAATCCGTCCGCTCGAAACTCCGCACCGACTCCCGGACCGCTTTTTTGGGTCACGTCAATACAGCCGCTGACGAACTCGCGGGCGATCTCCTCTTGAACAGTAAACGAAAGGAAACCCAAAAATGAAAACACTAGCACTGACTATAGCAATGATCACCGCAGCAGCAGCGACCGGATTGGCGCAGCCAATCGCCAAGCAGGTCGTGCCCGTCGTAAAAGGCGCCCAAGTTGTTTCGAAAGCCGAAGCAGCGAGCGTGACCGGCAAAGGCGATGGCGTGAAAGTGAAATTACCCGCCGACCTGAAAATCAAAGTAAAGCTGTAGCTCCCGCTTCAGCGAAAGTTTGAAAACCCCGGCAGCGCTCGTTGCCGGGGTTTTCTTTTTCCCCAGCGCATGCATTTACGAACTGCTCTGATCACCTGCCTCGCCGTTGCCGCAGCCTTCTCCGGACCAGCACATGCCGATTCACGCCGGCTGGTTCTGCAGTCCACCTCTTCGGACTGCGGCCCTGCGGCGCTGGCAACATTGCTGACGCATTATCATCGGATTCCCGCGAGCGAACGGGAGATCATGCGGCTCACCGGAGTCGACAAGAAGACCGGAACCTCACTGACGGCCCTCGGCGAAGCCGCGGCAACGAAAGGCTGCGCCGCGCAGACTTTCCGGATGAACTTCGCAACGCTGGCAGAGCAGATTGCCAGTTTCGGGCAACCGGTGATCGTCCGGACCCTAAATCCTGAGCCGCATTTCTCGCTCTTCCTCGGAAGTAAGGGTGAGGTCGTCTATCTTTCAGATCCAGCGTCCGGGAATATCGCGCTCAGGAAGGCAGCTTTCCTTCGGCGCTGGCTTATCGCCGGCAGTTCGGAGGGGTATGTTTTCGTCGTCGCGGGACCGGAGACCGGCCACGCCGCAGCCGTGCGGGCTTGGGTCGTGAAAGAGATTGATCGCCAGCAGTGGAGGGCGCGCACCTGGCAGCCGGCGGTGCAGTTTCGACGCTAAAGCTTGGAACCCGGCGAATCTCCGCGCATGATGGCGCCCGGATGCGTTCACCCCAGGCAATTTGGTCGCCTTTCGTCGCGGTGACGATTTGCGCGCTGCTGATCTGCTCTACCGCAGCGGTCGGTGCGGCAGAGACGGTGGCGAGCAAAGTGCGCGATCGGCTGCAGGTGCGCGAGGGGGAGCGCCAGACGGTGGCCATTCCGAACGCCGTCGCTGTAGCGGTGCAAGATACGGCGATCGCTCGCGCGCGCGTAGCCGGTGCGGCAGAGATCAGCGTCACCGGGGTCGCAGCTGGTGAGACCTGGGTGGAAATCTCTTACGGCACACGCCAGTGGATCGCGATCCGAGTAGCGGTGATTCCGCGCGTTCTCGCAGGCGCAAAACTCCGCGAATCAGCGGTGGAGAAGTCGCCGCCGGCGGCGCGCAGTTCGAGCGAGTCGAAAGCGACGGCTCAGCCCGAGGCGGAGGCGGACGCTGGAGAAAGTGCCCCGTCTTCGCTGGCGGTTACGCCTCCCTCACCGAAGGTCCGCGTCGCTGTCGCGACTCGCTACGGCTACGACAAAAGCGATGCGGTGCAGAGAGATGCGGGCGTGCTGCTGGTGCAGAGGCGCCATATCTTCATCGGCGAGACGACGCTGGCGTTTCAGCCGCGGGATACCACCTCGATCGAGCTTAACGTTCCCTACGTGAGCCAGACGGCACGCCTCTCGTCGCCCTTTGGCTCGGTCTCGGCGCGGGGACACGGCCTCGGCGACCTGACGCTGCTCCCTGAACAACGCTGGCCGGAGGTGTTGCCAGGCTCCGAGTTTGCGCTGGCGGTCGGGTCGCTCATCCCGACCGGAAAAGATGCGTTCGAAGTCGGCGACAACGAACTGCCAACGGGCGTTGGCTTCTATCAGCCGTTCGGGAGAATCACGCTGAGCAAATCCCTCGCACCGCTGCGGGTCTATGCGATCGCCGAATACGGCCGGAGCTTGTCGCGCAGCATCGAAGGCCGACGGCTGCAGCTCGATGACAGCTATGCGTTCGCAGCCGGTTTTTTCTACAACATTAGTCCCGAGTTCATCAGCCAGACGAGCGTCAGCCTGGCGCAGGTGAGCAGCCCGTTCATCGCCGGGGAAAAGTCGGTTATCGACGCATCGCGCGTCGGCTATCTGCGGCAGTCGCTTATCTACCGCACTGGCGGCCATACGACGTTGCAGGGCGCTGTGATGCTCGGCCTCACCGAAGACAGCATCGATGCCTTCGTCTCGCTCGAACTGACGCAGGAATTCTAGCGAAGGATGCCCGCCTTTCGTCACCGATCGCGGAGTGACGAGTCTGGAGTGCGGCGACCTGGCGCCGCTTTGACCCTACGCGGAACGCGTCTCCCCCTCCGCGGCTCCGCCGCCCATCGAAAGCGGCGACAGGTCGCCGCACTCCATCGTGCTCATTCCACGACGAGCTTCCCGCCGCGGCGGAACGCCCGTTTCGGAAACCCTTCACGCTCGATGTCGCCGTCGGCGCGCTGGGTCTTACTTAGCAGGGCCGGCGATGGCGAGGATTTGGATGCGGGAGAAGTTCTGGCCGGCGACGCTTTTGTAGAAGCCGGCGGAGATGGCCTCGGTGAGCATCGGCTTGGTCGGTTCGTGGAGGGTGATGAGGAGCGCGATCTCGGCGTTCTGGCTTAGTCGCGTGGCGATCAGTTCTCTGACGGCGAGCAAGCCGACGTTCCCGCTCTTCACGCTGACGACGATCTTGTGCGCGTCCTTTTTGTCCAGGTCGCGGAAGAACTTGATCCCGTCCACGCCGCCGTCGCCGGACGCCTCCGCGTCCGCCCTTGGGGTTGCCTTCGGCAGGCTGTCTCACTCCGCTCGGCTCTTCTTGTTCTGCGCGGGGTTGGCATCGACGAGAGAGACGGCCCAATACTGGAACTGGTAGCGCCCGTCGTGTTCGCTGCGCTGGGCGAGGTCGCGCGCGGCGTCGAGGTCGCCGGGCGCGGCGATCACGGCGAACTTCACGCGGCTCTTGAAGGCGTCCTTGGGGAAGTTGGATGACTCTTTAGTCCCTGCGGGACTTCCTATTCTTTGTTACGTGACTTTACCAGCACTGAAGTGCTGGGCTATTTTCAGCGTGCGCAGATCACTCTCTTTGAAGTCTTGGGCTATTTTCAAGATGCGTGGATCACCCTTCTTTGAAATAAGCCCAGCGCTCGAGCGCTGGGAGTCCGCTACCTGATGTTTCCTCAGCATTGAAGCGCTGGGCTATTTTAGCTGCCCAGATCCTCTCCTTTGAAAATAGCCAGTGCTTGAGCGCCGGGAACTTTTGAGCGGCGTGGACGGTCCGCGAAGGTAGCCCAGCGCTTCAGCATGCCCAAATCACTCTCTTATGAAAGTAGCTCAGCGCTTCAGCACCGGGAATCCGCGCTCTCTTCTGAAAATAGCCCAGCGCTTCAGCGCTGGCTCATGTGCATCCACCGAACGGCGCCAGCCCCGCAGGGACGGAAGAACTCACTCGATGGTCACTTCATCGCATTCCATGCCGTGCTTTCGGAGGAAAAGAGCGACCTCCTCGCGAAAGGTCCGGTGCCGATGATGTTCCTCCTGGCCGCGGATGTAGGCGGCCGTTTCCTCCACCCCAGCGATGCCGATGCTGAAAGCGGCATAACCTTCCTGCCACGCCAGGCCGCGCAGGATCGGGAAGGTTTCGTGCAGCCATTTGGACGAGTTGCCTTTGAGAAGCTGCATCGCCGAGACGGAAAGGGTGGACGGCAGGCTCACGAGCAGGTGGACGTGGTCCGCGACCCCGCCGATGGCCAGCGCCTTCATGCCGTTTTCGCGCGCGATGCCTCCGAGATAGGGCCAGAGGCGAGCGGGATTGCAGCAGTCGAAGGGGCGGGTCGGCAATCGAGCGGTGCCGCGAAAGTCATTCGTTGGAATTTTGTTGCCTCCGCGCTTCCGCCCTGTTTCAAGAGGCCTGCGCCGGAATGAAGCGCATTCGACGCAATCACAAACACCACCCATGAACCTCAAATCCACCTGCCTGTCCACCGCCGCGGCCTTTGCCGGAGTCGCCATTTCCACCGCCGCGCCGGTGCCTCTCCAGCAAGCGACTGCGACCCATTCTCAAAGCGGTTTTTCCGTTGATTTTTTGATCGATGGGGTATTGGCGCCCGGAAACGCCACTGGCGTCGGCTGGGCTCTGGATAAGGACCTCACGACCAGTGCGGAGACGGCCGTGTTTGAGACCGTCACCGACCTGACCTCGGCGGGAGGCTTTAATCTCACGTTCAGCATTTTTCAGGGCGGGTTTGGCAACCACAGCCTCGGAAAATTCCGCCTCTCCTACACGACCGACGCCCGCACCCTTTTCGCGGATGACGTCGATTCGAGCGGCGACGTGACCGCTAACTGGATCACGCTCACACCGAGCGGAGCTCTCTCCGATAACCCCAACACGACCTTCACCTTCCCTGGCAGCGACATGATCCTCGCACAGGGAGGCCCGGACGTCGACGATCTCGAAACCCAAACGATCACCGCTTCGACAGGCGCTCTCGTGGCGCCGATCACCGGGTTCCGCCTCGAAGCGCTCGCGGATGCGGCCCTCCCGGACAGCGGCCCTGGCCGCTCGAACAACGGCAATATTGTCCTCCGCGAGTTGTCCGTCGATGCCGGCGCCGTGCCGGAGCCTGCGTCGTTCGGCCTGCTCGCCCTCGGTGCGGGCGCCCTGCTGCTGCCCCGTCGCCGCTAGCCGCCGTCGCGGCGGAGCGGGATCGCAGTCGGAGGGAGCGTGTTTCGCGGTCAAACGACGGCCCGAGCGCGCCGAACCTCCTGCCTTGCGGATGCACTTTCCCAAGCGGGACTGTCATTCGGGGCACGAGGAAAATGATGAATCCAGCGCGCCGAGGCGCCGCTTCCGCGATCAGCCGCTGAGCTGCGCCCAACGATCTGCCAGCGGCCGCGATTTTCCTCCGTCTCTCGAAGCTAGAGGAAATCGACCGACTCGGCGGCGAGGTGCTCGGGGAGCACGTGCAGATTATCGCCGTAAAAGAGCTGGTTCCCCGCATTTTCGTGTTTCCTTAACTCTTCCAACGACACAGCAGTAAAAATGAACCTGTATGAGGCACGTCGATACAAAAAAGGAGTTATCACCAGAACAGCGGGAACAACTGCTCACAGCGTTGAAGGGCCGTTTTGAGAAGAACATGAGCCGCCATCAAGGCCTTGAATGGGCGAAGGTGAAAGCAAAGCTGGCAGCGCATCCCGAAAAGCTGCGGTCACTCAATGAGATGGAGAGAACCGGCGGTGAACCGGATGTTGTCAGCCATGACAAGAAGACGGGCGAATATCTCTTTTTTGACTGTTCACCGGAGACTCCGAAAGACCGGAGAAGTGTTTGTTACGACCGTGAGGGGCTGGAATCGAGGAAGGAACATAAACCAGCGAATAACGCTGTGGATATGGCGGCGGCGATGGGGATTGAGCTTCTGACGGAAGAACAATACCGAGAGCTGCAGGAACTCGGCGATTTCGATATGAAGACGTCGAGCTGGGTGAAAGCCCCTGCGGAGATCAGAAAGCTCGGCGGCGCGCTCTATGGTGAACGCCGCTACAGCCGCGTCTTTGTGGGTCACAACGGTGCGCAGTCTTACTATGGCGCGAGGGCTTTCCGCGGCGCGCTGAGGGTCTAACGCGCGATGGCATCCAGCGTTTCAACGGATAAGATGCAGGCGACCGGGACGGTCCTTTCATGGCTGAGCGTTTTTCGTTCTGAAGGTATCGGCGCTATGTCCGTCTGGGCTCAAGGCCCGACTGCTGACGACCTGACGAATCTGATCGGGCGGCTGGTTCAGTTGGACTCCATTGATCTTGCCGAGAACGTGAAGTTCCGCGCGGGATTGGGCCGTCGCTTTACGCATTCGATGCGGACGAGTCCAGGATGACGGTGCTCGCGAATGCCTACGAAGTGCAGGGGCTCAACTCGCCGGGGGCGTGTGGATGGTATCGGGTGAGCTTCGTTGTCCCGGAGAAGCTCGGCAAATTCGCGATTCCCAAGACGGGCTACAACCTCGGGGTGGAAAGCAATGTGCTGGGAAGCTGGGAGATCTACACTTACAACAATGGCAAGCCTGCGGGAGCGGCGATGGCTCCGACCGCGAGTGGCGTGTGGAATAAGGGGAACATCATCGCAGCGTCGAACCAGCCGCCATACGCCTGGGTGAGCAATGCGCCGATGCCGACCAAGGCGGGCGACAGAATCACGATCGCGATCCTCGCAAACTCGGTGCCCCTCGGTGGCGGGAGTCCCGAAGGTTTCGCGCTGCGGCATTTGCGCCTGCGCTTCGCCTTGGCCCACACGTTCGCACGCCAGCCTTTCTACGCCGGCCTCAACGCGGCTCGTGAGAAGCTGCGGACATTGCAAGGGGAGGAGTTGACGGCCTTCCAGGAGAAGCTGAAGGAGCCGCTGACCCGCATGGAGCTGGTCTTCAAAGCGGCGGAGACCGAGAACCTGGACGAACTGGCGAAGGCCATGCTGACCGCGAGTAAGGAGTTCAACGAGGCGCTGAAGAAGTAAACGTCCGGGGAGGACGTGACGGGGAAGGGGAAGGCACTTTTCGTGGACGGTGTGATGAGAGCCGTCTGGGTATGGCGAAAGCGTTGGCTTCCCGCCGGGGACGGCAGTGGCCACAATGCGCGCCGTGAAGAAGCTGATCATCCAGATGCCGTGCTACAACGAGGAGGGGACGCTCGCGATTGCCCTCGCTGCGCTGCCACGCGAAGTGCCGGGGATCGATGTCGTCGAGTGGCAGATCATCAACGATGGGTCGACCGATAAGACGGTCGAAGTCGCGCGGGCCAACGGCGTCGATCACATCGTCGATCTCGGCTACCATCAAGGGCTCGCGCGCGGCTTTCTTGCGGGCATCGACCACGCGCTCCGGCACGGCGCGGACATCATCGTCAATACCGATGCGGATAATCAGTATAACGCCGACGATATTCCGCGCCTCGTCGAGCCAATCCTTCGAGGGGAAGCCGCGATCGTCGTCGGGGCGCGGCCGATCACCGAGATCGAGCACTTCTCCCTGATCAAGAAGCAGCTCCAGCGTCTCGGCTCGTGGGTGGTGCGAGCGGCGAGCGATACCGATATTCCCGACGCGCCGAGCGGCTTCCGCGCGATGAGCCGGGAGGCGGCGATGCGCCTGAACGTCTTCAGCGAATACACTTACACGCTCGAGACGATCATTCAGGCGGGGCAGAAATCGATCGCGATCACCTCGGTGCCGATCCGGACGAACGCGTTCCTGCGGCCCTCGCGGCTGATGAAATCGATGCGCGCCTACATCCAGCGCTCGATCCTCACGATCGTCCGCATCTTCATTACCTATAAGCCGCTCCGCTTTTTTCTTTGCCTGGGCGCGCTCCCGTTTGCCATGGGGGTTGCCATCGGCATCCGCTGGATCGTTCTCTTCAACCAGGACCCAACGCGTGGCCGGGAGCCAAGCCTGATTCTCGCCGCGATCCTGATCCTGATCGGCGTGCAACTTTGGGGGATGGGCATCGTCGCGGACATCATCGCGGTGAATCGCAAACTGCTCGAAGACATCCAGCTCCGGGTGAAACGCGTGGAATACGGCCAGCCGCCCGCGGCGTTGCGCCCGATGCCAATGCCGACGTTCAACATTGCCCCCGAACAACGATCCACTATTAACCGCTCATGAAAACGCGCTCCCTGCTCCTCGCCCTCGTCATTTCCATCACCGCCTCAGCTGCGCGCGCCGCTGAAGGCGAAGCGGTGGATCTCCTCGAAGGGGGCGACTTGACCAAGCATTGGACGACCACTGGGAACTGGAAGCTTGGCGCGCATGGCCTCGCGACCTTGACCCCGCGTCCCGGCGAGAGCGGCTGGTCGCGCTGGAGCGCGTATCTCTGGTCGAAGCAGGCTTACGGCGACTTCGAAGCGGAGTTCGAATACATGGTGCAGAAGGGCGGCAACAGCGGGTTCTACTTCCGCGTCGGCGACATGAACGATCCGGTCGCGAAAGGGATCGAGGTGCAGATTTATGACTCCGCGAGCTTCGGCCCCGACAAACCGCTGAACGATCACGATAGCGGCGGAATCATTCCCGGCGTCCCGCCGAAAAAGCGGGCGGCGAAGCCCGCGGGCGAGTGGAACAAGTTCAAGATCACCAGCAAAGCCGACAAGCTGACGGTGGTCCTCAATGACGAAGTGGTGAACGAAGTGGACCTGAGCAAGGGACCGCTCGCCGCTCGTCCGAAGACCGGCAATATCGGGTTCCAGGATCACGGGCTGCCGCTCTCGCTGCGCAATATCAAGGTGCGCGCTCTCGACGCGAAGCCGTAGCCGCGGGCCGGCGCAGACGCGCCTTTTCGTAATATGCCGCGCCTCCTCCAGGTCGCTCCCGATGTCTTTCAGTGGACGGACGTCTGCAACGTCTATGTCCTCCGCGATGGCGATGCCGCGCTGCTGATCGACCTTGGCGACGGAAGTGTGTTCGAGGCGCTCCCGTCGCTCGGCGTGCAGCGCGTCGAATGGGTGCTCTTCACGCATCATCACCGCGAGCAATGCCAGGGCGCCGCGCGTCTCCGCGGGTTCGATGTCAAGGTCGCGGTCCCGGCGGCGGAGCGCGCGTTCTTCGAAACGCCGTCTGCCTTTCGCAAGATGCGTCCAACCCTGGAGGACGCGTTCACCGTCTATGGCGCGAGCTATGTGCGGCCGCCGATCGAGCCGATCCCGGTCACGCAGACGTTTGCCCGGATGGATGACTTCACGTGGCATGGGCGCGAGTTCGTCTGTCTGCACACCGGCGGCAACAGCCCCGGACACATGACTTACCTGTTGCGCTCCGGCAAAGGATGGCTCGCCTTCAGCGGCGACCTGATGCTCAACGGCGCGAAGATGCACACGTGGTTTGACACGGAGTGGGACTACGGCTTTGCGAAAGGAATCTACGAGCTCGGAAACAGCGCGGCGCTGATTGCGGCTTACGAGCCTGAGTTACTCCTCCCTTCACACGGTCCAGTGATCCGCGAGTCTCCCGCCGAGCAGCTTCGGACTTACATTACCAAGCTCCGCACGCTGGCGGAGCTGTATGTGCGCGGCTATGAGATCCAGCGGTTCGCGGGGTGTGATCAGGATGTCGTCAGCCGTCCGACGGCAGTGCCACATATCTGGCAGGTCAGCCCGCACCTTTATAAGTTCCGCGGCCCGGACTATTGGCCGAACTTCCACTTACTCCTCGCGGACAACGGGCACGCCTTGCTCGTCGACTGCGGGTTATTCGATCGTGCGTTTCTCGATAAGAGCATCGCCCGAATGAAGGAACGGCTTGGGCTGAAAACAATTGACGCGATCTTTGTGACGCACATGCACGGCGACCACGCGCTCGAGGCGGAGCACGTGCGCAAGACTTATGGCGCGAAGCTTTGGGCGATGGAAGGCGTGGTCGATAAGTTCGAGCGGCCGTATGACTTCGACCTCGCCGCTTTACTCCCAGCGTATGGGAAGGATGCCGGGCCGCTGAAGTTCGACCGCATCTTACGCGACGGTGAGACGATCGACTGGGAAGGTTACGCGCTGACCTGCGATTGGATGCCGGGACAGACGAAGTATCACTCGTGTCTTCACGGAACGATCGACGGCAAGCGCGTTGCATTTACAGGGGACAACATCTTTGCGAGCGCCACCGATCCACGGCAGGGCGGAAATGAGGCCGTCGTCGCGCGCAACGGCGGAACGCTCGAGGAAGGCTATCTCTATGCGGCCAATTATCTGCATAGCATCCAGCCCGACCTGCTCCTCGGCGGACACTGCTGGGCGATCCCTCAGCCCCGCGCGCTCATCGAGCGCTTCCGCGTCCGTATGGAAGCGCTCCAGGCGGCATTCATCGCGCTGAGTGCCGAGGATGATTATCGCTACATGTTCGACCCTTACTGGGTCGAAGTGCTGCCCTATCGCGTCGTTGTCCCTGGGAGCGGTGAAGCGAAAGTGCGCGTGCAGGTGCGGAACTATCGCGAAGAGCCGCAAACCCATCGGATTAGCGTCCGCACTCCTCCTGGCTTGCGCGCGGAGCCCGCGACCTTCGATGGGAAACTGCCCGGGAAAGGCGCCGTCGTGCACGAACTCTGCCTCCACGCTGAACCCGGCGCGAAGGACGGTTTGCACATGGTGGCCCTGGACATCGAGCGTGACGGAAACCGCAGAGGCGAACTCTTCGATTTCATCGCCTGGATTGGCGATCCGCCCCCGCAGTCCATCCCCGCGCCCTCGGCGGCGAAGCAGCCGGCGAAATACTAGCGGACCAGAGGGTGAATCCGCTTTACACCCGGAGCCGCGCCGCCCATGAAGAGCCTCATGCACACGTCCGTCCTGACCACAATCCTCGCGTTCGCCGCCGTTCCCGCGTTCGCTGTGAGCATCCCTTACGTCCAGCCGTTCAACACGGACACTTTGGACGCCGCCACCACCTATCCGGACTTCACCGCCAGCCTCGGCGGCGGGACCGCCACGGTCACCGACGGTGTGTTACACCTCAACCCTTCAGAGGGTGGCGGTGACCAGTCGTTCACAGTGGCGATTTCCCCAGCACCAACGGAGGAATTTAACATCTCTGCTGGAATCGGCGCCAGTAATAGCAATGGCAACTATCACGTCGCGCTGATCGTCGGCCAGAACCGGATTGCATTCCATCCGGGCTTCGATGGCGCTGCCTTCCGAGTGGACGGACCCGGTGGATTCGGCAACCAGAATATTGGGTTCACGCCCGCGAACAACGTGTTGCATTTTATGGAGGTCCAAAGCTTGCCGGATGGGACTTTCAATATCGAGTTCACTGACGGGGCGAATCCGCTCAACGTTTACACCAACACCTTCAATAACCCAGCTTCCTACGGCGGCCCTGTCGGTTTCTTCAGGTCAGGCCCGCCGAACGGGGATGGTCAGTTCGATAACCTTCAGATCGTCCCCGAACCGTCAGTTGTCACCGCACTGGCATTCGGCTTTGCCACGCTTGCTGGGATACGGCGCCGCCGCGCGTAAGCCGCTGGAGCAGTTATGTAAAGGCCGTCCGATCAGAAGATCAGACGGCCTTTTTTTTATGAAGTTACTCGCTTCGTTCTGCGCCGTTTGCGTTGCCAATGCGGCTTTTGCCGCTGACAACACGGAGTCGCTCGCGCCGATCTTCAACGGGAAAGACCTCACCGGCTGGGTGCCGGTGAATATCGCGCCGGGGACGTTTAGCGTGCGCGACGGGGTCCTGGTGACGACCGGGAAGCCGGTTGGCACGATCCGCACGGAGAAGATGTATGAGAACTTCGTCATGGAGCTGGAATGGCGGCACATGACGTCGGGCGGGAACTCGGGTGTGTTCGTCTGGGGCGATGGGCTGCCAGCCACTGGCTCGGCTTATCCCCGCGGGATCGAGGTGCAGGTGCTCGACCCCGGCTTCAATGTGCCAGGCAAGAACGAGTGGTATTCCACTCACGGCGACATTTTCCAGGTGAACGGCGCGAAGGTCACGGTCGCGGGCCGGATCTCCCCGAATAAGCAGCGGAGTTTCCCGGCGGAGGAACGGACGAAGCCGTCACCGGAATGGAATCACTACCGGATCGTCGCGAACAACGGCGAGGTGCGTCTGAGCGTGAATGGCAAGGAGGTGACCATTGCGACGGGCGCGTCGCCGCGGAAAGGCTACCTGATGTTGGAGAGTGAGGGCGCCGAGTGCCAGTTCCGCAACGTGCGATTGCACGAACTGCCAACGAGCAACCCAAAGCCGGAGGATATCGCACGTCCCGCGGAAGGCTTTGTGCCGCTGTTTACCGGGCTCGACTTATCCGGCTGGACGGTGCCCGCGGGCGATAATGGCCACTGGAAAGTGGCTGGGGAGCAGATTGACTACGACGCGAAAAGCGAGGCGCCGGGCGAGAAGCACTTATGGACCGAGCGCGAGTTTTCGGACTACACGCTGGTCGTTGATTGGCGGATCAAAGGGACGCCTTACACAAACCCGCGCGCACGAAAAATTCTGCCGGACGGCAGCGAGGAACTCGGGCCTGACGGGCAGCCACTTTCTCTCGCAATCCCGGATTCCGACTCGGGCATTCTCCTCGGGGGTGAGAAGTTTCAGGTGAACATCTGGTGCTGGCCAGTCGGCTCCGGCGAGATGTATGGCATTCGCACCGACAAAGCGCGTCCCCCCGAACTGCGGGCGGCGGTGACACCAAAAGTGCGGGCGGACAAACCGGTCGGGCAGTGGAATCGCTACGAAATCACCAAACGGAAGGGGACCGTGACGGTGGTGCTGAACGGCCAAACCGTGATCCCCGGCGCAACCATCCCGGATCTTCCCGCGAAGGGGCGCATCGGACTGCAGCATCATGGCGCGATGAAGGATGGCGTGTGGACGAGTCCGCCGTCGCTGCTCGAGTTTCGCAATATCTTCATCCGCGAGTTGAGCGAGTAGGCGCGCGCGGCCTAAGGTTGCCGCGGCGCGGGCCGTGTTCGCGGGGGCGTGCGTGACAATTCTTTTGCAATCGCCGCGTTGCTCACGCGATGCCGCGTTGCCAGCATGGCCGCGCAGTTTTCCCATCGGCGCCATGTGGTGCCGGCAGCCCTCGATCCTATGAAAATGCTCCGCCATCTCCTCGCGCTCCTCGCTCTTTCCTCCCTCGCATTTGGCGAAAACGAGATTGGGTTTATCGAAAAATTCGCGCTCGCGAAGGATCGGGCGGCGACGCTTGCGCAGCTCACGCCCGGGACGGAGGACTACTACTTTTTCCATGCGCTTCATTTCCAGAATACGCGCGACGCGGCGAAGCTCACGGCGATCATGGAGCAGTGGGGGAAGCGGTTTCCGAACTCCGAGCGGCGCAGGATCATCGAGAATCGTGAGGCGCTGCTCAGCTACGATGCGGACCCGCAGGCGACGCTGAAGTTTCTGCGCGAACGGCTGCAATTGCAGTTCAACGAAGCGCAGGAAGTGCGTGACAAGAAGCCCGATCTGCCGACCTCGCTCGATGCGGCACGCGTCGCGCGGACGGTGTTCGCGGCGCAGGCGTTGCAGCACGACGACCTCAACTCGCTGAACGATGCCGCGCTTGAGGCGTTGGTGCGCGACAAGACGGAGCTGCGTCCGGCGCAGCGGCGCGCGCTGCTTTCAAAGCTGAAGCGGCCGGATCTGCCGGGGCTGGTGGAGCTCATTGCCGCGGAGTTGAAGACACCGGAAAACCGCCAGTTCGGGGAGTTCCCGATCCATGCGGCGCTGCTGCCCGAGCAACTCGATGCGCTCCTTAAGCTCGTGCCGGCGCTGGCGGAGAA
>Ga0136611_10000694_pt1 | contig 22663 bp, 22 predicted proteins | sample AntDrymUQ2232306_2_FD_106645 | JGI IMG/M metagenome (GOLD analysis project Ga0136611, IMG submission 106645) | Polar desert sand microbial communities from Dry Valleys, Antarctica - metaG UQ223 (23.06) | ecosystem: Environmental > Terrestrial > Soil > Desert | place: Antarctica: Dry Valley...
CCCGCGACCGGCGCCCGCGCCGGCCCGCACGAGGCCGCCGGTCGCCCCCCCGCCGGTCGCCCCACAACCTGTCGCGCCTCCTCCGGCGGCTCCGGCCACCCAGGCGCCCACCACCACGCCCAGCCCCGACTCCGGCCGCACCGTGGTCCGGGGCTCGGCCGTCACCAGTGGCCTGCGCTGGCGGGTCGCCTTCGACACCGGCGAGGTGTTCGTGGTCGAGGGACTCGGCCTCGTGGGGCGCAAGCCCGAGGCTCGTCCGGGCGAGCCGGTGCGCCACGTCGTACCCCTGCCGTCGACCGACATGTCCCTTTCCAAGACCCACGCCCAGTTCCACCTCGCCCCCGACGGGGTGCTCGTGGTGATGGACCGCGGCTCCACCAACGGCTCGGTGCTGCTGCGCCAGGGCATCCCTCGCGACCTGGCGGCCGGCCGGCCCGCCACGCTCCTCGACGGCGACCGGGTGCGCTTCGGCGATCGCGAGATGACCGTCAGTCGCGAGGCCTAGCCCGATGGCCGAGGTCCCCTCGTTCCTCGACCTGCTGTACGACGACGCCCCGCGGGCCGCCTTCGACGGACTGGTCGCGGAGGCCGAGGCGGCTGGGGTCCCGGCGGGCGAGGTGGCCGAGCTGCGCCGCCAGCACGAGGTGGCGCTGCGGCTGCGGGAGCTGACCGCGCGGCAGCGCTCCCGGGAAGCCGAGCTGTCCGCGCTGTACGAGACCGCCAGCGACCTCACCGCGATCCGCGACGTCGACACGATCCTGACCGCCATCGTGCACCGGGCACGACTGCTGCTGCACGCCGACATGACCTACCTGTCGCTCAACGACGAGGCGGACGGCGCGTCCTACATGAAGGTCACCGACGGTGCCCTGACCGCCGAGTTCCAGACGCTGCGGCTGCCCCTCGGCACCGGGCTGCTCGGACTGGTGGCGCAGACCGGGGCGCCGTACTTCACCGAGGACTACCAGGCCGACTCGCGGTTCGTGCACCGCGACTACATCGACGACGCCGTCGGCGGCGAGCGGATCCGGGCGATCCTCGGGGTGCCACTGGTGCTCGAGGGCCGGGTCGTCGGGGCGCTGCTGGCCGTGCACCGAACGGTGCGCCGGTTCCCGGCGTCGGAGGTCTCGCTGCTGACCTCGTTCGCAGCGCACGCGACAGTGGCGCTGGAGAACGCCCGCCTTTTCGCAGACCTCGACGACGCGAACCGCACCATGCGCGAGCACTCCGCCGCCGTCGAGATGGCGGCGCTGGCCCACGACCGGCTCACCGACCTGCTGCTGCACGGCGGCGGGGTCGAGCAGGTCGGCGGCGTGCTGGCCGACGTGCTCGGTGGCCAGGTGGCGGTCCACGATCCCGACGGTGCGCTGCGGGCCGGCACCGCTGCCCCGGCAGGCTGGACCGACGTGGTTGCGGAGGCGCTCGCGTCGGGCCGGTCGGTCCGTTGGTCCGGGGGACACGTCGCCACCGCCGTATCCGGGTCCGACCACCTTGCCACCCTGGTCCGCCACGGCGGCGGGGACCTCGGCCTCGCCGAGCGCCGCACCCTGGAGCGGGGCGCGCTGGTCACGGCGCTGGTGCTCCTGTTCGCCCGATCCGTGGCCGAGACCGAGGAGCGTCTCGGCGGCGAGCTCCTCGCCGACCTGCTCGAGGGCCGTGAGCGCGACGAGACCGGGCTCCGGGAGCGCGGCCGCCGCCGGGGCGTCACCCTCGAGGCACCCATGGCCGTCGTGGTCGCCGACATCGCGGGCCTGGACCGGTTCGCGGCGGTGCGGACGGCGGCCGGTCTCGCCGCGCGACACCAGGGGCTGGCGGGGGAGCATGCCGGTGCGGTGGTGCTCCTCGCCCCGGGGGCACCGCTCGACCTCGGTGGCGAGCTCGCTCGAGTGGTCGCGACGACGGGCGGCAGTGCCACCGCCGGGGTCGCCGTGGCGGATCCGCTAGCGCTGCGCGGGGCCTACGACGAGGCCCGCCGCTGCCTCGACACCCTGCTGACACTGGGCCGGCTGGGGGAGGTCGCCGAGCCCAGTGGGCTCGGCCTGGCCCGGCTGCTGCTGGGCGACAACGGGCCTGACCAGCTCCGCGAGTTCCTCACCGGCGCGCTCGGTCCGGTCGTCGACTACGACGCCGCCCGGGGCACCGACCTGGTCACGACGCTGGAGGCGTGGTTCGCCACCGGATCGCGGGTCAAGGCCACTGCCGAGGCCCTGCACCTGCACCCCAACACCGTCGTCCAGCGCCTGGCGCGGGTCGCGGACCTGCTCGGCGAGGACTGGCGCGACCCGGGCCACAGCCTCGATCTCCAGCTGGCGCTGCGCATCCATCGCCTGGCGCGCGGGTAGCCCTCGGGCACACTGGGACCTTGATTCTGTAGCGATCCCGCACATGGAAGTGCGCGCTGCAACAGCCCAAGGTCGAGGGATGAGTGAGACCCCCGTCCCGGTCCGCGCCGCGGCCAGAGCCCGCTCGCGGGCCGCCACGCGCTGGTCACAGGCGCAGCCAGTGGCATCGGCGCCGCCGTCGCGACCAGGCTCGCCGAGGGCGGGGCCACCGTCACCGTCCTCGACCGTGACGAGGAGGGTGCGGCCAAGGTCGCCGCCGCCCTCGGCGCCCGGCACCTGGTCGCCGACCTAGCCGATCCCGCCGCCATCGAAGCACTCGACCTCCGCGCGGACATCCTCGTCAACAGCGCCGGCCTCCAGCACGTCGCGCCCGTCGAGGAGTTCGACCCGGAGCGCTTCGCCACGATCCACGCCGTGATGCTGCAGGCACCCTTCCTGCTCGCGCGCCGCCTCCTGCCCGGGATGTACGCCGCGGGGTGGGGCCGGATCGTGCACGTCTCATCGGTCCACGGCCACCGCGCCTCGGCGTACAAGGCCGCCTACGTCAGTGCCAAGCACGGCCTCGAGGGGCTGTCGAAGGTGATCGCCCTCGAGGCGGCTGACAAGGGCGTCACCAGCAACACGGTCTGCCCGGGCTACGTGCGCACTCCGCTCGTCGAGGGCCAGCTGGCCGACCAGGCGCGCACGCACGGCATCCCCGCCGCCGACGTGCTCGACGACGTGCTGCTCGCCCGCACGCCCGTCAAACGCCTCGTCGAGCCCGAGGAGGTGGCCGAGATGGTCGCCTTCCTCTGCGGGCCACAGTCCTCGTCCATCACCGGGTCGAGCTTCCTGCTCGACGGTGGGTGGACCGCCGCCTGACACCCCTGCGCCACCAGTAGAAAGGCACCACCATGTCCGTCCACACCGAGTCCCAGGGCCCGTCGCCGGCAGCAGACGCTGAGAAGCCGACCATCGGCAAGGTGGTGTTCGCGAGCGTCGTCGGCACCGCGGTCGAGTGGTACGACTTCTTCCTCTACGGCTCCGCCGCGGCGCTGGTCTTCGGCGCCCTGTTCTTCCCCGAGAGCGACCCGGTCACTGCGACCCTCCTCGCTTTCGGCACCTACGCCTTGGGCTTCGTGGCCCGGCCGCTGGGCGGCGTCATCTTCGGCCACTATGGCGACAAGGTCGGTCGCAAGAAGATGCTCGTCGCCGCGCTGTTCCTCATGGGTGCGGCCACGGTGGCGATCGGGCTCCTGCCGACGTACGCCACCATCGGCATCGCCGCCCCGATCCTGCTCCTGGTCTGCCGGCTCGTGCAGGGCTTCGCGGTCGGTGGTGAGTGGGGCGGCGCGGTGCTGATGGTCGCCGAGCACGGCAAGGACGAGCACCGCGGCTTCTGGACCTCGTGGCCCCAGGCCGGCGTGCCGCTCGGCAACCTGCTCGCCACCGGCGTGCTGTGGATCCTGGCGCTCGTGCAGTCGGACGAGACGTTCAACGCGTGGGGCTGGCGCATCCCGTTCCTGCTCTCGGCCGTCCTCGTCTTCATCGGCCTCTGGGTGCGGATGTCGCTCGAGGACGCCGAGGTCTTCTCCGAGGCCAAGGCCGAGCGTGAAAGGTCCGGCGCGAACCACATCCCGATCCTCGAAGTCATCCGCAAGTACCCCCGCGAGGTCCTGCTCGCCATGGGCATGCGGCTCGCGGAGAACATCTCCTACTACCTGTTCACGATCGTGGTCATCACCTACGTGACCACCTACCTCGGCCAGGACAAGGGCGTGGTCCTCGGGGCGCTGCTGATCGGTGCGGGCATGCAGTTCCTGCTGATCCCCGCGGTCGGGGCGCTGTCGGACAAGGTCGGGCGCCGGCCCCTCTACCTCGTCGGAGCCGTCGGCGTGGGTGTCTGGGGCTTCGTGTTCTTCAACCTCATCGACTCGCTCTCAGGCCCCAAGATCCTGCTGGCCGTCGCGGTCGGGCTGTTCTTCCACTCGCTGATGTATGCCCCGCAGGCGGCGTTCTTCTCCGAGCTGTTCGGGACCTCGGTGCGCTACACGGGCGCCTCGGTGGGCTATCAGCTGGCCTCGATCTTCGCGGGTGCACTGGCTCCGATCATCGCCCTCGAGCTGCTCGGGACCGTCGAGGAGAAGAACACCGGTGCTGTGGGCGTCTACCTCGCCATCGCCTCGGTGATCACCGTGATCGCGGTGCTGCTCGCCAAGGAGACCACCGGCACGTCGCTGCGGCACGACCGGGTCCTGGAGGACGAGCGCGCCTGACCCGCACCGATCCGCGCCGAGTGCTCAGGTGGTCGTTCCACCCGATCGCCTGGGCACTCGACCTGGGTCAGAGAAGTCCGAGCACGGCGTCGTACGTCGCCCGGTCGGCCGCGGCCAGCAGGCCCCGCGGACGCGGGCCCTGCGGCGCGTACGCCGAGCCGTCGACGACCCCGAGGTGGGCGCCGGCCTCTCCAAGGAGCAGCGACCCGGGCGCGTGGTCCCAGGGCAGCCCGGCGCCGTAGAGCACGAAGTCAGCCGCCCCCTCGAGCAGCTTCGGGTAGTCCACGCCGCAGCAGACCCAGGTCAGCTCCAGCGGCCGCAGGCCGGGGAGCTCGCGGCCGATCCAGGCGCGGCGGGAGGTGACTCCGCGCCACCGGGCCGGGTCTGTGGGCGCCGCCGGACGGGTGAGACGCTCTCCGTTGCGGAAGCATCCGGCGCCGCGCTCGGCGACGTAGGCGACACCGTGCTGCGGCTGCCAGATCCAGGCACGGACGACCTCGCCCCCCCGGCTCTCGCTCACCATCACCGCGTGATCGGGGGACCCGTGCACGAAGTTCTTGGTGCCGTCGACCGGGTCGACGGTGAAGGAGTGGTCGGCCCCGACATAGCTCGCCAGCAGCGCCGGGTCGCCGGCGTACGCCTCCTCGCCGAGCACGGCGGCGTCCGGGTAGGCGCCGAGCAGGGCCCGGGTGATGAGGACCTCCGCCTCTCGGTCGGCGACCGTGACCAGGTCACCGGGGGACTTCTCGCTGACCTGGGCCTTCGTGAGCGCACGGAACCGCGGGTTGATCACCTCGTCGGCGACATCTCGGAGCAGCGTCAGCACGGCGTCGGTGTCCACACGCTCGAAACTACTTCGCCGCCACCGGCCGCGGCCGCCCGGTGCCGTCGGTGGACACTGTCGCGGCGCCGCCGGGCGGGTTAGGTTCCGAGGCATGGAGTCCTACGCCGCCGGAGAGACCGACCCGCCGTTGATCGAGGACACGATCGGCGCCGACCTCGAGAGGACCGTGGCGGCCCACCGTGACCGCGAGGCCCTGGTCGAGGTGGCCACCGGCCGGCGGTGGACCTGGGGCGAGGTCGACCGCGACGTCGACGCGCTGGCCCGCGCCCTGATCGCGGCCGGGACCGAGAAGGGCGACCGGGTCGGGATCTGGGCCCCCAACTGCGCTGAGTGGACGCTGGTCCAGCTCGCGACCGCCAAGCTCGGCGCCATCCTGGTCAACGTCAACCCGGCCTACCGCACCCACGAGCTCGAGTACGCCGTCAACCACAGCGGCCTGGGGCTGCTGGTGTCGGCGACGTCGTTCAAGGACAGCGACTACCGCGGGATGGTCGAGCAGGTCAGCGGTGCCTGCCCGGCTTTGCGCCGGGTGGTCTACCTCGGCACCGACGACTGGGCGGCCTTCTTGGCACAGGGCGAGTCGGTGCCGGGCGGGGCGGTGGCCGAGCGGCTGGCCGCGCTCACGCCCGACGACCCGATCAACATCCAGTACACCTCCGGCACCACCGGCCGACCCAAGGGCGCGACGCTGAGCCACCGCAACATCCTCAACAACGGCTTCTTCACCACCGAGCTGATCAACTTCACCGAGCAGGATCGGCTCTGCATCCCGGTGCCGTTCTACCACTGCTTCGGGATGGTGTTGGGCAACCTCGGCTGCACCACGCACGGCGCGACGATGGTGATCCCCGGACCCGGGTTCGACCCCGCGGCCACGCTCCAGGCGGTCCAGGACGAGCGCTGCACCGGCGTGTACGGCGTGCCCACCATGTTCATCGCGATGCAGAACGTCCCCGGCTTCGACTCCTACGACCTCTCCTCGCTCCGGACGGGCGTGATGGCCGGCTCCGTCTGCCCCGTCGAGGTGATGAGGCGCTGCGTCGGGGACATGCACATGGCGGAGGTGGCGATCGCCTACGGGATGACCGAGACCTCGCCGGTCTCCTGCCAGACCCGCACCGACGACGACCTCGATCGCCGTACCGCCACCATCGGACGGGCCCACCCACACGTGGAGATCAAGGTGGTCGCCCCCGAGACGGGCGCCACCGTCGAGCGGGGTGAGCCCGGGGAGTTCTGCACCCGTGGCTACTCGGTGATGCTGGGCTACTGGGACGAGCCGGACAGGACCGCCGAGGCGATCGACGCCGACGGCTGGATGCACACCGGCGACCTCGCCCTGATGCGCGAGGACGGCTACTGCAACATCGTCGGCCGGATCAAGGACATGGTGATCCGCGGCGGTGAGAACATCTACCCCCGCGAGATCGAGGACTTCCTCTACACCCACCCCGACATCGAGGACGTCCAGGTGATCGGCGTCCCCGACAGCCGGTACGGCGAGGAGCTGTGCGCGTGGGTCAGGATGCGGGTCGGCGCCGAGCCGCTGGACGCCGACGCGGTGCGGGAGTTCGCCGCCGGCAAGCTGGCCCGGTTCAAGATCCCGCGCTACGTGATGGTCGTCGAGGCGTTCCCGATGACGGTGACCGGCAAGGTCCGCAAGGTCCAGATGCGGGAAGAGGCGACGAACGCCCTCGGGCTGTGATCAGCGGGACAGCACGACCGGGAGCCGCAGCCGGGTGCCGTCGGCCCCACGCCACACGACGGACCCGTCGTCGAGCGGGGAGACGCCACCGGGACCGGTGACGGTCACCCGGAAGGTCGCCGAGCCGCCGGGTGGGATGCGAAGCGCCGCGGGCGTGACCCGGACCTGGTGGCGGGAGAAGCCGCGGGCCGAGGACGAGTAGTACATCGCGCGGGTGCCGAGGTTGGTGACCTTGCGCGTGACGACGGCGCTGTCGCGGTCCAGCAGGATCGAGGGAGTGTTGAGCTCCTCGGGCGACAGTCGACCCTCGAGGAAGCGGCGGTAGTCGCCGCTGCCGACCTCGACCACCAGGTGGGCGCGGAGGGCCGCGCCGATGCTGGTGCGTCCCGCACCCTGTCGCAGGGCAGGGGCGGGGAGCGCGTGGGCACTCGTGCTGAGCACCGATCGCACCGCCGGGGCGGACCAGTCGTGCTCGGCGCGCAGCAGTGCCGCCACGCCGCTCACGTGCGCGGTGGCGGCGGAGGTGCCGGAGAAGAAGGCGAACCGGTTGTCACCGCCGCGTGGCGGCACCGCGCCGAGACGGCCGACACCGGGCGCGACGACGTCGGGCTTCACCAGGGCCGAGGCGGGGTCGCCGCCGCTGGACCAGCGCACCACGCGGGCCCGAGCACCGTCGGCGTCGGCCGGGCGCAGCCGGGCCTTGGCGCGCGGGTGGCGGGCCAGCCAGCCGGAGAGCCGGCGGGCAGCGGTCCGGTCGACGTGCACTGTCGGGACGGCGTGGACGTCGACCGCGAGGCCACCGCGGGCCACGTTGGTCAGGACCATGCCGGCACCACCCGCCTGGGCGACGGCGGCCGACTTGTCCACCCGGCCGATCGTGCCGCGCTGACAGACGATGACGGCGCCACCGACGATCCCGGCGTCCAGGGAGCCCGGGCGACAGAGCGCGGCGTCGGTCCGCGAGGAGCCCGGCGCGGCCGCCCGAGCACCCAGGACGATGGGGGCCGCGGGCAGGCTCCGGCGAGACCATGGTCCCCCTCACCCGGGGGCCGCCGGCGACCCGGACCTCGCCGAGGGGCGCCGCGGCGGTCACGGCCCCGACGGAGGTCACCCAGGGAGCGGCATGGGCGGCGTACGCGTCGAGGCCGGCGTTGCCGGCGGCGGCGACGACGACCACGTCGGACTCGGCCGCGCCGAGCAGGGCGCGCTCGAGGGTGTCGGCGCCGGGGGGACCGGCAACGGAGAGGTTGAGGACGTCGATGCCGTCCTGCACGGCCTGGTCGACCGCGGTCACCAGGTCGGCGGTGGCGCAGCCGTCGTCGCTCGGGTCGGGGGCGGTCCAGCACGCCTTGTAGACGGCGAGTCTTGCCTGGGGCGCGATGCCCGAGAAGGTGCCCATCGACTCGCCCGACGAGCGCACGGAGACTCCGGTGTTGCCGGCCGCGATGGAGGCGACCTGGGTCCCGTGGCCGCTCTCGTCCCGGGGCGACAGGGTGGCCGATCCGCTCAGGTTGTCGACGCCGAAGCCATCGACGTACCAGCGGGCGGCCACGATCTTCTTGTTGCAGGTGCTGCGGCTCCAGCCGGCGCCCTCCTGGCACTCGCCGCGGAAGCCGCGGGCCTGCCGCCCGAGGCCCGGCGCGCCGGCGAAGAGCGGGCTCTCCGGCCAGATCCCGGAGTCCACGACGCCGATCACCACGCCCGCGCCGCCGCGCGAGCGGGCTGCAGAGGTGCCGGGCGCCCGGCGTCCGGGTGCGGCGGCGAGCTGCCGCACCGTGTTGGGCTCGACCAGGGTCACCTCGGGCTGGGCGGCCACGGCGCGCGCCTCGGCGGGGGTGAGCGGGGCGGCGAAGCCGTTGAGCGCGTCGGTCCAGCGGTAGACCGGCGTGGTGTCCGCCCCGGCCGCGGCGAGCGTCGTGTCCTGCGCGGCCAGCAGCCGGGCACGCAACGCCGATCCGGTGAGAGTGCCGCGGTCCCCGGTCACGCCAGGACCGGCGAGGGTCACCAGGTAGAGGGACTCGCCTTCGTCGGCCGCGCTGGCCGGCGTCGGAGCGGTCAGCGTCATGACAGCGAGAGCGGTCAACAGGGCAGCGGGCACCAGTGAGCGCCACCGTCCGCCTCGCCAACCCATCGCTGCGCCTCTCGTGTGCTTGAACCTGCCATGGTGACAGGGACCGCCCATCGTCTCACCCGTTCGGGGGAGTTCCAAACGAGCCGGGAGCGCGACCTACGCTGCCGGGATGACCGCCGACCCGTCGCGTACGACGCAGCCGCTGGCCGTCGGGTTCGACCTGGACATGACCCTGATCGACACGGTGCCCGGGTTCGGTGCGACCCTCGCCGCGTTGGGTGTCGAGCTCGGGGTCGACTTCGCGATCGAGGACCTCACCTCGCGCCTGGGGCCGCCGCTGGGCGCCTCACTGGGTGAGTTCCTCCCCGCCGACCGGGTCGACGCCGCCGTCGACCGCTTCCGCGAGCTCTACCCGGGGTTGGCCATCGAGACCGTTCCGCTGCTGCAGGGGGCCTCGGAGGCGATCGCTGCCGTACGCCGGCACGGCGGCCGGGTCGTCGTGGTCACCGGCAAGTTCACGCCCAACGCCCAGCTGCATGTCGACCACCTCGGCCTGGACCTCGACCATCTCGCCGGCACGGTCTGGGGCGTGGGCAAGGCCGACGTGCTGGTCAGCGAAGGCGTCTCGGTCTACGTCGGCGACCACGTCCACGACGTCGAGGGCGCGCGGGCCGCGGGGGTGCTCAGCGTCTCGGTGCTGACCGGTGGCTGCTCGGCCGACGAGCTCCGTGACGCAGGGACCGACGTCGTGCTGCGAGATCTGCGGGAGTTCCCCGGCTGGCTCGACGACCACGTCGCGCGCGGCTGACCGACCACCCCCAGAACCGGTTGGCGACCGCTTGTCGCGGCGCACTAGGGTGGCGATCCGCGTCGGCACCGACGCGGGCGAGGGACGAGGGAGAGACTGACCGTGCCCACTGGCAAGGTGAAGTGGTTCGACGCCGAGAAGGGTTTCGGCTTCCTGTCGCAGGAGAGCGGACCCGACGTCTACGTGCACGCCGACGCGCTGCCCGAAGGTGTCACCTCGGTGAAGAACGGCGCGCGGGTGGAGTTCGGCATCGCCCAGGGCCGACGCGGCGACCAGGCGCTCCAGGTCCGCATCCTCGACAGCCCCGCGTCGGTCGTGCGCAACCAGTCGCACGCCAAGCGCAAGGGCCCCGACGAGATGGTGACCATCGTCGAGGACACCATCCGGCTGCTCGACGGCATGGGCGAGGCCTATCGCCACGGCCGGCACCCCGACGCCAAGACGGCCACGCCCACCGCCAAGCTGCTGCGCGCACTCGCCGACGAGCTCGAGCTCTAGCTCAGGCCGCCGTCACCCGCGTCGGACGGCCCGGCCTGGTGGCGAGCACGAACACCAGCCAGGCGGCGAGCACGCCGCAGGCCACCCCGAGACCGGTGCGCGGCATCAGCGGCATCGCGATGCCCACGAAGCCGCCGATGACCCAGGCCAGCTGGAGCGTCGCGTCGGAGCGTGCGAAGGCCGATGTCTGGACGCGCTCGTGGACGTCGCGCTGGATCGTGGAGTCGAGCGAGAGCTTGGCCAGCGACTGGGAGAGCCCGGCGGTGAGGCCGAGCAGCACCAGGGGCACGAGCCCGTAGAAGAGAGCGGTGACCAGCGCCATCACCGCGTCGGCGAGCAGCGCGAGCACGACGGTGAGGGCGGGGTTGATCTTCTTGAGAACCGACGCGAGCGCGATCCCGAGGGTGCTGCCGAGGCCGGCCCCGCCGATGACGAGTCCGAGGAGCACCTCCGGCCGCCAGTCGCCGATCGGGTTCTCCCGCAGCAGGAACGCCATGAACATGGTCAGGAACCCCGAGAGCCAACGGGGTCCGCAGTTGGCACGCAGGGCGAACGACACGGTGCCCGGGATCCGCATCCGCGGTCGGCCTCGGCGTCCGGGGGTGGGCTCCGAGCCGCCGGGCAGCATCAGCAGCGTGCCCTCGCCGGCGCTGGAGTCGACCCGTTCGGGCAGCCGGATCGCCCAGATCGTCGCCAGCGCGAACACCACGAACGCGTAGCGCAGGGCCCACTCCGGGCCGAAGTACGCCGCCACCCCGGCCAGCGGTGCCGAGATCGCCGCCCCGACGACACCGGCCAGGGAGATGCGGGCGTTGGCCTTCACCAGCGTGAGGTCGTGCGGCACGAGTCGGGGTACGGCGGCCGCGCGGGTCACGCCGTACGCCTTGGACGCGACCAGGCAGCCGAGGGCGGCCGGGAAGAGCCAGCGCGAGTTGTCGATCACGGCTCCCGCGAGCGCGAGGCAGAACAGGCCGCGCAGGGCCATCGTCGCACCGATCGCCCAGCGACGGCCGTGGGTGAAGCGGTCCAGGAAGGGACCGATCAGCGGTGCGACGATCGCGAAGGGCAGCATCGTCAGGGCCAGGAAGAGGGCCACCTGCCCGCGCGCCTCGCCCGTGGGGACCTGGAAGAACAGCGTCCCGGCCAGCGAGATCGCGACCGCGGCGTCGCCAGCCGCGTTGAAGGCGTGCAGCTCGATCAGCCGGGAGAGCCCGGAGGCGCCCGCGCCCTCCGCATCGGCCGCCCGCCGGGCCTGGCGCAGCGTGAAGCGACCCGCCCGCCCGGTCGCCCGGGCGGCCCCGGCGACGCCCCGTCCGACCCCCCGGCTGGCGACCCGGGCGCCGCTGCCTACGGCGCGCCCGGCCTGGCGGGCCCGGGCGCGACCGGCGCGCGAGGAGTCGGGACCCGACGTGGTGCCGGGGCCGGGCCGCTGCGAGGTCACGTCCCCATCCTGCCGGGTCCACCCATCCCGCCCGGACACCCCACCTGACACACCGCGTGTCGATGAGGGATGATCGGCGGGTGACGACGACTCTGGTGGCCAGCGGCCGGGCGAAGCCCGATGCCGTGGTGACGGCAGCGGTCGACGTGGCGCGCGCTGCGCTGGTCGAGGACGTCGGCGCGGTCGACGTCGGCGAGCACCTCGGTGCGGTCATGGAGGGGGAGCGCGTCGCCACCCATCTCTTCGAGTGCCGGCGCCCGGGCTACCGCGGCTGGCGCTGGTCGGTGACCGTCACCCGCGCCTCCCGCCACAAGGTCGTCACCGTCGACGAGGTGGTGCTGGTCCCCGGCGACGACGCCATCGTCGCGCCGGAGTGGCTGCCCTACCGCGAGCGCATCAAGCCCGGCGACCTGTCGCCGGGCGACCTCCTACCCGTCGAGGACGACGACGAGCGGCTCGTGCCGACGTGGTCCTTCGGCGGCGACGACCTCGACGACGACGACCGCGAGCAGGTCCGCCTAGTCGCGCGCGAGCTGGGGCTCGGCCGGATCCGCACCCTCTCGGTCGAGGGCCGCCAGCAGGCCGCGCAGCGGTGGTACGACGGCGACGGCGGCCCCGAGTCGGCGATCGCCCAGTCCGCACCCGAGCCGTGCCAGACCTGCGGCTTCCTGGTCCGGGTGGCCGGCCCGCTCGCCGAGACGTTCGGGGTCTGCGCCAACGGCAGTGCCAACGACGACGGCCGGGTGGTCTCCTTTGACCACGGCTGCGGCGCCCATTCGGAGGTCTCCCTCGAGAAGCGCCACCTGCCGAGGGCCATGCCCGAGCACGTGTTCGACACCTACGAGGACGACGTCGATCCGCTCCGGTAGACCGACACGTGCCGCTCGCTCGCGGCCGTGAACTCCTCGCCCCGCCAGCCGCCCCAGCGGTGCGTCAGACGCAGTCCGGCCAGCCGCGCCATCAGGTCCAGCTCGGCCGGCCAGGCCAGTCGGCAGACCATCGGCCCGAAGCGGGCGCCGCGCGCGGACAGCTCGACGTGGTTCTCCTCCAGGACCTGGGTGACCGGGTCGTAGTGGCACACGTCGAGCACCACCCGGTCGACGCCGACGTGCTCCGGGCGCGCGTAGTCGTGCCGGGCCGTCCAGGCAGACGGCACCGCTGTCTCGACGACGAAGGCGCCGTCGGCGGTCAGGTGCCGGGCGGCGTTCTGGAAGCACCGGACCTGCTCCTCCTGGGTGAGGAGGTTGAAGATCGTGTTGAAGACCAGGAACACCAGCGGGTACGACGTGCCGGTGGTCGCCGAGGTCATGTCACCGAGGGTGACGGCGAGGTCGGCACCGCCCCTCGCGGAGCCGGGCCGCCATCGCGGCGGAGAGCTCGATCCCGTCGACCCGGACACCGCGCTCCGTCAGCGGCAGGGCGACCCGGCCGGTGCCGATCGCGAGCTCGAGGGCCGGGCCCGCACCGGCCAGCCCGGCCAGGAAGTCAACGGTCTCCGCCTCGTCGCCGCGCGGCGACTCGTCGTACCGGCTCGCGACGGCGGGCCCGAAGCTCTCTGCGGGGTCGAAGCCCTCCATCGCAGATCAGCGCTCGCGACGCTCGTCGCGGGTGCGCTTGCGGCGGCGGCAGTACTCCCAGCCGAACAGCCCGAGCCCGAAACCGGCCAGGCACGTCCAGAGCCACCAGCCGCGGCCCGACTCCTCGAGGCGGCCGTAGAAAGGGAGCAGGGCGACGAACCCCAGCAGCCACAGCCCGGCCCCGACGCTGACCGTGCGGATGCCGTCCACGTCGAGAGGGTCGACGTCGGCGACGATGTAGGTGCGGTTGCCGATCTCGTGCTGCATCGGCTGCTCGTCGCGGTAGTCCACGAGCGCCACGCTACGGCACCGTTTCAGTCGCGTGAACTTCCGTCGATCCGGCCGGTGTGCGTGTCAGACTGCGCGCGTGAGCGACCAGACCACCACAGCACCGCGGGGCAGACTCGACCGTTTCTTCAAGATCTCCGACCGCGGGTCCACCGTCGAGAGGGAGGTTCGAGGCGGGGTTGTCACCTTCTTCACGATGGCCTACATCATCGTGCTGAACCCGCTCATCCTCGGCTTCGCGCCCGACGCGGACGGACAGTTCCTCGGGGGCGGCGACGCCCCCAACCTCGCCGCGATCGCCGCCGGCACGGCGCTGGTCGCGGGGCTGATGACGATCCTGATGGGCGTGGTGGCCAACTTCCCGCTGGCCCTGGCCACCGGGCTCGGCCTCAACGCCTTCGTGGCGTTCGCGGTCGCCAGCCAGATGACGTGGGCCGACGCCATGGGCCTGGTCGTCATCGAGGGCCTGTTGATCCTCGTCCTGGTGCTCACCGGCTTCCGGGTCGCCGTCTTCCACGCCGTCCCTGCCCAGCTCAAGATCGCGATCTCGGTCGGCATCGGCCTGTTCATCGCCCTCATCGGGTTCGTCGACGCCGGGCTCGTCCGCCGCATCCCCGACGTCGCCGGCACGACCGTGCCGGTCCAGCTCGGTTCCGACGGACAGCTGTCCGGCTGGCCGGTGGTGGTCTTCGCCATCGGCCTCGCCCTCGTGGTGACCTTGTGGGTGCGCAGGGTGCGGGGCGCGATCCTGCTCTCGATCGTGGTCGCCACGGTCATCGCGATCATCATGGAGGCGATCGGCGACTTCGGCTCGGCGATCGACTCCCCGACCGGCTGGGCCCTCAACGTCCCCGCCCTTCCGGACAAGGTCGTAGACCTGCCCGACTTCGGCACGCTCGGCCAGTTCGACCTGCTCGGCTCCTTCGAGCGCGTCGGTGTCGTCTCGGCCCTGCTGCTGGTCTTCACGCTGATGCTCGCCGACTTCTTCGACACCATGGGCACGATGACCGCGATCGGTGCCGAGGCCGGCCTCCTCGACGAGGACGGCACCCCGCCCAGCACCCAGCGCATCCTCATCGTCGACTCCCTCGCCGCCGCCGCCGGAGGCGCCGCCGGCGTCTCCAGCAACACCTCCTACATCGAGTCTGCATCCGGCGTCGGCGAGGGCGCCCGGACCGGCCTGGCCTCGATCGTCACCGGCGCGCTGTTCCTGCTGTCGATGCTGCTGGCGCCGCTGGTCAACGTCATCCCGAGCGAGGCCGCGGTGCCCGCGCTGGTGTTGGTCGGCTTCTTGATGATGCAGCAGATCACCGGTATCGAGTGGGACGACGTCGAGATCGCCATCCCGGCGTTCCTCACCATCGTGCTGATGCCGTTCACGTTCTCGATCACGGTCGGCATCGGCGCGGGCTTCCTGGCCTACGTGCTGATCAAGACCGTGCGCGGCAAGGTGGGCGAGATCCACCCGCTGATGTGGGTCGTCGCGGCGCTGTTCCTCGTCTACTTCGCGATCGACCCGATCACCCGCCTGCTCACCTGAGTCATCCCTCTTCGGCGGCGCCATCCTGCTGCTCGCTGACCTTCATCTCGGCCTCGAAGGTGTGCGGCTCGAGACCCGTCGCGCGGCGGGTCCAGGCCTCCACGTCGCGGAACGCCGACCAGTACTGGGCGTCGTACGCCTCGATGAGCTGGAACGTCCACCGGTCGTCGATGACGTCGCGCCCGACGAGCACCTCTTCGACGAGGTCGGCGAGCTCGGTCTGCCCCGCCGCCCGAAGCTGGCGGACGCCCTCCTGCAGGGTCAGGTCGGCATGGCCGGACAGCCTGTGGAAGGCGTAGAGGTGTCCGCGGGCGTGCTCGACGACCTCGAGGGCCTCGCTGACCTTGCCGAGCGCCTCGACCGTTGCGTCGTCGACCCCGTCGGGTCGTGGGTGGGCCACCGGCCGCTCCGGTCGCCGGGCCGAGCCGTGACGGCTCCGCAGTTCAGCCGCGTCGGGGCCGTCGTTGTCGTGGGTCATGGACCCAACCTAGGCCGGGGCAACGACGGCACGCCTCACCCCTCGGAAGGTCCCCAGTGCTGCACCCAGTCGACCTGCATGGCTTGCGGCAGCCCGCCGTCGGGAAGGCCGGGCAGCTCATAGTCGGAGCTGAGCAGGCTGAGCACGATGAACTCCGGCTGCCCGGAGATGCCCTCCGTGGTCCGCCAGGCCTCCCGCCCGTCGATGCGGATGACGTACTCGTCCTTGGTCCACTCGACCGAGAACACGTGGTAGGACTTCCACCACTCGTCGTCTTGTGAGGCGAGGAAGGATCGGGAGTCCTCGATGAAGTCGCCCTCCTTCACCTGCGAGCCGTCCTCAGTCGGGTAGTAGACGAAGCTGGCGAGCCGGTCGTCCTGGGTGTCGCCGAAGTACTCCACGACGTCGATCTCGGCGCCGTTCTCGAGAGGGTCGGTAGGGGCGATGCCCAGGTTGGACTGCAGCCAGAACGAGCCATGCTGGCCCTTCTCCTGCTGGAACTTGATGCGCGCGGCAGTCACGCCGTAGGTGAAGAGCGCGTTGGTGTTGATGTGACCGTTGAGGCGGTAGTCGAACTCGCCCAGGGACTCGCCGTCGGCCGCGATGGCCTCGCAGGGATCGGTGCGCGCCGGGTCGTCGAGCACCTCGAGGCTCGCGACCCCGCCACCGACCTCGACGGCCTCCGCGGAGCCCTTGGAGCACCGGCGCAGCCCGTCGGGGTTGTACTCCCCGCCGCGGTGGACCCAGGCGTCACTCAGTTCGTCGCCGTCGAAGGTCTCGGCGAAGTCGACCTCGCCCCAGGCCTCGGCGTCGATCTCGGCAGAGCTCTCGGCGGCGAGGTCACTCTCGGCCTCGGCCACGACGCGGTAGGCCGCCGCGGAGCCGTCCACGACGAAGTCGACGGTGCCGTCCTCACCGACCTCGGCCGTGCCGGCCTCGTCCCAGGCGTTGCCACTGCGGCCCTCAAGCCGTGCCTCACGGCCGGCTGACTCCTCGTCGAAGCGCGCCGAGACCACGGCCTGGGCCTCCTCGGGGTCGGCGGGCTCGGTGCCTTGCTGCGCGATCGGCGGGAGAATCGAGATCTCGACCGACTGCTCGGTCTCGCCCTCCTCCTCGGGGGCGGTGCCACCGCACGCCGAGAGGGCGGTCAGAGCGGTCAGGGCCACCGCCGCGGTGACGCGGCGGCTGAGCTTGCTGATCGTCACGGTCCTCGGATCTCCTTCGGGTTCGCCAATCGGGCTGATCGATGGCCCAGGCTACGCAGGGACCCTGCCGATGGCGCAAAGCCGGAATGAGTAGCAAGGCTAATGAGTTATGCTAACGATATGCCCACCGTCGAGAAGGTCGCCCGCACCAACGCGGGACTCGCGAGCGAGCTGCGCACCTCGGTCATGCGGCTCCGGCGGCGACTGGCGGGGGAGCGGCACCCCGACAACGAGCTCAGTCTCGGCGCGATGGCCGTGCTCGGCTCCCTCTTCCGCCACGACGGGCAGACCGTCGGTGAGCTCGCCCGCTCCGAGCGGGTGCAGCCGCCCTCGATGACCCGCACGGTCAACTGCCTGGAGGAGGACGGCTACGTCGTCCGCGCCCCTCATCGCACCGATCGCCGCCAGGTGGTCGTGTCCCTGTCCGAGCGGGGCCGTGACACCGTCCTGGCCGATCGTCGCCGCCGCGACGCCTGGCTCGCCCTGCGTCTCTCGGGCCTCACCCCCGACGAGCGGGAGACCCTGCGCCGCGCGGTGCCGATCCTCGACCGTCTCGCCAACGCCGACTGACGCGCCCAAACCGACCGAAGGACCTCTTGAGCCCCACGTTCCGCTCCCTGCACAACGCCAACTACCGGCTGTACGCCGCCGGCGGGGTGGTGTCCAACACCGGCACCTGGATGCAGCGTGTCGCCCAGGACTGGCTGGTCCTGCAGCTGACCGACAACTCCGGCACCGCCATCGGCATCACCACCGGGCTCCAGTTCCTCCCCTTCCTCGTGCTCGCCCCGGTCGCCGGCCTGGTGGCCGACCGGGTCCCGAAGCACCGGCTGCTCCAGCTGACCAACCTCGGGATGGCGTTGCCCGCCCTGGTGCTCGGCCTGCTCGCCGTCACCGGCACCGCCCAGATCTGGCACGTCTACGTGCTCGCGTTCCTGCTCGGCACGGCGGCGGTCTTCGACGCGCCCGCCCGACAGTCCTTCGTCTCGGAGATCGTCGCCCCCGAGGACCTCACCAACGCGGTCGGTCTCAACTCCGCCTCCTTCAACGCCGCGCGCATCGTCGGCCCAGCCGTCGCCGGTCTCCTGATCGCCGGTCTCGGCGGCGGGGTGACGGCCACCGGCTGGGTGATCCTAGTCAACGCGATCAGCTACGTCGGCCCGGTGCTGGCCCTGCGGAGGCTGGACCTGAGTCGGCTGGACTCCCCCGAGATAACCGTCCGGGAGCCCGGGATGATCCGCGAGGGCGTGCGCTACGTCCGCGACCGCCCCGACCTGCTGCTGATCTTGTCCATCGTCTTCTTCACCGGCACCTTCGGCCTGAACTTCCAGATGACCTCCGCATTGATGGCCACCGAGGTGTTCGACAAGGGCGCCACCGAGTACGGCCTGCTCGGCACCTTCATGGCGGTGGGCTCCCTCACCGGCAGCCTGGTCGCCGCCAGCCGCGAGCGAGTCCGGCACCGGCTGGTCGTCGGCGCAGCACTTGCCTTCGGCGTGGTGGAGATCGCCGCCGGGCTGATGCCGTCGTACCTCACCTTTGCCCTGGTCACCCCGCTCCTCGGGCTCGCGGCGCTGACCATGATCACCAGCGCCAACACCTTCATGCAGCTGCACACCGAGGCCGGGATGCGCGGCCGGGTGATGGCCCTGTACATGATGATCTTCATGGGTGGCACCCCCCTCGGCGCCCCGCTGGTGGGTTGGATCGGGGAGACCTTCGGGGCCCGCTGGACCCTGGTGCTCGGGGGTGGCATGACCATCCTCGGGGTGGGCGCCGCCGCCGGGATCTACGTGCTGGTCAAGAGCCGGCAGCGGGACGACGACGCCGTTTTGACCCCGGTTTGAGCCCGGAGTAGCCTCTTTCCTTGTGCCTGGGAGCACCAGGCACTTCCCGCATGCGCTGATGACGGCCCGGCTCGCAGCCGGCGCCGAGAGCGCAGCACCACGGCACGCATAGTTCGCAACACCACCGTGCCCGGCAGAGCGCCGGCACTGAGACATGACAAGAAGGGGAACCACACAGGTGCCCACCATTCAGCAGTTGGTCCGCAAGGGCCGCCAGGACAAGGTGTCGAAGAGCAAGACGCCTGCCCTCAAGGGATCGCCGCAGCGCCGAGGCGTCTGCACGCGCGTCTACACGACCACCCCGAAGAAGCCGAACTCCGCCCTCCGCAAGGTCGCCCGCGTGCGCCTCTCGAGCGGCGTCGAGGTCACGGCCTACATCCCGGGCGTCGGCCACAACCTCCAGGAGCACTCCATCGTGCTCGTCCGCGGCGGCCGGGTGAAGGACCTCCCCGGCGTGCGATACAAGATCATCCGCGGCGCGCTCGACACCCAGGGCGTGAAGAACCGCAAGCAGGCCCGCAGCCGTTACGGCGCGAAGAAGGAGAAGAGCTAATGCCTCGCAAGGGCCCCGCCCCGAAGCGGCCGCTCGACGTCGACCCGGTCTACGGCTCGCAGGTCGTCACCCAGCTGGTCAGCAAAGTCCTCAAGGACGGCAAGAAGCAGGTCGCCCAGCGCATCGTCTACACCGCGCTCGAGGGCTGCCGCGACAAGACCGGCTCCGACCCTGTGGTGACCCTCAAGCGTGCGCTCGACAACGTCAAGCCCGCGATCGAGGTCAAGTCCCGCCGTGTCGGTGGTGCGACCTACCAGGTGCCGATCGAGGTCAAGCCCAACCGCTCGACGACGCTCGCGCTGCGCTGGCTCGTCGGCTACGCCGCGGACCGTCGTGAGAAGACGATGGCCGAGCGCCTCATGAACGAGATCCTCGACGCCTCCAACGGCCTCGGTGCCGCGGTGAAGAAGCGCGAGGACACCCACAAGATGGCCGAGTCCAACAAGGCTTTCGCGCACTACCGCTGGTGACCACGGGGGCGGCTGCCACGGCGAGACCCGCCGGCGTGGCCGCCCTCCACCCAGACCTTCCTACTTTCTAAGGACCGCACCCACAGTGGCCGTCGACATCACCACGGACCTCAACAAGGTCCGCAACATCGGCATCATGGCGCACATCGACGCCGGCAAGACCACCACCACCGAGCGCATCCTCTTCTACACCGGCATCTCCTACAAGATCGGTGAGGTCCACGACGGCGCGGCCGTCATGGACTGGATGGAGCAGGAGCAGGAGCGCGGCATCACGATCACGTCCGCCGCGACGACCTGCTGGTGGAAGGACCACCAGATCAACATCATCGACACTCCCGGACACGTCGACTTCACCGCCGAGGTCGAGCGCTCGCTGCGCGTCCTCGACGGCGCCGTCGCGGTGTTCGACGGGGTGGCCGGCGTGGAGCCCCAGACGATGACGGTGTGGCGTCAGGCCAACAAGTACTCCGTGCCCCGGATGTGCTTCGTCAACAAGCTCGACCGCACCGGCGCCGACTTCTTCCGCTGTGTCGACATGATGATCGAGCGGCTCAATTCCACCCCGCTGGTGCTGCAGCTGCCCATCGGGGCCGAGTCTGAGTTCCTCGGGGTCGTCGACCTCGTCGGGATGCGGGCGCTCACCTGGCGTGGCGAGACCACGATGGGTGACGACTACGAGGTCGAGGAGATCCCGGCCGAGCTCCGCGAGCAGGCCGACGAGTACCGCGAGAAGCTTCTCGAGACGCTGGCCGAGGCCGACGACGACATCATGGAGAAGTACCTCGAGGAGGGCACCTTCGACGTCCCCGAGCTCGAGGCCGCGATCCGTCGCGCCACCCTGGCCGACAAGATCAACCCGGTGTTGTGCGGCACGGCGTTCAAGAACAAGGGCGTGCAGCCCCTGCTCGACGCCGTCGTGAAGTTCCTCCCCTCGCCGCTGGACATCGACGCGATCATCGGTCACAAGCCCGGCGTCGAGGACGAGAAGGTCGAGCGTCAGCCGGCCGACCACGAGCCCTTCTCGGGTCTGGCCTACAAGATCGCCTCTGACCCGCACCTCGGCAAGCTGATCTACGTGCGCGTCTACTCCGGCAAGCCCGAGGCGGGCACCAGCGTGCTCAACTCGGTCACCGGACGCAAGGAGCGGATCGGCAAGGTCTACCAGATGCACGCCAACAAGCGTGAGGAGATCGCGTCGGTGGGCGCCGGCCAGATCGTGGCCGTCATGGGCCTCAAGGACACCAAGACCGGGCACACCCTGTGCGACCAGCAGAACCCGGTCGTCCTGGAGTCGATGAGCTTCCCCGCCCCCGTGATCGAGGTGGCCATCGAGCCCAAGACCAAGGGTGACCAGGAGAAGCTCGGCACCGCGATCCAGCGGCTCTCCGACGAGGACCCGACGTTCACGGTCAAGACCGACGAGGAGACCGGCCAGACGATCATCGCCGGCATGGGCGAGCTCCACCTCGAGATCCTGGTGGACCGGATGCGCCGCGAGTTCCGCGTCGAGGCCACTGTCGGCAAGCCGCAGGTCGCCTACCGCGAGACCATCCGGGGCACCGTGGCGAACCACTCCTACACCCACAAGAAGCAGACCGGTGGGTCCGGCCAGTTCGCCAAGGTGGTCATCAGCCTCGGTCCCAACATCGACCCGGAGACCGGGCACGGCGCGGGCTACGAGTTCGCCAACAACGTCAGCGGCGGCCGCATCCCGCGGGAGTACATCCCCTCGGTGGACCAGGGCGGCCAGGACGCCATGGAGTTCGGCGTGCTCGCCGGCTACCCCATGGTCGACGTGAAGTTCTCGCTCGAGGACGGCGCCTACCACGACGTCGACTCCTCCGAGCTCGCGTTCAAGATCGCCGGCAACCAGGCCTTCAAGGAGGCCGCCCGCCGGGCCAAGCCCGTGCTGCTCGAGCCCATGTTCGCCGTCGAGGTCATCACCCCGGAGACCTTCCTCGGCGACGTCATCGGTGACATCAACTCGCGGCGTGGCCAGATCCAGAGCATGGAGGAGCGTCACGGCGATCACGTCGTCAACGCCCTTGTGCCTCTGTCCGAGATGTTCGGGTACGTTGGTGACCTGAGGTCCAAGACCTCCGGTCAAGCGTCGTACTCGATGGAGTTCGACTCGTACGCCGAGGTTCCCACGAGCATCGCCGACGAGATCGTCAAGAAGGTCCGCGGCGAGTGATCGCTGGTCACCTGCCGGGACCCTCGGCATATCAACACACCTACACGAGTCAAGTAACAACAACAGGAGGAGCCAGAAGTGGCTAAGGCGAAGTTCGAGCGGACCAAGCCGCACGTGAACATCGGCACGATCGGTCACATCGACCACGGCAAGACGACGCTGACCGCGGCGATCACGAAGGTGTTGCACGACAAATACCCCACCCTCAACGCGGCTTCGGCGTTCGACGAGATCGACAAGGCCCCCGAGGAGCGTCAGCGCGGGATCACGATCTCCATCGCCCACGTCGAGTACCAGACGGAGGCGCGGCACTACGCGCACGTCGACTGCCCCGGTCACGCCGACTACATCAAGAACATGATCACCGGCGCGGCGCAGATGGACGGTGCGATCCTCGTGGTCGCCGCCACCGACGGTCCGATGCCGCAGACCCGCGAGCACGTGCTGCTCGCCCGCCAGGTCGGCGTGCCCGCCCTGGTCGTGGCGCTCAACAAGTGCGACATGGTCGACGACGAGGAGCTCATCGAGCTCGTCGAGATGGAGG
>Ga0136611_10000695_pt1 | contig 22659 bp, 17 predicted proteins | sample AntDrymUQ2232306_2_FD_106645 | JGI IMG/M metagenome (GOLD analysis project Ga0136611, IMG submission 106645) | Polar desert sand microbial communities from Dry Valleys, Antarctica - metaG UQ223 (23.06) | ecosystem: Environmental > Terrestrial > Soil > Desert | place: Antarctica: Dry Valley...
AAAGGCGGCAGCGACCGCGTCGAGCCCGCCCTGTACGGCCTGGCTGTCGCACTCCTGCTGGCGCTAAGATTGCCCCAGATCAAGCGGCTGGCGTCCCAATGGCGGGGACGGCGCGCCGTCCCCTCTCGGCAACTACCCACCTGACGCGAGACCCTGCGCCGGCCTACCGCGGCGCATCATGGTAGAAGGCAGCCTCCCGCCGGAGCGAACGTCGTGATGGGTCAGGTTGGGGCCGCGTGCCCCACCTGGCGGTGAAAGGCGGCGTAGGTCATCGTCGTCATGCCCAAGTCTTTAGCGCGCCGCAGGACCGATTCCGTGATCTGCATGCGCGGGTCTTCGCGGGTGCTGGAGTGATCGTGGGTGCAGAATGAAAAGACCAGACCATTGGCGGCGGCGCGCTCCATATAGGGGTAGGTGCCGTCCAGGAAGCCCTGGAAGTTGGTCCAACCCACGGTCTTGCGCAGCGAGATGTCTTGCCAGCCGTGGATAGGCACTTCCAGCATGGCGGGGAAGCCTTGCGGCGCGTACCAGAAGGGCTGGATGTCCAACTCTACGGGTTGCCAGTCCTTCTCATTGCGACCCCACGTGCGAGTGAAGCGGATGCCCTCGTCCCATAGGACTTCCAGGATGTCCTGGCGATCTACGAGACCCCGGTAGTAGCAGTACGGGCCAGTCAGACCGCGGCACTCGATTCCGTACTCAGCGTTGAGTAGTTCGGTTGTGCGCCGCACCTCGTCGCGGATCTGGTCGAGGGTGCCGCCCTTGAAGAAGCGGACGCCTTCGTCGGGATCCTCAATGCAGACGCTCTTCAGGAGGACGTGGTTGTAGGTGTGTTGCTGGAGGTCAAAGAGTGGGTGGCCGGCGAAAGGGCGTAGCTCCTCGCGGTTGACCTCAATCGTCCGGCCGCACAAGAAGAAGGTGGCGGGCACGCCGGTAGCCTCGTGGATCTCAAGGACGCGCCGGAGGAAGGCGCGCGTGACGTCTATCGCCCGCGACTCCACGTCGTACCCGATCAGGAATGTGCCGCTTCCCGAGAGCGCGGTGGCGCGGTGGGAATCAACGACGCGGTGAGTTGCTGGAGGTACGGCCAATGTCACTTGACCAGATTCGCGGCCTGAATCATCGCCTTGATGTAGCCATGGTTGTATGCCCGGCCAATCAGTCCGAATGAGAGATCGTCGGTCATCTTCGGCACATGATCCGAGCACAGCGTGTAGCGGTAGCCGGTGTCCCGGTATGCCTTCATCGCTCCCAGCATGTCGGTGTCCCCCTCGTCGATCCACGTCTCAACGTAGTGTGGATACACGCCCCGGGGGTTGCGGTAGTGCACGTGGTGGATCTTGTCCCGACTGCCAAAGTACTGGATCGCCGCGACGATGTCCATCCCCTCCCACTCGCAGAACGATCCCTGGCAGAGCGTGATCCCGTTGACCACGCTCGGCACGAGATCCACCAGCCGCTTCATCCCTTCCAGGTTGCAGAGCACCTGCGCCGCACCGCGACTTACCGGAGGCGGCGGATCGTTAGGATGACACGCCAACCGCACCCCAGCAGTCTCCGCCGCGGGCACCACCCGCTCTAGAAAGTACTGGAAGCGGTCCCAGGTCTTCTCGACGCTCAGCTCGGAAGGTGCGGGTAGCTGCGGCAGCACGGTCAGGTCACGCAGCCGCCCGTCGTCGTAGTCGGTGTAGACGCAGCCGCCACGGCCGGGGCGCGCGCCGTATCCCTCCACCGCGCGATGGTTGTAGAAGTTGTACTCAATCACCGGATAGCCGGCTTCGCCCGCTGCGCCGATTGATCGCACCACCCGCTCGATCGCCTCGTCACGGCCGGATCGCCCCCACACGACCGCAGGCGGCAGATTGAGCATCATGATGCCCACCTCCAGCCCATACGCGCGCACCGCGTCCGAAACCGCGCGGCACGACGCGGCCGTCCAGTACCCGGCCCCGTCTGGGTCAGCAAGGCGGCCGGGCAGCGCGAGCGCCTCGATACCCAACTGCGACGCCCACCGCAGCGTCTGGTCCGAGATGTCTGGAACGTTCTCGCAGATCTTGGGCTTCCAGCCTGAGACGATACGGGGCACGCTTATCATCACGGATTCCTCCAGGAGCGTGACAATAGCACCGCTGCTCGCGCTTCCCCCTCCGGCACGATCAATCTCAGAACCTATCGCGACAACGGTCCACCAGGCGCGCCGCCGAGGCGGACTTCGGCTTGCTCGTGGAGACAGCCGGGCATCATCTGCATCAGCTCTATGCGGTTGCCGTCAGGGTCCGTGAGCCACGCCTGGACATTGCCGTCCTGGCCCGTGCGAGGCGGGTTGGCGGGACGGATGCCACGCTGCTCAAAGTCGACCAGGGTACGGTCCATATCATCGACCGTGAGCTGGAGGTGGGCGTAGGTGGGCAGCTTCGACTGGTCAAGCGGTTGGGCATCGGCGACCGGGAAGAGCTCAAGGTACTGGTGGTTGCCGGCGTACACGAAGACAATCCAGGGCTTGCCGTCACGGTCGATGTCGAATGCATGGCGGAGGCCGAGGCCGTCGCAATAGAAGGCTTTTGACTGCTCGATGTCGCGCACCCTGAACGCGATATGGCCGATGCCGGTGATCATGCGGAAACTCCCCTACTGCGACGTCCGCCCGCACGGAAGATGCGATGAGCGCCGCCAAGCGAGTGTATCTGCCGAGAAGCTCGGGTTCGGTCTATTTGGTTAGCCGGAGCGTGTAGAGGTCGTCGCGCTGGATCTGCTCTGCGCGCGCAACCAGGTCTTCAGGATCGTCTCCGACACCGATCGCGCGGCCAGAGAAGGCATCGCCAGCGGGCGAGGCCAGGAAGACAGCCAGCGCGCCGGCGCGCGCTGGAGGCACGTCGCGGCCCTCCTCGAACATGCGTCCGATTCGTGGAAGCCACTTCTGCCCCTGAGGGGTCTCGAGCTGAAACTCGGTCATCTCGGTGCGCACGAGGCCAGGACCCATGGCGTACACCCTGATGTTGTGCTCTCGGGTTTCGAGGGCGAGGCACTCGCTGAAGCGGACGATGGCGGCCTTGGAAGACCCGTAGCCAGTGCCGTAGGCGAACGCGTTGGTGGAGCCGCCGCCGGAGAGGTTGATCAGCTTTCCGCGGCGGCGCGCGATCATGCCAGGGAGGACCGCGCGGCAGGTGAGAAAGGGGCCTCGTAGGTTGGTCTCAACGTCTCGCCACCACTGCTGCGGGTCCACCTCCCAGACAGGACCGATCGCACCAAAACTGCCGGCATCGTTGACGAGGAGATCGATCGGTCCAAGGCGCTGCTCGACATCGGCCACCATGCGCTCGACGGCGGCCTGGTCGGTGACGTCTGAAGACGAGGCAATTGCACGCCCGCCCTGAGCCTCAGCGGCGGCGACGGTTTCGCGCAGCTGCGACTCGGTGCGAGCGACGGCGGCAACGGCCGCCCCAGCGGCGGCCAGGGCGAGCACTATGGCCCGGCCGATGCCTCGTCCGCCGCCCGTGACGATGGCGACCTGGCCGGCGAGTGGCGTTTCTGATTGATTTGGTGTGCCCATCTCTTTACTTTGCGCTCCCAGACGCCCGCGACTATATAGCGAAGGGAAGGAGATACGTCAGAATGACCGAGAACGTCGTCTATGGCATTGTCCTCTGGGCTGGCCGCATGGCTGCTCAATGCGAGCGGACACGTCGAAATCGAAGCGCTGCCGCTGGTCGAGGTTGGGTACACCGTGTTCTCGATTAATCATCGAGCGGCGCCGCGGTTTCCGTACGCGGCCGCCGGGGTGGGCGCTCAGCGAACGGTGGTGAAAGTGCAGCAGCGCTGATCTCACCCGCGACGACGTTCAGATCACGCGTTGTCCGAATGCGGAACGACTACAGGGCTGGCCCGAACGTTTGTACTACACTGAGGGCGTTGTGAAACGGGAAGAAGTGACCGATCCCCTCGACCTCTTCTCTCCGGCTGTTGCTTCCTGGTTCCGGCGCGCCTTTGGCTCGCCAACGCCACCCCAGTCACAGGGCTGGCCGGTCATCGCGCGCGGCGAGCACGCGCTGATCCTCTCTCCCACCGGCAGTGGCAAGACGCTCACCGCGTTCCTGTGGAGTCTGGATGTCCTCTTCCGGGAGCTGCATGAAACCCCTGAACCGGCTCGACGCACTAAGCGTGCTGGAAGCAACGGCGCGTACCGACCCGGCGTACGGGTGGTCTACATCTCACCGCTGAAAGCGCTCAATAATGATGTGGAGCGCAACCTCCAGGTGCCGCTGGAAGGGATCGAGCGCGAGGCGCGCCAGGTACACACCGAGCCGCCGGTCATCCGGGTAGGCGTCCGTACCGGCGACACCCCAAGCGGCGAGCGCCAGGCGATGCTGCGCCGGCCGCCGCACATCCTGATCACGACACCAGAATCGCTCTATCTCATGCTCACGGCCGAGCGCGCGCGCGCGATGTTCGGCACGGTACACACCGTCATCGTGGACGAGATCCACACACTTGTAGGCACCAAGCGCGGCGCACACCTGACACTCTCCCTGGAGCGGTTGGAGCGCCTCGCCACCGAGCGCGTGCAGCGGATCGGCCTTTCGGCCACGGTCCGGCCGCTCGAAAATGCGGCGCGATTCCTGGGAGGTCAGGTTCCCGAGCAAGAGCAGGCGCACGGGCCGCGGCCAGTCACCATCGTCGATGCTGGGACGCGCAAGCGCATGGACCTGCGCGTCATCGCGCCGCTGGATGACTTCCGCAACGCGCCGGGAAACTCGGTCTGGCCGGTAATCGTCCCCGAGGTCGTTGACCTCATCGAACAGCACCGCACAACGCTGGTCTTCTGCAACAACCGCCGCCTGGCCGAGCGCACTGCCGACCGCCTAAACGAACAGCGCCTCCTACGCAAAACGGGCATGGATGCCCGCCCGCAGCCGCACGCGGATTTGGCGGACATTGGCATGTTTGCCGCCGGGATCGACTCCCAAACGCTAGAAGCCGCCGGCCTTCAGCCGGTGCGCGCCCACCATGGCAGCATGAGCAAGACGGCCCGCCTGGAGATGGAAGGCGCGCTCAAGGCCGGAACCCTACCGGCGCTGGTCGCCACCTCCTCCCTGGAGCTGGGCATCGACATCGGCGACATCGATCTGGTGGTGCATCTGCAGTCGCCCAAGGCGGTTGGCGCGGGACTCCAGCGCGTCGGTCGCAGCGGCCATCTGGTGGGTCAGACCTCCAAAGGGCGCATCTTTCCTACCTTCCCGGAAGACGTGGTGGAGGCCGCCGCCGTCGCGCGCGGCATGCTCGCGGGCGAGATTGAGAGCACAGCCACGCCCGAGAACCCGCTGGACATCCTGGCCCAGCACGTCGTGGCAATGGTGGGAACGGAGGACTGGACCTCAACCGAGCTGCTGGCGTGTGTACGCGCGGCGTATCCCTACCGCAGCCTGACCGAAGCGTCGTTCCGAGGCGTGCTGGAGATGCTCTCGGGCAAGTACCCCTCCTCTGTCTCAAGCGCCCTACGCCCCAAGCTTTCGTGGGACCGCGTGAACGACCGGCTCACGGCGCTTCCCGGCACACGCCTACTGGCGACCCAGAGCGGCGGCACCATCCCGGACCGCGGCATGTACAGCCTCGTGCTGGCCGACCATAAGACCAAAGTGGGCGAGCTCGATGAGGAGTTCGTCTTTGAGACGCGTGCGGGCGACAACTTCCTGCTCGGCTCCCAGGTCTGGAAGGCGATTGAGATCACCGACAACCGGGTCATCGCCGAGCCGGCGCCGGGCGAAGTACCACGCATGCCCTTCTGGCGCGGCGACTTTCCGTGGCGCCCCTACGACCTCGGCAAACGCATCGGCGCCTTCCGGCGCGAACTGGTGGAGCTGCTCCATGCCCTCCCCGCCACCGAGCTTGAAGCACTACTCGCAATGGACGAAGGCGAGATGGAAGCAGCACTGTGTCTCCCTCACCCCAGCCCTCTGGGCGAGGGCTGGGGTGAGGGAGACCTTTCCCCTCGAGCCCTTCAGCTCCTCCACTTCCTGTGCGTCGAGTGCGCGCTTGACCGCAATGCGCTCGTACTCGCCGTGACGCACCTGACGCGCCAGCTTGATGCCGTGGGCGCCGTGGCCACCGACACCACCATCGTTGTGGAAAGCTACGATGACGAGCTTGGCGTGCCACGGCTGGTGGTGCACTCGCCCTTCGGCGGCCGGGTGAACGGCCCCTGGGGGATCGCGCTTGCGGGAGCAATCCGGGCACAGACAGGCGTGGAGGTGCAGGTCACGCCCGGAGACGACGGCATTCTGCTCCGCTTTCAGGACGCGGACGTAGACCCGCCGGTTGATCTGGTGGCCCGGCTCGGCAGCCAGGAAACGCGCGAGCTGCTCTTGCAAGAACTGCCTTCGTCGCCGGTCTTTGGTGCACAGTTCCGAATGAACGCGGCGCGGGCTCTGCTGCTGCCGCGCGAGCAAGGCGGCAAGCGCACACCACTCTGGCTCTGCCGACTCAAGGCTAAGGATCTGCTCCAGGCCGTCCAGCGCTTTGACGACTTCCCAATTGTGCTGGAGACCTACCGCGATTGCCTGCGCGACGTGATGGACCTAGCCGGTCTCACGGAGGTACTTGACCAGATCGAGCGCGGCGAGATCAAAGTGGTGCTGCACACGTCAGTGCGGCCGTCACCACTGGCAGCCTCGCTGGACTACCGCTTCGCCATGCGCTACGTCTACGAGTACGACCAGCCGCGTGGCGAGGCGCAACTGGCCGCGCTCAGCGTCAACCGCGCGCTCCTGGCCGATCTCCTGCAAGACGGCACCCTCGCGGATCTGCTCAAGCCGGAAGCGATCCAGCAGGTCCAGGCGCACGTCACCCGCACGGCAGCCGAAGGCCGCGCCCGCAACGCCGAAGAACTGGCCCAGCTACTCTACGAGCTTGGCGACCTCACCGAAGCGGAGATTACCTCCCGGATCGCCAGCGACGCATCTTCTGATGACCTCTCCGTCTGGCTCGCACGCCTGACCGCAACCAGGCGCGCCGTCCAGCGCGAGATCGGTGGCGAGCGCCGCTGGGTAAGCGCCGAACGCGTCGCAGACTACCTGGATCTGCCGCATCATCCGCTCCCCGTGATCCGCCGCTACCTGATGCACGCCGGCCCCACCACGCCAGATGAACTGGCCCAGCGCTACGGTCTACCCGACCCGGCAATCCGGCAGACCCTCCTTGATCTAGGAGAAGCCGCCGTGTCGGGTCCCTTCACACCGGACGGCCCGGAACAGTGGATTGACCGGCGCAATCTGGAGAAGATCCACCGGCGCACGCTCACCCTCCTGCGCAAGGATGTCCGCCCTGTATCGCTGACCGCCTATGCAGACTTCCTGTCTCACTGGCAGAGCCTGGCGCCAGAAGGCCGCCGCAGAGACCTCGAAGGTGTGCTCAGACAGCTGCGCGGCATGGCCGTCTCCGGTGTGGCGTGGGAACGCGACGTGCTTCCATCTCGATTCGATAGGTTCGATCCGGCAGAGCTGGCGGAGCGCTGCCAAACCGGCGAGGTGGTGTGGACCGCCGAAGGGGGCAAAGATCCCCGCCGCGCGCGGGTGCGGTTCTTCTTTCGGGGCGAAGGTGCGCTCTTCCACACGCGCCAACCCGATGATGAGACCATCCAAGAACTGTCTACCGCGGCCAGGGCGGTGCGCGATTTCTTGCGTGAAGAGGGCGCCGCGCTGCTACCGGACATCGCGGATGGAACCGGACTGGCTCGTGACCCCCTGCAAGCAGCGCTGGCGGAGCTGGTGCTGGCCGGACTGGTGACCAACGATACGCTTGCCTCGCTGCACGCCGTCATTGGATTCGAGCCGCCGCGCGCGGCCCGGCCAGCGCTGAGAAGCAGCCTAGAAGCGCAGCTGGCCGAACGACGCGCAACGACCGGCGATCATACTCGCGCGCTCACGCCCTTGCGCTGGCGCGATGCCAAGCGGCGCGCACGAGATGTGGTGGCCACACGCCTGGCTGGCGAGCGCGGCTTCCGGCTGGACGGCTCTCCCTCCACTGTGGGCGCAAGCTGGACCGGCCGCTGGTCACTCGTGCACCGGCCCGGACTGCTGGGCAAAGCGCTGCCCGACGAAGAACTGACGCTACGCCGCGTCCGGCTGCTGCTGGAGCGCTGGGGCATCGTGACCAAAGCATGCCTGGAGCGTGAGAGCGATCCCTTCAAGTGGGACGCTCTCTACCCAGTCCTGGCGCGTCTCGAAGTACGCGGTGAGGTCCGTCGCGGGTACTTTGTGGAAGGACTACCTGGTGCGCAGTTTGCCCTGCCCCAGGCAGTGGAGCAGCTCCGCGACACCGCTTCGGGCGAGGAGCACCGGCCACCTTCGGTGTTGAGCGCCGTCGATCCTGCGCAGTTATTCGGTTCTGAAGAGTGGGGCTCCCGCCTGCGCTTCATACGTCTACCTTCAGCGGCCGTGGCAAGCCATCGCGGTGAGCCGGTCGCGGTGATGGCCCTGGATGAAGGTGCCGCTTCCGTCCAGGCGCTCGACGATCACCCAATACTCCCTGACTGCCTCAACGCGCTCGCCGCCTGGTGGTCGGAGCGCTCAACGCTCCCCGGCCGCCATCTCAAAGTGGACCGCTGGAACGGCGATGACATGCTGAATAACGATGCCCTGGCCACTTTGGAAGAAGCCGGATTCGTCCGCGAAGGCAGCGCCATGCTGTGGACCGGCGCTGCGTAGCGACCTACATCTCCTCGGTGGTCCTCACAAACAGCGGGTTGGTCCATGCGCACCGGCCTCGGTCGTCTTCCACCTGTACGCGGACGTAGCGTTCGTTGCCCTGAAGCTGGAAGACCGCGCCGGTCAGCAACTCACCTTCAATCACCCCCTCCGGCCGATTGGTCTCGGTCCGAAGTCGCGCGCCACGCGAAGCCATGCCAAACGGTCCTGCGTTTACTCTGGCGCCGCGCGTGGCGTCAGCCACCAGTGAAACCGAGCGGGCCGGGCTACAGTGCACGGTGACGCTGCCGCCAAACGGCAAGCCGTTGCGCGCGCCTTCCGGGTCCCACTGAACGTCCAGAATCTCAGGTCCGGCCGAGCAGTAGAAGTGCCCTTCGCGCAGCGCGTTGACAATGGAAGACGCCAGGCGATCCGGCGCGCGCACCACCGTCCAGGCCCGGATGCTGTCGTACCCCGGACGGTGGCAATCGTCCACCGCGATGCCGCACCACGCCTTCCGCTCGGTCAGTAGATCGTCCCAGACGGCCTGTGAATTGCCTCGCCCAATGTGTACTTCCGTGTCCGCGTTGTAGACCTCAAGCGCGTACGCGCCGCGCAGCGCCTGCATATCTTCCAGGCGCAGGCCGCTCCAGTACGCGTGCGCCACATGCGCCAGTCCACCCTGCTCGCGGATGGCGTCCAGGTACCACTGCGCGGCCGCCGGACCGCTGCCCTCGCGACGCGGCAGTTCCTCCTTTATATCGATCCCGACAATATGGTAGTTCGTCCCGGACTGTGTCGAGGCGGCCGCCGTGCCAATCTCAATGCCGGGTATGAGCGTGATATCGGGCAGCGGCGTACCTTCCGGGAAGGTGGTGCGCTTCCAGTGATCGGTGATGGACAGGAAGTCCCAGCCGGCGTACGAGTAGTGCGCCACCAGCCGGTCGGGAGGCATAGCGCCATCTGAGTTGGTGGTGTGGCAGTGCAGGTTGCCCCGGTACCACACACCGGGCAGAGTGAATGGGTTGGCAAGAAGTGGCATTGCGGTGGCAGTATCGCCCGCGATGAGCATTACGCGCTTGCCCGAGCGAACTCCAGACACCGTTTACCCATTTCGCGTCCCACCGGCGCAGTTCTTCGGCAACGGCGCCGTCGAGAAGATTGGCGAAGAAGCGAGGCGCCTCGGCGTCAGCCGCGTCCTGATCGTCACCGATCCAGGAGTCGCCAAAGCGGGCATCGCCGGGCGTGTGCGCGAGCTGCTCGAAGCGGCCGGGATCACCACCGGAGTCTACGACCAGGTCGAAGCCGAACCGTCCGTCGCAAGTGTCGAGCGTGCCGTCGCAATGGCTGAAGGCGGTGGCTACGACGCAATCGCCGGCGTGGGCGGCGGCAGCGCGATGGACACCGCCAAGGGCGTCTCACTCCGCGCGTCCAACCCTGGACCGCTCACCGAGTACTTCGGCGTGGAGCTGGTCCCACAGACCGGCCTCCCCATGATCCTGGTGCCCACTACTGCGGGCACCGGCAGCGAGATCACGCCCAACGCCATCTTTGACGACACCGAGCGGCGTCTTAAGGCGGGCATCGTCAGCCACCGCCTCTTCGCCCAGGTGGCGATTGTGGACCCGGATCTCACGCTGGGCGTGCCACCTGCTGTCACCGCCGCCTCGGGCATCGACGCACTAACCCACGCCATCGAAAGCTACATCGCGGTCAAGGCAACGCCTCACACCGACCTCTACGCTCTCGAATCGATCCGCTTAATCGGCGCCAACCTGCGCGCTGCCGTTGCCCGCGGCTCAGACCGAGCAGCGCGCTACGGTCAGGCGCTGGGATCGTTCTACGCAGGCATCTCTATCACCAACGCCGGCACCGGGCTGTGCCACGCGATGGCTTACCCGCTCGGCAGCGCCTATCACGTCCCGCACGGCATGGCCAACGCCCTTCTGCTCCCAGCCGTGCTCGAGTACAACATGCCGGCCGACCTGCCCAAGTTCGCTCGCATCGCCGAAGCGCTAGGTGAAATCACCGTCAGTCTCTCAGAGCGCGAGGCGGCCCAGCGCGGTGTAGACGCCGTGCGCACGCTTTGCCGCGATGTTGGCCTTCCGGCCGGCCTGCGCGAGGCCGGCATCCCTGAAGACGCACTCACCTCCTTCGTAGACGGCACCCTTTCCGCCGCCCGCCTGATCGACAACAACCCACGACGCCCAACCGCTGAAGCAGTCCTCCAAGTCTATCGGGCATCTTACTAATCTAAGTCCCTACGTCGGAGGGTTCTGATCCATCCACGCCGCGGTTTCGGCAATCGCGTCTTCCAACCGTAGGTGTGGGCGATAGCCGGTTAGGTCGGTGAGACGCGCGGTGTCATAGATGCGGTGGCGGGCGAACGGCGCCTTGTCGGGCCACCTGGCGAGATACTCGGAGACATCTAGGGAGGCGGTGTGGAGAGGAACGCCGAGGTAGTCCGCGATCACCTGGTAGTAGCGACGCGTTGTGACCGCGTCAGGACCGGGGCAGTTGAAGACCTGACCAAACGACGCTCCCTTGCCAGCGATGCCAGCGATGCACGTTCCTACTTCCCGGTTCCAGACCGGCTGAATCAGCAGCTGACCCTCTGAAAGGAGCGTGACGCCTTCTGCGTCGCCATCGCGCAGTCAGCGCAGGAGCTGGCGATCCCGGCCCTGGACGGTGCCGCCGCCAAGCTCCTTCCCGGCGCCCATGATGTGAGGCGGGCGGAGCGCCGTGCCGGGGAAGCCTTGCTCCCGCCACGCTGTCTGCAGCAGGGCTTCACACTCCAGCTTTCCCGTAGCGTACGGACGCGCGTGGTCCTTTGGCGCGTCCTCAGAGATAGGGAACGGCCCTTCATAGTCTGGGGCGTACACGAAATCCGTGCTGATAAAGACGTAGTGCTCCGCCTTTCCCTTGAGAGCGCTGATGGCATCCTGCGCATCGACTCCTTTGTAGGCGGCGCAGTCCACAACCAGATCGTAGGTGCGGTCACCAAGCGATGAGGCAATGGCCCCAGGCTGACCGCGGTCGGCGCGTAGGAAGGTAACACCATCCACCAGGAGTGGCTTATTACCGCGGCCCATCGCGGTGACATCCCAGCCGGCCGCCAGTAGCTCGCGCACGATACCCGTGCCGAGAAACCCTGCTCCACCGATGACGAGTGCGCTGCCGCCCATTCCCCTCTGGCTTCCTATGCCGTGCGATTGATTGTAGGATGTACGGCATGGCAACGGTGACGGCACCCAGCACAGCACCAGGTACAGCGTCAGCCTCGATGGCGAAAGAGCCCCTCGCACTTACCCACGAGGAGATTAACTTCTACAACGAGCACGGCTTCCTGCGCCTCAAAGGTGTCTATTCGTCGGAAGAGATCCAGGTGCTTTCCGAAGAACTGGACTATGTCATCGAGAATTTCGCCACCCGAGGCAAGGGCTGGTCTGGCCCTTGGCGCCAGCAGCTGATGAGCGCCGAAGAAGAGGCTCAGAGCGTACTCGTGGCGCTGCACGAGATTGAGATGTTCGCTGCCTCATGGATGCGGGCCATATTAAAGGAGCGGCTGGTCAACTCACTCGCGGACTTGCTAGGTTCGGAAGTGGAGTTCCACCACGCCACGCTGCACGCTAAGGGACCGGACTTCGGCGCGCCGTTCCCAATGCACCAGGACCATCCGTTCTACCCCCACAAGGATGGGCGGTACATTGACGCCATCGTGCATGTGGACGACGCCGGTGAGGATGGCGGCTGCCTTAAGTTCCTGGATGGCAGCCACAAGCAGGGACCGCTAGTCCACAACATGGAGGGGTCTCCTCACCTTGATCAGCGCGTTTACCGCATTGAGGACGCCGTTTCCTGCCCGGCCGAAGCCGGGGATGTGGTCTTCTTCAGCATCCATACCATCCACGGCTCATCGCTCAACCGCCGACCACGCTGGCGGCGCGTGATGCGCCTGGGCTACAGAGACCCGAACAACGTGCAGCTCAGCGGACAAGGGCTTGGCCGGCCAGGACTGATGGTGCGCGGTGTTCGCCCCAAGCTTGGTGAAGAGAGTCTATCCGTCTACGGCGACCCGAAGTTGAACACGGCGATCCAGCGGCGCCTCACCGCGCAAGAGCAAGCAGCGCAGGCGTTCGCTTTCGAAGCTGCCGCAGTAGCCTCTGCCGTTGTCGCCCCTGTTCAGATAGAGGTAGCGAAGCCGGACGACGGCGTGGCCGGTGTGGACAAGCTGAACGTCTACGGGAACTGGGGCAAGCAGGCGCAGCCGCTCAACGACGATGACTAGCGCCTGCTCCTACGTCAGAGTCTCGTAGGCCGGTAGGGTTAGAAATTCCGGGAAGTCTTCCGCCAGCGCCACCTCTTCAAAGAGGCGGGAGGCTTCTCCCAGCTTGCTCTTGGCCACCAGGTCAGGTCCCCAAGCGTCACGCAGCTTCGCAACCTCTTCCTGTTGAAGTAGGCGCAGCCAGTCTCGCGTCACGGCGTGGCCCTCGGCGGTCTTCACGCCGTGGCGTACCCACTGCCAGACCTGGGCGCGTGAAATCTCGGCCGTGGCGGCGTCCTCCATCAGATTGTTGATCGCCGCCGCACCGGTGCCGCGCAGCCAGGACTCGATGTACTGGATGCCGACCGTGATGTTCATGCGTAGGCCCGCTTCAGTCACCTGGCCGCCTGGCACGCGAAAGTCCACCAGTTGATTTGCCGTCACGCGTACATCGGGCCGCTGCTTCTCTAATTGGTTGGGGCGCTCGCCAAGCACCTGATCAAAGATCTCAAGCGCCACCGGCACCAGGTCGGGATGAGCCACCCAAGTGCCATCAAAGCCGTCTGATGACTCGCGCAGCTTGTCCTCGCGCACTTTCGTGAGCGCCTGGGCGTTGATCTCCGGATTGCGCCGGCTGGGGATAAAGGCAGCCATGCCGCCCATGGCAAAGGCACCTCGCTTGTGGCACGTCGCCACCAGCAGCTCGCTGTAGGCGCGCATGAATGGCACCGTCATGCTCACTTGCACACGGTCAGGCAGCACGCGGTCTGCCCGGTTGCGGAACTTCTTGATGCAGCTGAAGATGTAGTCCCAGCGCCCCGCGTTCAGTCCTGCCGAGTGATCACGCAGCTCGTAAAGGATTTCGTCCATCTCAAACGCCGCTGGGAGCGTCTCAATCAGAACGGTTGCCTTGACACTTCCACGCGAGACACCAACCTGCTCCTGGGCAAAGACGAAGACATCGTTCCACAGGCGCGCTTCAAGGTGGCTTTCCATCTTGGGCAGGTAAAAGTAGGGGCCTGATCCACGATCCAGCAGGCGCCGCGCGTTGCGGAAGAAATACACGCCGAAGTCAAACAGGCTGGCACTGACGGGCTGGCCATCCACCAGCAGATGCTTCTCGTGGAGATGCCATCCGCGCGGCCGGACGAGCATTGTGGCCACCTTCTCGTTCAGCGTGTAGACACGACCGTCACCCTGGTCAAAGCTGATCGTCCGCTCAATGGCGTCCGTGAGGTTAATCTGACCTTCAATCATGTTCAACCAGGTAGGTGAAAGCGAGTCCTCAAAGTCCACCATGTAGCCGGGGGCGCCGGAATTGAGCGCATTAATCATCATTTTGCGCTCGGTGGGGCCTGTGATCTCGACCCGCCGGTTCTGAAGGTCCGCGGGCACCGGCGCCACGCGCCAGTCGCCTTCGCGCACAGCGCGCGTGTCGGGCAGAAAGCCCGGCTCGACGCCACCATCAAACGCCGCTTGCCTGGTCTGTCGCGCGCGCAACAGCTCATCGCGCGCCGGGCCAAAGCGCCGCTGCAATTCGGCCACGAATCGCTGCACCTCCGGCGTCAGGACCTCCGCGACGCGCTCGTCCGTCGCTTCCAGGATCTGCACGCCCACCACGGTCTCTGTCTGAGTCAAGCTAGAAGTCTCCTCAAGAAGTGTCTCCGATTGTAAGGTTGAGCGCTCTGACCTCATGCGGCTCAAGCTCAAGGGCTTTGTTGCCAGCGACCTCCACCCGCTGCGCCGCGTCCAGGAGGTTGGCGACGAGCGCAATGCGTTGATCCCCAGCCTGAAGCGCAAGCGCCTCTACGGTACGTGGCGCGCTAATCTCAACCGGCAGTAGCTCCACGCGGTTGCGGGTGGCCAGCAGGTCACCGATAGCGGCGAAGACGTGATAGACAGGGAAGAGCATCCCCGGCTCGGACGGAAATCTCGGATGCGACTGCCCGCCATCCGCGCGCTCCATCACGCCCAACCAGCCTGTCGTTTCAAAGTACGTGAGCGCTGCGGCCCCGGCTGCGGCAAGATGTCGGATGCTGCCAAGTGTCCACCCAGCGCAGAACGACGAGAGCTGACGCGGATCAACGCGCGACGGCAGCTCGTCTGAAGCGACCTGCGGTTCGGCGGCCGTAGCAGCCGGATTCAGGCGCTGGCGCAGCGTGATCGGGCCAACCGTCACGGGCTTGCCTCCGGCGATCCGGCGGGCGTTCTCAACCGTGGCTCTTTGACCGGGCAGCGTTTCCACAAGCGAGGCGTTGTCGAACGCGTGTACCTGGGGATTGATGGCGTACCCAATCAGATCCATCTCGTCGATCGGCAACTCAGCCCGGTTGGCGTTCACGAAGTCTGCGCGCGTGCCACCTCCCAGAGGCACATCCAGCCGCGCGGCGCGAAACACCTCACGCGACCGCCGCATCACCGGCTCGGTGGTGACGACGCCCATTTTAGGGAAGACGAGCACGCGCGCGATGGGCGCGTGCTTCACGTGCGAGGCAAGTGCGGCGGCCAGACCGTCTATGCCCGCACCGGAATCACCGCAAATTGCTTCTATCTCCAGCGCTACGCCAAGCGCAGCGGCCTGCGCCGCGGCGTCATCGAGCCGCTGCTCCCACTCTGGACGCGTCAACTCCAGCGTGACCCGAAGATGCGCCAGACGTAGCCGCTTCAGGGCACCGATTTCCACCTGGGAGAGTGGCAGGCCATGTGCTGCGACACCCAGCCCGATGGGAGGAAGCAGCGTCGTAGGATGGCTGCCGATGGTGACACGTACGGCTGTTGGCGAGGTGAGGCTGGGCAGTCGCACCCGGCCTAGATCGCCAGTTAGCTGGATGGCCAAAGTCTGCTTGATTTTCGTACCCGCTTTGACCTCAACCGGGTAAGGATCACGGAGGGGCGTGCAGTAGGTCTTGTAGGAGGCGTCGGTCCAGTTACGCTGGTCCTCCATCTCGAAGATGTCGCCTTCGAAGGACACCTGAACCCCGGCCTCAGGAGAAACGTTTTGACGGATTGAGACGATGTCGAAGAACGGCTGGTGCGGGGAGATTGGCTCAGGAAAGACGCCGTGCTCCACCTGCCCATCCGGATGTTCAACCGTGACCGGCGAACCAGCCGCCTCCATCGGATGCAGCACGCACAAGCCAATCCGGTTGCGCCGGAAGGTACTGCGCGCTTCGCCGTCAAAAGTGAACGTGACGGTCCCCTCCGCGGTGCCTTCAATCTTGCCGTCCCACGCAAAGTCAATCTCGCGCTCGCGGTGCTCGGCGCTGAACGTCACGCTGAATGAATCGCCACGATCATCCACGTCGTAGCGCGTGAAGCTGGGCTCGATGGTCGCCCAGTTGTGGTCACGCAACGCGGCGTACACGCCGCGCACGACCTCATGGTTTCCCAGCGTCACGTAGCGCAGCGCGCCGTCCTCCAACACAAGGCTCAGCGGTCCCGCGCGCAGGTGAAGCCGTTGCCTGGCGACGGCGTTGGTCACTGGCTGATCTGGAGCAAGACTTTTTCCGAATCCTGCGGACAGTCAAGCGCAAATGTCATGGCTTCCTGCGCCTGCTCAATCGGATACCGGTGAGTGACGAGGACGCGCAATCTGTCGTTCAGGCGCTGCACCAGATCCAATGCATCGCCAAAGACGCCGGTGTTATTGCGTGACCCGAGGATGGTCAGCTCCTTGCGCGAGAACTCGATCACGGGGATGGACACCTCCTGGTTGGAGATGCCCACGATGACGACGCGCCCGCTCGGCGCCACCGCATCGATGGCAGCGCGGATGACGCTCGGCGCGCCGGTTGCGTCAATCGCCACCGCCGGTCCTTCGCCATTGGTCCACTCCTTGATTGCCCGCGGCACATCGTCCCTACCCGCCTGCGCCACCACCTCCGCACCCAGTGCGGTGGCAAGCTCCAGCCTCGAGGCCAGCTTGTCCACCACCAGCACGCGCGCGCCACGGTCACGCGCGCAAACCAGCGCCGCCTGTCCAATCACCCCGGCGCCGTAGACCACCACCGTGTCTTTGCCGGTGACCATGCCGCGGGTAACCACTTGCATCCCGATAGAGATTGGCTCAACGAGCGCCGTCAGCTCGGCGTCCAGCCCGATAGCGGGGAAGAGCGCGCGCGACTTGACCGCGATCATCTCCGCGAAGGCGCCATCAGTATGGACGCCCAGCACTTTTAGCTTGGTGCAGCAGTTGTGGCGGCCGTTGCGGCACGGGAAACACTCGCCGCACCAGATCAGCGGCTCCACCGTCACGCGATCCCCCACCTTGACCGGGCCATCGTACGCGCCGCCAAAAGCCACGACGCGCCCGGAGAATTCGTGCCCCTGCGTGCGTGGATAGTTGGCGTAGGGATTGCTGCCGTCAAACAGGTGCAAATCTGAGCCACAGATGCCGGCCGTCTCAATGCGGATCAGCGTCTCGTCGGGCGCCGGAACGGGGTCGGGCACCTCCCGCACTTCAACTCGTCTGGGTCCCACGGTCACGGCGGCTCGCATCGGTTTCTCTCCTCTGGACTCGGCCAGCCGGCATACTACCGCACGCCCCACGTATCAACGGATCCGTGGGGCAACGAATCATCGGACGGCGACGGATGACGCCCTGACAATCAGCTCAACGGGCAGCGTCTGCCGCCGCTCAGCCGGTGATAGTTGTTCCCCGGCGGCCAAGCGTAGCAGCAGATGCACTGCCGCCGTGGCGATGCTAGCCACCGGTTGGCGCACCGTGGTCAAGGGCGGCGCGCTCGCCACCGCTTCCGGCTCATCGTCGTACGCGGCCAGCGCCAGGTGCTCCGGTACGCGGACGCCCACTGCCGCGCAGCGGCGCAGCACCTCCAGTCCCAGCGTGCCGGTGGCGACGAAGGCGGCGGTTGCTTCCAGCTCGTTGAGGGCGTGCACCAACCCGTCCGTGTCTACCACCAGCGCATCCACGGAACGTGGCCGCACCACTAACTCCGGCAGCAAAGGCATCCCCGCCGCGGTCAGCGCATCCGCATACCCTGCGCATCGCTCTATGGCGATCTCAGGCGCAAAGCGCGGGTCCTCCACCATGGCAATCCGCCGGTGCCCTTGCTGTATGAGATGGCTCACCGCCGCGGCGCTTCCTCCGCGATAGTCGGCCGACACGTAGGCTAGATCCGCTCCGGCAAGATGACGCCGGCCAAAGTGCGCCGCCGGAAAGCCACCACGCACCAGTCGCGCCAGCCCTTCCCGATCGTGCGTGGTGCCGAAGAAGAGGGCCCCATCTACCGGCGCGCGACGGACGATGTCCTCAATGGATTCGGCAAGGAGGCGGTCTGGCGTGGCTGGGATAACCAGCGCCTGGTAGCCCGCCGCTACCGCTGCCTCAACCGCCGCCATGAGCGGAAGACCAACACGCGCGCGCCCGTCCTCCTCCAGGTGGGCCTCCCCCCAGAAGACCAATCCGAGCGTGCCGGTCCGAGATTGGCGCAGCCAGCGCGCCGCCTGATTGGGAGCGTAGCGGTGCTCGCGCGCCAGGTGCTGGAGGCGCTCCCGCGTGGCTAACGGAATACGCGGGTCATCCGCAAGCGCCAGGGAAACCGTTGATGGGTGTACCCCCGCCAGCGCCGCAAGCTGTTTCTGGGTCACACTACCGTGCCGCGCCGCCGCTTCTAAATGTCCGTTACGAGCCACTTGCGCCATTGTGCGTCCCAGCGTAGACTGCGTGCATTCATTCGTGTGAATGAGATTCGGAAGATTGGCGGTAGGAGGACAGGAATCACATGACACAGGCAGCGGCGGCAGAGACGCAAGCGTCGGGCAAGACGGCGCGCGGTATCCAATTGCACACAGATTTCTTGGTTGACCAAGACCGCGAGCGCGAGTTCGTAGATGCGTGGCGCAACGAGTGGCTGCCGCGCGTGAGCGGCGCGACGGGCTTCATCGAAGGGCGGCTGCTCAAGCTGCGTCAGGCAACCGTCGGCGACGCGCCAACCCAACTCAACTACCGCCTCATCCAGGTGTTTGAGAGCGAGGAGCTACGCCACGCCTGGAGCGAGGCTCCCAACCACGCCGGCGCCTGGCCGCCGCTGGAGAAGCCTCTCAAGACGCCCCCCGGCACCCGCTGGCTCTTCACGGCACTCCTGTTCGACGAGCAGTAGCCACCCGCGCCGCGCCGGTGGCGCCACCCCGCGGATGGGCACGCGGGATGCGCGGACGCGCGGCGCGTTGTGATGTCCACCCACGAGAACCCGGATTGAGGGAGAAGCGCAATGAACCAAACTCGACGCAGCTTGTTTCGCTCTGGATTGCCGGCCGCCGCGGCCACGGCAGCTGCGGCAAGCGGTGTCCTCGCCCCGTGTGGCGCGCCCGGGGCCGGCGACGCGAAGCCGGTAGCCACTCAAGCGGCGGTGATGCTCCGCCACGCCAGTGGCGTCAACAACGTTGGCTTCTATGCGGTGGAGAAAAAGGTGACGCAGGCGTTCAACGCCAAGGGCGGCCCCATCACCGTCACCATCGAGTCCCCCAATCCGCTCTACGCCGCCGTGCTGGCGCAAGCCGCGGCCGGCACGCCCCCAGATCTGAGCATCGCTCACCCGCGAGACTCCCGGCCGCTGCTGGACGGCGGCGCCCTGCTGACGCTGGATGACTACATCAAGAAGGACAAGAAGAACGCGCCGGACATCTTGCCTAACCTATGGGGCTACTTTGAGCAGGATTCCAAGCAGTACTACCTGCCCAACAACTCGGCGCCACACGCGCTCTACTTCAATAAGACAATCTTCCAACAGCGCGGCGTCAAGACGCCCGATCAGTACGAGCGTGAGGGCAAATGGACCTGGGACTCCTTCCTGGACATGTCCAGGCAATTCACGACCGGCGGCGCCGGCGAAAAAGTCTGGGCCATCGACTGGTTCTGGGCCAACCTGGACATCCAACTCGCGTTCATCTGGCCCATGGGCGGCGACCTGTGGGATAAGGCGGTGCAAAACACGCTCCTGGACACCAGGGACACGCTGGACGCCATTCAGTACCAGGCCGACCTTACGCTCAAGCACCGCGTGTCCCTGCATCCCGACGAGAAGAAAGAGCTCGGCGCAACATCGTCCAGCTTCCAGCACGGGCGGCTCGCCACCTTCATCACCACCAACGCGGTAGTGCAAGACTTCGCGGACGCGCCGTTTGAGAAAGGCGTTGCGCCGGTGCCAGCCGGTAAGGCGGGACGCGTGATCCGCAATGTGCCGTTTGGCGTCCACGTCATGAAAGGCACCAAGAACCCCGACGCCGCGTGGGAGTACGCCAACTTCCAGGCGGGACTTGAGTCCGAGAAAATCATGCTGGCGGACCGTGTCACCGTCCCGTGGCACAAGTCATCGGTTGCCTCACAAGAGTGGGCGCGCACGCTCCACCCCTGGCAGAACAGTCAGGTCTACTCCGAGGAGGCAAACAAGGTCCGTCCTACCATTTACCCTTCGCAATTCACCGAGATCCAGAAGCTCTACACCACCGCCTACAACAGCGTCTACGCCGGAGAAAAGACGGCCGCCCAGGCCGTTGCTGAAGTCAAGGCGCCCATCAACGATCTGCTGAAAAAGAAGTGAGAGCGGCGCGCGTATGAAGATCCTCATCATTGGCGGCACCGGGCTGATCAGCACGTCACTCACGCGCCAGCTACAGGAACGGGGCGATCAAGTCACGCTCTACAACCGCGGCCAGAGCGAGGCGCGTACACCACCCGGCGTCAGGGCCGTTACCGGTGATCGCAAAAGCTATGCGGCGTTCGAGGCGCAGCTGCAAGATGGGGAAACGTACGACTGCATCATCGACATGATCTGCTTCCTGCCGGAAGAGGCGGAAAGCCTGCTGCGGGCGGTGCGTCGCAAGACCGGCAATCTGGTGGTGTGCTCTACCGTGGACGTGTTTGCGCGTCCCCTGTCGCAGTATCCCATTCCCGACGACGCCGCTTTGGGCGGCGTCAGCCAGTACGGCAAGGACAAGGCTGAATGCGAACGCATCCTCATGGCGGCGCACGCGCGCGGTGAGCTACCCGTAACCATCCTCCGTCCGGCGCAGACGTATGGCGAGGGGCGTGACTTCATCCACGTCTTTGGCCGGGGCGGCGGCGCGTGGAAACGCTTGCGCCAGGGCAAACCCGTCATCGTCCACGGCGACGGCAGTAGCCTATGGGTGGCGTGCCACATTGATGACGTAGCGCGCGCCTTCGCGGGCGCCGCCGGGAACGAGCGCGCCTATGGCAAGGCGTACAACGTCACCGGTGAAGAGGTCATGACCTGGGATCAATATACCGAGCGCGCCGCCGAAGGGCTAGGCGCGCCACCGCCATCTATCGTGCACATTCCCACCGACGTGCTGGCGCGCGTGGTTCCCAGGAAAGCGAAGATCATTGTGGAGAACTTCCGCTTCCACAATGTCTTTGACACCTCCAACGCGCGGCGCGACCTCGGTTTCCGCTACACCATCCCTTTCGTAAAAGGCGTGCGGCGCAATGCCGCCTGGCTGGACGAGCGTGGAATTATCGAAGCCAGTGACGGTAACCCCTGGCAGGATCGCGTGATCCAAGCGTGGCAGCGTTACGGCGACCAACTGGCGCATGACCTATCCGGCATGGAAGCCTGATGGCGTGACTGACACCATGCACGCCGCCGGCGCGGCCGTCCATCGCTGGGGACGCTTTGAAACGTCAATTGAGCTTGATACTCCTACCGGGTTGGACCCGCTTCGCCACGTCCAGATCGAAGCCGGATTCACGGGAACTTCCGGCCAGCGCCGGATGGTTGCTGGTTTCTGGGATGGCGGAAACACCTGGCGTGTGCGTTTCTCACCGGACGAGGTCGGGCGTTGGGAGTACACCCTGAAGGCGGAGGCCAAAGTGGGCGGCGGCGCCAATGAGGCGGCCACGGCAGGCATGTTTGAGTGCATGCCGTATGAGGGAGACAACCCTTTCTACCGGCACGGCCCGCTGCGCGTCTCAAAGGACGGGCGGCGTCTGACGCACGCGGACGGCACGCCCTGGTTTTTCCTGGCGGACACGGTGTGGAACGGACCTATGCTCGCTGGTGAGGGCGACTGGGACGTGTATATCCGCACACGCAAGGAGCAGGGATTCACCGCCGCGCAGTATGTCTCCACCCAGTGGCGCACCGCTCCTGAAGGCGGCCCGGACGGGCCAAGCTATTGGGGCGGCGAGACGCTGGAGCGCGTCAATCCAACGTTCTTCCAGCGGCTGGACCAACGCCAAGACGCCCTCTCCGACGCTGGGATCGCGGGCGTGCCCGTCCTACTGTGGGCGATCAAGGGTGGTGAGAACAAGGAGACCAACCCCGGCAACGTCCTCTCAGAGGAGGACTGCGCGCTTCTGGCGCGCTACCAGGTCGCCCGCTGGCAAGCGCATCCTGTGATCTGGATCCTCAACGGTGACGGCAAGTACCTCGGCGAAGAGGCGGCGCGCTGGCGGCGCATCGGCCGCGCGGTCTTCGGTGATACGGAGCGCGCCACGCGCGCGCCGACTATGGTTCATCCCGGCGGACGTACCTGGGTTGGTGATGAGTTCAAGGACGAAGCCTGGCTAGACATCATTGGCTACCAGAGCGGTCATGGCGACGACGATCCGGCATGGTGCTGGATTGTGGAAGGGCCCCCCGCCACCGAGTGGCAGAACGTGCCCGGCAAGGTGGTCATGAACATCGAGTCCCCATACGAGGACCACGTCTCCTATCAGTCCAAGGAGCGCCACCCGGC
>Ga0136611_10000696_pt1 | contig 22652 bp, 21 predicted proteins | sample AntDrymUQ2232306_2_FD_106645 | JGI IMG/M metagenome (GOLD analysis project Ga0136611, IMG submission 106645) | Polar desert sand microbial communities from Dry Valleys, Antarctica - metaG UQ223 (23.06) | ecosystem: Environmental > Terrestrial > Soil > Desert | place: Antarctica: Dry Valley...
CCGCTGAGCCACCGCACGGGGCCGTTGCGGGCCAGCCGGCCGAGAGCCATGACCCCGCCGATGGCCATGGCCAGCGCCATGGAGACGGCGGCGGCCTTGACCGTGGCCAGCAGGCCCTTGCCGAGGAACTCCAGGATGGCCGGATCGGTGAGGAACTCCCACTTCTCGGCAGTGAGCTGGCCGTTGTCCGCCAGGCGCTTGCCGGCCAGGCCGAGCAGAGCCACCAACGCCAACCCGGAGAAGATCGAAGCGATGAGGACCCGTCGGCGGGCACGCGGACCGAGGGCGTCACCGAGGACAGGAGCGGTCATCGCTTGATCGACACCTTGCGCTCGATGTAGCCGACCAGGAAGCCGGACGGCAGCGTCAACAGCAAGTAGGCGACCGCCGCGCCCAGGAAGATCGGGATGGTGCTGGCCACCTGGGTGTTGAGGTCGTTCACCCGCTTGGTGAGCTCGAACACCGAGATCACCGACGCGATCGACGAGTTCTTGATCAGAGCGATGAACAGGTTGCCGATGGGCCCGACCACCGTGCGCAGGGCCTGCGGGAAGACGACGATGCCGAGCGTCTGGGGGAAGGTGAGCCCGATGGCCCTGGCCGCCTCGGCCTGCCCGGCGGCCACCGTGTTGATGCCCGCCCGGAAGGTCTCAGCCAGGAAGGCGCTGGTGTAGACGGACAGCACCACGACGGCCGAGGCGAAGAACGAGTACGGGCCCACACCGGCCTTGGTCAGGCCGAACACGAAGAGCAGCATGAGCACCGACAGCGGCGCGTTGCGGAACAGCTCGACCCATGTGGCGCCGAACCAGCGCAGGGGGGGAACCGGGCTGACCCTGCACGCGGCCACGATCGCCCCCAGCACGGAGGCGATCGTGAACGACAGCAGGGTCAGCTGGACGGTTACCCGCAGCCCCTGGACATAGACGTCCAGGTTGGAGAAGACGTCGTTCAGCGGACGGTGGTGCTCGTGGTGGTGGTGGCGGCCGCTGCGCCGGCGGTGTAGCGGTCGACCTTGGGCGACGCCGGAGCCTGCTGGCCGGACTTGCCGACCGTCCTCTCGAAGGCCGCCTTCCAGGAGCCGCTGGTGTACGACTTCTCCAGCGTGTCGTTGATGAAGGTGCGGAAGGCGTCATCGCCCTTCTTCACGCCGATGCCGTAGTTCTCGGTGGTGAAGGGCGCCTTGACGAGCTGGTACTTGCCGGGGTTGTCGGCGATGAAGCCGAGCAGGATGATGTCGTCGGTGGTGACGGCCTGCACCCGACCATCGGCCAGCGCCTCGACGCACAGCGAATAGGTGCCGAAGCTGGTGCTGATGTCAGCCTGCGGCGCCTTCTCCTTCACGTTGTTGATCGACGTCGACCCGGTGACCGAGCACACCTTCTTGCCGTTGAGGTCGGTCACGCTCTTGACCGAGGTGTCGCCCTGCTTGACCAGGATGTCCTGGCCGGCGATGTAGTACGGCCCGGCGAAGTCGACCTTCTCCTTGCGGGCGTTGTTGATGGTGTAGGTCGCCACCACCATGTCCACCTTGGCTTCCTGGATGAAGGGCTCGCGGTTGGCCGAGACCGTCTCGACGAACTCGATCTTGGCCTCGGCCTCGGCCAGCGTGCCGCCGAAGATGGCCTGGGCGACGAGCTTGGCCACCTCGACGTCGAAGCCCTCGACCTTGTTGGTCACGGGGTTCTTGAGGCCGAACAACGGCTGGTCGAACTTGGTGCCGACCACGAGCTTGCCCTTGCTCTGCACCTCGGCCATCTTCGTGCCGGCCGCGTGGGTCGGCTTGGTCGGGCCCGGGTCGGCCTTGGCGTCCACCCCCGGCTCGTTGTCGTCGCTGCCACCACAGGCTCCGGCGAGGAGAGCCAGGATCAGGAGGAGGGCGGCCAGAGGCCAGCGCCCTCGGGATGTCGGTCGGTTCATGTTGCTCCTTTTCGGTCGTGCTGGTCGGTCGTGGTGCGGCTCAACATCAGTGGGCGAGGATCTTCGAGAGGAAGTCCTGGGCCCGCTCGCTCTCGGGGTTGGAGAAGAACTGCTCGGGTGCGGCGACCTCCAGGATCGCCCCATGGTCCATGAAGACCACCCGTCGGGCGGCGGAGCGCGCGAAACCCATCTCGTGGGTGACGACGACCATGGTCGTGCCCGCGTCCTGGGCCAGGTCGAGCATCACGTCGAGCACCTCCTTGATCATCTCGGGGTCAAGGGCCGAGGTGGGCTCATCGAAGAGCATGACCTTCGGGTTCATGGCCAGGGCCCGGGCGATGGCGACGCGCTGCTGCTGCCCGCCCGACAGCTCGGCCGGGTACCGCTTCGCCTTGTCGGCGATGCCCACCCGCTCGAGCAACGCCATGCCCTGGCTCGCGGCCTCGGCCTTGGGGGTCTTGCGCACCTTGATGGGCCCGAGCGTCACGTTCTGGAGCACGGTCTTGTGAGCGAAGAGGTTGAAGGACTGGAAGACCATGCCCACGTCGGCCCGCAGGCGCGCCAGCTCCTTGCCCTCCTCGGGCAGCGCGATGCCGTCGATGGCGATCGTGCCCTTCTGGATGGGCTCGAGGCGGTTGATGACACGGCAGAGGGTGGACTTGCCGGACCCCGAGGGGCCGATGACCACGACCACCTCGCCCCGGTCGATGGTGAGGTCGATGTCGCGGAGTACGTGGAGATCGCCGAACCACTTGTTCACGCCCTGCAGGACGACGAGCGCCTCATCCGCCATGCCCGGGACGGTAGCCGTTGACCTGGGGAAAGCCGGGTCATGGTCGGGTGTCACCAGACGAAGCTGGTGGATGACCCGGCGCCCCAGTCGTCCAGCCGGCGGCGGGTGCCGTCGGAGGCGGTGGCCGGGAGATCGTCGATGGCAAAGAAGCCCTTCGCCGCGATCTCCGGCGAGGCGGACACGAGCGACCGCCACTGCCGCACGGCGAACAGCACGATGTGATCGCTCTTGCCCTCTTGGAGATTGGTGAACACGTGCCAGAGCTCGACGTCTACGGCGTCGATGCCTGCCTCCTCGCGGAGCTCGCGTCGGACGGCTTCGTCTAGGCGCTCCCGCCGCTTCACCCCCCCACCTGGGAAGTGCCAGGCGTCGGGGCCGTAGGTGTGCCTCACGAGCAGCACACGACCGTCCTCGTCGAACACCATTCCGCGGACGCCGATCGTCCGAGGGCTGAACACCCGCCACAGCAGACGGCGCACACGGTCGGCGACGACGAGGAGAGCCGAGCGCGGCGTCAGCTCTTGAACAGGAATGCGGCCTCCTCCGGCTCGACCAGCTCGCGGACCTCGTCGGCCAGCACCGGATGGCGCTGCAGGCCCTCGTCGACCAGCTCGAAGGCCACGTCGCGCGCCATGCGCACCAGCTCCTTGTCTCGGCGCAACGACGCCAGCTTCAGGTCGCTGCGGCCCTTCTGGCGGATGCCCAGGATGGCACCTTCCCCCCGCAGGTCGAGGTCGACCTCGGCCAGCTCGAACCCATCGGTCGAGCGCACGAGCGCTGTGAGCCTGGCCTCGCCGTCGGGCGTCATCGTCTCACCGAGGAGGAAGCACCTGGAACGGCCCGCCCCCCGGCCGACCCGCCCGCGGAGCTGGTGCAGCTGGGCGATGCCGAACCGATCGGCGTCCTCAATCACCATCACGGTGGCGTTCGGGACGTCGACGCCGACCTCGATCACGGTGGTCGAGACGAGCACATCGACGTCCCCCCTCCGGAAGGCGGCCATGGTGGCTTCCTTCTCCTTGGCCGGCACCCGCCCGTGCAGCACGGCCAGCCGCAGTCCCTCGAGCTCACCGGCCTGCAGCCGGGCGAACTCCTCCTCGGCCGACCGTGCCTCGATCTTGTCCGACTCGTCGATGAGGGGACAGACGACGTAGGCCTGATAGCCGGACGTGACGGCCGAGCGCACCGCCGTCCAGGCCGCCGCCTCCTCCAGGGGTCCCTTGGCCCACGTGGTGGCGATCGGGGTGCGGCCCGGCGGCAGCTCGTCGAGCACCGTCATGTCGAGATCGCCGTAGACCGTCATAGCCGCCGTCCGCGGGATGGGCGTGGCCGTCATCACCAGCACGTCGGGGTCGGCCCCCTTGTCCCGCAGGGCCGACCGCTGCTCCACGCCGAAGCGGTGCTGCTCGTCTATGACGATCACGCCCAGAGCCTTGAAGCCAAAGGCCTCGGTGAGCAGCGCATGCGTGCCGATGAGTATGTCGATGTCGCCGGCCGCCAGCGCGGCCTGCAGCTTCGTGCGCTGGCCGGCGGTGGTGCGGTTGGTGAGCAGCTCCACCCGCAGAGGTCGGCTGGGAAACAGCGAGTCGGCCCCGTCCGTGACCTCCAGGCCCTCGAGCTGCGAGCGAATGCCGGCGAAGTGCTGTTCGGCCAAAACCTCGGTTGGAGCCATGAGTGCGCCTTGGTAGCCGCCTTGCACGGCCATCAGCAGCGCGGTGAGCGCCACCAGCGTCTTGCCCGACCCGACATCGCCCTGCAGCAGGCGATGCATGGGGTGGGGCCCGGCCAGGTCCGCGGCGATCTCGGCGATGGCTCGCTGCTGGGCGCCGGTGAGGGCGAAGGGCAGACCGCCGTGGAAGGAGCGCACCAGCTCACCTTCGGTCTGGTGGCGGAGCCCCGTTGCCTCACGCTCGACCGCCCGCTTTCGCAGGACCAGGGTCACCTGCAACCGCAGGAGCTCGTCGAAGACCAGGCGCCGCCGGGCCTGGCGGGCGTCGTCCATCGACTCGGGTGCGTGGATGGCGCGCAGAGCGCGGGTGCGATCGATCAGCTTCAGGCGTTCGCGTCGACGATCGTCCAACGGATCGGCCAGGTCCCTGGCCCGTTCGAGCGCCTCTTCGATCCAGCCCGCCAGGTCCCAAGTCGTCAGGCCGGCCTTCTCCGACTGCGGGTAGACGGGGAGGATCTTGCCGGTGCGGTCACCGACGAGGTCGACGACCGGGCTCGTCATCTGCCGCCGGCCCTTGTAGAGGTCGAGCTTGCCGAAGAAGACTGCCTCCCGACCCACGACGAGCTGCTTGGCCCGCCAAGGCTGGTTGAAGAAGGTGCACTTGAGGTAGCTCGAGCCGTCGAACACGTCGACTTCGACCAGAGACCGACCCTGGCGGGTGCGCCGGGCCTGCACCCGCTTCACCTTGGCCAGGATCATGGCCTCCTCGCCCACGGTCAGGTCACCGATCAAGGCCTGGTTGGTGCGGTCGATGTAGCGCCGCGGGTAGTAGGTCAACAGGTCGTACACCGACTCGACAGGTGGGTCCACCGCGGCCAGGGAGGCGACGGCCTTCGGCCCGAGGCCGCTGATCTCGTCGATGGACTTCCTCTTCAGCGAGAGGAGGGTGCGGGCCACTCGCTATTCGACGCTGAACAGGTACGGGTACAGGGGCTGGCCCCCGTGGTGCACCTCGGCCTCTACGTCGGGGCGGTGATCGCTCAGCCACTCGGTGATGTGGCGGGTCCCCGCCACCGTGGCGCCGTCGCCCTCGATGACCGTCACCATGTCGTGGTCCTCGCCGACCATCACCTCGAGGAGGGCGGTCGCCGCTTCGCCGAGGGAGGGGCGCACCACCCGGATCTTCCCGGCGGCCAGACCGAGGTAGTCGCCCTCGGCGACCGGGCCGGCGTCGGTGGTGGTCGATCGCACGGCGCGGGTGATCTCGCCCCCCATCACCCGTTCGGCTGCCTCCGCCATCTGGGCCGCGTTGCCCTCGGCGTCACACTGCGGGTCGTAGTGCAGCAGCGCGGCGAAGCCCTCGGCCACGCCGGTCGTCTTCACCACGCGCACCACCTTGGAGGTGAGGCCGGCCACCTGCTCGGCCACGGGGATGATGTTCTTGTTGTTGGGCAGCACGATCACCTCGTTGCCCGGAGCCGCCTCTACCGCAGCCAAGATCTGGGCGGTCGACGGGTTCATCGACTGGCCACCGGCCACGATCTCCTGCACTCCCAACGAGCGAAAGATGCGACGGATGCCCTCACCGGTGGCGATGGCCACGACGGCCGTGGGCACCTGCAGGTGGGCCGGCGCAGCGGGGTCGTCGGGGTCATCCGTCGCCTCACGGACCCACCGTTCCTCCTCGACCTGCTCCATCAGGTCGGTGACCCGGATCCGCTTGGGGCGGCCGCAGTCGAGCGCCGCTTCCACCGCCGCGCCGATGTCGTCGGTGTGGATGTGGCAGTTCCAGATCCCGTCGCCGCCGACGACCACGATGGAGTCACCGATGCCGGCCCAGACCTGCTTGAAGCTCGGGATGGTCTCGTCGGGCGCCTCGAGGAAGTACATGACCTCGTAGCGCAGGTCGCCCACGGCGTGGTCGCCGTCGGGCTCGCCGCCGGATGCTCGGGCGGTCTGCCATCCGGCCTGGGGGCCAGGAGCGAGGTCGGAAGACTCCGGCGGCTCGGGCACCGCTCGGCCCGCAGTGACCTGGAGGAAGGAGTCGAGCAGGAGCACGAGGCCCGCGCCTCCGGCATCGACGACGCCTGCCTGCTTCAACACGGGCAGCAGATCGGGCGTGGACGCCAGAGCTTCGGCGGCCGCGTCCTTGGCCGCGTCGAGGATGTCGACCAGCGCCTTTCCTGCGCCGGCGGCAGCCGAGGCCCCGGCCGAGGCTGCCCGCACGACGGTCAGGATGGTGCCCTCGACCGGGCGCATGACGGCCCCGTACGCCGCCTCGCTGGCCGCGTGGAGGGCTGCGGCCACATCGGTGCCCCCAGCGGTCTCACCGGCCCGACACCCGTCGGCGATGCCCCGGAGGATCTGGCTCAGGATGACACCGGAGTTGCCCCGTGCGCCCATGAGCGAGCCATGGCTGATCGCCTGGCAGACGGCGGCCATGCTGGTGGCGCCGTCCAGCGCCTCGACGACCGACTCGAGGGTCAGCGCCATGTTGGTGCCCGTGTCGCCGTCGGGCACCGGATAGACGTTCAGGCGGTTGAGCACCTCCTGGTGGGCCCGCAGCGCGTCGCGGTACCCGGACACCACCGCCTTGAGGTGGTCGGCTCCGAGGCGCTCCAGGGTCTGCATCGGGCTCGGATGCTAATCTTTCGCCGCCCCCCGAAGTCCCTTCTCAGTTAGAGGTTCGCGTCATGGCGTCGGTATGCGAGGTGTGCGGCAAGCACCCCTCATTCGGTATGAGCATCAGTCACAGCCATCGTCGCACCAAGCGGCGCTGGAACCCGAACATCCAGCGGGTGCGGGCCATCGTCGGCGGCAGCCCGAAGCGGCTCTACGCCTGCACGTCCTGCATCCGGGCCGGGAAGGTCACCAAGCGCGTCAGCTAGCTCCTGGGGCATGCTGGTAGGCGTGACCGAGCTGGCCACGGGCGCCCCGCCGAGAGAGGTCGACATCCGGGTCGCTCGCGATGTCGCGGTCGAGCGAACACATCTCGACGAGACCTCGTGGGTGGACGTGGCCCGGGGGTGGCTGACCGGTGCGGATGCGCTGTTCGAGGCTCTCGGAGACGGCGTCTCCTGGAACCAGAACCGCCTCTTCCGGTACGACCACTGGGTCCCGGAACGCCGGCTGGGCTCGTTCTGGCGCCCCGGCACACCGCTCCCCCACCCGGCACTCGCGGACATCCACCGCACCCTGCAGCGCCGCTACCGCGTCCGCTTCGGGGGCTTCGGTCTGATCCAGTACCGCGACGGCACCGACGGGCAGACCTTCCACCGGGACACCGACATGCGGTGGCTGGACGACACCGTGGTGGCCATCGTCACCCTGGGCGCCCGGAGGCCCTGGCTGCTCCGGCCCCGCTCCAGCCGGCACGACCTATCGGGCCCCGCTCGGGGCGGCGCCACGCACGATCTGGCACCCGCTTCGGGCGACCTGATCGTCATGGGCGGGCGGTGCCAGGCCGACTGGGAGCACTCCGTCCCGTACCTCGGCCGCTCGCCCGTCGGCACCCGGATCTCCTTGCAATGGCGTCACGCCTCGCCGACCGGCCGGCCGTTCATGGGCGCTTCGTACGGGGCGCCGCGGACATACAAGCGGCCTACGTCGGGCTAGACGAGACGGTGCCCCCGGGATTGACCGGGCCCACTCCCCCGCCGAGGTCCAGCCCGGCGGCGATGGCCCGCCGCACGAAGTGCTTGGCCGACACGCAAGCATCGGAGGGGTCGGCTCCCCGGGCCAGCCCGGCGGCGATGGCGGCGGCCAGGACGCAGCCTGTGCCGTGGGTGTGCCGTCCAGGGATGCGGGGGGCGTCGAGCCACAGCGGCTCGCGGGCGCCGGTGGCCAACAGGCAGTCCGGTGACTCGTCTCCTTCGAGGTGGCCACCCTTGACCAGCGCGACCTGGACGCCCATGCCCAGCAGCGCCCGCGCCGCCTCCACCATGCCGGCCCGGTCCGTCACCTCTCCGCCGACCAGGCCTCCCGCTTCCGGCAGGTTGGGCGTGACGACGGTGGCCAGCGGCAGGAGCTCGGCTCGTAGCGCCCCTATCGCATCGTCAGCCAGCAACGTGTCGCCGTGCTTGGAGACGAACACAGGATCGAGCACCAGGTTGCGCACCCCGAAGTCCCGCACCGCCGCCGCGACCGCCCCCACGAGCGCAGCCGAGGCAAGCATGCCGGTCTTGGCCGCGTCGACCCCGATGTCGGTGACCACGCTCTCGATCTGGCTGCGCACCAGCGCAGGCGAGATGGTCTCGAACGCCTGCACGCCGAGGGTGTTCTGGGCGGTGACAGCCACGATGGCGGCCGTGCCCCAGACCCCGTGCGACTCGAACGTCTTCAGATCGGCCACGATGCCGGCACCCCCACCTGAATCGGAACCAGCGATGGTGAGTGCGACAGGCGGCTTCATGTGAAGCGATGCTCCCACCCGCCGACGGCGAGCGGGCGCTCCGTCGGGTCGCCGGTGATGGTGCCCACCCTCACCGACCCCTGGGGTGGGGAAGCGGCGGGAGGCAGCGTGAAGATCAGCTCGTAGTCGTCACCGCCGCCGAGGGCCTGCTCCGGTGTGGCTCCGGGTGCGGCCGGCACGGCGTCGAGTCGGACACCCACGCCTGAGGCGTCGAGCACGTGACCCAGGTCGGCGAGAAACCCGTCCGACACGTCGATCATGGCCGTCGCGCCGGCCTGGCGGGCGGCGATGCCTTCGGCCGTGCGGGCCCGCGGGTACCACGCTGCGCCCAGGCGGTACCCGGCGGCGGCGGCGGCGCCGAGCGGGCCGGTGACGAAGACGCCGTCGCCGGCACGAGCCCCAGAGCGGAGCACCGGTGCTCCGCCCTCCACCACTCCCGTGATGGCCACAGAGACGACCAACGGCCCCTCCGTCCCCGAGAGATCGCCGCCCGCCACCTCGCACCCGTGGACGCGTGCTCCCTCGGCGGCACCGTCCATCAGAGCGATGAGGTCGACGTCGGCGGGGGCCACGACGGTGACGAGCACGTGCAGCGGTCGGCCCCCCATCGCCGCGACGTCGCTGGCGTTGACCAGCACGGCGCGATACCCGATGTCGCGCAGCGGGCAGCCGGCCAGAAAGTCGACACCCTCGACGACGGCGTCGGCCGCGAGCAGCAGATGTCCGTCGGGCACCGCGACCACGGCGGCATCGTCACCGACCAGGGGAAATCGGCCTTGCAGGTGCGCGATGACGTCGAATTCGCCGGTGCCCACGACCGGAGCCTAAGTTGCCGCGCACCTCCCCAGTGGGCGTCAGGAGCCAGCGATGCAGGGTGTCATCAAGTCGTACGACCCGGCCACGGGCGAAGGGTTGATCGTTCGCGACACCGACCGCTCGGAATACGACTTGGCTGGTGACGCTCTGGTCGGGTCGATCTTTCGGATGCTGCGCCAGGGGCAGCGGGTGGTGTTCGATGTCACCGACGACGGGCTGGCGACACGTCTCCGCCTCGGGTCGGAAGCCGACATGGGCACGCCGCGAACCCCGCCTGGTGAGCTCGGCTGATTGGTCGCAGCACGGCGGCGCTGCTTATCCTCAGCGGGGTAGGACTTGCGGATGCACGTTGTTTCGTCAAAGGAGACGGCTAGGTGAGCGAGGCCCCGACCAGGAACCGGAAGCTGCTGCAGTGGGTCGACGAGATCGCCGCCCTTGCAGAGCCCGATCGAGTCGAGTGGTGCGACGGATCGGCTGAGGAGTACGACCGGCTGGCCCAGCTGCTCGTGGACAACGGCACGTTCGAGAAGCTGTCAGAGGCCAAGCGGCCCAACAGCTACCTGGCGCTCTCCGACCCGGGCGACGTGGCGCGCGTCGAGGACCGCACCTACATCTGCTCGGAGAACGAGAGCGACGCCGGGCCGACGAACAACTGGCGGGACCCGGCGGAGATGAAGGGCGTGCTCACCGATCTCTTCCGTGGGTCCATGAAGGGGCGCACGATGTACGTGATCCCCTTCTCGATGGGGCCGTTGGGTTCCGACAAGAGCCACATCGGCATCGAGCTGACCGATTCGCCGTACGTCGTTGTCAACATGCGCATCATGACCCGGATGGGCAAGGGCGCGCTCGACGTGCTGGGTGACGACGGCGACTTCGTCCCGTGCCTCCACTCGGTCGGACATCCCCTTGCCGACGGCCAGGCCGACGTGCCATGGCCCTGTGACGCCGAGAACAAGTACATCGTCCACTTCCCGGAGACCCGGGAGATCTGGTCCTACGGGTCGGGCTACGGCGGCAACGCCTTGCTGGGCAAGAAGTGCTTCGCGCTTCGCATCGCCTCGGTCATGGCGCGTGATGACGGATGGTTGGCCGAGCACATGCTCATCCTGAAGCTGACGTCGCCGCAGGGCGACACCAAGTACCTGACCGGCGCGTTCCCGTCCGCATGCGGCAAGACCAACCTGGCCATGCTCGTCCCGACCCTGCCCGACTGGAAGGTCGAGACGGTCGGTGACGACATCTGTTGGATGAAGTTCGGCGAGGACGGTCGCCTGTGGGCCATCAACCCAGAGGCCGGCTTCTTTGGCGTCGCCCCGGGCACGTCGATCAAGACGAACCCCAATGCCATCCTCACCCTCGACGCCAACTGCATCTACACCAACTGCGCCAAGACCGACGACGGCGACATCTGGTGGGAGGGCATGACGGATGACAAGCCGGCCCACCTGATCGATTGGAAGGGCAGCGACTGGACGCCGGAGTCGGCGACGCCCGCCGCCCACCCCAACGCTCGCTTCACCGCACCGGCGTCGCAAGACCCGGCCATCGCCGACGAGTGGCAAGACCCGGCCGGCGTGCCCATCTCCGCCATCCTCTTCGGCGGCCGTCGGTCGTCGGTGGTGCCGTTGATCACCGAGGCGTTCTCCTGGGAGCACGGCGTGTTCCTCGGGTCGATCATGGCCTCGGAGACCACCGCCGCGGCCGCCGGTGCGGTCGGCAAGCTGCGCCGTGACCCGTTCGCCATGTTGCCGTTCTGCGGCTACCACATGGGCGACTACCTGACCCACTGGCTCGAGGTGGGGCGCGAAACCGAGGCGGCCAAGCTGCCGAAGATCTTCTACGTCAACTGGTTCCTCAAGGACGACGACGGCAAGTTCATCTGGCCGGGGTTCGGAGAGAACAGCCGGGTGCTCGAGTGGGTCTTCCAGCGGTGCAACGGTGAGGGCGAGGCGGTCGAGACGCCCATCGGCTTGTTGCCGACGCGAGAGGCACTCCCGACGGAGGGTCTGGACGTGCCGGAGTCGGCCTGGGAGCGGCTGCTGAAGGTGGACCTCGAGGAATGGCGGGCCGAGGTGCCGTCGATCGAGGAGAGCTACGCCGACCTCGGGGACAAGTGCCCTCCGGAGCTCCGTGAGCAGCTGGGCGAGCTCGAGAAGCGCCTGGCCGGCTCGTAGTTCCCCCGCTCGCCTCCGGCGAACGCGGTAACGAAGCGCTTCATCAGGATCGGCGAACGCCGTCGCGGTGGCAACTGAGTGGCTGGGCCAGATCCGCGCCGCCGTAGGGATGTCCTGAGGCGCGGGTCGGCGCCGCGCGCGCACTCGTCCCCCGGCCTCGTCACCTCACCGGTAGGCGTCCGCCTTCATTGCCGTCTGATCGGGATGCGGGCCGTCGGCGTAGGTGATCACCGACACGGAGTCGATGGGCGTGCTGAAGAGGAAGCCCTGCACGAGATCACATTCGTAGCGGCGGAGCAGCGCCAGCTGGGCGGTCGTCTCCACGCCCTCGGCGACCACACTCAACCCGAGGTCGTGGGCCATGTTGATGACCGCTTGCACCACCGGGGCATGGCTCGTCTCGCCGACGCGCTCGATCAGCGAACGGTCGATCTTCAACGTGTCGAACGGGCCGCCTTGCAGGCGGTTCAGGACCGAGCTGCCGGTCCCGAAGTCGTCGACGGCGAGCCTCACGCCCAGGTCGCGGAGGCGATGCAGCACCGGTCGGAGCTCGTCCTCGGTCATGACCACGCGATCGGTGATCTCGAGCTCGATGAGGTGGGGATCGACGCGTGCAGCAGTGAGCTCCGCAGCCAGCTCAGTCAGGAACTGGGGCCGGCGAAGGTCGGCTGCGGTCACATTGACCGCGACCTGCAAGGGCACCCCTGCAGCCGCCCACTCCCGGGCATGGCCGAACGCCACGTTGCGCACGTACCGGTCGAGCTGGATGATGACGCCTGACTCCTCGGCGATGGCCAGGAAGTCGCCGGGCGCCAGGCGTCCCAGGGACTCGTGATCCCATCGGATCAGCGCCTCCACGCCCTTGACCTTCATCGTGGCCATCTCGATCTGGGGCTGGTAGAGCACGGCCAGCTCGTGGCGGTCGAGGGCGGTGTGCAAGCGGCTCTCGAGGTCGAGTCGCTGCTCGCGATGCGGGGCGCGGGTGCCGGGGACCGAGGAGGAGTTGCCGCCCTTCTCCTTGGCTTCGTACATGGCCACATCGGCCTGCTGGAGCAGCGTGTCGTAGTCGGTGCCATGCAACGGCGAAGTGGCGACCCCGACGCTGGCCGAGATGAACAGGTTGCGCCCGCTGATCTCGAAGGGAGCCTGCAGGGTCTCCACCAGGTCGTGGGCCACCTTGTTGGCGGCGGCGACAGTGGCCGAGTCGGGGAGCAGCACCACGAACTCGTCGCCGCCCATGCGGGCCAGCGTGTCGCTGGCTCGCAGACGCGAGCGCATGCGGAAGGCGACCTGGCGGATCAGCTCGTCGCCGGCCTGGTGTCCGAGTGTGTCGTTGACGTTCTTGAACCGGTCGAGGTCGAGGAACAGCAGGCTGACCCCCTCACCCGCTCGCTCGGCCAGGGCGAGCGCCTGGCGGGCCCGATCCTCCAGCAGCGGTCGGTTGGGAAGGCCGGTGAGGGCGTCGTGCAACGCCTGGTGGCGGATCTGCTGCAACAGCAGGGCGTTCTCCAGGGCCGTCGCGGTGATGCCGGCGGCGCCGGCAAGCCGGGCGAAGCACTCCTCAGGGGACAGCTCGGGACGGTCGACGAAGCCGGCGCAGACCAAGCCGGCGAAGCTTCCGCGCACCAGCACCGGCATGACCGCGCACTGGGAGAGGCGGAACCCGTCCACCATCACGGGCACCAGCGCGGCGGCCTCGGCCGAGTCGAGCATCAGTGGTGAGAGATCGGTGGCGAACGCCACCACCTCCGGGTACTCGACTGCGCCGAGCTCGGCGCCGATGTCCGGTCCGTCGAGCGGGCCACCGGTTCGTGCCTGCAAGCGGAGGCACTCCATCGCGCCGTCCCACCACCACACCGCAGCCACATCCGACCCGACCAGGTCAGGCAACAGGCCGGTCAGTCGCTCGCCCACCTCTTCGGGCGACGCCACCTCGGCCAAGGCCTGCGCCAGGTGCAGGAGGCCGTTGGCCATGGCCTCGCTCCGCTCGGCCAGCTGACGCGTCCACACCGCCTCGAACGCAGCCGCGGCATGCTCGGCGAAGGCGTCGAACTTGCGTTGGTCACCGAGGGTGGTGGTGGTACCGGGGGGTTGGATGGCGGTGACCGCCCCTTGCATACACCGGGAGGAGACAAGTGGCGCGGTGAGCCCGGACAGCGTGTGGTGTCCGACGGCAATCTCGCAGGTGTGGGGGTTGTCCAAGATCTGGACCGCTACCGAGTCGGCATCGATGGGCCGCACCCCGCGAGAGCGGATGAGTCGCTCGCCGGTGTCCATCTGCACCGCCACCACGACACGGGCTGCGGTGATGCCTCGATCGACCCCGTCGAGGATGCCGTCGAGCACCGCGGGGAGATCGGCGGCGGAAGCAAGCTTGCGTCCGACCGACTGCATCTCTTCGAAGTCCCGCATCATCTGATTCACGTCGAGCTCGGAGCCCGCCGTTCCCTGCCCGGGGAGTGCCGCTTCGCCCCAGGCGATGCGGACGCGACAGGCGTCGTCGCCCCGGGAGTCACAGCTGGTCTCGACGCCGACGCCTACGAACCCGAACAGGGTCGGCACCTGCGACCAGTGCCCGGCAGTCATGGAGCAGAAGTACGCACTCGAATGCGCCGTGCCGGTGCTGGAGCTCTTGATGACGATGTGGCTGGGGCCCTCCTCGACGACCTCGTGCAACCTGCCCGTCGACAGCTTGCTGCTGTAGTTGGCGCAGACGGCCAGCGCCTCTGCGGGGCCGGCGCAGGTGTCCTGCATCGAGGCCAGGTACCCCTGGGTCCGGTGACGACGGAAGAGCTCCTCGCCGACACGCCGGCCGACGGCCAGATCCCCGCACACGACACTGGCGGCGTCGAAGAGGGCCACTGCCTCCTTGAAGCCTCCCCACTGGCGTGCGTCACGGAGGTCCGCCAGCGGTCGTTCCTCACCCGCGGCCTCCAACAGCAGGGTGACACCTTCAGCTCCCAGGGCCCGCTCGACGTAATCGATGACGGGCGCGATCACGTCGTTGCTGATCTCCCGCAGGGCAGGACGGTTCGGCGCCATGAGGATGTTGTCGGCCGAACGGGGCCTTGGAGTAAACGGTTCATCCCTACCACCCGAATTGACCCCCGGATGTCACCGTCAGCGCTCAGGAGGGCACGAGGTAGAGCGACCGTATGGCCAGGCCCATGATGAAGAGGCCGCCCAGCCCGTAGAGCAGGTACAGCTGGTGGCGCATCTGGTGGCGGTAGCTGTAGATGATGCCGACGGCGATGATGGCCACGAACCCGTAGAACATGTGGAACTGCGGTGCTTCACGCCCCTGACCGGCCACGAGCCCCACGCCGAGCGCCGCCTGCACGAACACACACAGCTGGGCGGCGGCGGTGAACCACCACAGGGCCCGGGTGCGCGCGGCCACGACGTAGGTGGCGACGAGGGCCCACGCTCCAGCCAGACCGTTGCCGAGGATGACCACCCACGCCCACGCCGCGTGCAGGTCGGCCAGGGTCATGGGGCCTCAGTCGAGGTCGGGATAGGCGGCCTCGAGGATCCCCATGGCGTCGGCCTCGGTGGCCCGCCGCGGGTTGGCTTGCACGCTCGAGCTGCCCTCGGACATGCGGGCGACAGCCTCCATGTCCTCCTCGACGACGCCGGCGCGCTGCAACCCCACTGGGATGCCCACCCGCATGCGGAGACGGTCGATGGCCCCCGCCGGATCGTCGCGACTGCCCAAGGCGTCGCCGATCTTTCCCATCTGCCCACCTATCGCTTCAGCGTTGTAGCGCAACACGTGAGCCAGCAGCAGGGCGTTGGCCAGCCCGTGAGGCATGCCGGTGCGCCCGCCCAGCAGCTCGGTCAAGCCGTGATGGGCGCCCATCACCGCGTTCTGCACACTGCGGCCGGCGAGGATCGCGCCTTCGAGCATTGCGGTCCGGGCTTCGAGATCCGAGGGATCGTCGGCGACGGCCGGCAAGGCGGCGACGATGGTGCGGATGGCGGCCAGGGCCAGGGCTTCGGCCTCCGGCGTGCGAGCTCGTGAGTACGCCGCCTCGACGCCGTGGGCCAGCGCGTTCATGCCGGTCTGGGCGCTGACCTGTCGGGGGGTGTCGAGGGTGAGGACGGGGTCGTACAGGACGGCCAACGGCGCGATGGTCGGGCCGCCGGCACCCGTCTTCCGCCGGGTGGAGACCTCGGTGACGCCGAAGTGGGACGTCAGCTCGGCTCCTGCGTACGTGGTCGGGATGCTGACGTGAGGCAGCCCGGGACGATCGACGTACGAGGCACCTGGAGCGCCCGACTCGTGCTCCACGAAGAAGCACACGGCCTTGGCCAGATCGGCGCACGAGCCGCCCCCGAAGGAGACCACGATGTCGACGTCGCGATCGCGTGCGATGCCGAGGGCGGCCTGCACGGCGGTGGTCGGGACGTGCGAGCGAACTCCGTCGAAGGTGGCGGCAAGGGTTCGGCCCAGCTTGGCCACGAGCTGTGCGCCGGCGTTGGACTCGAGGCGGCCGGTGGTCGTCACCAGCAGCACCCGGCGACCCCCAACCTCCCGGATCACATCGCTTACCCGATCCACCGACCCGGGACCGAAGTGGATGCGCTGGGCCGGGCTGGTGTGCGACCACTCCGTCATGCCGGCGCTCTCGGCGGCTCGCTGGCGGCAGTTCTCATCGCACCTGGGTGACGGCCTGCCCGCCCAGCTGCACGACCTCGAGCCGTCCGCCGTCGTTGCGCATCTCGGTGACCGAGCAGTTGTCGGGGGAGCAGCACAACACCCGGGCGTCCTCGGTGGCGTGTCCGACGGCGACGTTGATGGCCACGAAGTGGGATACGACCACGGTGTCTGTGTCGATCTCGAGGAGCGCCTCGACGACACGAGCCCGCCAGCGGAGCAGCTCTGCAGGCTGGCCCGTCCACTCGCCCTGCATGAGCTGTCGCAGCCATGGGCCACGGTCGGAAAGGCCCGGCGACTCGATCTCACCGACCCGCGGGTCCACCCTGGCCGCGGTTCCCCAGCGCGCCTCGAGCGGCGCGGCCGTCTCCCGGCAGCGTCGCAACGGGCTGGCCACGATGGGCAGTGGCCCGAGCGAGGCCACCTGTTCGACCATCGCCTCCGCCTCCGCCCGGCCGGCGTCGTCCAACCCCGGGTCGAGGTCGGCGTCGAAGCCGGCGGCGGCATGGCCGTGGCGGACCATCCAGATGCGGCTCATGCGTCGGCGAACAGGTCGTCGTCGTCCGTACCCGGCTCGGCACCGCGGCGGATGTAGCACTCGATGCCCCACGTCGCTTCGAACGCGTCGGGCGGCATGGCCAGGAAGAACGAGGTCTCGGCGATCTGGCTGGCGTGAGCCTGCATGGCCCGGCGCTTGACGTCGAGGAAGTTCCGCACGTCGACACGGGTGGTGATCAGCTCGCCGGGCGTCCCCATGGTGATGTCATCGACGCCCTCCGTCTCCGGCAGGTCCTGCATGCCGAACTCCGCCGCCCGCTGCATCAACCCTCGGATGTGATCGCGGTCGACGGTCGCTTCGTAGACCCGCGACACGCCGGCCATCTCGGCCGCCCGCACGCCCACCCGGTGCACCTGGATGTGGTCGGGATGGCCGTAGTTGCCGTTCTCGTCGTAGACCGTCAGCACGTCGGCACCCTCTTCCCGCAGGATGTCGGCCAGGCGGCCGGCGGCCTCGTCGAGGTCGGCCTGCCACAGGCTGTCGGGATGATCGTTCTCGGCGGTGCCCATCATCCCGGAGTCGACGTAGCCCAACCACGCCAACCGATGACAGCCGAGGACCTCCGCCGCGTCTACGAGCTCGTTGGCACGCCGCTGGGCCAGCGTCTCGCCGGGGGGGAGGAACCCGTCGTCCACCTCGCCGTGCTCCCCGCCGGTAGCGGTCACGAGCACCACCCGGTGACCGGCGGCTCGCGCCTTGGCCATGGTGCCGCCGGTCGCGATGGCCTCATCGTCCGGATGGGCGTGGAAGAACACTGCCGTCGCCATGGCGGCACCCTATCCAGGTCCGACGACCGCAGATCGCGCGCTACCGCACCGCCTGGGTCTCTCGCAGTGCGGCGACCTCGTCGGCGGTGAAGCCCCAGTCCACCAACGCCTCCTGGGTGTGCTGGCCGGGGTGGGACGGGGGACGGCCGATCGCTCCAGGCGTGCGACTGAAGCGGGGCGCCGGGGCGGGCTGCACCACCCCACCGACCTCGGTGAAGGTGCCTCGGGCGACGAGGTGGGGGTGGACCGGCGCCTCTTCGAGGGAGAGCACGGGCGCGAAGCACACGTCGGTGCCCTCCATGATCTGCTGCCACTCGGCACGGGTCTTCTGCCGGAAGACTTCGCTGAGCTTGTCCCGCATGTCGGGCCAGCCGGCGCGGCTCATCTGGGGCTGCATGTCTGCGTCGTCGGCCAGGCCGGTGAGCCGCAACAGCTCTGCGTAGAACTGCGGCTCGATGGACCCGATGGCCACATGCTCGCCGTCCGCGGTCTCGTACACGTCGTAGAAGTGCGCCCCGGTGTCGAGGATGTTGGTGCCTCGCTCGACCGTCCACCCTCCGCGGGCGCGCATGCCGTGGAACATGGCGGTGAGCGTGGCCGACCCGTCCACCATCGCCGCGTCCACCACCTGCCCCCGGCCGGATGCCTTCGCCTCCAGCAGCGCGCAGGCGACACCGAAGGCGAGGAACATCGCTCCGCCCCCGAAGTCTCCCACCATGTTCAGCGGCGGCACCGGGGCCTGGCCGGCCCGGCCTATCGGGTGGAGCGCGCCGGCCAGCGCGATGTAGTTGATGTCGTGCCCGGCGGCCGAGGCCAGGGGGCCGTCCTGGCCCCATCCGGTCATGCGCCCGTAGACCAGCCTCGGATTGCGCTCCAGGCAGGTGTCCGGACCGACGCCGAGACGCTCGGTCACCCCCGGCCGGAACCCCTCGATCAGCGCGTCGGCCCGCTCTACCAGGCGCAGCACGACCTCCGCACCGGCGTCGGTCTTCAGATCGACCCCTATCGAGCGCCGGCCGCGGTTGAGGACGTCGGCGGGCGGATTGGACGGATCACCGCCGCGGACGGCCTGGGCCCGGTCGACCCGCAGCACGTCGGCACCCATGTCGGACAGCAGCATCGCCGCGAACGGGCCTGGCCCGATGCTGGCCAGCTCGATGATCCGGACGCCGGCCAGTGGACCGCTCGGAGCAGGGATCGGGGAGGTTTCAGCGCTTGGCATCGAGGTCGATGCTGACCCCGCCGTGACGGCTCGTCAAGGAGCGGCGTCGGTCGGACGACTCCATCGGGGCCGCCGCGCGAGGATCGGGGGCGGCTATGACGTCGCACCGACACCTCAACGATCCGCGGCCGAGCCGCGGCCAGGCCCGGCCCGTCCGTCGGTGAGCGGCCTCGCCGACCCGGTCGAGCTGCTCGTCAACTTCAACTCGGTGCCGTTCACCGAGGGTTGGACGGAGGTCGGGCCGCTCGAGGTGGGGGTGACCACGACTCGCCTCGGGTCCGGGATGCGGGTGGACATCAGCTTGCGAAACCCGGGCCGCCAGCCGGTCTCGCTGAGCCACGTGGCGGTGCGGATGGACGCCTGGCCCGAGATGGTGCTGGAGCACGGTCACCAGGGGCGATCGGTCGTGCGCCGGTGCCGTCCTGATGACTCCCGGCCGGAGCGGGCCGAGCTGCCCGATGTCATCAAGGGCGCGCAGACGAGCGACCCCAACAGCGCAGGCGCGTCGGTGTCGGGCGACCAGTTCCTCGTCACCACGCTCGGAGTGGTCGGCTTCCTCGACGCCCGTTCGCACCTCAGCACGGTCACCGCCAGCCCCCGGGGCGTCACGGCCACGGCACTGCTCGACGCCGTGCCCCTCGAGCCCGGTGCGGGCCGCGACCTCGACCCGCTCTGGTTGAGCGACGGGCCGCCTGGCCGGCTGTACTCGGAGCTGGCCTCGCACTGGGGCCGCCAGGCGGGGGCCCGGGTGAACGGCCCCTCGCTGCTGGGATGGTGTTCGCGATACCAGTACTTCGACGACGTCTCCCCTGCGGACATCCGCGCCAACATCCGGCTGGCCGCAACCCACGGCATTCAGATGATGCAGATGGACTCCGGCTACCAGGCTGCGATCGGTGACTGGTTGCAGACCAAGAAGGGCTGGGACGAGCCCCTCGGCGCGGTAGCGGCAGACATCCAGGATGCGGGCCTCATGGCCGGCATCTGGACGGCCCCGTTCCTGGCCGGTGAGGACAGCATGCTCTACGCCGACCATCCCGAGTGGGTCGCCACCCACGCCTCCGGGCTGCCACTGCGAGGCGCCTTCGACAAGGCCTGGAACGGCTGGGCCTATGTGCTGGACACGACCCGTCCGGAGGTGCTCGAGCACCTGCGCACGGTGTACTCGGTCCTGCGGGCCGAGGGGTTTGCGTACCAGAAGGTCGACCTGTGCTTCACTGCCGCGCTTCCCGGCCGACGCAGCGACCCGGCGCTCACCCGGGCCGAGGCACTGCGGCTGGGCCTTGAGGCGGTGCGGGACGGTGTGGGGGACGACGCGTTCCTGCTGGCGTCGGGCTGTCCGTTCGGTCCGGCCGTCGGCATCGTGGACGCCATGCGGGTGTCCGCCGACACGGCGCCCCACTGGGCTCCCGAGGACGAGTGGCCCGGACTGGGTGAGGTGTCGGCCGCCGCGGTCAACGCCGTCCAGGCCAGCGTGCTGAGGGCGCCCTTGCACCGGCGCCTGTTCCTCAACGACCCCGACTGCTTGATCCTCCGCCCCACCTCTACGGAATTGACGGCCCAGCAGGTCGCCATTCTCGTGGCCGTGGTCACCGGGGTGGGTGGCGTCACCCGGCTCTCGGATGACCTGTCGCTCTACCGGCGGGAGCAGTGGGACCTCTTGGAGGTGATGCGGGCGGTGCTGTCCGACGTCGACACGACGCTCGACATCGAGGACCCGTTCGCCACCGCTCCGCACGTGCGGTCCAAGGCGTCGACGACGCTCACCGTCGACTGGCGCGGTGGTCGGAGCGGTCCTTGGGCCCAGCTCGGAGTGGGCTGAGCATGGCGGTTCCCGACGCGTTTCCGGGTGACCTCCCGGTGGATGTGGAGATCGGGCGCACCGAGGCCGGGCGGGCGTGGCTGGCGTCGGTGCCGGGCATCGTCGCCGACCTCGAGGACCGGTGGGACGTGAAGACGGGCTCGCCCTACCGGGGCGGGAGCGCGGCCTGGGTGGCACCGGCCACCCGGGCGGACGGCTCCAGGGCGGTGCTCAAGGTGACCTGGCCCCATCGTGAGGCTCGGCATGAGCACACGGGCCTGGCCCACTGGAACGGGGATGGCGCGGTGAGGCTGTTGGAGGCCGACCCCGAGCGCTACGCCCTGCTGGTCGAGCGGTGCGAGCCGGGCACGGAGCTCTCGGCCGGTGGGCTCGACGTCGACGCCGCGCTCTCGGTCGGTGGCCAGCTGCTCCGGCACCTCTGGTCGCGTGAGCCCGCCGCCGCGTGTGACCTCGAGGAGGTCGGCGTGGTGACTGGCCAGTGGGCGGGGCTCGTCCGGGAACGGATGGAGCGGTTCCGCCCGCCCTTCGACGCCGGTCTGGTCGAGGCCGGCGCCGGCTTGCTCGAGTCGCTTCCGGCCACGGCCTCCCGGCGGGTGGTGGTGCACGGTGACTTCAACCCCGGGAACATCCTCGCCGCCGAGCGCGAGCCATGGCTGGCCATCGACGCCAAGCCCATGGTGGGAGATCCGGGCTACGATCCCATGCCCCTCGTGCTGCAGGTCGGGGTACAGCACGAAGGCGTGCTGCCCGACGCCGAGATCGATCGGCGCTACCGGCTCATCAGCGACCTGGTGGCCGAACCGGTCGAGCGGCTCCTCGCGTGGACGCTGGCGCGCAGCGTGGAGTCGGCGTTGTGGGAGGTCAGCGGAGGCCGGCCGGCAAGAGCCGCGCGCGACATGGCTCGGGCTGCGGCCGCGGCCCGCGTGCTGCAACAGTGGTCGGGACAAGGGCGGAAGGGGTGCGATGAGGTTCGCTGGTGAGATCACCGAGCAGGACGTGACCGAGCGGCGGTTCGATCTCGAGGTGGCGGGCGAGACGGTGCCCGGCGTCCTCTGGTTGCCCGAGGGCGCCGCCGGGCCTCGTCCGAAGGTGCTCATCGGCCACGGCGGCTGGCAGCACAAGCGGACTGCGAACGTCCGGGCACTGGCGCGCCAGCTGGTCCGCCACCAGCGCTATGCCGCCGTGGCCATCGACGCGCCCGGCCATGGCGACCGGCTCACCCCGGAGCAGCGGGAACAAGTGGCCGAGCAAGGCCGGGTGACCCGCGAGATCCAGGCGCGGGGCGGTCCGCTGTCCGGCGCCGGCCCGCCCGCCGACCCGTTCCCGCCCCGCTTCCTGCAAGGCGTGGAGGAGTGGAAGGCGACGCTCGACGCAGTGGAGGAGCTGGACGAAGTGGGAGCCGGACCCACCGGCTACTGGGGTGTCTCCATGGGCACCAGCATCGGGCTGCCGCTGTCCGTCACCGAGCCCCGCGTCACCGCCGCCGTGCTGGGTCTGGCCAGCCTGACGCCGCGGCCGGGCCGTGACGAGTACATCGGCTGGGCTCGCGACCTGTCGGTCCCCCTGCTTTTCCTCTCCCAGGCGGATGACACCGGCCATCCCTTCGAGCTGGCCGTCGAGCTGTTCGACCTGTTCGGTAGCAACCAGAAGACCATGCACGTGAACCCCGGTCCCCACGCAGGCGTCCCGCCTTTCGAGCGGGCCGAGGCCGAGGCCTTCTTCCGCCGGCACCTGGGCGCGGCGAGCTGACTTCGGACGACCCCCCTGCGCTCAGCTGGTGACGGTGCCTGCCGCAGTGCTCAGGCGCTCGACGGCTTCGGCATCGTTGAACACCTCGCC
>Ga0136611_10000697_pt1 | contig 22636 bp, 18 predicted proteins | sample AntDrymUQ2232306_2_FD_106645 | JGI IMG/M metagenome (GOLD analysis project Ga0136611, IMG submission 106645) | Polar desert sand microbial communities from Dry Valleys, Antarctica - metaG UQ223 (23.06) | ecosystem: Environmental > Terrestrial > Soil > Desert | place: Antarctica: Dry Valley...
GGAGGCCTTTTTTTATAGGAACTTTGACATGTGGAAAATTGTTGTTGGATTTATTATTTTTGCGGGGCTTGCCCTGTTTTTGCTTGGCAGAGGTGGCGATATTGATCTCGGCGGTGAAAAGCACGGATTGATTCAGCTCAATATCATGGTTGATGAGAACGTGACTTTACGTACATGACTGTTATGTACACCTATGTTTAGGCTAAATAATCGAATTGGATTGCCTGATAAATCGTTAAAAGTTACAAATAAGATTGTAATATCGGTAACTTATATCCTGGAAGCCTTTCACCAGCGAACCTGAAAGGATGGTTGATGATTTTCATAAAAACTGAACTCGGTCAAGGCGCCATGCAGCATCGGTCTGTGAAGATGACACCGCGCCAGCGTTCTGCATTCATCATGTTCGATGGAAAGCGCGATTCAAGCGAGGTTTTGAATATGACTTCCAGGATCGGCGTCACGCCGGAAGACATTACTCATCTCGTGTCCCTGGGTCTGCTGGCGCCACTTGTCACTGTTGCCGATTCGACGCTAGAACCAGCGGTCGTAGGGGTGACAACACCGGCCAATTCAGGTGTTCCTGTCCCGGCAGCATCGAAAGCGGCGCTTTCAGAAACCGCAGACGGCAAGCCAACGCTTTCTGCGCAGGCGCATTACTCAAAGGCGTATCCGATTGCGACGCGATTGACCGCTTCGCTGGGCCTGCGCGGATTTCGACTCAATCTGGCGGTTGAGGCAGCAGGAAATCTCGATAAGCTTAAAGAGCTCGCTCCTAGAATCAAGGAGGCTGTGGGCCCGGAGAGATTTCTGGAACTAGAAAACGCTCTGTACTATTGAAAGACTCAAACGCCATGCGTGATTTTTTTCATGCTAACTGCCGCTGAACCGGTAAACCCTGCTGTTTGTCCGATCAGGATTTGTACGTGGCTGGTAGTGCACAAACGGCCAACGCAATCGAGCCGCACCACAAATTGAATTTTTCCATCTTGGTAACTCTTTAATAGTTTGCACATACATGCTCGCCAAGCCGAATATGAAATCAAGAAATCGTCTATTGCGAAGTAACAATCGAAGACGATGGTGACCAACTTTGTTGAAGCCAAGTCGACCGAAGTGGCTCGAATTGAAATGACATATGTTTTTCGCGTGGCTCAACTCAACCAATCTTTGACCAGTCAAACACTGTGCGATCCGAGCCGATTAACCTGACAAGAGGCAAATTGATGATCCCAGTAATAAATGGATATAAACGGCGTCGGCTGTTGATTGCGATGGGCGGCAGCGGGCTTGCATGGGCCGGATTTTTTCCGGGCGCTGCGCTCGCTCAGCCGGTATTTGTCAGGCCTCTTCGACTTGTCGTTCCGTTTCCGGCGGGGGGACCAACCGATATCGTAGCCAGGCCACTTGCGCAAATGTTGTCGGTCGCGCTGGGTCAGCCGGTGACGGTCGATAACCGCGCCGGGGCTGGCGGCTCGATTGCGGTGGACAGCGTGGCAAAGTCGCCGGCGGATGGCTATACCTTGCTCATGGGAACTGTGGGCACCCATGCCATCAATCCGGCACTCTACAAAAAGCTGCCTTACGACGCGCTGAAGGACTTCACGCCGCTTGGACTGGCTGCGAACGCGCCGGTGGCCGTGGTCGTGGGCGCCGCGTCCCCTTACGCCACGGTGGCTGAATTGGTGGCTGCGGCCAAGCGCCAACCGGGCGGTATCGTGTTCGGATCAGCGGGCAACGGTACGCCAGGACACCTGACTGGAGAGCTGTTTGCCAAGGCCGAAGGAATTCAACTCATGCATGTTCCCTACCGCGGCAGCGCGCCGGCGGTCACCGATTTGCTCGGTGGCCAAATCCCTTTGATGTTCGACCCCGTGCAATCAATAATTCAGCAGGTGCGTGGCGGCAAACTGCGCGCGCTGGCTGTGAGCAGTCGCGAACGCACTCCGGCATTACCGCAGGTACCCACTCTGTCCGAAGCTGGTTTGCCAGGGTTCGAGGCCGAGGCCTGGTGGGCCGTTTACGCCCCCGCCAATTTGCCGGCGCCAGTAGCCAATTTGCTTCGGTCTGAAGTCGAACGCGTTGTGCGTTCCGACGCGTTTCGCGAAAAGCTCGGCAATCTAGGGGTGACCCCAGCGGCAGCCATGCGGCAATCGTTCACTGAATTTAACCGTGCAGAGTTGGCCAAATGGGGCAAGGCGGTGCAGGATTCCGGAACCTCGCTTGAGTAACTCTTTTTTTCGTACCGCTTTGCGTCACTTCATACCACCTTCAAGGAATTGCGCAACATGAAACTGAACGATGAAGAAAAGGCCATCCTGGCAGGAAACATGGGGAACATTCCCCAATGGGCTTTACAACACCAGATAGCGGTGGGCGATTTTTTTGGCGCTGAAGATTTTGTTCCGGTGACGCAGGCCCATATCATGGCCGACACCGAAAGCTTGGGTCAGGCTGGCGTGATGTGGCTGGAGAAGCTGGCGGCGACACAAGGGGGCCAGCGCCACGTAAGGATTCCCACCATTACCGACCCACGCGGCACCGATTTCGCCAAAGCGGAGATGCTCAAACAAACCGGCTGGATGCTCGACCTGGAGCAGCGCGCCATCGATGCTTTCGTCAAGCTGGGTGTCTCGATGACCGATACCTGTATCAACTATCAGACCATTCAGGCCCCTACCCGAAATGAAGCCGTGGCGTTTGGCGATACCGGCGTGGTGATTTATTCGAACTCGGTGTGCGGCGCCCGGACCAACTTCGAGGGCGGTCCGTCCGCGCTGTCCGCCGGCCTGACTGGACGCACACCGCGCTATGGTTTTCATCTGGATGGGCAGCGTCAGGCGACGCTTCGCATACGTGTTGACTACACGCCGCGCTCGCTCAACGACTGGGGAGCCCTTGGGGGCGTGATTGGTCGACTGGCGGGCAATTACTGGTCTGTTCCTGTGGTCGAAGGTCTTGACGCCGTACCGGGTTCCGACGCGCTGAAACATTTCGGCGCGGCGATGGCCAGTTTTGGCTCGATCGCCTTGTTCCATTTGGTCGGCATCACACCCGAGGCCAACCGCATAGAGGATGTGGGCGGCGACAAGCTGCCTGTCGCGCATCGCGTTGGTGAAGGCGAAATCAAGGCTTTTCAGACGGCTTACGCGGCGACGGACGACATCGATGTCGTGGTGTTTTCCGCCCCGCAGCTGAGCCTGTACGAGTTGCGCGACCTGGCCAATTTATGCGACGGACGCAATCTTGTTCGCCCGCTGCTCGCCACCACCAGCCCGCAGGTCAAGCCGGATGCCGATCGCATGGGTTACACCGCGCGAATCGAGGCAGCGGGCGGTCAGGTGCTGTCAGGCATGTGTTTTTACCAGTCCTATGCGCGCGAAATCGCCGAGGCCAATGGCTGGAAACGCCTTGCGACCAACAGCGCCAAGTTGGTCAATATTCTGGGGGGTTACGGCTACGTTCCCATGCTTGCCTCCATGGAGCGGTGCGTAGAAGCCGCGGAAACAGGGAAACTGTCATGAAAGAAATTATGGCGCGTCACGCCATCGGAGCCACGGTACGCGGCCTGGCCCTGGTCGCTGACGACGGTTTTTCCGCCCGCTACGATTTGAACCGCGTCGACGGTATTTTTTCCAGGCCGGCGCACAAATTGGCGGGTCAGTCGTATGTCGGAAAAATTTTGGTGCTCGATACGGCCAAAGGCGGCGTTGCCAGCGCCTGGATGCTCCACGAAATGGCGTCTCGCCAAAAAATACCGCTGGCCATTGTCTTCAACACCGTCAATCCAATTCTGGTGCAGGGTGCGGCCTTTAGTGGAATGACCATGCTGGCCGGATTTGACGAAAACATCACGGCCTGGGTGGCCGATGGCGCCATGGTGGAGATCGATCCGGCGCGCAAGTTATTGCGCGTGCTCTAAGGGTGCGGGGCAGGTCCCGTCAGGCTAACAATACCCCGGCTTTTCCACTGGAGCGTCGGATACCCCCATGGCTGGCCGGGCACGATCGGATGCCTAGAATGCTGGACTTTCCAGCAAAGCACCTACTCCATGTCCCAGGGAATCATCCGCATTCGCGGCGCGCGCCAGCACAATCTCAAAAACCTTGACCTGGACATTCGTACCAACGAGTTGACAGTGGTAACCGGTCCGAGCGGCTCGGGCAAGTCCAGCTTGGTATTCGACACGCTGTTTGCTGAAGGCCAGCGCCGTTATGTCGAAACCTTTTCGGCCTATGCCCGGCAGTTTCTGGACCGCATGGACAAGCCCGCGGTCGACAAGGTCGAAGGCGTGCCGCCCGCCATTGCCATCGATCAGACCAACCCGGTGCGTTCCTCGCGCTCGACGGTCGGCACGATGACCGAACTGAACGACCACTTGAAGCTGTTCTATGCCAGAGCGGCGCAGCTGTTCGACCGGCAGACCGCGCAGGCCGTGCGGCATGACACGCCCGAATCCATCTATGCCGAGCTGATGGCGCGCACGGCAGACGGTGACCCGCGTGTGGTGATGACCTTCCCGGTCGAGCTACCGGGCAACACCAGCCCGGCGGAAGTCGAGCAGTGGCTCTCGGCCAGCGGCTTCAGCCGGGTTCACGCCCAGCGCGACATTGGCACGCCGGCCGGGCCGCACAAGCTGCTCGATGTGGTGGCCGACCGCTTCCGGCTGCACATCACCGAAAAAATCCGGGCCATCGAGGCGATTGAAACCGCCCTGAAGCACGGCGGGCGCCTGAATGTCTATATTCAGCAAGAGCCTGCCAGCGCAGAGCGCGTTGTGACAGGCGTGGAGGCTCCCGCTTCAGCCCAGCCAGGGCCGCGGAACCGGCTTCGCCGGGCCGCAGGCGCAGTGGCCCCCTCGGGGGGCAGCGAACCACACGCAGTGGGGAGCGTGGGGGCCAGATTCTCCACCGGCCTGCACTGCCCCGACAGCGACCTGCGTTACAGCCAGCCGACGCCGTCGCTGTTTTCCTTCAACTCGGCGATGGGCGCCTGTGAAACCTGCAAGGGTTTCGGCCGGGTCATTGGCGTCGATTACGGTCTGGTGCTGCCGAATGACAAGCTGACGCTGCGCGCCGGCGCCATCAAGGTCATGCAAACGCCTGCCTGGAAGGAAGCGCAGGATGACCTGATGCGCCATGCCGAGGCCGAAGGCATTCCGCGCGACACGCCCTGGTACAAGCTCACGCCCGAGCAGCAGGCCTGGGTCATCAACGGCTCGCCGAACTGGAAGGGCAAATGGGAAAAGCACTGGTTCGGCATCAAGCGCTTTTTCGCCTACCTGGAAAGCAAGGCCTACAAGATGCACATCCGGGTGCTGCTGTCGAAGTACCGCAGCTACACCACCTGCGGCACCTGCGGCGGCGCGCGCCTCAAACTCGAATCGTTGCAATGGCGGCTGGGCACCAAGGAGGCCGCCGATGCGGTCCTGCCGCCGGCCGAGCGCTTCATGCCGGTGGGCGTGCAGTGGACGCGCGCGCAGCTCGAAGCCCTGCCGGGGTTGTGCCTGCACGATTTGATGCGGCTGGCGATTGACCGGCTGAGCGCCTTCTTCGCCGCCCCCGGTTTGACTCCCTCCCCCGCTGGGGGAGGGTTGGGGTGGGGGCCAGATCAAGCACAGGCTCAGGCGCAGAGCCCCCATCCCAGCCTTCCCCCAGGGGGGGAAGGAGCCCTACCAAGGGAAGGAGGCAAAAACGCCGAAGCGCAAGCCCTGAAATCGCTGTTCGAGGAAATCCGCACCCGCGTGAAATACCTCTGCGATGTCGGCATCGGCTACCTCACGCTCGACCGCCAGAGCCGCACCCTGTCGGGCGGCGAGGTGCAGCGCATCAACCTGACAACCGCGCTCGGTACCTCCCTGGTCAATACCCTGTTCGTGCTCGATGAACCCTCGATCGGCCTGCATCCGCGCGACATGCACCGCATTACCCATGCCATGCGCCGGCTGGTCGATGCGGGCAATACCCTGGTCGTCGTCGAGCACGACCCGGCGGTCATGCTGGCCGCCGACCGGATGATCGACATGGGGCCGGGGCCTGGCGAAAAGGGCGGCCGGATCGTGTTCGACGGTACGCCGGACGAACTCCGCCATGCGGACACGCTGACGGGTGCCTATCTTGGCGGGCGCAAGCAGGTCGCAATGGGTTTCAAGCGGCCGGTGCTGGATGGCACGCCGCGGCTGATTCTCGAAGGCGCGCGCGACCGCAACCTGCAAAACGTGACAGTCGAGTTTCCCCTGCAGCGCCTGGTGTGCGTGACCGGCGTCAGCGGTTCGGGCAAATCAACGCTGATGCAGGACATCGTCGCACCCGCGTTGCTGCGCCAGTTCGGCAAGGCGACCGAAACGCCGGGCCTGCATGACCGGCTGCTGGGCGCGGACTACCTGACCGACGTGGTATTCGTCGATCAGTCGCCGATTGGCAAGACGGCGCGCTCGAATCCGGCCAGCTATGTCGGCGCCTGGGACGCGGTGCGCGAGCTGTTCGCCCAGTCGCCGCTGGCCCAGCAGCGCAGCTACACCGCGACCAAATTCAGCTTTAACAATGGCGACGGCCGTTGCCCGACCTGCGGCGGCTCGGGCTTCGAGCATGTCGAAATGCAATTCCTGAGCGACGTGTACCTGCGCTGCCCCGACTGCGACGGCAAGCGCTACCGGCCGGAAATTCTGGAAGTCACCATCGAACGCAAGGCCATCGGCCAGCTGACGTCCAGGATGCTCAGCGTGGCCGATGTGCTGGACCTGACGGTGAGCGAGGCGGCGCTGCTGTTCGCGCAGGACCGCGAGGTCATGCGCGCCCTGCAGCCTATCGTCGATGTGGGGCTGGAGTACGTCAAGCTCGGCCAGCCGGTGCCGACGCTGTCGGGTGGCGAAGCCCAGCGGCTGAAACTGGCGGGTTTTCTGGCCGGGGCCAGCAAGGCAGCCAGCCAGCGGCAAAGCGCCAGCGGGCAGGCGCTGGCGCGCAAATACCCGAACCGGGGCACGCTGTTCCTGTTCGACGAGCCGACCACCGGCCTGCATTTCGACGACATCGCCAAGCTGATGCGGGCGCTGCGCCGGCTGCTGGAGGCCGGTCATTCGCTCATCGTCATCGAGCACAACCTGGACGTGATCCGCTCGGCCGACTGGCTGATCGACCTCGGCCCCGAAGGCGGCGAAGGCGGCGGCCTGCTGGTGGCGCAAGGTGCTCCGGAAGTCGTGCGCGAGCATCCCACCTCGCACACCGCGCTGGCGCTGCGCGAGTACGATGCGGCCATGAACCAGACGCACCAGGTCGAGGAGCAGCGGCCCCAGGCCTGGAAAACCCGGCCGGCGTTTTCCAATCTGATTCAGATCGTCAATGCGAAGGAAAACAATTTAAAAAGCCTGTCGGTTGATATTCCGCGCGGCAAGTTCAATGTGGTCACGGGCGTCAGCGGCTCGGGCAAATCGACGCTGGCCTTCGACATCCTGTTCAACGAAGGCCAGCGCCGCTACCTGGAATCGCTCAATGCCTATGCCCGCAGCATCGTGCAGCCGGCCGGCCGGCCCGAGGTCGATGCGGTCTACGGCATTCCACCCACAGTGGCGATCGAGCAGCGGCTGTCGCGCGGCGGGCGCAAATCGACCGTCGGCACCACCACCGAGGTGTGGCATTTCCTGCGCCTGCTGTACGTCAAGCTCGGCATCCAGCACTGCACCAAAGACGGCGCGGCCGTCATGCCGCAGAGCCTCGACGCGATTGCCGCGCAGCTGCTCAAAACCTACCGGGGCCAGCACATCGGTCTGCTGGCCCCGCTGGTGATGAACCGCAAGGGCGTCTACACCGAACTGGCCGACTGGGCGCGGCCGCGCGGCTACACGCACCTGCGCGTCGATGGCGAGTTCTTGCCGACGACGAAATTCCCGCGCATCGACCGCTTCAAGGAACACACGGTCGAGTTGCCGATCGCCGATATCCGGGTCACTGCCGACAACGAGCCTGCCTTGCGGACCGCACTGGCCACTGCGCTGGAGCACGGCAAGGGCGTGGTGCATGTGCTGGCGCCGCTCGATGGCCTGCACGAAGCCATGCGGGATAGCGCCAGCACCCAGGCCATCGGCCGGGTGGAAAGCTTTTCAACCCGGCGGGCGTGTCCGGTCTGCTCGACCTCGTACCCCGAACTCGACCCGCGCCTGTTCAGCTACAACAGCAAGCACGGCTGGTGCCCGGACTGCGTCGGTACCGGCGTGAAGCTGACGCGCGACCAGCGCAACGCGTTCGACGATTCGGTGCTGGGCAGCGATGACAACAAGGGCCGCGAGCAGACTTTTGGCGAGCCGGAGACCGACGATGTGCTCGATACCGTATGCCCGAGGTGCGAAGGCACACGGCTCAACGCCACGGCGCGCGCAGTCAGGTTTGGCGCGGCGCCGGCCCCTCACCCCAGCCCTCTCCCCAAAGGGGCGAGGGAGCAAGAGTTGGCATCCGAATTACTCCCTCTCCCTCTGGCAGAGGGCAGGGGTGAGGGCTGGCCCATCACCGCCATTGCCCGCCTGTCGATCACCGACATCCGCGCCTGGATCGAATCGCTCGCGCTCACCGGCCGCGAAGCCGGCATCGCCCGCGACCTGGTGCCCGAGATCAAGAGCCGGCTCGAATTTCTCGAAGACGTGGGCCTGGGCTACCTCACGCTCGATCGAGGCGCGCCCACGCTGTCGGGCGGCGAAGCGCAGCGCATCCGGCTGGCCGCGCAGCTTGGCTCCAACCTGCAGGGCGTTTGCTATGTGCTCGACGAGCCGACGATCGGCCTGCATCCGCGCGACAACCAGATATTGCTCGGCGCTTTGGGCAAGCTCAGCGAGCGCGGCAACACGCTGGTGGTGGTCGAGCATGACGAGGACACGATTCGCCGCGCCGACAACATCATCGACATCGGCCCCGGCGCAGGCAAGCGTGGCGGAACCCTGGTGGCGCAGGGCAGCGCTGCGCAACTGTCGGCGGTGCCGGAATCTCTGACCGGGCGCTACTTGGCGAATCCGCTGATGCATCCGCTGCATGCGCGGCGTGTGACGGCGCCGCCCCCACCCCAGGCCTCCCCCAGCGGGGGAGGGAGCGGAACGGACTTGCTCCCTCCTCCTCTGGGGGAGGGCGGGGGTAGCGGCTCCCCGATCCTCGCCAAACCCCTGAGCAAGGCCAAACAAGCCGCCCAAAAAGCCCAGGCCCTCAAAGCCGCAGCCGCCCAGGCCAGCGCCCAGCACAACGCAGCCCCCGCCGCCGCCAGCGCCGTCACCTCCTGGCTGAAAGTCGTTAACGCCAGTCTGCACAACCTGAAGAATGTCACGGTCGATGTCCCGCTCTACCGCCTGGTCGCAGTCACCGGGGTGTCGGGCTCGGGTAAATCCACCCTGGCGCGTGACGTGCTGCTAAGCAACGTCCACGCCGGCGTCATGCTGCGCTCAACCAGGGCGGGTCGCGAGCTCGATGATGCTGGCCGGCACCCCGCCTGGACCGGCTGCGAGCTTGTCGAAGGCTACCAAGCGGTTGACCGGGTACTCGAAGTCGATCAGACGCCCATCGGCAAGACGCCGCGCTCCTGCCCGGCGACCTACATTGGCTTCTGGGACACCATCCGCAAGTTGTTTGCCGACACGTTAGAGGCCAGGGCGCGCGGCTATGCGGCCGGGCGCTTTTCCTTCAATACCGGCGAAGGCCGCTGCCCGACCTGCGAAGGCGCGGGCGTGCGCACCATCGGCATGAGCTTTCTGCCCGATGTCAAGGTGCTGTGCGAAACCTGCCACGGCGCCCGCTTCAACCCGGAAACACTTGCCGTCACCTGGCGCGGCAAGAGCATCGGCGAGGTGCTGAAGATGGAGGTCGATGAAGCGGTCGACTTTTTCTCGGCGATGCCGGTCATCGGGCATCCGCTCCAGTTGCTCAAGGACGTGGGCCTGGGCTACCTCACGCTCGGCCAGCCGTCGCCGACGCTTTCAGGCGGCGAGGCGCAGCGCATCAAGCTGGTGACTGAATTAAGCAAGGTGCGCGACGACATCACCCGGCGCGGCCAGAAGGCGCCGCACACGCTGTATGTGCTCGACGAGCCGACGGTCGGCCTGCACATGGCCGACGTCGAAAAGCTGATCCACGTGCTGCACCGCCTCGTCAACGGCGGCCACAGCGTGATCGTCATCGAGCACGACCTGGACGTGATCGCCGAGGCCGACTGGGTGATCGACCTGGGGCCGGACGGCGGCAATGCCGGCGGCTGGGTCGTCGCGTCGGCGCCGCCGGAAGCCGTGGTGGCGCTCGGGACGGCCACCGGCAAGGCGCTGGCGGCGGTGCTGGCGCGCCAGGCGCCGGGTTGAGTGATGCTATATAAATAATAGCTGCTAACGTACGTGCAGCATGCGCTATAGGCCCTTTTGGCTTGGAATTTCCATCACGGCATGCGCTGGGCACGCCTAAAATGCCTTGCAGGAAAAGGTAAGTCGCTGCCTGGACAATCTGGCCGACCTGCCGCCGCCCGACGTGCTGCGGCAGGAAATCGTCGACCATCTGGAAGCGGCGCTCGCGGCCATTCGCGACGTGGCAGCGGGCCTGCCGGTCGGCGAGGGCTGATCGCTATCAAATAAATAGCTGCTCGCGCTTTGCCCGCTTGCGCAGAGGCACTAAAAGGCACTCAAAACCGGCCGATATCGGCGGGAATTCAGGTGTTGTCCTGATTGCCGCCGGCGCATCGCTGCGAGATGATGGCGTTTGACAGCCTGACAGCCTGACAGCCTGACAGCCTGACTGCCGAATTACACTTCAATCCAGGAGATTTTTATGCAACGCCGCCAAATACTGCAATCCGCCGCCGCCTTTGCCGCTCCCGCTCTCACCCCGCTCGGCTTTGCGCAGTCGCAAAGCTTTCCGTCCCGACCCATCAAGCTTTTGGTCGCCTTTCCTGCGGGCGGGCCGACCGACGTCACGATGCGAGTCCTTGCCGACAACGCATCCAAAATCCTGGGCCAGCCGGTCGTGGTCGAAAACAAGCCCGGCGCCGGCGGCACGCTGCCGGCGCAGCAGCTGCAGACCTCGGCGCCCGACGGCTACACGCTGGCGCAGGTTCCGCTGGGTGTGTTCCGCCTGCCTTACACGACGAAGATCAACTGGGATCCGGTCAAGGACATCGTCTATGTGCTGAACGTCACCGGCTATGCCTTCGGTCTGGTGGTGCCGGCCGAATCGCCGCTGAAGACGTGGACGCATTTCGTCGCCTGGGCCAAGGCGAATCCCGGCAAGCTCAGCTACGGCTCGACCGGCACCATGACCAGCCCGCATCTGACGATGGAGCTTATCGCGCAAAAGCTTGGCCTGGAGCTGCTGCATGTGCCGTACAAGGGTAGCGCCGACCTGATGCAGTCCATTCTGGGCGGCAACGTCATGGCGGCGGCCGATTCGACCGGCTTCGCGCCGCAGGTCGAGGCCGGCAAGCTGCGCGTGCTCAACACCTGGGGCGCCGAGCGGCTGGCCAAGTTCCCGGACGCGCCGACGCTCAAGGAGCTGGGTTTGGACATGGTGCAAAACTCGCCTTTCGGCATCGGCGCGCCCAAGAGCACGCCGCCGGCGGTTGTCAAACGGCTGCATGACGCATTCAAGCAGGCGATGGAGCAGGAAAGCTACAAGTCCGTGCTCGGCAAATACGACATGGTGCCAATGTACATGGGCACGGCGGCCTACGGAAAATTCGCCCAGGAAACTTTTGCGCGCGAAAAGGCGCTGGTGGAAAAACTGGGATTGGCGAAGGGGCAGTGACGGAATACTGAAATACGGGTTTCCATCGCAAGGCGCAAAGTTGCAAAGGGCGCCAAGGAGGCGAAATGATTAAATTGGTTTTGGTCCAGCCGCCAACTTGCTCAATTTCGCGTTGTTTGCGTTCTTTGCGCATTCGCGAGGAAACTTTGCCCGCTGATGTATGGGCCGCTACAGCGCGTCCACCAGCTCCGGCTGTTCTTTCATAACACTCCCTCGCGTTGAAGCGCTGGCGGCGCCGTGAGCCGGAGCGTCAGGCTACGACTTGGCGCTGGATGAACCGGCTCGAAACATGGAATTACTATGATTTTCATAGCTGATTGTGGACGTCACACAAGCGCTACAGCCTGTTTTGATGCATGAAATATGCTGCCCGCCCGCGCCCGCGGGAGATGTCAGCCGGGGAGCATCAAGCCATCCAGTCTTCAAGTTTCAAGCCCGGGATGCGCTCAAAGTGGCGGATGTTGTGGGTGACCAGGGTCAGGTCTTCGGCCAGGGCGTGAGCGGCGATTTGGGTGTCCATCTCGCCGATGGGCCGTCCCATGCTTTGCAATTGCTTTTTCAAAGGACCGTAAACATCGGCTGCCGCTTGCGTCCAGGGCAATGTTGGCAATTGCTCCAGCAGCAGGTCGATGCGCCGACGCCGCTTGTCTTCCAGCGTCATGCGGCTCTGGCCAAATCGCGCTTCAGCCCGGCTGATGGCGGACACCACGGCCTCTTTGCGATCCAGCACCTCGGCCATGCGCGCATACAGACCGGGATGGCTGTCCCTTAGAAAATAGCTCAGGATATTGGTGTCGAGCAAATAACGGGTCACCGCTTGCCATCCTGCCCGGCAGGGGGCTCGACCCAGTCGGCAAACGGGTCAGGCCCCAGGCATCATCGCGCGGGGGAATGAAGTCCTCTGAAATAGGGGACTCCTTGATCATCCGCAACAACTCGGTCAAGTTGCGTTTGCGCAGATTTTCATCCTTGGGCTTGAGCGTGATCTCGCCAGTAACTTCATTTTTGGTGATCCACATTTCAGCCACATCGACCCGAAACGCCTTGGGCAGGCGCACGGCCTGGCTGTTGCCGGTGGTGAAGACTTTGGCGATAGCTTGCATCTCAATCCTCCTGAATGTATCTACGAAATCATAGTTACTTTATTACGAGGCAGGCGATCAGGTCATGCTACTAAATAAATAGCTGCTTACGCACGTCCTCCGTGCGCTAGAGCCTGCTTTGATGCTTGACGACATCCGCGCCATTCCTCGCGAGCTGCTGCACTACGCGCAGATTTGCGATGCCGAAGCCGGCACGCACTTCAGCACTAAAGCAATGATCCACACCGCGCGCTGCGAGCGCCTGCTGCCGGGCGAAGGCACGATAGATGTCAAAGGGCTGTTCGAGGCACTACCGGCCGACCTGCCGGTGAGTGTGGAACTGGTGAACTTCGAGCGCATGGCGCAGATGGGACAGCGTGAGTGGGCGCGTCACTGCTTGGCGACGAGCCGCGCCTTTCTCGAAAATCCGGCCTGATTCATCTCACGCGTTTCACCCTTGAATCAAATCTGGAGACATCCGTGGACTTTTCGGGCTTCCCCGGCTTCACCGGCGGCAAGGATCAGAAGATGATGGGCCTGCGCGGCACGCCGCATCTGGAACTGTTTTTCGACAAGGTGCCGCTGGAGCCGGTTTCACTGCTCGGCGAGGAAGAGCAGGGCTTCAAGCTCGCCATGGGCGCGCTCAATGTGGTGCGGCTGGCGCAGGTCGGCGCACGCGCTGTCGGCAAGGCCAGCCATGTGCTGGAACTGATGGTCGATTACGCCAGCGAGCGCAAGCAGGAAGTGCTGTATCTCACCGAACGCGCGAGCTTTCCCCTGACGCCGGAAGGCATCGAGTTGTTCGAGATCGCGCCCGGCATCGACCTGCGGTGCGACGTGCTCGACGAGATGAAGTTTGCGCCGCGCGTGGCGGCCGATCTTTCCGTCATGCCGGCGCCGCGCTTCCTGGCCAGGGCCGCTCAGCGTTGATCCTGTTGCGCCGAACACCATCGATACCAATAAATCAGAATGATGGCTGGGGAAAATGGCGGGACTCGCGCGAGACTAGGGCAAGATGGATGCGTGGCCGGATATCGGCTTTTTTTGGAGCATTCATGAAAGAAAACGGAATCGACAATCTGCCGCGCAGAAAGCTGCTGGCGAACACTGCCGGCGTGCTGGCCGCAGGCGGACTTGCCGGCTGGAGCGCAAGCGCCGGCGCGCAAACGGGCCCCGTTGCCGCCCCGGCGGCTGCCAGGCCGCTGCCAGCCTATGTGGCCTGGAAAGACCCTGGCGCAATGATTGTCCACACCGGCAATACCCTGGAGACGCGCCGTTCGGCTTTCGGTACCAGCGTCATCACGCCGAACGAGCAGGTCTATATCCGCAACAACCTGCCGCCGCCAGGCGCGGAAATCGTCGCTGACCGTGACGCATGGGAAGTGACGATCGAAGGCGTGCGGCAACCGCGCACGTTGACGGTCAAGGCGCTGAAGTCGCTGAATCTGGAGACGATCGCGACGGTGCTGCAATGCTCGGGCAACGGCCGCGGTCTGTTTCCGTCCAAGCCGAGCGGCACGCCCTGGCAGGTCGGCGCCGCCGCCTGCGTGGTGTGGAGCGGCGTGCCGGTCTGGGCGGTGGCGGAAATGCTTGGCGGCGTTGTCGACGGAATGATTTACCTGACGGGAACCGGCGGTGAAAAATTGCCCGACGGGATCGACCCTAAAAGCGTGATGGTCGAGCGATCGGTGCCGGTTGCCGCCATGGCCGACGCGCTGCTGGCGTGGGAAATGAACGGTGTGCCGATTTCGCTTGCCCACGGCGGCCCGCTTCGCCTGATCGTGCCGGGTTACAACGGTGTGAACAATGTCAAGTACATCAAGCGGCTGGCCTTCACGCGCGAACAGAGCGACGCCGCGATTCAAAAAACCGGCTACCGCATGTCGCCACCCGGCGAAAAGGGTGACCCGAGCCAGCCTTCGGTCTGGGAGATGACGAGCAAGTCATGGATCAATTCGCCCGGACCCGAGTCAGGACCCGTCGCGGCCGGCCTGGTGCAGGTCAAGGGCGTCGGCTTCGGCGGCATGCAGGCGGTTAGGGCGATCGACGTTTCGGTCGATGACGGGCGCAGCTGGAAGCCGGCGCGCCTGGTCGGCCCCGATTTGGGCAAATACGCCTGGCGGCAGTTCGTCTTTCCGATTTCCCTCGCGCCGGGCATCCACACGCTGGTATGCCGGGTGACGGACACGCAGGGCAGGGTCCAGGCCGAGGGCCGGACGGAAAACACCGGCGGCTACTCGAACAGCAGCTGGCGCGACCATGCCATCAAAGTGACGGTGGTCTGAGATGAAGGCGAACGCAGGCCGTGGCGTGCGGGTGGTCCTTGCCGCGCTGGCCGCGTCGGCCAGCGGCTATGCCCCGGCGCAGAACATTGCGCAGGACATGGCGCAGGAAGGCAAACTGCTGTTCATCAGGACCGCAGTGCCCGCCTGCGCCGTCTGCCACACGCTGAAGCACGCTGGCGCGCTGGGCGAAATCGGCCCGTCGCTCGACGAACTTAAGCCCGATGCGGCACGGGTCGAAAAAGCGGTTCGCAACGGCATCGGCCAGATGCCGGCGAACACCGCGCTGACCGCCGACCAGGTCCGGCTGCTGGCGCGCTATGTAGCGGGTGTCGCTGGACAGTAAGGAACGTGGCTGGTTAGTTTTTGACGACGGGAAGGCCAAGCGCTTCCCACTCGGGCAACCCGCCGCGCAGCCAGTAGACCTGCTTGAAATCCTGGCTCAGCGCGACTTTCGACGCCTTGTAGGACTTCCAGCATTCGGCACCGTTGCAGGCGAAGATCGCGGGCTTTTTCTTGTCAAGCTTTTCGAGCGCGCTGAAACTGTCGGCATTGCTGTCGAAGCTGACGTCTTTCGTGCTCGCTTCGGTGTAGGGAATCAGCACGGCGCCGGGAATATGTTTGGCCGCATATTCCTTTTCCGAGCGGACATCGGCCATTTGCGCGCCTTTCCTGATCAGCTCCGCCGCTTCGGTAGCTGTCACCCGGGTCACGCCCGGAAGCTGCGTCGGCGTGAAATTGCCCAGGCCGCCAAGATACTTGTAGTTGGACGCGGCGGCTTCGCTTACGGCGGTCAGCCGGCCCAGGCCGGCCTTTGCCGGCTGGCCGCCCACCGCCCACTGAGCGACCCGCTCGCGCTCAGCGTCAGGCACCGTTTTCTTGACAAGCAGCGTCATTCCGGCGGGAACGGGCTTGGATTCGAGCAGCAACAGCACAGGCTTGCCTTGCGACTTGGTCCAATCCTGGTATTGCGATTTGGAAATCACGGTGGCGTCCACCACGCCCAGGCTCACAGCGATCAATCCCGCGCCGGAGGTGCTGCGGTATTGCACATCGCCTAGCTCCTTTAGCGACAGCCCCGACTCGTTGAGCAGTCCCTTGGCCATATACGACTGGATCGAATCCTGCTGTCCCAGATAAAGCCGTCCTCCCTTGAGTTGCTTGACGTTCGAAACACCCGTTTTAGCGACCAGCACAAAGCTTTCGAGTTTGTCGGCCGCCGCCACGGGCACATAGCCGTGCGACACCGCCGATGCCGCCACATGCCCTGGAACGATATAAATATCGTATTCACCGGTTCGGGTCGAACGCAGCACGTCGGCGAAATTGGAATTGCGCTCAACACGGATGGTCTGGCCCGTGGCCTTGCCGAGGCTGGCCGCCAGGTCGGTATAGGTGCCGTAGGAGGAAAGCTGTTTTTGCGACGACGCATCGACCGCGACGAGCACCGACAAGTCGGCGAGGGCGGGCGTGCCGGTAGCGGTCAACAAGCTGACAAGCGCGGCCGCGGCTATTCGATGAGGGGCTTTTGAATAGGTCATGAGTGGTTTTCTTTCGATTGTTACGAAATATTACTCTAGCACCATCGGTTGCCCAATGTGTCTCAGGAGCGCCACATCGGCGAAATGTTATTGGCAGTTGTCGCGGGCCGTAAGGACCGCCGCAGCCACCTCGGCAAACCCCGCTCCACGCTCTTCCTGCGTGATGTAGCGTGGCTGGTGCGTCAGCTGCGCTTCGAAGCGCCGCAGGTTGGCGACGCCAACCGAGTTCGCAAACGCCCCGAACATCAGCTCGTCGTTGGTGGAATCGCCAACGAATACCCAGCGTTCCATTTCGGCGCCCAGTTCGCGGCCCAGCAGTTCGCGAACGATCCAGTGCGCGCCTTCGAGTTTGTTGTGGTTGCCGAACCAGCCGTTGATGTGAATCGAGCTGACGCTGGCGCTCATGCCTTCCCCCTGCATGATCCGCATCACGGTGTTTATGGCCGAGGGCGGCAGGTACGCGAATTCGCTGTGGTCGATCGCGATGTCGGTCTCGCGCCAGGCGCTGTCGCGCGCCAGCGTCGCGCCCGGCACCTCGCGCAGCACGCGCCGCGCCACCCTTTGCATGCGGCGCTGGTTGGCCAGGCGGGTCGATTCGTCCTGTTGGTATAACTTTGATAGCACAGAGCGCCCGCCAGCCGGGCGCAAAAGCGCTGTTTTATCCTCAAAAAAGGCCACTCCGCCGTTTTCGGCGACGATCGCGTCGACCGGCCATTTGAGCGCGAAAGGCTCGCTCCAGCCAGCCGGCCGGCCGGTGACAGCGATGACGCACAGGCCGGCGGCTTTCAGCGAGCCCAACGCCGCAAGCGCATCGGGCGTGATGGCGCCGGCGGTGGTCAGCGTGTCGTCGATGTCGGTCAGGACGCCGGTGACACGGCGGCGGGCTTCGAGCGGCCATTGGTTCAGTGCCTGCATCGCAGGAATTTTCGCATGCGGTTTCCGGCCGAAGCCGGTTGTCGCGTGTTCGGTACAATGGCGCCTCTCCTGAGGAGCGTTGCAACCCACTGCATGTGGTCCAGGCTCAGGATTCAGCCTTTGCAACCACGCTCACCCGCATGTGCCTTGATGCCGGGTGAGTGAAGACAATCCACCCTGATTCAGGCCTACGGCCCGTGGCTATCTTGCCCATTGACTCTTGATTTTGGAGCTGTTTTTTCAATGAACGCCATACTTAAACCCGCCGCATCCCTGGACGCTGTCATCGCCGATATCTCGCTTGCCGCCTGGGGCCGCAAGGAACTGAGGATCGCCGAAACCGAAATGCCCGGCCTGATGGCGATCCGCCAGGAGTTCGCCAGCGTCCAGCCGCTCAAAGGCGCGCGTATCACCGGCTCGCTGCACATGACCATCCAGACCGGCGTGCTGATCGAGACGCTGCAGGCGCTGGGCGCCGACGTGCGCTGGGCCTCGTGCAACATTTTTTCGACGCAGGACCATGCCGCCGCCGCGATCGCCGCCGAAGGCACGCCGGTGTTCGCCATCAAGGGCGAAACCCTGGCCGATTACTGGGACTACACACACCGCATCTTCGAATTCGACGGCGCCAAAGGCACGTCCGGGGAAGGCCCGAACATGATCCTGGACGACGGCGGCGACGCCACGCTTTTGATGCACCTGGGCACCCAGGCCGAAACCGATGCCAACGTGATCTCCAAACCCGGCAGCGAGGAAGAAATCTGCCTGTTCAACGCCATCAAGGCCAAGCTGGCGCAAGACGCCACCTGGTACAGCCGCCGCCTGAAAAACATCATCGGCGTGACCGAGGAAACCACCACCGGCGTGCTGCGCCTCAATGAAATGGCGGCCAAGGGCACGCTGGCGTTTCGCGCCATCAATGTCAATGACTCGGTCACCAAAAGCAAGTTCGACAACCTGTACGGCTGCCGCGAGTCACTGGTCGACGCCATCAAGCGCGCGACCGATGTGATGATTGCCGGCAAGGTCTGCGTCGTGGCCGGCTACGGCGATGTCGGCAAGGGCTCGGCCCAGGCGCTGCGCGCCCTGAGCGCGCAAGTCTGGGTGACGGAAATCGACCCGATCAACGCGCTGCAGGCCGCCATGGAAGGCTACAAGGTCGTGACGATGGACTACGCCGCCGACAAGGCCGACATTTTCGTCTCGGCCACCGGCAACAAGAACGTGATCACCCACGCCCACATGGCGGCAATGAAAGACCAGGCGATCGTCTGCAACATCGGCCACTTCGACAACGAGATCGACGTCGCGTCTCTGGAAAAATGCACCTGGGAAGAAATCAAGCCACAGGTCGATCATGTGATCTTTCCGGACGGCAAGCGCATCATCCTGCTGGCCAAAGGCCGCTTGGTGAACCTGGGCTGCGGCACCGGTCACCCGAGTTTCGTTATGTCGTCGAGCTTCGCCAACCAGACCATTGCCCAGATCGAGCTGTTTACCCGGCAGTCCGATTACGACGCCGGCAAGGTTTATGTGCTGCCAAAGCACCTGGACGAAAAAGTGGCACGGCTTCACCTGAAAAAAGTCGGCGCCGTGCTGACCGAATTGAGCGACGAGCAGGCTGCGTACATCGGCGTGTCCAAGGCCGGACCTTACAAGGCCAATACGTACCGGTATTGACGGTTGTGCGCTGAATGCGCAATCGCCGTCATTCAACGCGGAGGAGAGGGGAGCGCGGAGGACGCGGAGGTGTATGGAGTTTTAGCCGGTTTTTTATTTTTTCCCAACCTCTGTATTCCTTGTTTTTCCCCGCTTCTCCGCGTTGAAACTTCCCTAACTCGATACCTATGCGCGCTGATTTATTCCTTGTCGAACATGGCCATGCCGCCACCCGGTCCCAGGCCCAGCGCCTGATCGGCTCGGGCGTGCAGTGGCGGACGGGTGACGCTGCGGCCTGGAAGAAAGTAGCAAAAAACGGCGACGAAATCCCGGGCGGCGCCGAGTTGGAGTTGCTCGACACGACCGAGGCGAAATACATCTCGCGCGGCGGTCTCAAGCTCGAAGGCGCGCTGGCATGCACCGGCATCGACGTCACCGGCCTGCGCTGCCTTGACATTGGCCAATCGACCGGGGGTTTCACCGATTGCCTGCTGCGGCATGGCGCGGCGCAGGTACTTGGCGTCGATGTCGGCCATGGCCAGTTGCACGACAGCCTGCGGGCTGACGATCGCGTGGTCTGCATCGAAGGCGTGAGTGCGCGTTCGCTCACGGCCGATGAACTGCTTGAGCATTACCGCCGCGCGCTGCATGCCGACAGCGACGCTGGCGACACCGATAGCCCCGATGACAGCGGCTACAGCGATCAGGACTGCGGTGGCTTCGATCCGGTGTTCGATTTCCTCACCGGCGACCTGTCGTTCATTTCGCTGACGCTGGTGTTGCCCGCCGTGGCACGCCTATTGAAGGCAGGCGGCCATCTGCTGATGCTGGTCAAGCCACAGTTCGAACTGCAGCCCGGCCAGATCGGCAAGGGCGGCATTGTCCGCGACCCGGCACATTTAGAATTTGTCGAAAAGCGTCTGCGCGACAGTTGCGCCGCGCTTGGACTTGAAGTGCTGACGTGGCTGGCGTCGCCGATTTTGGGCGGCGACGGCAACCGCGAGTTTTTCATTCATGCCCAAAAAGGCCATGACCTGATGGGCGAAGTCCAGCCGCTGGCCGCCGCGCCGCAGCGAAAGGCGCCCAAACGCGTCCCGCGCGGCGAACTGCGCGCCTCCCGCGAGCCGCATGAAGACTCCGAGGCGGCACATGCGGGACAGCACGGTCCGGCGCGCGGCAAGCGGCGCGAGAAAAAAACAGGCGACGACGCGACCAGAGAATAAAGGCTTTAAATGAATATTCCGGTCAGTTTTGAATTTTTCCCGCCCAAAACGCCAGAAGGCGCAGACAAGCTGCGGTTGACGCGGCAGGCACTGTATGCCGACCGGCCCGAATTCTGCTCGGTGACGTTTGGCGCCGGCGGCTCGACGCAGGAAGGCACTTTCAGCACCGTTAAGGCGATTCTTGACGAGGGCGTTGCGGCGGCGTCGCATTTTTCGTGCGTCGGTGCGACCCGGGCGACAGTGCGCGAACAGCTTGCCGTGTTGCGGACGATGGGTGTCAAGCGCCTGGTCGCCCTGCGCGGTGATTTGCCCAGCGGCTATGGCATGGGCGGCGAGTTTCGTTACGCCAGCGATCTGGTGGCTTTTATCCGCCTCGAAACCGGTGACGCATTTCATATCGAAGTGGCCGCGTATCCCGAAATCCACCCGCAGGCCAAATCGGCCGAAGCCGATCTGCAGGCTTTCGCGGCCAAGGTCGGCGCTGGCGCCAATTCGGCGATCACCCAGTATTTTTTCAATGCCGACGCTTTTTTCCGTTTTGTCGATGACGCGCGGCGGGCGGGTGTTGACGTGCCGGTGGTTCCCGGCATCATGCCGATCACGAGTTCCACCCAGCTGATGCGGTTTTCCGATGCCTGCGGCGCCGAGATTCCGCGCTGGATCCGCTTGCGCCTGCAAGGCTTCGGCGACGACATGGCGTCGATCAGGAGCTTCGGGCTTGACGTGATCACTGACCTGTGCGCCCGGCTCCAGGCTGGCGGAGCTCCGGCCATCCATTTTTATACGATGAACCAGGCGGCGGCGACGAACGAAATCATCCGCCGCCTGACGCCTGCCTGATGGCGAACGACGTTTTGGTCGCCAGCGAATGATTCGAAGCTGGATCGCCGTTGCTGTCGTGACAGGGCTGGCCGGCTGCGCGACCGTGGCGCCACCGGCCGAGGCGCTGTCGCCGCCGCCACTGCGGCAGGAGCAGCCGGAGCAGCCGCCATTGTCTTTGCACGTGCCCGAACCCATTGCCGCCCTTCCTGCGGAACCCGTGCGTCTTGCCGAGCCGGTGGCGGCATCAGATACCGTGTTGTCGCCACCGCTGGCTGTGCCTGCGGGCGCGCCCTTGCGGGTACGCATTGCGGATTTCATAGCCAGACGGTTGCTGAAAAAACCTGGAAAGACCGGTATCGCGGCGTCCGCTCACTTGGCTGACGGTCCGACGGCGGCAGAAGCTCCGATTGATGAAAAATACCGGCTGACGGGTGAAGCGGCGCGTGAACTCGAACGAGGCCGCGCTTCTTGGTACGGTGGTCAATTTCACGGCCGGCGCACCGCCAGCGGCGAGAACTATGACAAATACGCGCTAACCGCCGCGCACAAGACCCTGCCTTTCGGCACCATTGTCCGGGTGCGCAGCCTGACCCTGGGGCGCGAAGTGGATGTGCGCATCAACGACAGGGGACCGTACGCCCATGGGCGTGTCATCGATGTCAGCCAGGCTGCGGCCGAGGCGCTCGGCCTGATGGCCTCGGGCGTCGTGGAGGTGTCGCTGAATCTTGCCGACTCGCTGCAGGAAGTGATTGTTTCTCCGCAGCCCGTCCGGAAAAATCGCGTCAAGCCGCGCCGGCCGTAAGCGCTTGTTATCAGCGTTGGATGCGGGGGGCGTCGGCCGGCTCGACAGCTGAACCAAGCCGGCGCTGCAATCGCGCGCAACCAAGACGCTTGGGGCAATGGCTGGCGTTGACACGCGTCACCATTCACCCGCGGCGTGCGCCGCTTGGCAAAAACCCGCTTGGTGCATTCGGATCAGGAAAGCCGGGTACTAAACCGCGATGATGCTGGTGGCCGGCACGGTCGATCAGAACCACTACGGGAGACAAGTCGTGCCACGTTACACGCTCAAGGTCAACGACAGAATTCTTCAGCGATGTCCAGCCAGGCATATGTCGGATCTGGCTGTTCAGGCTGGCGTTCAGCCGCCATGCTCCAGCGAAAAACCTGCGTTGCGGTCCTGTCCCAGCAGCGCGGCCATTTGCGGCAACGCCGCCTGCAGTTCAGCTTTCAGCGTATGCGGCGGATTGATGATGAAGACGCCGCTGGCCGGCAGGCCGGGTCGAACCACTTCGCCGTCCGCATCGGTTGTCAGCTTGCTCGACTTGACGGTCAGCGTCGCATGCAGCCAAGCGCGAC
>Ga0136611_10000698_pt1 | contig 22621 bp, 16 predicted proteins | sample AntDrymUQ2232306_2_FD_106645 | JGI IMG/M metagenome (GOLD analysis project Ga0136611, IMG submission 106645) | Polar desert sand microbial communities from Dry Valleys, Antarctica - metaG UQ223 (23.06) | ecosystem: Environmental > Terrestrial > Soil > Desert | place: Antarctica: Dry Valley...
ATGCCGATGACGGTCGCAAGGCCAAGGCCGGTGCCTTTACCCGGATCTTTCGTCGTGAAAAACGGGTCGAAGATTTTGTCGATGGTTTCCGCGGACATTCCGGTGCCGGTATCCGCCACACGGAAGACGACGTGCGGTCCGAGCTGCGCGCCCGGGTTCATGCTCGCGAAGTGTTCGTCGATGTCCGTGTTCTCGGCGCTCACGGTGAGTCGGCGCTCGGGCTCCCCGCCTCCCGGCGGTGGCGGCACGGAAAGGACGGCGTCGCGCGCGTTCACGCAGAGATTGAGCAGGACCTGATGAAGCTGCGTGGCATCGCCAATGACCATCCAGAGCTCCTGCGAGAAAACCGTCTGCACATCAATTCCGGGCGGAAAAGTTTGCGCCATGATCTTGCTGAGCTCGGTGACAAGATGCTTGGGCTGGAGCAAAGCGCGCTCGCCTTCCACCCCGCGGGCAAAGGTGAGGACCTGTTTGACGACGCCCGCGCCGCGCTCGGCGCTGCTTTCGATGATGTTGAGCATCCGCTCCATCGGCGTGCCGCGCGCGTCGCGGCGGAGCACGCCGACGGCCATGAGGATCGGCGCGAGGATGTTATTAAGATCATGTGCGATGCCGCTCGCGAGCGTCCCGATGGCTTCGAGTCGCTGGGTGCGGAGGAATTGCCGCTCCAGGTGGCGCGTCTCGGTGATGTCGCTATTGATGATCAGGATGCTGCGGGGCTGATTGCCCTCGCGCACGAGCGTCCAACGGCTGTTGACGAAAACTTCGCGACCGTCCTTGCGCTTCTCCTTCATCTCACCGCTCCACTCCCCTTTGGCTAAAGTGACGGCAAACGCCTGCACGCACGCTTTTTCGTCAGCGACAAAGAGGGAAGTGAGTCGCACGCCGAGAACTTCGCCGGCACTCCAGCCGTAAAGGCGCTCGGCGCCGCGGTTCCAGAAAATCACGTCGCCCTGGAGGTCCCGCACGAGAATGGCATCGGACGCGAGGTCGAGCATGGCGGCCTGTTCGCGTGCACGGGCTTCCGCCTGCTTCAGTGCGGAGCGGTCCATCGTGATGACGAGCACGCCGGTTTTCCCCCCGTAGGGAACTTCCATCCACGTGCTCTCGACCGTGAAGATCTCGCCCGTCTTGGTGCGGTGCCGCCAGAAGCAAGTTTGATTCAGCCCGGGCGAAGGGGTGCCTTGCACGCTAGCGCGATAGGCACGCAGCTCGCCGAGATCCTCCGGCGGTCGAATATCTTCGATGCTCAGATTCAGAAACTCTTCGCGCGTCCAGCCGTAGCGCCGAACCGCCGCATCATTTACTGCGAGAATGCCAAGCGTCTCGTTGTCGAACACCCACATCGGCAGCGGATTTCCGTAGAAAAGCAGCCTGAAAGCGGCGTCCTGATCCAAGGACAGCGCAGGGATGGTAAGCGGTTCGGTGAGCATTCTCTCGCAATCGATAAAGCAATTCTGTTGCCGCGCGGGGGGTGAACTCTGCGCGCCCCTGCGTCAATCGAGGAGCAGCCGAGGAAATGCCTTGGCCGCGAGGCGGGGAGACCTATGGTGAGCTGCTACATGCAGGCCGACATTCAGAAAGCGATAGAATCCGGGAAACTCACACCAGCCGCGGGGCGCGCACTCGCGAAGCTCGCGCCGGGCACCTATGTGACCCACAAGAGCTGGGGCTTCGGGAAAGTGGCCGAGCTGGACTTCATGGTCCATCAGATGATCATCGACTTCCGGGGCAAGAAGAAGCACCCGATGCAAATCCAGTATGCGGCCGAGTCGCTCGCCGTCGTGCCGGAGGATCACATTCTCGCGCAGAAGTCGGCCGATCTGCCGAAGATCAAGGCGATGGCGAAGAGCGACATCACAGGGCTGATGCGGATCATTCTCGCCAGTCTCGGGGGTAAGGCGACGCAGGATCAGATTGCCGGAGTGCTCGTGCCGGATGTGCTTACCGAAGCGGAGTTCAAGCGGTGGATTGAGAATGCGAAGAAAGCTGTGGCGACCGACGGCCACATCGTTGTTCCGACAAAAAAGGCGTTCCCATTTGAGCTGCGCGAAGACGCTATTTCACAGTCCGATGAACTCCTCGCAGCCTTTCGGGCGGCGCGCCAGGTCAAGCAACACGTCGAAGCCCTGGATCGGATCGTGAAGAACATCACCGATTTCGCGGATCCGGTGGCTCAGCTTCAGCCAGTGATCGTGCTCTCCAATGACATCGCGAAAAAGAGCGCAAAGCTGCACACCGGTGATGCACTCAGCCTTCTGCTCACGCGCGACGAGTTACTCGAGAAAGTGCCGGGACTGGACTTGAGCGTAAATGCACCGACGATCGCGGGCGTGCTCGTGGGCGAGCAGCGGACGCTCCCGGCGCTGATGAACGCCGTGCCTGCAGCCAAAATGAAGCGTGCACTGGCTGCGTTGCCGGAAGCGTTTGGGGAAGGATGGGTGCCGATGGCGGTTTCGCTCGTGCAACGCGGGAAGTCGCGCGTCGTTTCCGAGGCCGCGAACCTACTCGTCGAGCAGGGTCGCGTCGAAGAACTGCGCAGCGCCTTGAGCCGTGCCTTGAGTGAGCATTCCGTCACCAGCGATGCGCTCCTGTGGCTCTGTGCCGAGCGTGAAGGCCCGGTCGGCGAGCTCGCGAATGTGCATCTCCTCAGCGCGATTTTCGCTGCGATGGAGCACGATCAATTTAACGAGAAGAAGGATCGGAAACTCCAGGATCTGCTCGTCAACGATCAGGAACTAGTGAGCGATCTGATCGCCAATGCGAGCCGTGAAGAGCTGCGCAACGTGACGCGAAAGCTGCTCGCCACACCTGTTTTCGACGAGCTGAACAAGCGCTCAATCCTCGGCCGCATCATCAAGGTCTGTCCTGAAATTCAGAACATGATCGCTGGCGGCGACGCCGGTGAAAAGGACGAAGGGCTGATTGTCTCCTGGGAAAGTCTGGAGCGTCGCAAGAGTGAGCTTGATGAACTCGTAACCAAGCGGATCCCGGAGAATGTGAAGGAGATCAGCCTCGCGCGGGAGCACGGGGATTTGCGTGAGAACGCGGAGTATAAAGCTGCCAAAGAGATGCAGGGCGTGCTGAATCGGCGCCGCTCGGAGACTGAGCGGGAGCTGGGGCTCGCCCGCGGAACTGATTTCGCGAACGTTGACGCCTCCCAGGTTGGGATCGGCACGGTCGTGACGTTGCGCGATGTAGCGACGGGCGAGACGCTCGTTTACCAGGTGCTCGGCGCCTGGGATACCGATACGGAAAGCGACGTCATCAGCTACAAGTCCGCGCTCGCACAGGCGCTGATGGGCCACAAGGTAGGCGAGCAGGTGAAGGCGCCCACGGAGGGCGCAGATCGCGTGCTCGAGATCGTGGCAATCGAGCCTTACCGAAAGGCCGCTGCTGCAGGTTAGCGGGCGATTAGCAGCGTTCCTCCGTGTGCGGTCGGCTTCTGCGCCACGGAGGCTTGCCACTTTGGCGGCAGCTTCGTATGGACGCGCGCGCAGTTCCCGCTGGGGCGGCGCATCTGACAGTTAGATTTTGTTTTTATGACCACCATCGTTGCCATTCGCGCCCGCCAAATCATCGATTCCCGAGGGAATCCCACAGTAGAGGCGGACGTCGAGCTGGCCGGCGGCGCGATCGGCACCGCAGCGGTTCCGAGCGGCGCGAGCACGGGCGAACACGAAGCTTGGGAGCTGCGCGATGGGGTGAAGGATCGCTACCTTGGGAAAGGAGTCACAAAGGCGGTCGCAAACGTTCGGAAGATCATCGCGAAGGAACTTGAAGGAGTGGACGCCTGCGATCAGGTGCTCGTGGACCGGACGATGATCGAGCTCGATGGCACGCCAAACAAAGGGAAGCTCGGGGCAAACGCGATGCTTGCAGTTTCCCTCGCGAATGCGAAAGCCGCGGCGAACCAGCTCGGGCAATCACTGTTCCGCTATCTCGGCGGGCCGAACGCGAAGGTGCTGCCCGTCCCGATGATGAACATCCTGAACGGCGGGGCGCATTCGGACGCTCCGATCGATTTCCAGGAGTTCATGGTAATGCCGGTAAAATTCGGCACGTTCAGTGAAGCGTTGCGCGCGGGGACGGAGATTTTCCACGCGCTGAAAGGCGTGCTGAAAGGGCGGGGCCTCTCGACGGCGATCGGCGATGAAGGCGGGTTCGCGCCGAAGCTTCAGGATGCGGACGATGCCCTTGAGACGATTGCGGAGGCAGTCAAGAAAGCGGGATACAAACTCGGCAAGGACGTCTTGATCGCACTCGACGTGGCGAGCTCGGAGTTCTACGACGCGGAAAAAAAGCAGTATGTCTTCAAGAAGTCCGATGGCTCAAAGCGGACCGCTGAGGAGCTCGTGAGCTACTATCAGGTTCTTGCGAAGAAGTTCCCAATCGTGAGCATCGAGGACGGCTGCGCGGAGAATGATTGGGACGGTTGGAAGCACCTGACCGAAGCGATGGGCCACAATGTGCAACTGGTGGGCGACGATCTATTCGTCACGAACGTTGAGTTTCTCCGGAAAGGGATTCAACGAGGTGTCGCCAACTCGATTCTCGTCAAAGTGAATCAAATCGGCACCCTCACGGAGACCCTGGATGCGATCGAATTGGCGAAAGAGAATCGCTATACCGCAGTGATTTCCCATCGGTCGGGCGAAACGGAGGATACGACCATTGCGGATATCGCTGTCGCCACCAATGCGGGGCAGATCAAGACCGGGTCGTTGTGCCGGACGGATCGTGTGGCAAAATACAATCGACTCTTGCGGATCGAGGAGGAATTGGGTGACAACGCCGTTTATGGCGGTAAGATGCGCGGCTAAGTGAGCGACTTAGTCGGCGAATTCCGTTCCCGCCCAGCGGAGGGGGTCTGGCACTCTTTAAACAAGTTTGTGCTGACTCTCATTGTGCTCGCGGCAGGTGTGCCGATTGCCTATTCGTTCCTTCCCGAAGTCTCGCGGCGCAAAGAGCAAAACGCGCGAATCGAGGCTTTGAAAGCACTGGTTGACGAACGGCGGATGGAGTTGGCGCGGAACACGCGCGAGGAATACCTCCTGAAGCACGATCCGGAATTCGCCGGGATCTACGCCCGTGATCGCCTGGATCTGATGAAAGAGGGGGAAGTCATCTACCGAATCGATCCGCCGAAGCCGGACCCGGCGAAGTTCAAGCGAATCAAGTAAACCGCCGGGCGAGCTCCCGCGCGACGTTCGCCGGAACCGCCCCGGCTGCCGGCTGCCGAAACCACCTACTGACATGGACTTCTCCGAATACGATCCCTCCGCTTTGAAAGCTCGCGTGGCTGAATTGCGGAGGTTTCTTTGACTTCGCTAAACTTCAGGCCCGCCTCGTAGAACTCGAGGCGCGGATGAGTGAGCCCGATTTCTGGGGCAACAAAGAGCGAGCGCAGGGCAGTGTTGAGGAAGTGTCGCTGATCCGCGCCAAGGTCCAGCCCGTGCTCGCGGTGCAGCGAGCGGTCGCAGACTTTGAGGCGCTCGTCGAACTCGCCGCGGAGGAGCCGGACGAAGCGCTGGCTCTTGCGGAAGTGCAGAAGGAGCACGCCGTGGTGGCCCGGGTGATCGATGATCTCGAGCTGAAGACGCTGCTCAGCAAGCCGAACGATCATGCGAACGCCTTCCTCTCCATCCAGTCGGGCGCGGGCGGGACAGAAGCCTGCGATTGGGCGGATATTCTCCTGCGGATGTATCAGCGCTGGTGCGAACGCCGGAACTTCAAGACGGCACTGGTTGACATTCAAGTCGGGGACGAGGCGGGAATCAAGTCGGCGACGATCAGCGTCACTGGCGAGAATGCCTTTGGATATCTCGCCTGCGAGCGAGGCGTGCATCGGCTGGTGCGCATCTCGCCGTTTGATTCAAACAAACGCCGGCACACGTCTTTCGCGGCCGTCGATGTCGTTCCTGAACTCCCGGAAACCGCGCCGATCGAAATCAATGAAGCGGATGTCGAAGTGGATACTTACCGCGCGGGCGGAAAGGGCGGACAGAACGTCAACAAAGTGGAGACCGCAGTGCGGATCCGGCACAAGCCGACCGGCTTGATTGCTGCGTGCCAAAGCGAACGCAGCCAGTCCCAGAACAAAGTTCGGGCGATGCGGCTGCTCGCGTCCAAGCTCCAGCAGATGGAGGCGGATAAACAGAGCGCAGAGATCGCGCGCCAATACGGCGAGAAAGCGGAGGTCGCTTTCGGCAGCCAGATCCGCAGCTACGTGTTTCAGCCGTATCAGATGGTGAAAGATCTCCGCACGGGGGTGCAAACCAGCAACATTCCGGCCGTCATGGACGGCGATATCGACGCCTTCATTGAAGGCAAACTGCGGGGCCTGTCGGCGGATAAGAACGCCGCTGACGACCTCGAGTAACCGACGCGCGTGCGGATTGACATCGTCAGTCTCTTTCCCGGTATCGCGCGGGGCGCTCTGGGCGAGAGCATCCTGGGCAAAGCGCAGGAGCGCGGGCTGCTCGATGTGCGGCACTGGAATGTGCGCGATTTCGCGCCGGGCAAACATCGCACTACAGACGACACGCCGTATGGGGGCGGGCAGGGGATGATCATGAAGTGCGAGCCAATCTTCGGCGCGGTTGAGGCAATTCTGAAAGAGAGCGGGCGCGAGTTGCTCCCGCGGATTGTGCTGCTATCGCCGGGTGGCCGACCCTTCACGCACGCCGTCGCGCGCGAGTTTTCCGCGTTGCCGCACCTGATCCTGGTGTGCGGACATTACGAAGGTGTGGATCAACGTGTGATCGACCATCTCGTCGACGGGGAACTGAGCATTGGCGATTACGTGCTGACCAACGGCGCGTTGGCCGCGGCTGTCGTCGTCGACGCCGTCGCTCGGTTGCTCCCCGGTGTGCTCGGCGATGACCAGAGCGCAAGCGACGATAGTTTCGCGACCGGGTTGCTGGAATTCCCGCAGTATACGCGGCCGGCCGAGTTTCGCGGATGGACAGTGCCGGAGATCCTCCTGAGCGGGAATCACGGCGAGATTGCGCAATGGCGGAGGGAACAAGCGGTCGCGAAGACGCGCGAGCAGCGTCCCGATCTCACGCTTCTCCCCTCGCAGTCATAGCGAGAGACCGGATTCGACTCGGCCGATTATACAAAAGCGCTGACGAGCAGCGTGAGCGCCAAACCGGCGAGGCCGACGATGGTTTCGCACACCGTCCAGGTGCGGAGGGTTTGACCCACGGTCAGACCTAAACAGTCTTTCACGATCCAGAAGCCGCCGTCGTTGAGATGGGAAAGGAAGAGCGAGCCGCAACCGATGCAGATGACGAGGAGTTCCACATTCGTGCCGGGGTTTTGCGCGAGCACGGGGACGAGGAGCCCGGACGCTACCGTGATCGCCACCGTGGCGGACCCAGTAGCGACGCGGATGAACGCTGATACCAGCCACCCGTAGAGCAGCGGCGAGAGATGCGCGGCTTCGGCGAGGCTGCCCATCGCTCGGGAGACGCCCGCGATGTCGAGCACCTTCGCGAAGCCGCCGCCACCACCGACGACGAGCAGGGTCATGCCGACAGAGCCGACAGATTGTTCGGTGAAACGGAGGACTTCAGCTCCGCTGAATCCAGTAGCTTTCCCCAAGGTCCACATCGCCAGGAGGACAGAGAGCGTAAGCGCTAATGTCGGGTTGCCGAGGAAGGAGGCAAAGGTTCGGACGGGCGCGCCTTCTTTCAGTAAAAGCTCGGCGACCGTCGCGAGCAGCATCAGGACGATCGGGAACAGGATCGTGAAAAAGGTGATGCCGAAGCCGGGAAGGATGCGTGGAGTTCCCGGTGCCGCGATCAGTTCCGGCAGCGGAGCGTCGGCGGAGACGTATCGGATGGCGCGACGGGCGAAGATCGGGCCGGCAACGATGGCTACGGGGATGCCGATGAGGAATCCCCAAAGGAGCACTTTGCCGGTATTCGCCCCGAGGTTTCCGACCGCCGCGACCGGCCCGGGGTGGGGCGGCATCAGGCCATGCATCACCGAAAGGCAGGAGAGGAGAGGAATCGCGAGGAGCAGAAATGGCCGCTTCGTCTCGCGCGTGAGGGTCAGGAGGATCGGGAGCAGCAGCACCAGGCCCACGGCAAACCAGGTGACGAGTCCGACGACCAGCGCGAGCGACATGATGCAGAGGCCGACGTGTCGCGGGCCGAAGAATGCGGCGAAGCGCTTCGCAAGGACTTCGGCGCCACCGGACTCCGCCAGGAGTTTCCCGAGCATGGTCCCAAGAGCAATGATCGCCGCGGTCTTCCCAAGCGTGTTGCCCATGCCGATTTGGAAAGCGTCAATGATCGAAAGGACGGTGAGCGCTTTGCCGGTCTTCCAAGCCGGAACGCCGGTGGCATCCTTGACGAGCGCGATCTCGGCCAGCCCCATCGCGACCGCGCCGATTCCCACCACGAGAGCGGCCATCGCGAGAGCAATGAAGGCGTTGACCTTCCAGCGCGTGACCGCGAGCACGAGAAGGCCGATCGCGCCGACGGTCAAGAAAAGGAGGATGATGTCGGTGGAGGTCATAAAGAGAGGCGGCGGGCGCGAGCGAGGATCGGCCAGCTTTCACGTGCGGTGCCGTTTTCGACCAGCCACGCTTCCTGATGGAGCGCGACGGTCGGGCAGATATGGCGAGGGATGCCGCGGAGGACGCTACCGACGGGGAATTCGGCGGCACGTGGCGTTTCGATCACGAGGTGCTCTTCGCTATGCATCACCGGGATCGCGTCCGGAAGCTCCAGAAGCTGCACGCGCGGGGGCGGGCTCTCCGCGGCGACCGCTTTGTGACCGAGATCGAGGCAGAGACGATCCGCGGCTGGCTTGCTGACGACCCGCGTGAGGAGCAGGGCGGCAGGTTCAAAAGGGAGATCCGGGAATTTTTCGGCGTAGCCGAAATCCCACAGGATCGTCGTGCCGGGGCTGAGTTCACGGTCGGGGTGGGTGGCGTGAATGGCGAATGTCGGCGACCCGCCGGCGATGAGTTTTGGGTTCCCAAGTTCGCGTTGCAGCGCGAGCACCGGGGCGAACGCGTGCTCGCACTGACTGCGCCGGACAGTGGGGTCGCTGTCGGTGAGGTGGCCATCGTAAGCGTGCAGGCCGGCGGCGCGGAGACTGGGGGCAAAGGAGATCGCTCGGAAGAGTGCGGCGGCGTCAGCGCCGGGGAACACCCCTGTGCGGTGCATGCCGCAGTCGATGTCCAGGTAAACATCGACCTTCACCTTCTCCCGGAGAGCAGCAGCGGAAAGTGCGCGGATCGCGTCGAGATCATCCGCAATCGTTCCGAACTGCACCGTAGGATACGCTGCGGCGAGCCCCGTGAGCCGGTCGATGTTCGGTCCGACACACGGATACGCGAGGAGCGCCTCGGTCGCCCCATCTCGTGCGACCAACTCCATCTCGGCAATCGTGGAGCACTTGAACCTGGTGACACCTCGAGCGGTCTGGCGGCGCACCAAAGGGCCGAGCTTGTGGGTCTTCACGTGTGGCCGCAAGCGCCTCGGATCGCGCGCGATCTCGATCATCCGGTCGAGATTTCGTTCGATTCGATCGCTGAAAAGGAGAAGCGCGGGAGAAGCGATCGCCGCTTCATTTTCGACGCACGCCCACGAGTCGCTCATCGAGGTGGGGTAGGGTGCGCCGGGCGCGAATGAGGCCTGGAGAGTGTCAGCATCGACTCGTTGAAACACACTTGCGTGACGCTTGTCACCGCAATCCGTGCGCTCCCCCTCTGCGCGCCCGGGTTGGTCTCGCTGGAAAGGTGCGCACGCGCAGACTTTTCACGTCAACCGATAGGATGATTGAAACCTCAACCAAGAAAGAACCTTACATTATGTTGTCCTGGGCCATTACCTTCCTCGTCATTGCGCTGATCGCTGCACTGCTGGGGTTCACCTCCATCATGGGAACGTCGATCGCGATCGCGAAGATTCTCTTCTTCGTTTTCCTCGTGCTCTTCGTGATCTCGCTGATCATGGGCCGGCGGAAGCCGCCGATCGCCTAAGCGGTCACGTTCGTCTTAACGACGCGGGCGGGCCGAAGTGGCTCGCCCGCGTTTTGTTTTTTTCGGCAGGCCCCGCACGGTTTCTGCCCGCAGCCGCTACGCGCGTTGCGGGAGGCGGGTGACCGTGACCAGCCGGCGTTCCGTAGGATCGTAGCGCCGCTCGATCTCGCCCCGCGACGCTGCAATCACTCGCTGCACGTTCCACAGCCCGAGGCCCAGTGCGCCACGACGCGTAGTTTGCAACGGCGTCTTTCCCCAATCCGCGAAGCCGGGAGGTTCCGCTTTCGTTTCGTATACGCGGAATTCGATGTGAGGCCCAATATTGGTAGCTGCGCACTTCACCGTCCCGGGAGGCTCATGGAAGTGGAAGGCGTTTTGGACCAACTCGAGCAGTGCTCCACCGACGAGGTTGGGATCTACTTCCAGGATCTCGCCATTCACCTTGGATTCCCACTGCACATCGCATGGGGGCTCGCGGATTGTCGCGACTTGTTCCTGCCAAATCTCGAACAGTTCGGCGGCAGCGATCGGCGTCGGGCGCGGCATTGGATCCGCGAGTCGGTTCGAGAGCGAGCGCAGTTCGCCCGCGATATCCCGCACCTGTTGGCGGAGCCGCGCGACGCCCTGCAATGCCTCTGGGTCCGTCACGAGTTCACGTAAAAGGGCGGCTTCAAGATCGATGCCGTTAAGATGGTTGCGCACGTCGTGGGTGTGCTGCCTCACAAACGCTGCAACGTTTGGCCAAGGCACCTGCGCGGCGGTATCCATCGTCAGTGAAATCGCGAAACGGGAGGCAGTCGGTTGTTGCGGAATGCGTTTTCGCCTGTGTCACGAAAGGTGACAGTGACTGTCGGAATGTGGACGTTTTGCGCGCGGTTGACACCCACTCTACAGAGTAAACGGCATGTGGCACGGAGAAGGCATAAGGAGATCGCCGAACAACGAACCCAAACATTCCTACACCATGCTCTACTCGTTTGACCACCAACTCAAAACTCAGCTCGAACCGAAGATCGCCCCTCTGGATCCCACGGACGAGCAGTTGATGGCCGCCGTAAAAGCCGGCGAGCAGTCCGCCTTGGAATCGCTCTATCAGCGTCACTCACCGCTGCTCCGCACGGTCATTGGTCGGGTGTTGAACAACGATGCGGACACGGAGGATTTGCTCCAGGAGGCGTTCGTCGAGGTCTGGAAGCAGTCGCGCCATTACTGCGAAGAAAAGGGAAAGGTTTTGGGATGGATGGTCACCCTTGCGCGTCGCCGTGCGATCGATCGCCTGCGGAAGAACCAGGCATACTCACGCGCCGGGGATCGACTCCGCGTGGAAACCGAGCGCGAAGCCGAAATGCCGCTGCCTCACCGCTCGGATGATGCTGTGGTTGCAGCGGATATCCGCGAAACGTTCACGCGCCTGCTCCAAACGTTGCCGCCCGCCCAGCGTGAAGCGTTGCACTTCGCATTCTATCAAGGCATGAGCCAACGGGAGATCGCGGCGCACACGGGGATCCCGCTGGGGACAATCAAGACGCGCCTGGAACTCGCCGTCAGGAAAATGCGCGCCGCAGTGATGGCGCTCGGCGGAAGCCAGGAGTGGCTGCCGAACCTGAGCACATCATAGGATGTGATCGAGCGGGGGCCTTGAGCTGCCCGTTAAACTTCGATCCCGAAGCGCTTCAGTTTCGCGTAGAGGGTCGGCCGGTGGATTCCAAGCATCTCGGCAGCCCGCTTCTTATTGCCGCCCGCTTTCTGCAGCGCCTCGACCAGAGCTTGGCGCTGCATTCCGTCCAACGTTGACGGCGCGGCCGTGGATGCGCCGTTCGGGAGCGGATGAAGTGCCGGAGACTGGATCTCCAAAGGTAAAAAATGCGGGGTCAGAACCGGCCCATCGCAGAGCACCAGGCTGTGTTCGACCGCGTTCTGCAATTCCCGCACGTTACCCGGCCACGTGTAGTTCCGCAGGCGTTCGAGGGTTTCCGGGGCGAGTTGCGGCACCGGGCGGCTGAGCTGCTCGGAAAAGCGGCGGACGAATGTGTCGGTAAGTTTCGCGACGTCTTCGCGGCGCTCGCGCAGTGGCGGGATCTCGATCTCGAACGTCTTCAGGCGGAAATACAAATCCTGCCGCAGCCGGCCTTCGCGGACGGCTGCTCCGATCGGACGGTTGCACGCGGCGATCAGTCGGAAATCGGTGCTCACCGTTTTCGTCGACCCAAGCGGGCGAAACTCGCGCTCCTGCAGCACCCGCAAGAACCGCGTCTGTAATTCGATCGGCATCTCTGTGACCTCGTCGAGGAACAGCGTTCCCTGATGCGCTTCGGCGAGCATCCCTGGAAACGCGGTCACCGCGCCGGTGAAGGCGCCTTCGACATAACCGAACAGCTCCGCCTCGATCATGTTCGCGGGAAAAGCTCCGCAGTTCAGCTTCACCATCGGGCCTTCCGAGCGGTTGCTCAGCCGGTGAAGCTCCCCTGCGAACACCTCCTTTCCGACCCCGCTCTCGCCCGTCAAAAGGACGTTCGCTTCGCTCGGCGCAACGCGGGCGATCAACTGCTCGACTTCGCGCATCCGACGACTGATCGCCACCGGCGCCAGCTGCTCCTCAGCTTCACGCAAGCGCTTCTGTAAACGGACAGTTTCCTGCCGCAACCCCTCCGCTTCCCGCGCGAGCGCCCGCTGCTCGAGAGCCCGCTCACACAAGCTGAGCAGCTCCTCGGCGGCATACGGCTTCGCGATGAAGTGGAACGCGCCCAGCTTGATGGAGTCGATCGCATTGGCGAGCGAGTCGTGCGCCGTGAGGATCATCACCGGCAGCTGCGGGTGCTCCGATCGGAGTTCCCGCAAGAGGTCGAGCCCGTCGGCGTCCGGCAGACCGAGATCGAGCAAAACCAGGTCTGGTCGGGTTTCCGTTACCCGCTTACGGCCTTGAGCCCCAGTCAGCGCAACGTGGACGGTGTAACCGTGGCGCTGAAGGATCGCCTGGAGCGTCGCCTGAATCGTGCGCTCGTCGTCAATGATGACGATAGTCTTCAGTGCGGTGGCCACGGCGCGATTACAGCGAACGGCGGGAAGAAATGCGAGCCTTACGCGCGGCGTGCAGCTTCGTCATTTTTTCAGACCGGCGAGCACCTTCGCCAATTCCGCAGTAGTCCCGGAGAAGCTTTTCTTCGCATCGTGAGCCTGGATCACCCGCCATGCTGGGGTAGAGCTCGGCAGGCCCTCGGCGAGCAGCCACGTGTCCGCGACATGCACCAAGGCCACCGGCTTCCCGAAATCTTCCCCCGTCAGAATCACGAGCGGCTGCCCAGGCGCGATCTTCTTCAGCAGTTCCGCGGGATTCGCGATCTGCACGCGGAAGGCCGGGCCAATCGGCGTTCCCTTGAGCAACTCAACAGTTTTTACTTCGAGCACCCGATTTTCCGGGTTCGCTGCGGTCACTTCGCCGATGGCGACCGCCTTTACCGCCTCGAAGATCTTCGCGATCGGCATGTCGAGATTGATCAACGCGACCGCTTCTCTCGCGACGAGCAGCGTAAACGCGACGATGAGGACAGTGGGAAACACGCGACGGGAAAGCACGGGCGGGTTCTAGCTCATCGAAGGCGCAAAGCAATCGTCGCCGCAGAACGCGGAAAAGCCGCGCATCAAAGTCTCTTTGAACGCGCGCGGCATGTGGTTCTATCCACGCATGAATTCCGAGCACTGCTGGCTTCGCCGAACGTGGAACGCCAGAACTGCGGCTGCGGCAATCCTCCTCACGTCACTCGCCACCACCCCCCTGGAGGCTCAGCAGCTTTCGCCGGATGACGCCGCGATGCTTGTGCTGAACGCCGGCCGCCGCGCGTTCAATGAGGCGAAGTATCCGATCGCCGCTGATCGCTTTCGTGAATTCCTGAAGGTGACCCCGGCTCATAAGGAAGCGTCTGCTGCCCGCTACGGGCTCGGCTTGGCGTTGCTCGAGTCGGGCGATGTCAAAGGCGCGCTGGAAACCCTCCAGCAGGTCGCCGGGACCGACTCTCCTGATAAGCCGCTCGCGATCTACCATCTCGGCGCGGTGCAGCGCACCGCCGGGACACAGGCGCTGGCCCAAATCGCTGCGAAACCTGCTGAAGCGGAAGCACTGCGCACGGCGGCGCTCCAAAGCTTTGGTGAAGCAGTGAAGGCGTTCACGACTGCGGGTGACCTGCTCGCCGCGCGCGTGAAGAAGCCTCTGGCCGGCGATGTCTCCGATCTTCCGCCTGACGCGGAGTGGCTGGTCAGGGCCCGGTGCGATCAAGCCGAAATGTTGATTCGGTTGGGGAAAGCGAAGGAGGCTGCGGACGTCTCCTGGGCTCTGCTCGCGGATCCTGGGTGGAGCCGCAGTGCCATTCGGCCGCTCGCCTCTTACTACCTCGGACACGCGAGCTTCCTTCTGAAAGACTACGCCGGCGCAGGTCGAGCGCTCAGCGAGCTTTGGCCGTTTGGACAGGAATTCGGCGGGCATGCGCGCTACCTGCTCGCGCGAACGCATCATCTGAGTGGCGAGCTGGCTGAGGCCGGCGCGCAATACAAAGCGGTGCTCACGGGATTCGAGGAGGAGAAAAAAACGGCCGCGGAGAAGCTGAAGAATCCTGCCGCCCTGAAGGCGGAGCAACGCGCCGCACTGGAGGCGCTGGTCAATCAGCCGCCCCCGGAGCACCTCGCGCGGACTGTTTTCTACAGCGCCGTCCTCGCGTTCGATGAAGGCCGGGTCGCGGAGGCGGCCGAACAATTCGCCGCATTCGCGCAGAAGAATCCCAAGTCGCCCCTCATTGCAGAGGCGCAATTCAGGATTGGCGCGTGCAACGTTCAGCTCAAGAAGTTTCCCGAGGCAGTCGCCGCGCTCGACCCATTGAAGGAGCACCCGCAACTCGCCGATCAGGTGCTGATGTGGCTCGCGCGCGCAAAGTTGGCTGCCGCTGATCCGGCGAAGCCCGCGGAATACGAGGCCGCCGCGAACGCTGCTCTCGCCGGGCTGCGGAGTGCCGCTCAGCGGTCGCAGGAACTCGCAAAAACCGATCCGGACGCGAAGAGCCGGCGCGGCACCGTCTTGATGGAGCTCGCGGATGCTGCGGTCCTCGCCAAGCAGTTCAAAGAAGCGGTGACGAACTATGAGTTGGTCGTCACCGAGAAGCTCGAACGCGCTGAAGAAGCCATGCAGCGCCAGGTCACCGCGTTGCACCTTGGTGGGCAATATCCCGAGGCGGATGCGCTTGCGCGGAAGTTCGAAGAGACGTTTCCGAAAAGCACACTGCTCCCCGCAGTGCTCTTCCGCAGCGCGGAGAATGCGTATCTCAGCGCGCTGAAATTGCCCGATGCTGCGCAACAAAAACAGGCGCTAATCGAAGTGGTGAAGCGCTATCAGCGCGTCGTCCGCCGGTTTCCAGAGTTCGCCTATATCAATATGGCGCGACAAGGCCTTGCGACCGCTCATTACCGCGCCGGAAATTACGCGGAAGCGGCGCTCGCGTTCGGGGCGATCGCGGAACCCGACCGGATCGGCGAACTCGCGGCCGTGCCTTATCTCATGGCGGATTGCCTCGTGCGCACTCTTCCAGCCGAAGCGGACGATGCGCTCCAGGCGGCGCGGCTCATTGAGCAAGCGGAGCGCGCCGCGAAGCTCCTCGAGGGGTTTGTCGCCGCGCACGAGAAGAGTCCGCAAGTGCCTGATGCTCTGCTGAAGCTCGGCCACTGCTATCAGCGGGTCGGCAGCCTCCTCGCGGCGCCTGCCGAGCGGACAAAGGTGCTCACCTCTGCACGCGATGCGTTCGACCGGGCTTTGAAGCTTGGCAATGCGGAGCCGATCGCGTCGGTCGCTGCATTCGAGCGTGCGAAATGCCTCGCGTCGCTCGGTGATGTCGCTGGCGCTTCAGGCGCGCTCGCGCCTTTCCAGAACCCGCCGTTAAATGCCACGCCGAACGCCCCGCTCGCGCTGATGCGCCTCTCCATGCTCCTTCGGGCGCAGGGGAAGGCGGCGGAGGCTGTCCCGGTGATGGTCGCGTGCCGCACGCAACACGAGGCCAAGCTCGCCGCGGATCCCGCGCGGAGTGCATGGGCAGCCGCGCTGCAATACGAGCACGCCGTGGCGGTGAAAGAGAGCGGCAAGCTCGCGGAGGCGCGTCCGCTATTTGACGCGATTGCAAAACAGTTCGCCGCGCGGCCCGAAGGGATGAATGCGCTCTGGAGGTTGGGTCAGTGCCAGCGTGAGGAGGCCGCCACGCAATTTGCCACCGCGCGCACTGCCAGCAAGAAACCGGGTGCGACACCGGAGGAGATCGCCGCAGCGACAAAAGCTCTCGAGGCGAGCAGCGACGCGCTTCAGGACCTCGCGGAGAAATTCAGCATCCAGGCGGAACAAGTCGACCATCCCGAGGCGCGCGGCCGGCTTTTCTATGAAGCGGCATGGTCCTTCCGCGCGCTTGCTGATCATGGCGTCGAGACGGCAAAGCCGCGGGTCGTCGAGAGCTATGAGAAGGCGATCGCAGCCGGGAAACGGACTGCCGTCGCGACCCAGGCACAATGCGAACTTGCGGAGCTGCATCTCGCCAACCGGAACGGCGATTCCGCAATCGAACTCCTGACCAGTGCCTTGGAAACCGATCCTGCTTCGGAATTAGCGGAGCGAATTCGCCTTGCGCTCGCTGCCGCGCACCTCGCGCGGAAAGAACCGAAGATCGCACACGCCTTCGTTCAACCGATGCTCGCTGCACCTGCTCCTCCGGCACCCGGCGCACCCGTCCCGCCCGTCGCGCCGCCGACCGCAACCGCTGCAGAAGCCCGCCTGATTGCCGGCGAAGCGCTGACTCAGCAGGAACTCTGGCCGAAGGCGATCGAGCAGTTGGTGCCATTCCGCGACGACGAAAAGCTCCGCAATTTTGCAGGCGTGAGTGATCGTGCCCTGCTCCGGCTTGGGAATGCTTATGCGCACGGAGCGCAGTGGGATTTGAGTCGCCAAACGATGGAAGCGCTCGTGCAACGCTATCCACAAAGTCCGTGGATTGATGAGGCACGCTACGGCATCGGCTGGGTTTGGCAGAACCAGAAAAACTTCGATCAGGCGATCGCGGCGTTCACGGAGGTGACGAAGCGCACCGCGTCCGAGGTCGCCGCGAAGGCCCAACTGCAGATCGGCCGCTGCCGAATCGAGCAGCAACGGTATGAAGAAGCCGCCAATGCGCTCCTCGCGGTTGCTTTCACCTATAATTATCCAGATTGGACGGCACCGGCGCGCTGTGAAGCGGGGCGTGCGCAATTCGAAGGCAAAAAACCAGTCGAAGCCGCACGTCAATGGCAGCAAGTGGTGACGGACTTTCCGAACAGCCCATGGGCGGACGTCGCGCGGAAGAGCCTCGTGCAAATCAAATGAAGCGCCTCCTCGCCTTCCTGATCGCGGCGCTGCTCGCGCAGCCCGTTCGCGCTTACATCGAGGCGCCGTTCTCCCTCGGAAAGTTGATCAGCGATTCCACGAACATCGTCGTCCTGCGGGTCGAGAAAGTGGACCGCGAGAAGAACCTGATCATCTACGCGAAAGTCTCGGACCTGAAGGGCAAGCACCCCGGGGAGACGGTCAAACACAACATCGGTCGCGGCGGTTTCCACCCGCGCGAATGGCAAAACGTGATGGCTTGGGCGGAGGTTGGGCAAACCGCCGTTTTCTTCCACAACGGCGGTGCCGGCGAAGTCTGCATCAAAGACTATTGGTATCAGTGCTACGCGGGAGATTGGTGGGCGATGAGCCATGCCGAGCCATATCTTCTGCGCAGCTTCGCCGGGAAACCGGACAAACTCGTGCCGGCCGTAAACACGATCCTCGCCGGACAGGAAGCGATCGTTCCGTGCATGGTTGACGGTGACAAGAACGCCATCCAGCTCCGCACCGCACGGGTGCAGCGAATGAAGGCCAGCCTTAAGATCCAGGACTATGATCCGAAGCGCGACTTCGCTGGCTGGGGCGTGGAGGAATTTCGTCCGCTCGCCGGGATGCCTGGGTTTGCGCAATACTCCGCGCTCGCGCGGACGGGTCCCGGGGCGGGGGATATCGCACCTGCGGATTTCGATGGCGACGGCAAGGTGGACTTCTGTCTTTTCGGCGCGACGAAGGTCGTGTTGTTGCAGAATGCGGGCGGTTCTTTGAACGAGGTTCCGCTAGGGGTGGAAGGCGGCGCGCGCGGCGCAGCATGGGCGGATTACAATGGCGACAAGAAGCCGGATCTTCTGCTCGCAACGCCCGCGGGACCGCGTCTCTTCACGAACGTGGGGGGCACCTTCAAAGACACGACTGCGGCGTTGCCACGGCCGGCGGCGGCGACGAATCTTACGGCAGCGGCGTGGATTGATCACGATGGGGATGGCAGCCCGGATGTTCTGCTCGCCGATGGGTTCAACGGCTTGCGACTCCTCCGGAACTTGCGCGCAGCGGATGCAGGTCCGCTCGACGTCCAGCTCGGCAAGTGGAAGATCATTGGCCCGTTTGAGAATGCCGGCGGGCAGGGTTTCGAAGCCGTTTACCCTCCCGAACAAAAGGTAGATTTCGCGGCGGAGTATCCCGGCAAAAACGGCGAGAAGGCGAGCTGGAAAGACTTTGAGATGCCGGAGGCGCAGCTCACCAGCATCAAAGTTTTCCGGGAGGACAATCACGCCTTCATGACGCTTTATGTGACGCGGGAGATTACTGCGAATCGTGCGGGCGAAGTGACCGTTTCGCTCGGCGGCGGCGGTCCGATGGCGGTCTGGTGCAACGGCGATAAGGTGCTCTCCGACGCCAGTGCGCGGACTCCCGCGCCGGATCAGCTGGCCGCGAAGTTGAAGCTCAAGGCGGGGAAGAACACGCTCCTCATCAAGGCGTGTTACGTGGCATCGGGGCGTTCGATCTACTTCGCGGCCAAACCGCCGGAGTCAGCGGTCGCGCCAATGTTCGAAGATGTCTCGGACAAAGCTGGGCTGGGTCGTGACGGGATCGCGGGGAAACTCAAAGGAGACCGGCTCGCGCTTGCGGACGTGGATGGCGACGGGCGTCCTGACGTTCTCTACAGCGCGGGAGATGGCGTGCTCGTGCTCAATAAAAAGAGCGGGTTCGTCGAAGCGAAAGACACGGGACTCGCGTTCAAAGCAGGCGGAGTGACGCCGGTTTTTGCGGATTTCGACGGGAACAAGACGCTCGATCTTTTCGTCCCACAAACGGGTGCGAGCCGGCTTTTCCGAAACGATGGGAAAGGGCATTTCACCGACGCCAGCAACGCCATCGGAATAACCGGCGAGGCGACCAGCGCCGTCGCGTGCGACTTCAACAACCGTGGCCAAGTAGATCTCCTGGTCGGCTCCTTGCGTGGTCCTAACCGTTACTTGCGAAACAACGGCGACGGCACGTTTGGTGAGGCCAGCGAGGAGCTCGGTTTCTTCCAGCGCATCTTCAACACGCGCGGCATCTGCGCAGTCGATTTGAATAAAGACGGCATCCTCGATCTTGTTTTTAACAATGAAGGCCAGGAGTCGTGCGTGCTCATTGGCGATCCCCAGCGCGTGGGGCAACCTGCTGTCGCCCAGCGATGAACACGGCACGTCTTTTATTGCTTGCGGCGTTCCTGCCGCTCGTCGCTGGAGCGGATTGGCCGACGAGCCGCGGCAATCTCCAGCGGACCGGAAACCTCGATGCGCAGCCCGGGCCATCGCAGCCGAAGGTGCTTTGGGCTTTCAAGGCTGCGGAACATTTCGTCGCGTCACCGGTGCCCGACGCAGGAACCCTGTATCTCGGGGGGCTCGGTGCGTTCAGCACGCCGAGCTTCCATGCGTTCTCGATCGATCCCGATGCCGCGGAGCGCGCGCTTTGGACAAAGGCCGCGCCTTATTTGAAGCTGCCCACGGTTTCGTCGCCAGCGCTCGTCGATGGGCTGGTGATCTTCGGCGATGGCATGCATCAAACCGACGGTGCGACGCTTTACTGCATCCGTGCGGAGAATGGTCGCCCGGTTTGGCAATATTCAGTGCCGGGACATCTGGTTCATATGGAAGGCGCGCCCGCGGTCGAGAATGGGCGGGTTTATATCGGGGCAGGGGAAGCTGGCGTGATTTGCGTCGAGCTGAAAAAGGTGACGCTCGAGGGTCAGGACATCGATCTCGTGGCTGCGCAGAAAGCGATCGACAAGCGTTGGGTTGAGCTGACGGCGCAATTTGAAGACGCGAAAAAGAAAGATCCGGATTTTGCGATCCCGCCCAGTGAGGACGCGCTGCCGAAACCCGCGCCGAAGCTCGTGTGGCAGGCAGGAAAAGGAACGCTGCACGTGGACGCCGCGCTTGCGGTCACTGGCGAGCGCGTGCTCGTCGCATCCGCCTTCATCGATGCGGACAAAGTTGGCAAGCGGGCGCTCCTTTCGCTCAGCGCTGCAGACGGAAAGGTGCAGTGGGAAACGCCGCTGAAGCTAAATCCGTGGGCCGGGGCGACGGTTGCCGGGAATACCGTGATCATCGGCTGCAGCAGCATTCGCTTTGATCGGAAGCTGATCCCCGGCGCGCAAGGCGAGGTGCTGGCGGTGAATCTCGAGAATGGACAGGTGAAGTGGCGGAAGGAGATCGCCGGCGGCGTGCTCTCGGCGGTGGCGGTCAGCGGCGAGCTCGCAGTCGCCACGGCGACGGACGGGACAGTGCGCGCGTGGTCCGTGGCGGATGGGGCCGAGAAATGGACTTACAAAGCGGGTGAAGCGTTCTTCGCGGGTCCAGCGATTGCCGCCGAGCACGTGTATGCGGCGGACCTCAAGGGCGTCGTGCACGCGATCAACCTCGCCGATGGCAAGGCGCAGTGGACGTTGAACGCGACTGCCGATCCCGCGGTGCTCGCGCCCGGGATGTTTTTCGGCTCACCAGTCGTGCACGGCGGCGAGCTGTTTCTGGCGACCTGCAATCTTGAGGGTGAGAACTCGAACCAGCCGTCGGTTGTTCTCTGTCTCTCCGATAGAGCGGGTGCAGACGCAGGCAAGCTCGCGGCGATCGTGATCGACCGGGAAAATCGGCGCGTCACGGTGCCGGCGAAGATCGCGCCACGGAAACTTCCGAATTTGAAGGAAATCTACCCGCTGGAAGTGATCGCGACTTTCCCGTCGCCGCGTGGGCAGAAGGCGCACGAAACGGTCGTGACGTTTGAGGCGAAACCGAGCGAGATCCATAAAGCGCTCGAGCAGCTTGGGCTTAAGCCGGGCAAAGCGGTGAAGGGCGAGGAAGGCGAGGCGAGCGGGCCGGAGGTGACGATCTCGCTTGAAGTGGCGGGCATCGGCGAAAAGACGCGCCTCATTCCGATCGAACAAACGCTGGTCGACAATCGCACGGGAAAAAAAATGCCGCCGCTGAAATGGCACTTTACCGGTTCGACGATGCGTCAGCCCGATCCTGACAAGCCGGGAAAGGTCTACGGCGCAGATCTCACCGGAACGCTCATCTCGATGTTCCCGGTGACCGATGAAACGGTTTTCCAAACGGACCTCACGATGAAAGAGGAGACGCTCCTGAAGCTCGACACCAACAAGAACATCCTGCCTGCACCCGGCACACCGGTGAAGCTGCGCATTGACGTGAAATGAACCGCATCTTCCTCTCGCTCCCAGTTTTGATGCTCCTCTGCGGGTTCGCGGCTTGCCGCCGGACGCCGACTGCTCTTGCGGAGCCTGCGAGTGCACCCACGGACGCGCCGGAGCAAGACTTGCGCGCCCGTCTTGCTCCCGGGCATGCGCCGCTTCCACCGCTGGCGGTTGCGCCATTCGCCGCACCCGCCTCTTCTAGTCCGACGACGATTTTCCCTGCTCCGGTGCGCTCGTGGCTGCCGCCTGCGAGCACCGAGGACAAGCCACGAATGACGCCCGCGGAGCTGCGCACCGGCCAGTTACCGCCGCTCTCTTCAAACGAGGTGCCGCCGCTTCCTGTGCTTCAGAACGTTAAGCAACACGTTCCCTTGCCAACGGTTCCGCTGGCGGAAGTGGCAGGGGCGGACCCAACCCTTTTCACGACGTGGATCGTCAGCAATCCGGCCCCGGAAGCGCGCACGCGGCCGCCCAACTGGGATCAGCCTCGCGCCACGACCGAGCTCGCGGGCGCCCCCCCGCTGGACTTCGCGCCTGCTGCGGGCTTGCGTGAAACCGCTGCACCGTTTCTGCGCCTCGTCATCCCGGATCCCTTCGAGCAACTCGCACTCGCGGAATTGCGCAACCCTCCCGTGGAGGCGCCGGCGCCTGTTTTTGCGATTCCACGCCCGCCGATCTCGTTGCCGGAAAGCACCATCGTCGCGGCAGGCAAGTGACGGTCGAGCTCGCAGTCGTCCCGATCTTCGTCGGTCCGCTGCAAGTCCTGCTGGCCTTGCTGCCGGCGATTCTGCTCGGGCTGGGCAGTGCGCTGCTGGCCCTCTTTAAGCCGAGCACTTTCAAGCTCGCGCTCGCGCTCCTCTGGCGGCTGAAGCTTTCGCTCCTGCTGATCATCGCAATCGTGAGCGGGTCGGTGTTCGCCGCATCATTAAAAAAAAAACTCTCCTTCAACATGGCGTGTAGAAACCCGCACGCTTCCAGCACAGAAAGAGCCAGCAGCAGAGAAAGAATCCGCAAAAACGCAGACACCGGATGGATAGATAGA
>Ga0136611_10000699_pt1 | contig 22618 bp, 24 predicted proteins | sample AntDrymUQ2232306_2_FD_106645 | JGI IMG/M metagenome (GOLD analysis project Ga0136611, IMG submission 106645) | Polar desert sand microbial communities from Dry Valleys, Antarctica - metaG UQ223 (23.06) | ecosystem: Environmental > Terrestrial > Soil > Desert | place: Antarctica: Dry Valley...
GAATCGCACGCAGAACGCGCACGAATCCGTGCATGTGTGACTACCTTCAGGATTTCCGCTGGGCCTCGAACTCGCGCAGCGTCTGCTCGCCGGGCGGGTACGTGCCGAGTAGCGGCGCGCCGCCCTCGACCTTCCTCTTGATGAACGCCTCGAGCTCCTCGCGGGCCGCCGCCGCCTTCGCCACCTCGGCGGCGAGCGCGCGGGGGATGACCACCACGCCGTCCGAGTCTCCGAAGATCACGTCGCCCGGCCGGACCATGATCCCGCCGCACCCGATGACCGCGTTGAAATCGGCCGCGTGGTGGATCGTGATGTTGGCCGACGCGTGGGCCGCCCTGGCGAAGCCCGGCAGCCCGGTCGCGCGGATGCCGGCCGCGTCGCGCACCGCGCCGTCGGTGACGAAGCCGGCCGCGCCGAGCGCCCGCATCCGCGCGGCCAGGATCTCACCGAGCGAGCCGGCCCGCACGTCGCCGCGCGAGTCGATGACCAACACCTCACCGGGCGCCATCCGCTCGATCGTGTAGCGCTGCGGGTTGGTCGGCTTGCCGAGGTTCTCGTTCGTGTCGATGTCCTCGCGCGACGGCACGTAGCGCAGCGTCACCGCCTCGCCGATCATGACGTAGCTCGGGTCGAGCGGGACCGGCCCGGTCATGAAGCTGTGGCGAATGCCGAGCTTGAACAGCTCGGTCGTGACGGACGCCGTGCCGGCCGTGCGCAGCGTGTCGAGCGTGCCCGCGGGCAGCGGCTCGAGTCCTTCAATCAGCATGTCCCCTCCACCGGGTGGCAGTGTAGCTGTGCCGGCGCGCACGGGCAATCTTGAGCCTGCCGCACTCGGAGGGATCGTGGTAGACTCCCGAGGCTCGTTTCTTGAGTGACTGGCCTACGCTCGGGCGATGGGCGCGGCCCCGCCAGGTCGTCGGGAGCACCATCATCGGGAGTTCTCCGTGAGCAAGCGCGTCGTCGTCACCGGCCTCGGTTGCGTGACGCCCCTCGGCCTCGACGTCGCCTCGACCTGGAGCGCGATGCTCGCGGGCACGTCGGGCGTCGGCTCGATCACCCATTTCGACACCACCGACTTCGGCGTCAAGATCGCGGCCGAGCTCAAGGGCTTCGACGCATCGACCGTCATGTCGTCCAAGGAGGCGCGGCGGATTGACCGCGTCGTCCACCTCGGGTACGCGGCGGCGGTCGAGGCGACCCGCGACGCCGACCTCGTCGTGACGGCCGAGAACGCGACGCGCATCGGCATCATCGCCGGCTCGGGCATCGGCGGGATCGGCAGCCTCAGCGCCGGCTTCGACACGCTCAACACGCGCGGCCCGGACCGGATCAGCCCGTTCCTCATCGTGCAGATGCTGATCGACCTGCTGCCGGGCCAGATCTCGATCAACCTCGGCCTCAAGGGGCCGAACTTCAGCGTGGTGTCGGCCTGCGCGACGAGCGGCAACGCCATCGGCGAGGCGGCCGAGATCATCAAGCGCGGCGACGCCGACGCGATGCTGGCCGGCGGGGCCGAGGCGGGGATTGTGCCGATCGGCGTCTCGGCCTTCCAGGCGATGCGCGCCCTCTCGACGCGCAACGACGAGCCCCAGAAGGCGAGCCGACCGTTCGACAAGGACCGCGACGGCTTCGTGATGGGCGAGGGCGGCGGGATCGTCGTGCTCGAATCGCTGGAGCACGCCCGGGCGCGCGGCGCCCGCGTCTACGCCGAGCTGGCGGGCTACGGCACCACGGCCGACGCGCACCACGTGAGCTCGCCGTCCGAGCAGGGCGAGGGCGCGGCCGAGGCGATGCGGATCGCGCTGCGCAAGGCGGGCCTCTCCCCGCGCGACGTCGATTACGTGAACGCCCACGCGACCTCGACGTCGGTCGGCGACATCGCCGAGACTATGGCGGTCAAGGCGGTGTTCGGCGCGGGCGCCCAGGACGTGCCGGTGTCGGCGATCAAGTCGATGACCGGCCACCTGCTCGGCGCGGCCGGCGTGGTCGAGGGGATCGCCTGCATCAAGGTGATCGAGGACGGCATGATCCCGCCGACCATCAACTTGGACGCGCCTGGCGAGGGCTGCGACCTGGACTACGTGCCGAACCGAGCGCGGAGCCGGAAGGTGGACGTGGCGCTCGACAACACGTTTGGCTTCGGCGGCCACAACTGCACGTTGATCTTCACTCGGTTCCGGGACTAGCCGTTGTCCTCGGCGCCGTGGATGGACGAGGTTCGGCGCGTGCTGGAGCACGTGCAGGCGAGCGACGCGCGCGAGGTCGAGGTGTCGCACGGCCAGTTCCGCCTGCGGCTCAAGCGCCGGCCGGGCATGGGCACGGCCGCGTCTGACGAGCCGCTGGCGGTCCATGCGGCGGCGGCGGTTGGCGCGACAATCGTGGCCCCGCTGACCGGGGTGTTCTATCGGGCCGCGTCGCCGGCCGACGCGCCGTACGCCGACGTCGGGGACATCGTCCGGGCGGAGACTGTGGTGGGACTGATCGAGACCATGAAGATCTTCAACGAGGTTCTGGCCGAGCAAGCGGGACGGATCGCCGACATCCTCGTCGAGAGCGGCACCCTCGTCCACGCCGGCGATGCGCTGATGCTGGTCGCGGACGACGACGCGGCTGGCGCGGGCGGAGAGCCGTGACCGCCGCGTCTCGGGGCACGAACGTCCGCATCGCCGGCTGGGGCAAGTTCGCGCCGGCGCGAGTGATGGACAATCACGAGATCGAAAAGCTGGTCGATACGTCGGACGAGTGGATCCGCGCCCGCACGGGCATCGTCGAGCGGCGGATCGCGGCGCCCGACGAGACCACCGGCACGATGGCGGTCGCGGCCGGTCGCATCGCCCTGGCGATGGCCGGCGTCGATCCCTCCGAGCTGGATCTGGTCATCGTGGCGACCGGCACGCCCGACTTCCTGAACTTCCCGGCCACCGGCTCGGTCGTGCAGGACGCGCTCGGCGCGACCCGCGCCGGCGGCTTCGACGTCGGCGCCGGCTGCGGCGCCTTCGGCTACGGACTGGTCATCGGCTCGCAGTTCATCCAGAACGGGGCGCTACGCAACGTGCTGGTGGTCGGCTCGGACGTGATGTCGCGGGTGATCGACTGGACCGACCGCGGCACGTGCATCCTGTTCGGCGACGCGGCCGGCGCGGTGCTGCTGCAGGCCACGGACAAGCCGGGCGGGCTGCTGTCGTTCGTGCTCGGCTCGGACGGCTGCGGCGGGCCAAAGCTGTTCATCCCGGCCGGCGGGTCGAGCAAGCCGGCCAGCCACGAGACGGTCGAGGCCCGCGAGCACTTCCTGAAGATGGAGGGGCGCGAGGTCTTCCGCTTCGCGACCCAGGCGATCCCAGGCTCGATCCTCGAGGCGCTCGGCAAGGCCGGCCTCGGTACCGACGACCTGGACCTGGTGATCCCGCACCAGGCGAACAGCAGGATCATCGACCACGCCCGCAAGAAGCTCAACCTGCCGCCGGAGAAGGTTTTCTCCAACCTGGATCGCTACGGCAACACGTCGTCGGCGTCGATCCCGGTGGCGCTGTGCGAGGCGCTGGAGCAGGGACGCATTCAGGAGAATGACGTGGTGGCGATGTGCGCGTTCGGGGCGGGCTTGTGCTGGGCATCGGCCATCTGGCGCTGGAACTGATCCCCTCGGGGTGACGCCCGCCGCGTCGCGATCCAATCGAGGGCGCGAGCGGCCATGTTTTGCGAACGCGCGACCCGGATTCTCTTGTCTCGCGACACGTCAGCATGCGACGATGGGCCGTGGGCAGCGTCGCCCACACAAGAGCCGGCCGCGTGGCCGGTGCTCCGATGGAGGAGGGGATACCCATGCTGTTCCGTGTGCGCTGCGATCACTGCGAGGCGCTCCTGGACGATGAGCGCCTCGAGCGAGATCGGAAACGCTTCTGCTGCATCGAGTGCGCCCGCGCATTCGATCGCGGCGAATTGAAGGCGATCAGTCCGCACGACCATGCCGCGCCGCGCGTCCGCCAGTCAGCGGGTGTGCGTTAGTCTCGCGCCCCATGCGACATGACGGGAGTTTCGGCAACACAGCTGTCATCCTGAGGTAGGCGGAGCCTGCCGAAGGATCTCGTCTTTGGGCGGACCGACTACGGTCAGTCCGTAGATCCTTCGCTTCGCTCAGGATGACAGATGCGTGGACGGGGCTCCCGTCACAGCAAGTGTGGCTGTCCTCAGCGTCGCTGACGCAGTCGACGGGCGCAGATACGTCTGTCGCGCGTCGCCTCAGCCTAATAGTTGTTGAGGTGGCTGTCGCCCGTGCCGTAGGTCCGCTCGGGAACCTCGCGCTCGGGGTCGCCGAGGGCGCGGCGGAACACGTTCATCAGCCGGTCGATGTCGAACGGCTTGCTGACGGCGTCGGTGACGAGCGCGCGGTCTTCGGGCGTGATCTGGAGGGTCGCGCTCGACACGATGACGATGGGCGCGGTCGCCGTCTCCTCGTCGCCCCGCAACTCGTGCAGCACCTCGACGCCGTCTCGGTACGGGAGGCTCAGATCGAGGACGATCAGATCCGGCTTGCGGTCGCGGGCCATCTTGATCGCCTCGCGGCCGTCCCAGGCGCGGAGGGCGCGGTAGCCTTCCTCGCGCAGGAGCGCCACCAGCAGGCCGCCGATCGTCGCATTGTCCTCGACGACGAGGACACACTTGCGGCGCGGTCCGGACGCAACGGTGCCATTGCTCGGCTCGGCGGTCGGGGCGGACTTCGACCGCGTCCGGGGTCGGGCGGGCTGGACTTTGCGGGACGGTTTGGCGCGCATATCGGCTTCTTTCGAATGTTAAGAGTAGCATACCGTGGGGCGCTCGCGGCGCGATTGGCGGCGCGTCCGAGCGGAGGTGTCGGGCCGTCCGGTGGTCGCGGCGTTGACGGTTCGGGTGGCCGACCCTACAATACGCGCCATGTGGCATGGCCGGACCGTGTCCGTCATCTTCCCGACGTATAACGAGCGTGATTCGATTCGCGAGAGCATCGAGGAGTATCTCGCTACCGGCGTCGTCGATGAAGTGCTCATCGTGAACAACAATGCCGCGCCCGGCACGTCCGAGGAGGTCGCGAAGACGGCCGCCCGCGAAGTGTTCGAGACGAAGCAGGGCTACGGCAATGCGATTCGGCGCGGCTTCCGCGAGGCGACCGGCGACTACCTGATCGTGTCCGAGCCCGATGGGACCTTCCTCGGGCGGGACATCCTGAAGCTGCTCGCGTACGCCGACGACTTCGACGTCGTCTACGGCAGCCGGACGGCGCGCATGTTCATCTGGCGGGGCGCCAACATGGGCCTGTTCCTCCGCTGGGGCAATTGGGCCGTGGCCAAGTTCATGGAGTTCCTGTTCAACTCCACCAACCTGACCGACGTCGGCTGCACGACCCGCCTCATCCAGCGCTCGGCCCTCCAACAGATCCAACCATACTTCACCATCGGCGGGAGCTCGTTCGGGCCGGAGATGATGCTCCTGACGATGCTCTCGGGACAGAAAGTGATCCAAATCCCCGTGAACTACCTCCCGCGCGTCGGCGAGTCCTCGGTGACCGGCGACTTCAAGAAGACGGTCGCGCTGGGCACGACCATGATCCTGCTCGTGCTGCGGTACCGCATCCAGGGGTGGCTCGGCGCAGGCGTGCCGAGGCCACCGGCTCCGCTGGCCGGGAGGTCGTCATGAACGTGCCGGTTCCAGCAGGCCGGGTGGCGGCGACGCCGATCCGTCCGGCCTGCCCGCTCTGCCGAGTCGCGCTCGTTCCGGACACGGACGGCGCCGGCGACGGCCTCCGCTGCGAGACGTGCGGCGCGCGATACGGCTCGACCATGGGCGTCCCCGAGCTATTCCTCTCGCGCGAGGCGGACGGGGTCACCGGGCGGGTCCAGGCGCTCTACGACCACGTCGCCCACGACTACGACCAGGTGTTCAAGCCGCACGTCGCGGAGCACTACCTCCGCAAGCGCACGGCGGTCGTCCGCGACGTGCTGCCGAGCGGCGGCGCGGTGCTGGACGTGGGCTGCGGCACGGGCGCGCTCGCCGGCTGGATCCAGCGCGCCGGCTACGACGTGGTCGGCGTGGACGCGTCGGCGGGCATGTTGCGGCAGGCGCTGGACCAGCATGGCGTTGGCGCGGTGTATGCCGGATTTTCATCGGCGCTGCCGCTCGAGGACAACGCGTTCGACCTGGCGCTCAGCGTGGCGACGATGCACCACCTGGAAACGCCGGAGCGGGTCGCGGCCACCATCGCCGAGATGGGGCGGGTGGTGCGGCCGGGCGGCTACGTGCTGATCTGGGACCACAACCCGCTCAACCCGTACTGGCCGATCCTGATGAAGCGGGTGCCCCAGGACCACGGCGACGAGCGCCTGGTGAGTCTCCGCGAGCTGCTCGGGGCGGTCAAGGTCGCGGGGCTGCGGCCGGTGCGCGCGGCCCGGATGGGGCTCGTGCCGGACTTCATGCCGGCGCAGGCCATGCCGATCTGGACGCGCGTCGAGTCGATCGTCGAGGGAAGCTCGGTGCTGAGCCTGATAGCGGCGCACAACGTCGTGGTCGCCCAGAAGCCCTGATGTCGCGTGGCTCGATGGCGGTCCGCGTCCGGCAGGCCGGGCCGTGAGCCGCGCGCTGCCGGCCGAGCTGGCGCTCGATAGCGAGGTCGCGCGCGAGGTGCGGAAGCGGCGTCTCGCGGAGGCCGGCTGGTGGCTGGCCGTCGCCGGGCTGGTGGCGGTCGCGACGCTGGCCTGCATCGTCATCTTGGAGCTGCCGACGCATCCGGCATCGGACGTCTCGCACTACAAGTATTGGACGCGCCAGGTGGCGACCGCCGGCGTGTCCGGCGCGTACTCGGGGACGTACCCGGAGACGTCGGCGATCTACCCGCCGCTCACGATGTACGGCTACCGCGCGGCCGGCTGGCTGTACCGCCGCCTGGTCGATCCCACCTTCGACATGCAGGTGGCGCTAGGGAGCCACCTGCTGACGGTGCTGACCAAGCTGGTGGCGGTGGTGCCGCTGCTGCTGGGCATCCCGATCCTCTACGGGCTGCTCACGTCGTACGCGCGGCCGGCCGTGGCCTTCGGCATCGCAGCGATGTACGGGCTGAATCCGGCCGGCCTCTTCGACTCGGCGTACTGGGGTCAGCCGGACGCGGTCCACGCGATCCTGCTGGTCGTCGCGATCTGGCTGATCGAGAAGGATCGGCCGCTCGCGGCGGGCATCTTCGTCGGCCTCGCCGCCGCGACCAAGCCGCAGGCGTGGGCGCTCTTCCCGTTCCTCGCGTACGTCTGCCTGCGGCGGTTCGGCTTCGCGCGCAGCGTCGGGCTAGGCGCGACGGCCGGACTGGCCGTGCTGGTGGTGTGCCTGCCCTACTTCATGTACGGGACGTTCGGGGAGCTGCTGCGGCTGCCGCGGCTGATCGCCGACACGATGCCGGTCGCCTCCGCGAACGCCCACAACATCTGGTGGCTCGCGACCGGGGCGGCGGAGGCGTTCGTGCCGGACGCCGAGCCGCTGCTCGGGCCGGTGACGTACCGCCAGGCGGCGTTCGGGCTGGCGCTCGGCGTGATGGCGTTCGGGATCTGGCGGACCGACCCGTGGGCGACGCGCGGCGGGCTGGCGGCGGTCGCGGCGTACCTGGCGTTCGGCTGGTTCATGGTGACGACGCGCGCACACGAGAACCACTCGTTCATGGTGCTGCCGCTGCTGGCGATCGCGCTGCCGCGCTCGGGGTTCCTGGTGGCCGCGTTCGGCGTGGTCACCTTCACGCTGTTCGCCAACATGGTGCTCCACGACTACGGCCTGGCCACCCGCTGGATCGAGTTGCTCGGACCGGCGACCTGGGCGCGCCTCCAGTTTGCGAACGCCTCGGTGAACGTGGTGCTGCTGGTGGCATGGACCCTCTGGCTAGGGCGCAACGGCCGTGCTAGCGAACGCGCGAGTGTGGCGCGAGCGGCGTAGCGCCCATGCCGAGGCTGCGACCCGGCGCGACCCTCCGCGAGCAGCAGCGCTGGATCGCAGCGCGCCACCCGAACACCACGTTCGAGCTGGCCGGAGGCGCGCCGACCGTCATGGGGCCGACGCTCGAACAGTACGACCGCCTCGCGAACGAGTACCCCGAAGTCGCCGCGCGCATCCGCCTCGTCCGCGTCGCGCAGCTCCCGACCGCTCGGCGACTCGGCGAGCCGACCGAATGGGCGCGGGCAACGGCGGACGACGGCGAGCCGCCCTACGTCCTGACACTCAACAGGAGCATGTACGGCAGGCCGGGGCGCATGGCCAGAGAGAATCGGCACCTCGTAGATGGCGGTTGGCATCCCGATGGGACTGTACAGGTCGAGGCAACGCTGACCCACGAGTTCGGGCATCTCGTCATGTTCTGGCTGCAGGATCTCGGCTATAGTCCGGTCGAGTTCGTGCGACAGATAGAGGGAGTGGGTGAGCTCTCGAACTACGCCAAGATGCGAGTGGAGGAAGCCTGGTCGGAGGCGTTTCGCACACATCATCACGGCGATGCGAGCCTCAAGAACCATCCGGCCACACGCACGGTCATGGAGTCCGTGGCGCAGACGTCTCGCGAGATTCGAGCTCGGAAAAGGAGTCAGCCATGACCTCAAGAGTGCCCCCGATGTGCTACTTCTGCGCGCACTTCCGTGGCTTGGAGCCGTGGAACCGGTGGTCGTGCGACGCTTATCCCGAGCAGGTTCCCGCCGAGATCACCGACGAGTACGCCGACCACCGCCTGCCGTTCCTGGGCGACAACGGCATCCGGTTCGAGGCGGCGAGTGCCGACGGCGCAGAGTACGTCGCGGATCTGTACGGCCCCGTCGAGTTGGCTGAGGCCGCTTCCCGATCGGATGATCTCGCGTCATCGACTGTTCGCGACGGCGCAACACGAGCGTCGCGCGATCGGTAGGCGCGGCTGAGGCTCGCGGGCTACTCGCCGGTGCTGGCGAGGCGACCGTGCTCGCGGGCGTACCCGATGCTGCTCCAGTAGAACAGCAGCGCCAGCCCGAGGACAAAGACGCCGCCGACGATGCCGATCGACAGCTCGACCGGGTCCGGCGTGCCGGCTGCGGCGGCGCGGACCGCCTCGAAGATGTGCGTCGGCGGCAGCAGCCCGGCCACGATCTGCATCGACGGCGGGAGCACGCGCAGCGGGTACACGGCGCAGACGATCGGCTGGAACAGGATCGCGAAGCTCCAGGCCAGCACGTCCACCTGCCGCCCGAAGCGCAGGATCAGTCCGACCGTCACCAGCCCGATCGCCCAGCCGAACGCGACCAGACCGGGGATCGCGCCGATCAGGGTCGGGCCGATCTCCCAGAGCGCGTAGCCGTAGAACACGGCCGCCAGCAGGCTCACGGCCAGGGCCGCCAGGGCGATCTTGACCGAGCCGACGATGGCTGAGGCGACGAAGTATTCGAGCGGGTGCAGCGGCGTCGAGAAGAGGTTGGGCAGGTTTTGCGACCAGCTCTCTTCGAGGAAGGCGATGGCCATGTCCTCCTGGGCGCGGTGGAGCATCGCCCAGAGGATCATCCCGCCGATCAGCAGGCCCGGCGAGAAGACGCCGCCGGCCTGTTCGAGCAGGTAGCGCGTCACCAGCCCCCAGAGGGTGACTTCGAGGATCGGCCAGTAGAAGACTTCGAAGAGGCGCGGGATCGAGTGGCGGAGGGTGAGCCACTGGCGCAGGGCGATGGCGAAGATCCGTCGGCGGCTCATGGTGTCGGCCCGCCTCCGAGCAGACGGCTCGCGACCGGCCCGCCGACGAGCCGCGCAGCAACGTTCGGTTTGCTCACGACCATCCCCCGCGCGCCAGGATCAGGAACAGGTCTTCGAGCGTCGGGTGCCGCAGCTCGACGCCGTCCAGCCCGGCCGCCGTCTGGCTCGCGGCGACCAGCTCGGCGGCCTCGGCCTCGTCGGCGGCCTCGGCGCGCAGCCAGCCGTCGCCGGCCTCCGGTACGAAGCGCTGCATCAGCGCATCCGGCAGCGGGCCGCGCGGGTGGACGCGGACGAGCACCCGCCCGGCGTGCCGCGCGAGCTCGCGCGGCGGCCCGTCGAGGACGGCGCGGCCCTGGTACATGAAGACGACCCGCGTGCAGTGTCGCTCGACCTCGGGCAGGTTGTGGCTGGTCCAGATCAGGGTGTGGCCGCTGGCGGCGTACTCGGCCAGGTCGGTCCGGATGCGCTCGGCCGTCTCGGGGTCGAGGCTGGCAGTCGGCTCGTCGAGCAGCAGCAGGTCGGGCTCGGTCAGCAGGGCCTTGGCGAGCACGACGCGCATCCGCTGGCCGGCCGACAGGTGCCAGACGCGGCGGTTCGCCAGGGGGTGCAGCTCCAGGCGCTCCATCAGGCGGTCGATCTTCGGGCCGGCATCGCGGACCTCGTAGAGGTGCCCGAAGACGCGCAGGTTCTCCCTGACCGTCAGGTCGCGCGGCAGCCCGGCGTACGCCGAGGCGAAGTTGACGCGCTTGAGGACGCGCGACCTGGCGCGGGCGAGATCCTCGCCGAACAGCTCGACGCGGCCGGCGCTCGGCGAGAGCAGGCCGAGGATCAGGTTGACGGTGGTCGTCTTGCCGGCGCCGTTCGGCCCGAGCAGGCCGATCACCTCGCCCTGCTCGACGGTCAGGTCGAGGCCGTCGAGGGCGACGACGGCGCCGAAGCGCTTGGCGAGTGCGACGGTGCGCACGACGGTCGGCATACGTTGTTGTACTCGTTGCGGGACGTTGGCGAGCCGGGCGATTCTAGGTCAGGCCCACGAACGTCGCGATCGTGGAGAGGAGATTGTCAAGGATCTCGGTGCGCACCCGATGCGGCGGGTATCGACGCATCCAATAGCGCGCGCCCTCGCTGCGACGCTTGAGCGCCCGATACGCCTCGTAGACGTTCTGCGGGACACCATTGGCTGGATCGGCCAGCTCGGTATCCCGCTCGTAGTGGTTGCGGACCTGGAATCCTCGCCGTGCCAGGTGCGCACTCATGCAATGGACGGCGCAGTAGAACGCGGCGGTCACCGCCCACTGCATCGCCGTGGGGTCGTCGGGGTGGTTCGCGAGCGCCTGCTCCGCATAGTCTCAATTGGCGCGGGCTTGACGCAGATGGGCCTGAGCCGTTGCCATGGTCAGCGTTCGAGGACGATCTGGATCGGCGGCAGGGCGTCCTCGTCCACCTGGTCGAGCGGGATGACGTGGAGATCGAACCCGGAGCCCTCCGTCGCGTTGAGGTACTCACGCTCGAGGGACGAGATGACAGACTCCACGGCGAGATCCTCGCGATCGAGGAAGACCCAGACCTCGAAGATGCCGCCCTCGGAGGTCATGCCGAGCTTTGTCACCGAAGGAAGTGACCAGAGTCCAGTGGCCAGCCGGATGACTGGGCTGAGCGACCGCAGCTCATCGGACGACGAGATGGCCCGCGAAGGAGTTGCCCGAGGGGACACGACTACCATGATCCTACCTCTCAACCGTGCCGGCCCGCTGTCGTGGATTCGGGCGGGGTCCGGCCGTCGTGTGTGACCTGTCAATTTACACCGGCGGACAGTTGGTATCGTAGCTGCGTGATGAACAGTATGCGGGGGTCGGAGCGTACTCGGCATTCGAGTTTGGAGTCTTCTCTGTCGTCCGCACCGCTGCGCATCCTGATCGCCTCGGGCACGTTCCACCCAGATGCCGGGGGGCCGCCGACGTACCTGCTCGGGTTGGGCCGCGAGCTGGTCGCGCGGGGGCACGCGGTCCGCGTCGTGACGTACGGCGACGAGCCGGGCGTGCGGCGGCGCTACCCATACCCGGTGACCCGCGTGCCGCGCCGGGCGGCAGTGCCGAGTCGGTTGGTGCTGTTCGCGCGGGAGGTCGCGCGGCAGGGGCGGCGGGCGGACGTGCTCTACGTGAACGATTACGGACTGCCGGCGATGGTCGCGAACGTGGTGCTGCGCAAGCCGCTCGTCATGAAGGTCGTCGGTGACTTCGCCTGGGAGTACTCGGTGCGGCACGGGCTGGTGCCGCCGGACGAGCCGATCGAGCGGTTCCAGGCGCGGCGCTACGGGCCGAAGGTTGAGGCGGTGCGGCTGATGCAGGCCACGTACGCGCGGCGGGCCGACCGCATCGTGGTCCCGAGCCCGTTCGTGGGCGACTACGTGGCCGGCTGGGGCGTTGACCGTGCGACGATTCACGTCGTGTACAACACGGTGGCCGACCCGACGGCGCGGCCGATCGAGGATCGCGCATCGGCGCGGGCGGCGCTCGGGCTTCCGACCGCGGCCGACGTGATCCTGACGGTGGCGCGGCTCGTGCCGTGGAAGGGGATCGACACGCTGATTCGTGCCCTGCCCCTCATCCGCGAGCGGCGGCCGAGCGCCGTGCTCCTCATCGTCGGCGACGGCCCGGACCGCGCCCGCCTCGACGGGCTGGCGGCCGACGCGCCGCCGAGCAGCGTGCGGTTCGCCGGCGAGCGTCCCCACGCGGACGCCGCGCGCGCGCTCGTCGCGGCCGATGCGTTCGCCCTCTGCTCGGGCTACGAGGGGCTGTCGCACGTGCTGCTCGAAGCGATGGCGGCGGGAGTGCCGGTCGTCGCGTCGGATATTGGGGGCAATCGCGCGCTCGTGAGGGATGGCGAGAACGGGCTGCTGGCGCCGGTCGGCGACGCGGAGGCCACCGCCGGCGCGCTCGTGCGCCTGCTCGACGACCGTGACGAGGCCGCGCGGCTGGCCGGTGTAGCGCGGGCCGAGGTGCGCGAGCGGACGGGCGGGCGGATGCTCGACGAGACGCTGGCCGTGTTCAGAGCGGCCATCGAGACGCGCGCGTGAGGCTGCTCGTCATCACGCCGAAGGTCGATCCGAACGACGACCTGTTCGGGCACGTCCACGGCTGGCTCGAAGCGCTGGCCCGCCGCGTGGACCGCCTGTACGTCGTCGGGCTCTGGGCGACCGACCCGCCGCTGCCGGCCAACGCGCGGTTCGTGACGCTCGGCAAGGACTCGGATGACGACAAGGTCCGCTGGCTCGCGCGGCTCCAGCGGATCGTCTGGCGGCTGTGCCGGAGCGGCGACGTGGACGCCATCCTGGCCCACATGGGACCCGTCTTTGCCGTGGCCGCCGCGCCACTTGCCCGCCTGACCCGCACGCCGCTGTTCCTCTGGTACGCCCACGGCCACGTCAGCCCGATGCTGCACCTCGCGCACGCGGCGGTCGATGGGGTCGGGACGTCAACGACGGAAGGGTTCCGCATCCCGAGCGACAAGGTGACGATCACGGGGCAGGGGATCGACATGGCGCGATTCCATCCCCCGAGCCAACCTCATCGCGAGCCCGGCGAGCCGGCGCGCATCTTGAGCGTCGGGCGCTTTTCGCCGATCAAGGACTACGCGACACTGCTCGATGCCGTCGCGCGGCTGCCCCTCGACGCCGGCGCTGCTCCGCCGACCGCCGAGCTGCTCGGCGGCGTCCACTCGATGGGCGAGCAGCTCCACCTCGCGTCGCTGCGATCGAAGGCGGCGGACCTCGGCATCGGTGAGCGCGTGACGTTCGTCGAAGGGGTGCCGCACGCCAGGATCGTGCCGATCTACCAGCGGGCCGACCTCTTCGCGACGTGCAGTCAGACCGGCAGCCTCGACAAAGTCGTGCTCGAAGCGGCGGCCTGCGGCGTGGTCCCGCTCGTCTGCAACGACGCCTTCCGCGACCTGTTCGGCGACCACTGGCCGGCCCTCAGCTTCCCGCCCGGCGACGCCGATGCCCTCGCGGGACGGCTCGCGGCCTGGCTCGCCCGCGACGCGGCCGAGCGGCGCGACGTGGCGGGGAGCGTGCGCGTGACGATCGGGCGCGAGCACAGCGTCGAGCATCTCGCGGACGCCATCGTCGGCATGATTGGGGCGCGATGAGCGGCCCTCACCCCCCGTCCCCCTCTCCCTACCGTGGGAGAGGGGGAGACGATGGCCCCGTACTCCCCTCTCCCGCGTCAGGGAGAGGGGCCGGGGGTGAGGGCCTCCACATCCGCCGCATGCTCTACGTCGGCGGCTTCGACTTCCCGACCGTGCAGGCGCGCGGCATCCAGTCGCTGCACACCGCCCATGCGCTCGCTCGGGCGGACGTCCATGTGCGGCTGCTCGCCCAGCGCGCGCCGGGGCGGCGGGTGCGGCCGGCCGACGCGCTGGCCGGCTACGGTCTCGAACCGCACCCGAATCTGACGCTCGTGCCGCTGTTGGTGGCGCGGGCCGACCGGCTCACGTGGCTGGAGATCCACAAGCGACTCGCGCTGACGAACTGGTCGTACGGCGCCGCCTGCATCCTCGATCTGCTCACGACCTGGCCGCGCCCGGACGTGGTGTTCACCCGCGACCCGCGCCTGGCCTGGCTCTTCCTCCGCGCGTGGCCGCTGCATCGGACGCCGGTGGTCTACGAGGTCCACGAGGTGTTCTCGACCCGACCGCGCGACAACACCTCGCTGGCGCCGGGCGAGCTGCGGGGCGTCGCGGATCGGACGCGGGCGCTCGAACGGGCCGTGTTCGCCGGGGCCGACCTGCTGTTTCCGCTGACCGACGCCTCGGCCGAGGTGATCGAGCGCGAGTTCGGCGTTCCGCGCGAGCGGATGGTCGTGCTGCCGGACGGCACCATCCCGCCGAGCGGGGCACTCCCGTCCCGCGACCCGAAGACGCGGACTGTCGTGTACGCCGGCCAGCTATACGCCTGGAAGGGCGTGGACGTGCTCCTGCGCGCGATGGCATTCCTGCCCGAGGCCACGCTGACGGTGATCGGCGGGCACAGTGTCCCGCCCCTGCAAGGCGGCGCGGGTGGATACGGCGGCGGAGATGGCGGCGGGTCTGGCCGCGCGTTTGGCGACGACGCGGACCTGACTCGCTGCCGGGCGCTCGCCGCTCAGCTCGGGGTCGCCGAGCGCGTCGCCTTCACCGGCTTCTTGCCGCACGCCGACGTGCGGGGCAGGCTCGCCGGAGCCGGCGTGGCCGTCGTGCCGCTGCCGGACCGGCTGATGTCGCGCTACTTCACGTCGCCGCTGAAGGTGTTCGACTACATGGCGGCCGGCGTGCCGATCGTCGCGTCGGACCTGCCGGCCCTCCGAGACGTGCTGCAGGACGGCGACAACGCGCTGCTGGTGCCGCCGGACGACCCCGCCGCGCTCGCGACGGCGATCCGCCGGCTGCTCGTCAACCCCGGCCTGGCCGATCGATTGCGGCGGACGGCGTTCGATGGGATCGGCGCGTACACCTGGGACGCGCGCGCGGCCCGTATACTAGAGGCGCTCAGGCTGCCCGCGAGCGCCTGACGCTTCGGCCGTCGACGCATGCGCCTGCTCTACTTCGGCAGCACGGACTTCCCGCAGCCCAAGGCGCGGGCGATTCAGATCGTCAACACCTGCCACGCGCTGGCCCGCGCCGGCGCCGAGGTGACGCTCGCCGTCGGGCGGCGCGGGCACGGCGACGTCATGCAGGGGCTGGCCGGCTACGGGCTGGAGCCGCACCCGAATTTGCGCATCCTGCGCGTCCCGATCCTGCGCATCCCGTCGACCGTGCCGGCCGCCGTCCTGCGCCAGTTCACGCGCGCCTGGCAGGTGAGCTACCTGGCCGGGCTGGCGGCAATCTTGCCGCGCGAGGTGGCCACCCGTCGCCCGGACGTGGTGTTCGCGCGCGACCTCCGCGCCGCCCGCATCGCGGCGCGGCCGGCCCGCGCGCTCGGCGCGAAGCTTGTGTTCGAGGTCCACGGGCTGCCGTCGTACGAGGCGCGGCACGGCGCCGCCCGCTCGAACGTGGCAGCGGGCGAGGCGGCCAGGTTGCGCGCCCTTGAAGATGGGGTATTCGGGCGGGCCGACCGGATCGTCACGATCACCGAGTGCGCGCGCCGCATCCTGCTCGACGAGTACGGGGTGCCCGCCGAGCGCGTCGTGACGGTCGCGGACGGCACCACGGTCGCCGCCGAGCGGGAGCCGCCGACCGAGCATGGCGCGAACGAGACTGCCGAAGTTGGCAGGCCAGGATCTGAGGCCGTTGCGGCCGGCGGGGCGAGCGGCGCCATTGCCCGGCAGGCTCGATCGCCCCTGCTCGCGACTCGCGGTCCGGCGGCGACAGGCCGGATTGGCGGCGACAGGTCCGGCGTGCCCCAGGTCTTCTATGTAGGCCAGTTGTACCCTTGGAAGGGCGCCGGGCTGGTGGTGGACGTGGCCGGGCTGGTGCCCGACGCGCGGTTCGTCGTCGTCGGCGGCACGCCGGCCGGGCCGGACGGCGACCCGGACGTCGCGGCCCTCGCGCGGCGGATTCGTGACGCCGGCGCGAGCGAGCGGGTCGAATTGCGCGGGTACGTGCCCTACGCCGAGGTGCCGGCCCAGCTTCGCGAGGCCGCCGTCGCCCTCCTGCCGCTACCGGACGAGCCGGTCGCCCGCTACTTCACGTCGCCGCTCAAGCTGTTCGACTACATGGCCGCCGGCGTGCCGATCGTCGCCTCGGATTTGCCGGCCATCCGCGAGGTGCTCCGCCACGGCGAGAATGCCCTGCTGGCCGCGCCGGGCGACGCGGCGGCGTTCGCGGGTGCGATACGCTTCCTGCTCGGCGACCCGGACTACGCGCGCCGGCTCGGTGAGCGGGCGCGCGCGGACGTCCGGGCCTATTCGTGGGACCGCCGCGCGGCCCACCTGCTGGAGTTGATGGCCTGATGCCGCGCCCTCTCCGCTTGCTGATGGTCACCTGGGAGCTCCAGCCGGACAGCGGCTGGGGCCGCTACAGCCTCGGCCTCGTGCGCGGCCTCCGCGAGCACGGCGTCGAGGTGGTCGCGCTGACCGCGCGGCGCGCGAGCACGCCCGATCTGGGCATCGAGGTGATCCCCTGCCTCAGCACGCCGCTCTCGCCGCTGGACCGGCCGCATGCCCTCGCCTGGAACATGGCCCAGGTGCTGCGCCGAGTGCGCGGCTTCGACCTCGTCCATTTCGTGGTCGAGCCGTACGCGCTGGCGGCCTCAACGCTCTTCCCGCGACCGTACGTCATCACGGTCCACGGAACCTACGGCGTGGTGCCGCTGCGGGGGAACCCGGCCACGCGGGTGCTGTTCGCGCGGGCGCTGCGTCGGGCAAGGTCCGTCGTATGCGTGAGCAAGTTCACGCGCGACCGGGTGTGTCAGGCACTCCCGCTCGACAACCTCACGGTCATCAACAACGGCCTGGAGCCGTTGGACCCGCGCGCCGACGTGGGGCAGCACCACGAGCCGATCGGCGGCGATCCGGTCCTGATCGGCGTGGGAGGTCTGAAGCCGCGCAAGGGCTACCACGTGGTACTGGACGCGCTGCCGAGGGTGCGCGAGCGGTACCCGAACGTCCACTACTACGTCGTCGGCGACGACCGCGACCGCAAGTACGTGGACGGCCTGCGCGCGTCGATCCGCTCGCTCGGCCTGGAGGGAAACGTCACGATCACCGGCCGCGTCGATGACGCCTACCTCGACGTGCTGTACCGGCGCTGCGACGTGTTCGTGCTGACGCCGGTCAACAGCGGCGCCGCGTTCGAGGGGTTCGGCCTGACGTATCTGGAGGCCGGCGCGTACGGCAAGCCGGTGCTCGGCTCGTACAACTGCGGCGCCGAGGACGCGGTGCGCGACGGCGAGAACGGCCTGCTCGCGCCCCAGGGCGACGCCGACGAGGTGGCAACGCGACTGCTGCGTCTGCTCGACGATCGCGAGGCGGCGGCGCGGATGGGCGAGCGCGGGCGCGAGATCGCCGTAGCCCGCGATTGGGCCAACGTGGCCGGCGAGTACCGCGCCCTCTACGACCGCGTCCTCGGCTGGGATGGGTCATAGCGACGTGCAGGAGCACCTCCGGGGGCTCGTGCGGGCGCTCGGCGGCCGGCGCTTCGTGCGCGCGGCGGCGACGCTCCAGGTCGGGTCGCTCGGGCTGACCGCGATCGGCTTCGGCTCCTCGATTGTGCTCGCCCGCCTGCTCGGGCCGGGCAGCTACGGTACGTACTCGCTGGTGATGTCGGCCGGGACCGCGCTCGGCCTGCTGCGGCGGCTCGGCCAGGACTACGCGGCGACGACCGGCGTGGCCGAGGGGTATGGCGCCCAGGACCGCCGCCGCGTCCGCGACGCGCTGGTGTTTTATGTCTGCCTGAGCGTCCTGACCTCGCTGGTGGTGCTGCCGCCGGCGATCGTGCTCGCGCCCTGGATCGGCGCGACGTTCTTCGGCGACGAGACGATCGGCGTGCTGCTCCGCCTCTACCTCGTGCAAGGCTTCTGGGCCGTGGTGCCGGGCTGGACGGTGATCGCGCTGCAGGCGTCGCGTCGGATGGGCCTGCTGATCGGCTTCGAGAACGCGACCACGCTGGTCCAGTCGCTGCTGCCGGTGGCGCTCGTGGCGGCCGGGCTCGGGGTGTACGGGGTGTTCTGGGGCCAGGTGGTCGCGAGCCTGGTCGCGCTGCTCGCGGGGTACGCCGTCTACGCGCGCATCCAGCCGACCGACCCGCTCCTGCCCTCGGTCGGCGAGCTGGTGCGCGGGATCGCGCGGCCGGCGATCCCGCTCTGGGCGCGCACCCGCTTCGGCCTGTCGATCGCGCTCGACAAGAACCTCGTGTCGCTATATACGCTGGTGCCGATCCTACTGCTCGGCGTGTTCGTGCCGGAGGACGAGGTCGGGTACTTGCGGGCGGCGCTCAGCTACATGGCGATCCCGGCCATCATGCTCAGCCCGATCTCGCGGCTGCTGATGGTGGACCTCCCGGCGCTGCGGATGGCCCAGCCCGAGCGGGTCCGCGCATCGTTCGTGACGGTGACGCTGCTCGGGGCGCTCGCGTCGGCCGGGCTGGCCGTGCCGTTCGCGCTGCTCGCCCCGTTCGGCCTGCCGCTGGTCTACGGGGACGACTTCGGCGCGGCGGCGGCGCTGACCGTGCCGCTGCTGCTCGACGCCGCGACACTCGGGCTCGGGATCGCGGCCGGCCCGGTCTTCCGCACCTACGACCGAACCGACCTGCCGATCCGGACGAGCGTCGTCCTGCTGCTGGTCGGCGTGCCGGCCGCGTACGTCGCGATCCAACAGCTCGGCGCGCTCGGGGCGGCGGCGGCGTACGGGGGGATGCTGCTCGCGTCGCGGCTGGTCAGCTACGTCCAGTGCCTGCGCATCATTCCGCGCGCTCCGTCGCCCGTGGCCGAGAGCATCGCGCCGTGAGCACACTTGTACTCAGCGACAGTGAAGCTGCACGGTCGAACGATATGCTCAGCCTTCACCGTCAACTGATTTGTCATCCCGAAGCGCAGCGAGGGATCTCTCGCTGCCCAGCATGCACGTCCTCGAAAGCCGACGGCTGCTCCAAGACATGTCGGGTAGGAGTGCGTGAGATCCCTCGCAAGCTCGGGATGACAATCACATCGACGATCACTCAGGACCAGCATGACGGAGTTGCGGAGTACCGATTGTGAGCGGACAGGCTGCGAGCGGGAAGCCGCGCCTGCTGCTCCTGTCGGACGCCTTCGACAATCGCGGCGGCGGCGAGATCGTCGTCGCGCACCTCGCGCGCGCGCTCCGGGAGCGCTGGGACGTGGCGGTGCTGACCACGACGCGCGGCACGGCTTCGGATGGCGTGGACGCGGGGCTGACGGTGTTCGCGCTCCACTCGGCGTACCACCCCCGCCTGCGGCCCGTCATGTCGGTGGCGAACCCGCTCACGCTGCGCGAGGTCCGAGACGTGCTGGCCCGGTTCCGGCCGGCGGTCGCCCACGCCTGGAACGTCCACAGCCACCTCTCGTACGTCGCGCTGGCGCTCGCGGCGCGGGCCGGCGCGCGCGTGGTGCTGACGTACCAGGACGCGCAGCCCTTCTGCTACAGCAAGTTCAAGTGCTGGATCGACCCGGCCGCGCCCCTGCCGGAGCACCCCGACTACCGCGCCAGCCCGCGCGACTGCCGAAGCTGCCGCCAGCACTACTGGATGCTGCCGCCGCGCAATCGGCTCGTGCGGACGCTGCTGCGCCGCTACGTCGCGGCAGGGGTGTCGGTCAGTCGGGCGCTCGCGGACGCGCTCGACGCGAATGGCATCCCCGTCCACAATGTCGTCCACAACGGGCTGCCGCTGGACGATCCGGCCCTGGTCGGAGCGGACGGCGGGCGTGCTCGTGCCCGCCACGGCTGGGGCGACGAGCCGCTGCTGGTGACCGGCGGGCGGCTGCACTTCTTCAAGGGGCAGAACCAGGCGGTGGATGCATTCGCGCGGGTCGCCGCACGCCACCCGTCCGCGCGGCTGGTGGTGCTCGGCGACAAGGGGCACTTCCGCGACGGCCTGGAGGCGCGGGCGGCCGGGCTCGGGATCGCCGATCGGGTGAGCTTCCCCGGCTTCCTCGACCGCGCGGCGTACCACGACGTGGTGACCGCCGCCGCCGCGTTCCTGAACCTGTCCACCTACCTGGACCCCTTTCCGACCGTGAACCTGGAAGCGATGGCGCTCGGCGTGCCGGTCGTCGGGACGCTGCTCGGCGGGACGCCCGAGGCGGTGACCGACGGGGAGACCGGATTCCTGGTCAGCCCGTACGACGTGGACGCGGTGGCCGAGCGCGCACTGGCCCTGCTGACGGACACCGGGCTACGGGCGCGGCTCGGGGAGCAGGGCTGCCAACGGGTGCGCGAGCGGTTTCAGGTCGAGGGGATGGCGGCGCGCTACGAGGCGATCTACGGATGCGGCTGATCCGCCTGGGGTGGCCGGAAGGCCCTCACCCCCAGCCCCTCTCCCATGCGAGGGAGAGGGGAGATGAGGGACCGGTTCTCCCCTTCCCCCTCGGATGTCGGGACGACGCCTCACGCGGCGTGGGGAAGGGGTTGGGGGATGGGGCCACCCCGGCAGCCTGGGAGCGGCTCCGCGCCGTTGCGCCGACCGAGTCCGCGTTCATGACGCCCGAGTGGCTCGAAGTGTGGTGGCGGCATCTCGGGCATGGCGGCGGCGTGCGCCCGCTCGTGCTCGCCGTGGTCGATGACCGGGAGCTCATGGCGCTCGCGCCGTTCTGCCGGGCGGCCATCGGCGGGACGGGGCTGCGCGCCTTGCGGCTGATGGGCGGCGGTGTGAGCGATTACCTCGATCTGCTGCTCACGCCCGACGCGGAGAGGCGCGGCTCGGCGCTCGGCGTGCTGCTCGACGGGCTGGTGCGGCACGGGCGCGGCTGGGACGCGCTCGATCTGCACGGCGTGCCGGCCGAGTCGCCGACCGTCGATGAGCTGGTCGCGGCTGCTGAGGCGCGCGGGCTGCCGTGCGCGGTCCTGCCGGGCTACGCGCGGCCGGGCATCGCGCTCGACGGCACGTTCGAGACGTTCTTGCGGTCGAAGCCGGGCAAGTTCCGCTACAACCTGCGCTCGCGCTTGAAGCGGCTCGGCCAGCAGGGCGAGGTCCGCTTCCGCTCGGTCACGGAGCCGGCCGACGTACACGCCGCGCTCGACCGACTCGTGACGCTGCACGCCGAGCGCTGGGCCGGCCAGCACACCGCCACGATCTTCTCGTCGTCGGAGCGCGGGCGCCGCTTCTACGCGGACGCGTGCCGCGCCTACGCCGCGCGCGGCCAGCTCGACCTGACGCTGCTCGACGTGGGCGACCGAACCGTCGCCGGCAGCGTCAGCTTCATCGACCGCGACACGTGGTACTACTACCTGCCCGCCTGGGATCCGGCGCTGGCCGCCTACGCCCCGAGCAGCCTGCTGCTGGCGCACCTGATCGAGTCGGCCTACGCGCGCGGCCTGCGCCGCTTCGATTTCATGCTCGGCGAGGAGCCGTACAAGGCGCGCTGGGCGACCGAGGAGCGCCGCACGGTCAACCTCGCAATTGGCGGGAGCGGCGCGCGCGGCCGAGCGGCGTTCCTGGCGCTGACCGCCTGGCAGCGCGTCCGCGACCGCGCCCGCCGCTCCCCGCGTCTGCAACACCTCCGCCGCCACGGCCTCGGCCGCCTCCGCGCGGCCTTCCGCGCCGGTGCTTCCTCGACGGACTATGCTGCCGCATCGCGCGAGGAGGGATAGAACGGTTGGACGTGTCGGCATTCTGGGCGCTGATCGACGCGTCGCGAGGGGCGGGCGCGGGAGACATCGAGGCGCAGGTTGCAGCCTTGACGGATGCCCTCGCCAAGCTCCCGCCGGATGCGATCATCGCGTTCGACGGGATCTTTCGGGACCACCTCGCTCGCGCCTATCGGTGGGATCTGTGGGCGGCGGCCTACATCATCAATGGGGGCTGCTCCGACGACGGCTTCGAGTACTTCCGTTCGTGGCTGATCGTTCAGGGCGAACAGGTGTTCAACGCGGCCCTGGCCGATCCCGAGACGCTGGTGGATCGTGCCGAGCCTGACGCCGAGGGCGAAGGGATGCTGCACGCTGCCAGCGAAGCCTTCGACGCTTGCGTCGGAGCCAAGCTACCTCTGACATCGGCGCATCCGCCCGAGCCTGCCGGCGAGCGATGGTCCGAGGACGAACTGCCACGCAGATTCCCGAGACTCTGGTCGATGTTCACGTGATCGCACCGAAAGTTGCAACATCGCGCATGTAGAGGTGGACCTGTCGTATGGCCGAAAGCACCGATCCCGACTTAGAGCGCGCGGCAATAGGTAGACGGAACAAAGGGAGTAGCCAGCAGGCACGGACGCCGGCGACAGTAGAGGTGCTAGCCATTTCCCGTCGAGGAGGAGTCCGTGCCTATTCTACCA
>Ga0136611_10000700_pt1 | contig 22616 bp, 22 predicted proteins | sample AntDrymUQ2232306_2_FD_106645 | JGI IMG/M metagenome (GOLD analysis project Ga0136611, IMG submission 106645) | Polar desert sand microbial communities from Dry Valleys, Antarctica - metaG UQ223 (23.06) | ecosystem: Environmental > Terrestrial > Soil > Desert | place: Antarctica: Dry Valley...
CAGTAAGGGCGGGCGTACTGGCGCAGGCGCCGGTAGGTGACTGACGTCTCGGCTTCGCTCACCGCGTCGGTGTTCCGCCGCCGGCTTCGGGTGCAGTGGCATTCGCGATCCGCTTGAACCCCAGCTGGCCCAGGGCATCGTAGGCAGTGATGACCGATTGCCACGGGGTACGCGCATCGGCGCGGATCAACACGGTGCGCTCGCGGTCAGCGCCTGCCACATCACGCAGGGATTGCTTCAGGGACTCAACGTCTGTCCGCAGAACCTCGCGATCCCCGACGAAATAGCGGCCTTGCGCATTGATCAGGATGCTCAGCGGGGATGCCTGCGGTTCCGTGGGCTGGCCGTCGGCGCGCGGCAGTTCCAGCTTGAGGATGGACCGCGCGTCGAATGTGGTGGTCACCACGAAGAAGATCAGCAGGCACAGCACCACGTCGATCAACGGGATCAGGTTGATCTCCGGGCTGTCGTCCTGCCGATGGTCCTGGATCCGCATGCGGCCCGGCTCGCTCAGGCCTGGCCTGGCGCAGGGGCCGCGGCCGGCGTGGTCTCAAGCACGTCCATCAGGCGCATGGCCTCATGCTCCATGTCGACGATATAGCCCGCGATGCGCCCCCTGAAGTAACGGTGGAACGCCAGTGCCGGAATTGCCACGATCATGCCGGCCGCGGTGCACACCAGCGCCTTGCCGATGCCTCCGGCCAACTGGTTCGCGTCGCCGATGCCGTGGTCGAGGATGCCGATGAACATCTGGATCATGCCCACGACAGTGCCGAACAATCCGAGCAGAGGCCCCGCGGCCGAAATGGTTCCCAGCGTGTTGAGAAAACGCTCCATGCGATGCACCAGGTGCCGGCCGACATCCTCCACGCGCTCGCGGATTTGCTCCCGGCTACGGCTGCGCACGTCCAGGGCCGCCGCCAGCAGGGCGCCGAGCGGACACGTGGACCGTAACGACTCGATATGCGAAGGTTCCAGCGGCTTGCCGCGCGCCACCCAGGCGCGGACTTCGTCGCCAAGGCCAGGTGGCACGACGCTCAAGCGGCGCAAGCTCCAGAAGCGTTCGACGATGATCGCCAACGCGACCGCCGACAGCAGCAGCAGCGGGATCATCGGCCAACCGCCAGCACGGACCAGTTCCAGCACGCGTCAATCCCCCGGCGCTCAAGGCCGCTGTTTTTCCTGCGCGTAGCATAGCCCAGCGGCTCCATTTCGCCGCCGCGAGGCATCCCACAGGCGCGCATGGCTGGCGCGGCGTTCGGCAACCTGCAGTCCGCTTGCCCCCAACCACACCCCTAGTGCACCGGAACGGGAGGTATCCAGCACTTCCGCTCCCGCGTCGCACCAGCGTTGCACCACCTCCTTCCTGGGGTGATCAAAACGGTTGCCGGCGCCTGTCGAGACCAGGGCCAGTCGCGCCCCCGTGAGCTTCACGAACGCGGCATCCGAGGACCCGGCGCTGCCGTGATGCCCCACCAGCACCACATCGTTGCGTAGCGAGGCTGGCCAGGCGCTTGCCAGCGCGCGCTCCACGTAATGGCCGATGTCGCCGGTGAGCAATGCGCTGCCGTGGCGGGTCTCCACCCGGATCACGCAGCTGGCCTCGTTCCCGAGGTAGGGAAAACCCGCGCCGGGATGCAGCACGCGGAAACGGACGCCATCCCACTCCCACGAATGGCCGGCATGGCACGCAGAAAGCCCGGGGGAAGGACTGCCCTCGGGCGCCAGGACAGCAACCACCGGAAGCCCGCGCGCGACTGCGGGCCATCCGCCCGCATGGTCGTTGTCGCCATGGCTGATCACGGCGGCGTCCAGGCGGCGAATGCCAAGGGCGTGCAAGGCCGGCACGACGGCATGCTCGCCAGCATCGAACCCATCCAGAAGCGCCGGCCCCATGTCATACAGCAGGCTGTGCCGTGAGGTCCTCACCAGCACCGCCAACCCTTGGCCAACATCGATGACGGTCAGTTCCGCCTCGCCGTACCCGGGCAACCCGCGCGCCGGCGACAGCAGCGGCAGCCACAGCAGCAACGCGAGCGGCTTTCCCGGCAACCCGCGGGGCATGAGCAGCCACAGTGCCGACAACATGGCCATGGGTAGCGCGAACCAGCGCGGTTCGGCCAGCCATGCCATGGCCAGATGGCTGTCTGCAATGCGCGTCAAAGTGGGCCACAACAGGTCAAAGGCCTGCGCGGACCCCCGCCACAGGACGTCGCCCCACCCATGGTTCAGTGTGTCTGCCAGTACACCCAGCAGGGCCAGCGGGATGACCACCAGGCTCCACCACGGCACTGCGGCCAAATTCGCGAACGGTCCTGCAAATGAGGCCTGCCCGAACAACATCACGGTCAGCGGCAACAGGCCGATGGTCACCACTGCCTGCGCCACCACGAAGCTGCGCAGCAATTGCCAGGGCCCACGCTGGGTTCCGGCCTGCAGGCTCCACAAAAGCCACGCCACGCCGGCGAAGCTCAACCAGAAGCCCGCCCCCAGCACCGCCAGCGGGTCGAGCAGCAACAGCACGATGCAGCCAAGCGCCAGGCTGTCCGCCACCCGCTGCCGCCGCCGCAGGCAGCGCGCCAGCGCCACGGCAGAAATCATCACCGCGGTTCTCATGGTGGGCACCGCAAATCCGGTGATCGCGGCGTAGGCCAGCGCGCCAACCACTGCCCCACCAGCTGCGGCGAACGGGCGTGGCACGTACCGGCTCAAGGCAGGGCATGACCACCACACGCCGGCTGCCAGCAAGGCGAAGAATCCCGCCACCAAGCCCACGTGGAAGCCCGAAATCGCGATCAGGTGCGTCAAGCCTCCCGCACGCAGTCGCGCCCAGTCCTCCTCAGTGAGCGCGCGCGTGTCCCCAAGCGCGAGCGCGCGCACGAAGCGCGACGAAGGCGAGCGCATCGCTGCGGCAATGCGCGCACTGGTGCGCTCGCGCCAGGCGTCGATGCCGCGCGGGGGGGCCAGCCGGCGTGCAAGTGCAGGCTCGATCACCGTGCCATTGGCCGCGATCCGCGCGGCCAGCGCGTGTTTTTCACCATCGCTGCCACCCGGGTTGCGTAGGCCGCGCGGAGGCCGCAAACGCAGCGGGACCTGCCAGCGGCTTCCGGCCTGCAGCAGTGCACGCGCGCGCGGATCCTCGCCATGCCAGCCAATACGCAGTCGCTTGCCTTGCAGGGCCGGAGGCGCATTGGCGTCGTTGTCGACCACGAACTCGAAACGGGTCTTGCGTGGCTCGTGCACTGGCAGGCCCGTGATCTGACCCCGCAATTCCAGTGCCCTGCCCTCCAGAGCGACGGGCAGTTGCAGACGCAGCGCGGCACCCGCCTGCCAGCCTGCCAAGCCGATCCCGATAACAAAGGCGCCAGCCACCCGCCACCAGCCAGCGCGCCACAAAAGAGAAAGCCCCGCCAATAGCAGCACGCCCAGCAAGGCGCGCGGCGGAAGTTGCGGCATCAGCAAGATCCCCGCAACACCGGCAAGCAACGCACTGGCGCACGCTGGACCGAACAGCGCGGGTTGCGTGTCCAGGCGTGGCCAGTGGCACGTAGCGATGCGATAGATGCCGTGAAGGGAGACGCCAGTTGCCATGCTGCCAGCGTGGCGCTGCAGCAGCTATGCCGGAATCAGACCGAAGCCCTACGTGCGGTCAGGAAACTCCGCCTGCTTCAACGCAGGGCGCATTGGCGGCGCGCCGGCGGGGACAAGGTGCGCCGATTGGGCTTCGCGTCCGGCTACGTGGCTCGGCCGCGCGGCATTCATGGCGCGCTCGAACCTGCCCCCGCCGGCACGCCGCGACCGGTGCTATACCTCGTGCGACGCGAGCTCCCGCAACTTGCCTTCGTGCAGCTCCATGACACGGTCGAGCTTGCGCGCAAGGCGTCGGTCGTGGGTTACCAGCACCAGGCTGGTGCGCTGCGCACGGTTCAGTTCCAGCATCTGCGCAAACACGATCGCCGCGGTTTTTTCGTCCAGGTTGCCGGTGGGCTCGTCGCCCAGTACACAGGCAGGTGCGTTGACCAGTGCGCGCGCCACGGCCGCCCGCTGGCGCTCGCCGCCCGAGAGCTCGCCGGGCTTGTGCTGCAGGCGATGGCCCAACCCAACCGACTCCAGCAAGTCCCGCGCGCGCTTGCTGGCCTCGGGCACACCCTGCCCGCCCAGCAGCACCGGCATCATCACGTTTTCCAGCGCGGTGAATTCCGGCAGAAGATGATGGAACTGGTAGACGAACCCGAGCGCGCGGTTGCGCAGCCGCCCGCGCTCCGCATCGGACAGCGCGCTCATCTTCTGGCCGGCAACGAACACCTCGCCGGCGGTTGGCACATCGAGCCCGCCAAGCAAGTGCAACAGCGTGCTCTTGCCAGCGCCGGAGGCTCCCAGGATGGCAACGGTCTCCCCGGCCATGACCCGGAAATCGAGCCCGTCGAAGACCTGCGTGTACAGCGCGCCCTCTGCATAGGTCTTGCCGAGTTGTTCGGCGCGGATCACTTCGTCGCTTGGCATCGGCTCACTCATAGCGCAGGGCCTCTGCGGGCGCGGTGCGCGCGGCGCGCCACGCCGGATACAGGGTGGCGACAAACGCCATGGCCAGCGCCACGCACGTGATGGTGGTGACGTCGCTGGCCTGCAGGTCGGTGGGCAGGCCGGTGATGTAGTAAACGTCTTCGGGCAGCAATTGCACCGAGAACACTTTCTCGATGCCCTGCAGGATGCGGTCCAGATTCAGGGTCAGCAGGACGCCGCTCACCACGCCCAGCACGGTGCCGATGATGCCGATCAGGCTGCCCTGCACCATGAACACCTGCATGACTTGGCGCGGAGTGAGCCCCAGCGTGCGCAGGATGGCGATGTCCGCTTGCTTGTCGGTCACCAGCATCACCTGGGATGACACCAGGTTGAACGCGCCCATCGCGATGATCAGGGACAGCAGGATCGCCATCACCGTTTTTTCCATCTTGAGCGCACGGAACAGGTTGGCATTGTCCTGGGTCCAGTTGCTGACCCGGTAGGGGCCTTTCAGCTTGACCGCAAGGTCGCGGCCCACCTCGAACGCCAGGTCCATGTCGTGCAGCTTCAGGCGAACGCCGGTGACGCCCTCCTCCATGCGCAGCAGGCGTTGCAAATCCTTCAGGTTCACCACCGCCAGGCCTTTGTCGAACTCGTTGTAGCCAGCTTCAAAAATGCCACTCACTTCAAAGCGCTTCATGGTCTGCACGCCGCCCACCGGCGTGCTCCGGAAATCCGCCAGGGTGACAACCACGTCATCGCCCACGCTCACGGCAAGCCAGACGGCAAGTTCGCGGCCCAGCACGATCTTGAAGTCACCGGGCTGCAGGTCGGACAGCTTGCCTTGCACCAGTTTCTTGCCGAGTACCGAGACCTTGCCTTCTTCCGCAGGGTCCACCCCGCGCAGCATCGCCGGCTGGTTGTTGGCGCCGGAAATCAGGGCTTCTTTTTCGATGTAGGGCGCCGCGCCCGCCACGCGCCGGTCCGCGAGTGCAACCTCGACCGCGCGGGGCCAGTTGGCCAGCGGTGCGCCATACCCGCTGACCGTGGCGTGCGCGGCCATCTGCAGCATGCGGTCTCGGATCTCGCGCTGGAAGCCGCTCATCACCGCGAGGGTGGTGATCAGCGCCATGACGCCCAGCGCGATGCCAAGGATCGACGCCAGCGAGATGAAAGAGATGAAACTGTTGCGGCGTTTGGCGCGCAGGTAACGCAGGCCGATGGCAACGGGAACGGGTTTGAACATCGGTGACCCTTGGATTGGCCGCCTATCCTGCCATCGATGCACCGTCGCGTGCAGCCTGCAAATGCATCAGGGCCAGCCGGAGTTCACGTCGCTGGCGCGCCTCCAGGGTATCCGGCCAGAACGAGGCGCGTCGCATCGCGCCATCCGCATCTCGCCATCTGACGAAAGCGAGCGGCCCTCGCCACGTCACCGCCAGGCCTACGATGGGACTGCCGTTGCATTGTGGCTGGCCACGCCCCGCGGGGATAAAAAAGCAGCGTGGCAACCGCTGCCAATGGTGCGCCGCCTGTCGCGCCGCCCAGAGCAGCGCGACAAGCGCAGCAGGCCATGCCCAGGCGCGCGGGACGTCGGAGGCGATCAGCGAGAGCGGCGCCAGGATGACCAGAAGGCACGCGAACGCGCCTGGCCAGCGCGACGGACGCCACTCAATGCAGCAATTTGCCTGCCTAGAGCCGGCGGATGTGATCGACAAGCGCCGCGATTTCGACATCGTCCGGGATCTCGTGGCCTAGGAACCAGCGCCAGAGCCTATCGTCTTCGCAATCCAGCAGGCGTCGGAAATCCCCGCGTTCGGACTCGGACGCCACCGCGTATTCGCGGTCCAGCCAACGCTCCAGCAACTGGTCCAGCTCACGCATGCCGCGCCGGCAGCGCCAGCGCAGGCGTTTGATTTCCGGATCCTGCGCCGCGTTCACCCGCTGAGCAGACCCACCGCCAGCACGCCCCACAGGGTCCAGAGCAATACGTTGCTGGCCAGGAACGCATAGAACCGGTGCTTGACCCGGTTGTAGGTGCAGTGGATGTAGCTGTGGAGGATGCGAAATGCGACGTAGCCCCAGGCCAGGCCAAGGACCAATGGCGACACCTGCGATGTGGCGAAGGCCACGCCCAGCGCAACGTAGAACAGCACTGGAAGCTCGAACAGGTTGCGGTAATTGTCGGCCGCGCGGGTATCTCCGAAGCGCGTCGCCATCTGCGAGCTGCTGGCGATCTCCCGCATCAGGATGCCCTCGCTGCGTACCTGCCGCCTGCGCTCGAAGAACATGCGGAACAGCACGGCGATGGTCAGCGCCACCATCGCGACGGCAGGCAGGAAGATCGTAGGGTCGCTCATGCGTCAGGTCCGCCGGGCCAGCATCAACTGCTTGATTTCGGCGATGGCCTTGGCCGGGTTCAGGCCCTTCGGGCAGGTCCGCGTGCAGTTCATGATGGTGTGGCAGCGGTAGAGCTTGAAGGGATCCTCGAGTTCGTCGAGACGCGCGCCGGTGTCCTCGTCGCGGCTGTCCATGATCCAGCGGTGCGCCTGCAGCAGTACGGCCGGGCCGAGGTAGCGTTCGCCATTCCACCAGTAACTTGGGCAACTGGTGCTGCAACATGCGCACAGGATGCATTCGTACAACCCGTCGAGCTTGGCGCGGTCTTCCTTGGACTGCAGGCGCTCGCGGTCCGGCGGCGCCGGGGTCTGGGTGCGCAGCCAGGGCTTGATCGACGCGTACTGCGCGTAGAAGTGCGTCATGTCGGGAACCAGGTCCTTGATGACCGGCATGTGCGGCAACGGATACACCGGCACTTCGCCCTTGCCCTTGCCGCAGTCCTCGATGGCAAGCGTGCAGGCAAGGGTGTTGACGCCATCGATGTTCATTGCGCAGGAGCCACAAATGCCTTCGCGGCAGGAGCGGCGGAAGGTCAGCGTGGGGTCGATCTCGTTCTTGATCTTGATCAGCGCGTCAAGGACCATCGGCCCACAGGCGGCCAAGTCCACGTCGTAGGTATCCACGCGCGGATTCATGCCGTCCTCGGGATTCCAGCGGTAGACCTTGAAGGTACGCACCGCCTTCGCCCCGGTCACTGCCGGGAAGTGCTGGCCCTTCTGGATCTGCGAGTTCTTCGGGAGGGTGAATTCAGCCATGGTGTGTGCTCCCGGTCAGTAGACGCGCGGCTTTGGCGGGACCACGTCAACGTCGCTGCTGAGCGTGTACATGTGCACCGGGCGGTAATCGATGCGGGTGTTGCCGGCCTCATCCACCCAGCACACGCTGTGCTTGTGCCAGTTGGCATCGTCGCGGTCGGGGTAGTCTTCGCGCGCATGCGCGCCGCGGGATTCGGTGCGGTTCTCCGCAGACACGATGGTTGCAAGCGCCTGGCCGAGCAGGTTCTGCAGCTCCATGGTCTCCACCAGGTCCGAGTTCCAGACCAGCGAGCGGTCGCTGACCTTGACATCGGCGAAGCTGGCGTGGATGTCGCGAACCGACTTCACGCCCGCCGCCAGGGTTTCCCCGGTGCGGAACACGGCCGCATCGTTCTGCATCGCGCGCTGCATGTTGTTGCGGATCACCGAAGTGGGCGTGCCGCCATGCGCGTTTCGCAACGCGTCCAGGTTGGCCAGCGCCTTGTCGCACGCGTCTCCGGCGAGCGGTTTGTGGGTGGCGCCCGGCTTGATCGTCGCGGCGCAGCGTTCGGCCACCGCGCGCCCGAAGACCACCAGGTCCAGGAGCGAATTCGAGCCCAAACGGTTGGCGCCGTGCACCGACACGCACGCCGCCTCGCCAATGGAATACAGCCCGGGCACCACGGCGTCCGGGTTGCCGTTGTAAAGCTGCACCACTTCGCCGTGGTAGTTGGTGGGGATGCCGCCCATGTTGTAGTGCACGGTGGGCAGCACCGGGATTGGCTGTTTTTCGACATCGACGCCGGCAAAGATCCGCGCGCTTTCGGCGATGCCGGGGAGCTTCTCATGGATGTCTTTCGGATCGAGGTGGGTCAGGTCCAGGTGGATGTGGTCCTTGAGCTCGCCCACGCCCCGGCCTTCGCGGATCTCGATGGTCATCGACCGCGACACCACGTCGCGTGACGCAAGGTCCTTGGCGTTCGGCGCGTAGCGCTCCATGAACCGCTCGCCGCTGCTGTTGCGCAGGATGCCGCCTTCCCCCCGCACGCCCTCGGTGATCAGGCAGCCGGCGCCGTATATGCCGGTGGGGTGGAACTGCACGAACTCCATGTCCTGCAAACCAAGCCCGGCGCGCAGGGCCATGCCGCCGCCGTCGCCGGTGCAGGTGTGGGCGGAGGTCGCGCTGAAATACGCGCGGCCGTAGCCGCCGGTGGCCAGCACCACGCCTTGCGCGCGGAACAGGTGCAGCGTGCCCTCCGCCATGTCCAGGGCCAGCACGCCTCGGCAGACGCCGTCCGCATCCATGATCAGGTCAAGTGCGAAGTACTCGATGAAGAAACGCGCGTCGTGCGCCAGCGATTGCTGGTAAAGCGTGTGCAGGATGGCGTGGCCGGTGCGGTCCGCTGCAGCGCAGGTGCGCTGGGCGGTGCCTTTGCCGTAGTGCGTCGTCATGCCGCCGAATGGCCGCTGGTAGATCTTGCCGTCCTCGGTGCGGGAGAACGGCACGCCCTGGTGTTCGAGCTCGATGATGGCGGGGATGGCCTCGCGGCACATGTACTCGATCGCATCCTGGTCCCCCAGCCAGTCGCTGCCCTTGATGGTGTCGTAGAAGTGGAAGCGCCAGTCGTCCTCGCCCATGTTGCCGAGCGCGGCGGAGATGCCGCCTTGCGCCGCCACCGTATGTGATCGGGTGGGAAACACCTTGCTGATGCACGCAGTCTGGAGGCCCTTCTGGGCCAGCCCGAACGTGGCCCGCAGGCCTGCGCCGCCGGCGCCGACCACGATCATGTCGAACGTGTGTTCCTGGATCTGGTAGGCAGGCATCAAAGATCAGCTCCCGAGCGCGATGCGAATGACGGCCAGCACGCTGGCGATGGCCGCGAGCGCGCAGACCAGGATGTTGGCGAAATGCGCAACGCCGGCCAACAGCGGTGTGTGGATGTAATCCTCGATCACCACCTGCATGCCCAGCTTGGCGTGCCAGAAGGACGCAATCAGGAACGCCAGCAGCACGGTGGCGTTGAATGGACTGGCAACGATCGCATGGGCGCGCTCGAAGCCCGCCCCGCCCAGCGACAGCAGCAGCCCGATCAGGTATGCGCCCAGCAGCAGCAGCGCAATGGCGGTGATCCGCTGCCACAGGAAATGACCCGTGCCGTCCTTGGCCGAGCCCAGCCCACGTGCACGCTTCAACGGCGTGCGCAAATCATTCGAAGTGTTCACGCCTGCCCCCACTGCTGCATCACGATGGCCCACACCAGGACCACCAACACCGCGCTGCCGATGACCGAGATCCAACTGCTGCGCACGAAATCTTCGATCGCAAGGCCATACCCCGCGTCCTGCAGCAGATGGCGGACACCATTGACCAGATGGAAGGCCAGCGCCCAGCTGAAACCGAACAGCGCCAGCGTGCCCAGGGGCGAGCCCGCGCAATCCACAAAGGCCTGCCAGCGCTCGGGCCCTCCGGCCAGTGCGAACAGGCCCCAGGTCATCCCCAGCATGCCCGCCACCAGCGCCACGCCGGTGACGCGATGCAGGATCGAAGTGACCATCTGCACCTGCCAGCGATAGACCTGGAGGTGCGGCGACAAGGGGCGCTCGCGGTTCGCCATCGGCGGTGGGTCCTGGTGCAGCCCGGGGCGACGCCCCGGTCGATGATCAGAAATCGATGCAGCGGCCGTTCTTTTCCCAGTCGCCATAGCGCGTCGGGTCAGGGCCATCGCGGCCCCCGATCTCTTGCACAAGCGGGCTTCCGTCCGCCTTGTCAGGCGGCTCGCGGCCTGGATCGGGCGCGGGAGAGAGTTCGGATTCGCCTATCATCGGACGGTTCATAACCCCGCAAGTTTAGTTCCCGCCCCCATGTCCCACAACCTGCCCACCGCTCGCGCACAGGATTTCACGCTGTCGAGCCATCGCGTACTGGCCTTGCAAGGTCGGGACGCGGTGTCCTTTGCGCAGGGCCAGTTCATGAACGATGTCGCCCTGCTGGGCGATGGCCAGTGGCAGTGGAACGGCTGGTTGACCCCCAAGGGCCGCGTGATTGCCGTGTTCGCCTTGCTCCGGCGCGACGCCCAGGCGCTGTGGATGGTGCTCGGCGACGTCGATCCAGCCGCGCTCGCGCCGCAACTGCAGCGGTATGTGTTTCGCAGCCAGGTATCGCTGCTTGCCCGCGATGACTTGGTTGTCCAGGGCGCGTTCGCAACGCCTGCCGTGGCGCGAGGCGCGGAAGCGGCGTACGGCAACAGTTCGGTCGAGCTCGATTTCTCGGGCAATGCCGGACCCAGGTGCCTGCGCGTGGGTGTCATGCAGGGTGCAGCACTGCAAAGCGATGTCTCGCGCTGGCGCATGTTCGACCTGGAACATGGCCTGCCCCGCCTGCCTGCCGACCAGGCCGGGCTCTGGACCCCGCAGCAGCTGTCGCTGGACCGGCTCAACGCGTACAGCCTGAAAAAGGGCTGTTATCCGGGCCAGGAGATCGTCGCGCGCACCCATTACCTGGGCAAGGCGAAGCGCAGCATTGCGCGGCTTCAGGGACCCGGACTGATCCAGGGTGTGGAGATCACATCGAGCGATCCGCAGGATGACGCCCCCGTGCAGGCGATTGGCCGCGTGGTGTGCGCCGAGGGTGATGAAGGCTTGGCCGTGCTTCCGCTGGATGCGGGAAATGGCCCGTTCCGCGCCGACGGCAAGCCTTGCGTGCGGCTGCCATTGCTTGGCGGCCTGGCGCGCTGAGCGCGTGCTGCTGCATCACGGGTGCGGGCGTATCCTGCCGAAGTGAACGCACGCCTTCGCAATGCCGTGATTCCGCGTGGCGCCATGGCGCGCGTGGTGCAACGGCGTGCGTTGCACGGCAGCCGGGAGGTGGAGGACAGTATCGCCTGCGAGGTGCCCATTGCGCTGCACTACAACGATGCGCCGTTTGCAGTGCTGATGGCGACGCCGTGCGATCTTGAGGATCTTGCCCTCGGTTTCACGGTGAGCGAAGGCCTGGTGGAAGGCGCAGATGAGGTGCAGGTTGATGCTGTCGACGAGGAACTGGAGGGCTTTGCGGTCCGGATGTCGATTCCACAATCCTGCGCGGACGCCTTGTTCCAGCGCCAACGCAATCTTCCGGCGTACGGCGGCTGCGGCGTGTGTGGCAGCGCCACACTGGAAGCCGTGCTGCGCACGCCCGCACGCATCGCGAACGATTTGCAATTCGAAGAACGCGCGCTGTATCGGGCCCTGGGCCAGTTACATGAGCGGCAACCGCTGGGCGCCGCCACCGGTGCCACCCACGCTGCGGCTTTCGCCGATGTCGAAGGCGCGGTGCAAGTGGTCCGCGAGGATGTGGGCCGCCACAACGCCCTGGACAAACTGATTGGCGCGATGTGCAGCAGGGGCATCGCAGCGCAAGGCGGCTTCGCCATCACCACTAGCCGCGCGAGCTTCGAGCTGGCCATGAAGGCTGCGCACGTGGGGATTCCGTTGCTGGCCGCCATCTCCGCCCCGACCACGCTTGCAATTGCGCTGGCAGACTCAGCGGCCCTGTGCCTGGTCGGTTTCGCCCGCGACCGCGCGTGCGTGGTGTACGCGCATCCGCAGCGGCTGGTACGAGGCGCATGAGCGACTGCCCCAAAATTGAACCGTACGACGGCCCCGCCGGTGGTTGGCCGGCGCTGAAGTCCGTGGCCGCCCACCTGCTCCAGCAGGACGTTGCCATACGCGGCGCGCGCACCTTGCTGCGCACCAACCAGCCGGATGGTTTCGACTGTCCCGGGTGCGCCTGGCCGGACCGCCAGCACACCTCGACCTTCGAATTCTGCGAAAACGGCGCCAAGGCAGTTGCCTTCGAGGCGACCACGCGCCGCGCTGGCCCGGGCCTGTTCGGCAAATACAGCGTCCGCGAGCTCGCGCGCTACAGCGACCACTGGCTGGAAGACCAAGGCCGGCTGACCCATCCGTTGCGCTACGACCCTGCAACGGACCATTACCACGCGGTGTCATGGGACAACGCGTTTGCCTTCATCGCGCAGCATCTCAACGCACTGGATTCCCCGGACGAGGCGATCTTCTACACCTCCGGCCGCACCAGCAATGAAGCGGCCTTCCTGTACCAGCTGTTCGTGCGTGAGCTCGGCACCAACAATCTGCCCGACTGCTCCAACATGTGCCACGAACCGTCGGGCGTGGCGCTCGGCGAGCAAATCGGCGTGGGCAAGGGTACGGTCTCGCTGCAGGATTTCGAGCTGGCCGATCTGATCCTGGTGTTCGGCCAGAACCCCGGCACCAATCATCCGCGGATGCTCGGCGAACTTCGCCGAGCGGTGCAACGCGGGGCCAGTGTGCTGGCCTTCAATCCGCTGCGCGAGCGCGGCCTGGAGCGCTTCGCGGACCCTCAGGACGCGCTGGAGATGCTCCAAGGCGGCTCGACGAAGATCGCCTCCGACTATTACCAGTTGCGCATCGGCGGCGACCTGGCTGCGCTCACCGGCATCATCAAGCATGTGCTGGAGCGGGGCGCGCAAGCGCATGCCGATGGCCAGCCCGCATTGCTGGATGAAGATTTCATCGAATCGCATACCCACGGCTTCGATGCGTTGCGAAGGAGCGTCGATGCTGCAGATTGGGCAGCCATCGAGGCTGAATCGGGGCTCGTCGAAGCCCGCATGCGCGATGCCGGCGAACGCTACCTGCGTGCGGAACGCGCCATCGTCTGCTGGGGCATGGGCATTACCCAGCACGTGCGCTCGGTGGCCACCATCCAGATGCTGGTCAACTTGATGCTGCTGCGCGGCCACATCGGCCGGCCCGGTGCCGGCATCTGCCCGGTGCGCGGGCACAGCAACGTGCAGGGCGACCGCACCATGGGGATCCACGAACAGCCCGCGCCCGACTTCCTCGACCGCCTGCAACAGGTATTTGGCTTCGATCCGCCTCGAGCAGACGGGGTGGACACCATCGGCGCCATCGAAGCCATGCGCGACGGGCGCGGCAAGGTGTTCTTCGCGATGGGCGGCAACTTTGCCACCGCCACGCCTGACACCGCCGCTACCCACGCAGCGCTGCGTCACTGTGACCTGACCGTGCACGTGGCCACCAAGCTCAACCGCAGCCATCTGGTGCATGGACGCGACGCGCTTCTGCTGCCCTGCCTCGGCCGCACCGAGATCGACGTGCAGGCCGCGGGCCCGCAGGCGGTGACGGTGGAAGATTCGATGAGCATGGTGCATCTGTCGGCAGGCATGAATCCACCGGCCTCGGGGGAATTGCTCTCCGAACCCGCCATCGTCGCGCGGCTGGCGCACGCCACCCTGGGCAAGCGCAGCGACATCCCGTGGCGCTGGCTGGTGGAGGATTACGACAGGATCCGCGATCAAGTTGCCCGGGTGTTCAGCGACTTCCACGACTTCAACACCCGGGTGCGAGTGCCGGGCGGATTTCGCCTGCCAAACAGCGCGACGCAACGCGAGTGGCGCACGGTGTCGGGCAAGGCCATGTTCGTGCCGCACGGGCTTGGCGCGGGCGCAAGGCAGCCGCGCGAAGCGAAATCGCAGGAATTCACCCTGACCACGGTGCGCTCGCACGACCAGTACAACACCACCATCTACGGCCTGCACGACCGCTACCGCGGCGTCCACAACGAGCGCAAGGCGTTGTTCGCGCATGCGGAAGACCTGGCCACGCTTGGATTCGATGCAGGCGACCGCGTGGATATCGAGAGCATTGCCGAGGATGATTCGCGGCGCCGCGTGCATGGCTTCCTGCTGGTGGCTTACGACATCCCGCGCGGGTGCCTGGCCGCCTACTACCCGGAAACCAATCCGCTGGTGCCGCTGGACAGTTTTGCGGAGCGCGCGCGCACGCCGGCCAGCAAGGCCATCCGCGTGATCCTGTTGCCGCATGACGCCGCGACGGCCAGCCAGCCACGCGACATCCCGGCGGCCGTGATCAGCTAGCGGCGTTCGGCCGCTGTGCGTGGGGCTTCGCCAGCTCGGCGTCTGCCAGCACATCCGCAGCCGCGACGATGTCTTCTTCCTTGGGGATCACCAGCAACGCAGCCCCGGCCAGCGGGGTATAGGTATCCACACCGACCACGCGCCGGCCCGGCTTGCCGCCCAGCCCCGCTTCGGTGATTGCGGTGATCACGCCTTCGCCGACGCCCGCGCTGTGACGGCCTTCATCGACCACCAGGATCCGCGCGCATTCCCGGGCATGCTTCGCGATGGCCGGCGCATTCAATGGCACCAGCCAGCGCAGGTCCACCACGCGCACGTTCCAGCCATGCTTGCGTTCGATCTCGCGGGCAGCGCGCAGGCTCATCGGCATGCCGTTGCCGAAGCTGAACACCACGCAGTCTGTCGCTTCCGGGTAATACACGCGCTCCTCGCCCAGCACCAGCGCCTGGTCCGGCGCCGGGTACTCCGTGAGCCACAGGCCATCGCCGGGCTCGAACAGATCCTTGGCCATGTACAGCGCAATGGGTTCCAGGAATACGCTGACCCGGCCATCCACCTTGGACAGCGCCGCCAGCGTGCGCAGCATCATTGCCGCGTCGTCGCCGCGCGAGGCGCAGCCCACGACCAGGCCCGGAATGTCGCGCAGCGGCGTGATCGAGTTGTCGTTGTGGAAATGCCCGCCGAAACCGCGCTGGTAACCGAGGCCGGCGATGCGCACCACCATCGGGTTGCGGAACTGGTCGTTGCTGAAGAACTGCAGGCTGGCCGCCTCGCCGCGGATCTGGTCGATCGCGTTGTGCAGGTAGGCGAGGTACTGGATTTCAGGGATCGGCAACATGCCCAGGTTGGCGAAGCCCTGGGCCATGCCCAGGATCATGGTTTCATCGAGCAGCGTGTTGAACACGCGGCGGTTTCCGAACGCCTTGTGCAGGCCCTTGGTCACCGTGTACACGCCGCCCTTCTGGGCCACGTCCTCGCCGAAGAGAACGGTCTCCGGATACTTGGCGAACAGGTCGTGGAGTGCCTGGTTGATCTGGATGGCGAGGTGCTTGGGCGCCTGTTTCTCGGGCAGTTTCTGCTCGCCCCCGAATGCGGCGATGCGCGCCTCCGGCGCGGGCGTGCGCGTGGCTTCATCCCGCACCTTGTCGGGCGTGTAAGGCGCCAGCGGCGCAATCACATCCGCAAGCCCAGTCAACTTGGGCCGGCGGTCTGCTTCGTCGGCAGCGGCGAAGCATCGGATGCGCATGGCCTCGTACTGCGCCAGCACTTCATCCTTGGACATCAACCCTGATTCAAGCGCAATCGCCGCGCTGCGCAATAGTGGATCCCCCGCCTCCACCGCGCACAGCTCCTCCACGCTGCGCCACTCGATCTCGAAGTCGGTGCCGGCATGGCCCATGATCCGCGTGGTGCGCAGGTGCAGGAAGGTGGGACGGCGCGTGCGCCGGCAATGTTCGACTGCACGCTGCACGTCGGCGTAACCGTCAGCCAGGTCCAAGCCGTTGGCGAAGAAATAATCCAGGCCGGGACGGTTTTGGAAACTCTCCGCAATCCAGCCATTCGGCGTCTTGACCGAGATACCGATGCCGTTGTCCTCGCACACATACAGCACGGGCGCCGGCAACTTCTGGTAGGCCGTCCAGGACGCCGCGTTGAACGCTGTCTGGGCGGTGGCGTGATTGGCCGAGGCATCGCCGAATGAGCAGATCGCAATGCTGTCGCCCGGGATCGGAAGCACGTGGCCGATGCGGTGCGCGGCTTCGATGGCGATGGCGGTGCCCAATGCCTTGGGCAGGTGCGAGGCAATCGTCGAGGTCTGCGGGAGCACCCACAGCGCCTTGCTCCCCCACACCTTGTGTCGGCCCCCGGACGCCGGGTCGTCCTTGCTGGCCGCGAAGCTCAGCGCCGAATCCATCACCGGGTCGCGGGGCGTGCCATCGGCTGCCGGCAACTTGCGGAATCGCTCCGCCATGAAGCCGCCACTACGGTAATGCAGGAACGCCGGGTCGGTATGCCGCGTCGCGCGCGCGACCATCGCGTTGCCCTCATGGCCGCTGGACCCGATGGTGTAGAAAACCTTGTTCTGCACGCGCAGCACGCGCGCCATCAAATCGAGATGGCGCGAGACCAGCTGCGATTCGAACAGCTCGCGGAAGCCTTGCGCATCCAGGGCGCTGCCATCGAGGATCGCCTCGTGCGCGGCCGGGCGTGCGTCGGTCGGGCCACCCCAGGCCTTCACGAACTCGGTGAAGTTGACATCGCAGATCTCGGCCCGGTTGAGGCCGCGCATGCGGGCGGGGATCGGGGTGGGAACAGTGGCGAACATGTGCGTCTCCACCCTGCCCGCGTACCGGGCAGGGTCGATGTAGGGTTGTCAGATGGATTGGTCGATCAGGGCCTGCGCTGCTGCATCCGGCGCCGGCATCGGCACGAACCCCGGCGTCGCCTCGACGTTCGCCAACCAGCCGCGCAATGCGGGGTATCCGTCCAGCGCAATCCCGCCATGGCCGGCAACGCACGTGTACGCATGCAGGGCGATATCCGCGACACCATATGCGGGCCCGCTGAACCACGGCTGCGAAGCTAGGTGGCGCTCCATCACCGCAAGCGCCGCGTGGCCGCGTTCGCGCAGCTTGGGCAGTTCGGCGCGGCGCGGCGAATCCAGCGGCGTCCATCCGCAGATGAAGCGCGCCACTGCCACGTACGGCTCATGGCTGTACTGCTCGAAGAACAGCCAGCTGAGCGCCTGCGCTTTCAGCCATGGGTGGCCGGGCAGATACGCGGTGCCTTCCGCAAGCCAGCACAGGATGGCGTTGGATTCGGCCAGCACGCGGCCATCGTCGAGTTCCACGATCGGCACGCGGCCGTTCGGGTTCATCGCCAGGAATTCCCGGGTGCGGGTTTCGCCGCGGCTGCTGTCGGTTTCGATCCAGCGGTAATCCACATCCCGCCGATGCCCGAGCTGTTCCAGCAGCACCCGCACCTTGTGGCAATTGCCGGAAGGCGAAAAACCGTACACGGTCAACATGACGCGGGCTCCCTGCTGCGTGCGGCCCATTCCTCGCGGGTCTGGCCCCAGATATCGATTGGGTGCACGTCAAGCGGCGGCGGCAACCGGCCCGGGCCCCGGTTGCGAGACCCAAGACGCCGGGCCACCGCTTGCGATGCGACGTTGGTGGGTGCGATTGAATGGATCACATCGGTCCAACCCAACTCTTCGAATACCCAGTCCATCGCCGCTGCACAGGCTTCAGTTGCATAACCCTTGCCATGGGCGTCCCGATGGAACGAGTAACCGATCTCGGTGCCTGGCCAGCCTTCCGGCTGCCAAGGTCCGGCGTGGCCGACCCACATCCCGCTGGATTTCTCGATGACCGAGAACATCGCGAAGCCCTGCAGCAGCCACGCACCCGGCATCTGCAGGAAGCGTCGCCAGGCGTCGTGGCGCACGAGCGGGCCGCCGATGTGGTGGGTACTCTCGTGCTCGAACATGTGCGCAAAGCGCGGAAAATCCTCAGCCCGCGACACGCGCAGGGTCAGGCGTTCTGTTTCGAGCTTGAAGTCGAGGAGCGACATGTCGGTGGCCATTGAATCGTCAGACCCGCTTGCGCAGCGATGACGGTCAGAACGCGCTGATGCCGGTGAGCTCGCGGCCAATCACCAATTGGTGAATGGTTTCGGTGCCTTCGTAGGTGATCACCGACTCGAGGTTCAAGGCGTGGCGGATTGCGACGTGTTCCGTGGTGATGCCTGCGCCGCCCAGCAAGTCCCGGCATTCACGCGCGATGTCGATGGCCATCCGGCAGTTGTTCCACTTGGCCAGGGACACCTGCGCGGGTTTCATGTTGCCCGCATCCTTGAGCCGGCCAAGCTGCACCACCAGCAACTGGGCCAACGTGATGCGGCGAGCCATCTCGGCCATCTTGATCTGCGCACTCTGGGTGGCCGCCACCGGGCGCTCGAACAGGATTCGTTCCTTGGTGTAGCCCAACACTTCTTCAAGGCAGGCGATGGCAGCGCCGATCGGTCCCCAGGTGATGCCGTAGCGTGCCTGGGTCAGGCAACCCAGCGGTCCCTTCAGGCCTTTCACGTTGGGCAGGCGGTTGCCGTCTGGCACGCGCACATTGTCGAAGAACAGCGCGCTGGTCACCGAAGCGCGCAGACTCATCTTGTGCTTGATTTCCTGCGCGCTGAAGCCGGGCATGCCCTTTTCCAGCACGAAGCCCTGGATGCCGTCGTCGGTCTCCGCCCAGACGATCGCGATATCGGCCAGGTTGCCGTTGGTGATCCACATCTTGCTGCCGGTAACCAGCCAGTCGCCGCCGTCACGCACGGCGCGGGTCTTCATGTTGGCGGGGTCGGAACCGCCATGCGGTTCGGTCAGGCCAAAACACCCGATCACCTTGCCCGCCGCCATGTCAGGCAACCAGCGAACACGCTGCTCTTCAGATCCGTACGCGTAAATCGGATACATGCACAGCGAGCTCTGCACACTGACGAAGCTGCGAATGCCGGAATCGCCCCGCTCCAGCTCCTGGCAGATCAGGCCATAACTGACTGCATTGAGCCCACCACCACCGTATTGCACGGGCAACGTAGCGCCCAGCAAACCCATTTCGGCGATTTCGGGCACGAGGTGCTTCGGGAACCGGGCCTCGTCGAACGCATCGCCGATGATCGGCAACACGCGCTCGTCGGTGAAGCGCGCCACGGCATCCTGCACCGCGCGTTCTTCTTCAGTCAGCAGGGAACGGACGTCGAACAGATCGAAGGGGGGCAAGGCCATGGCAGAATTTCAGCGTAGGGAGCCCGCCATTGTAAGGCCACGCCCTGATGCGCGGGGCCGGAATGCGCCGGTCCCCGCATGGGACATCGCCGCCGCAACGATGGTGCGGCGGCGCTGGGTGCGGCTTAACCCTTGCTGCCATCCGCGACGGAAGCGAGCTGGGTCACCACCTGCCCCTCGATCACCGGCAGGCGCTGGCCCGGGTGCTCGTCCATGCGCAGATCGTGGGTGCGTCCGTTGAGCCGGTAAGTCACGTCGTAGCCCACGGTGCGGCTGCCCTCGCCCACCGCGATGCGCTTGCCGGGCTTGCTTTCGGTACGCATGCTCCCGGTGGTGCCATCAGGATTGCGGTAGGTGACGTTCCACGCCACGGTGCGCGAACTCGTGGACGATGACTGCACGGTCCGGCAACGACGGTCGGTGCGGTTCACCACCCGGCCACCTACATGGCGGCGGTCAACCCGGTTGCCGATGACACCGCCGGCCACGGCGCCTGCCACGGTCGCTGCTTTCTTGCCGTTCCCACCGCCGATCTGGTTACCGACCAGCCCGCCGATCAGGGTGCCGGCCACGGTGCCGCCCACGTTGCCGTCACGCTCGGGCATGCGTTCGGTCACCACCACGTCCTCGCAAACCTGCTGCGGGGTGGAGGTGGTGTTCGACTCGCGCTGCGGCTCGCTTCCGATCACGGTGGCATACAGTTGCTCGCGCTCGGTCACCGGCCGGACGTCAAGCACCTCGGCATACTCCACCTGTCCCGTCGTCCTGGCAGATCCGTCCAGCGCCAGTGGCGTTAGCGACGTCTGCGGAGGCGCTAGGTTGGCGGTGGGAGATGCCTCGCGATTGTTGATGAAACCGGCCGTGGCCACGCCTCCGACCAACATGGCGGCGAGTGCGATAGCTAACGTGTTGTTTCTCATGTGGCGCTCCTGCTTTCTCGGGCAATCCCCCCTGAAGCCCCGATTCGACCACGCCGTAACTGAATCGCTCGGGAGCCGCGCATCCACCCGGCCGCATTCACGCAAGGTGGCAGGCCGTGCGTGCTAGCGTTCCCGCAAATCCAGCAGCGTGCCGCCATGCCCAATCCCTTGCTGAACCCGGTACTTCGCTTCTTTGGCCGCCTGAGCTATCCGCGCCTGTTTGCATTGACCGCTGCGCTGTTCGCGTTCGACGTGGTGATCCCGGACTTCGTGCCGTTCGTCGATGAATTGCTGCTTGGTCTTGGCACCCTGTTGCTGGCCAATTGGAAGAAGCGAAAGGATCCGGCGGACCTCGTCTAGCTGTCGCCGCGCGCCGCAAACCCGTGCTCGTCGACAGCCACAGCCATTTCGATGCCGCGGAATTCGACCCGGACCGTGGCGCCGCGCATGCACGCGCACTTGCCGCAGGCGTCGTCCTGCAAGTGGTGCCCGCTGTGGATGCGGGCTCATGGCCGAAGCTGAAATGCGTGTGCGCAGCGTTTCCGGGCCTGTTTGCGGCGTACGGACTGCACCCGATGTACCTGGCCGCGCACCGCCCGCAACATCTTGTCCGGTTGCGCGAGTGGCTGGAACGCGAACGCCCGGTTGCGGTTGGCGAGTGCGGCCTGGATTTCTTCGTCGAAGGGCTGGACGCTCAGGCCCAGCACGATTATTTCGACGGGCAATTGCGGCTTGCGCGCGAGTTCGACCTGCCGGTCATCGTGCACGCGAGGCGCGCAGTGGAGGCCGTGATCGCATCGCTGCGCAAAGTCGGCGGCCTGCGCGGGGTGGTGCACAGTTTTTCGGGCAGCGCCGAGCAGGCTGCGCAGTTGCACAGGCTGGGCTTCCTGCTCGGCATCGGCGGACCGGTCACGTTTGATCGCGCCAACCGCTTGCGCCGAATCGTGGCAGGCATGCCCATCGACCAGTTGCTGCTAGAAACCGATGCGCCCGACCAGCCTGACGCAGGCCGCCGCGGCTTGCGCAACGAGCCCGCGTATCTGACCAAGGTGCTGGAGGTCGTCGCCACCCTGCGCGGCGTGCCCCCCCAAGACATCGCTGCCGCCACCTCCGCGAACGCGGAACGCCTGTTCAACTTCAGGATGTGATGAGCAGCTCCGAAGCACTCAAGCGCGCAGCGGCTTGAGCAACATGTCCAGCGCCTTGCCCACCGCCGCAAACGCAAACGCCCCGGTAACGTGCGCTGCCGCGCCCAGGCCCGCGCCGCAATCCAGTTTCAGCGCTGAATCCCTGTCCAGCGCCGGTCGCACGCCGCAGACGCTGCCATCCGCCTGCGGATACCGCACGTTTTCCAGCGAGTACACCGCCGGTACCCCGAAATAACGGGCGTGGTTTTTCGGGAAGTTGAACTCACCGCGCAGTTTCCGGCGGATCAGCGAAAGCATTGCATCGTGCTCCGTGCGCGACAGGTCGCGCACGCAGATACGGGTGACGTCGCTGCGCCCGCCGGCGGACCCGACGGTCAGGATCGGCTGCCTGCGACGTCGGCAGAACGCGATCGCCTCGACCTTGCTCCGGAAGCTGTCACAGGCGTCCAGGACCAGCTCGCATGGCGCGCCAAGCAGCTCTTCCATGTTCGACGGGGTGAGAAATTGCGCGCGCAAGTCCAGTGCAATTCCCGGGTTGATCGCGCGGCAGCGCTCGGCCATGGCCTCGACCTTGGCGCGACCATAGTGCCCCTGGAGGGCAGGCAATTGGCGGTTGGTGTTGGACACGCATAGATCGTCCGCATCGATGAGCGTCAAGCGCCCGACACCGCTGCGCGCCAGCGCTTCCACCGCCCACGACCCGACACCGCCGATGCCGACCACGGTCACGTGCGCACCCGAGAAGCGAGCCAGCGCACCGCTGCCATACAGCCGGTCGATGCCGCCGAAGCGATCGGTCCAGGTCTTGTCCATGGCGCGAGTCTATCGGGCTGCTGGTGCCGGACGGGCAGTTGCAAGCGGTGTTGCGCTGCGCCATGCTGCGGGCGGAACCACTAGAGTCCGCGCTCAATGACTGCAATGCGTGTCATCAAGAAGTATCCCAACCGACGTCTCTATGACACCGAGATTTCAAGCTACATCACCATCGAGGACGTGCGCCAACTTATTGTCGATGGCGAATCCTTCGAGGTGCGCGACGCCAAGACCGGCGACGACCTGACCCGTCAGGTCCTGTTGCAGATCATCACCGAGCATGAGCAGGACGGCCAGCCGATGCTGTCCACCCAGATGCTCAGCCAGTTGATCCGCTTCTACGGCGATTCTCTGCAGGGCTTCATGGG
>Ga0136611_10000701_pt1 | contig 22615 bp, 17 predicted proteins | sample AntDrymUQ2232306_2_FD_106645 | JGI IMG/M metagenome (GOLD analysis project Ga0136611, IMG submission 106645) | Polar desert sand microbial communities from Dry Valleys, Antarctica - metaG UQ223 (23.06) | ecosystem: Environmental > Terrestrial > Soil > Desert | place: Antarctica: Dry Valley...
GCAACTGCAGAAGCAAATCGAAGCGATGCACCCATTGGCGCTTGAACTGGTGTCTGACCAGTTTTCGGCGGCGGAACGCCGAAAGTTTCTCGAAGGCGTCAGTTTCTGGATGATGTTCGAGCTTTCGGATGCCTTGAACAGGCTTTGCGCAGACGACCGAAAGAAGCTCAAACTGAAATAATGATCCCCGGCCCCTTTTACTTTCGTGTTGCGACCTGGCACAGGGGAGTTCGCGGGGATTGCGTACTTTGAACCGACGTTAGCGGGCTTGCAGGTGCAGGGCGAGCCAGTTGTCCTCGCTGAGTCGCTGGCGTTCCATGAAGCGGTCGAACGCCGCGATGACACGGTCCACTTCCGTGTGATCGAATCCACTGAGGATTAATCGACCGTGCGGGCGAACCAGCGCTGCGATTGCGGCGGCGCTCGACGTGAGCATTCCCCCGGTGAGGTTTGCGAGCACGAGGTCGGCGGGCGTCGGCGGATCGTTGCGGAAATCCAACACCTGAAAGGCAATCGTGTCTGGCAGCGTGTTCATGCGCGCGCTAGCCTCCGCGGAGTCGATCGCGTCCTGGTCGATGTCGATCCCGATCACGCTGCGGGCGCCCATCAGCGCTGCGGCCATCGAGAGCACTCCGGAGCCCGTTCCAAGATCCAGGACCGTGGCATCGGCGACGTCGATCTCCGACAACAGCCGCAGGCACATGCGCGTGGTGGCGTGATGCCCGGTGCCGAATCCCATCGACGGTTCGATCACGATCACCGTCGCCGCACCATCATCGGGAGGCAGATCCCACGGGGGCGCGATGATGAACCGCCCGGCGTGCACCGCTGTCAGCGACGCCTGTGAGCGGGCGGCCCAATCCTCGTCGGGAAGATCGACGGCTTCGATCGACAGGTGCGGCAGCCACGCACGGAGCGCCTCGGCGGCGCGATCACGTTCGCCGGCGTCGGAGAAGCACACGTTCCAGTGCAGGGGAGTCGGAGGCGGATCCGGAATCGGCGGGTAGGTGGGATCCCACAATCCGCCAGGCGGTAGCGGCCGGTCAGCGAGATCGTGAATCGCAACCGGTGAGAAGTCCGCGATCACTGACGAGACGAGCTCTTCCGAGTCGTCGACAACGGTCGCTCGCAGCATGAGCGCAGGCCACGTCCGCATTCGTCTAAAGCTTTCTGCGTTTCTGCGCTCGGTGCTAGCCGAAGATGTCTTTCACTTTGCCGAAAATTCCGCGGCCATCATCATCGTCGTCTTCGCGCGCGGACGGCTTGACCTGCCGTTCGGGGAGCGTCGCGGCGAGTTGCTCGAGCAGCTTCTTCTGCTCCTTGGTGAGCCGCTTCGGCGTCACACCCTGCACCGTGACCAGGATGTCGCCCTTACCGCGTCCCGACACATCCGGCATGCCTTTGCCGCGCAAGCGGAACGTCGTGCCAGGCTGCGTGCCCTCAGGAATCTTGACGGACTCTTCCTCGTCGATGCCCTGCACCTTGATCTCCGAACCGAGCGCCAGGGTTGTGAAAGGCAAGGGCACCGTGCAGTGCAGGTTGTTGCCGTCCCGCTGGAAGAACGCGTGCTCGCGAACGTAGATCACCACATACAGATCGCCGGCAGGACCACCGAGCGTGCCGGCCTCGCCTTCGCCGGTAAGGCGCAGGCGCTGTCCAGTGGCGATGCCCGCCGGAATCTTGACCGTCAGCTTGCGCTGTTGTTCGATGGTTCCGTCACCCTTGCAGTCGGGGCACGGCTTGGCGATCACCTTGCCGGAGCCGCGGCATTGGCTGCAGGTGCGCGCCACCGTGAAGAAGCCCTGCTGATACCGCAGCTGGCCGGCGCCGCGGCACTGCGGGCAGGTGGCCGGCTCGGTGCCGGGCGCTGCGCCGTTGCCTTTGCAGGTGTCGCAGGTCTCGTGGCGGGGAATCTGGATGTTGGTTTCGACACCCTTCGCCGCCTGCTCGAACTTGATCTCCAGGTCGTAGCGCAGATCGGCGCCGCGCTGCGGGCCGGCCCGACGGCCGCGGCCGCCGAATCCGAAGATGTCGCCAAGGCCGCCAAAGATGTCCTCGAAACCTGAAAACTGTGACGGATCGAAACCCTGGGCGCCGCCGGCCACGCCTTGATGACCGAAGCGGTCGTAGCGCGCCCGCTTGTCGCCGTCACTGAGGATTGCGTAGGCCTCGGCCGCTTCCTTGAATTTCTCCTCGGCCTTCTTGTCGCCCGGATTGCGATCGGGGTGGAACTTCAGCGCCAGCTTGCGATAGGCGCTCTTGATCTCCGGATCGCTTGCGGTGCGTGTGACTTCGAGGATCTCGTAGTAATCGCGCTTGCTCACGATACCTTGGCCACCTTCACCAGCGCCGGCCTCAGCAGCCGTTCGCCAAGCTTGTAGCCCCTGGCCATCACGTCGACCACTTCACCCTCGCGCGCGCCCGGGACTTCCTCGTAGGCGACCGCCTGATGCAGGTGCGGATCGAAATCAGCGCCGAGCGCGTCCACGGTCGTGACGCCGCGCTTCTTGAGCATTTCTGCGAGCTGCCGCTGGATGAGCTCCAGCCCGGCCTTGTAGGAGTTCGCTTCGGGCGGCGCCGGGGCCGCGATCGCACGATCGAAGTCGTCCGCGATCGCGAGCACGTCGTTGATCACGTCAGCGGCCGCCCATTCGTTCATATCCTTGCGATCGCGATCGACGCGCTTGCGGAAATTGTCGAACTCGGCGGTCTTGCGCAGCAGGCGATCGTAGAGATCGTCGCGCTCCTTCTGCACGGCGTCGGAGGAGGCGGCCTCAGTGGCCGCTTGCGCCGCCTCGTCTATCGTGGTCTCGGGGTCGATTGGCAGGTCGCTCATGATTTGATCGTCAAGCACCCCCACGCGGGGAGTGCGTCCATAAATGTGGGTCGGTGCTCCGACCTAGTTGACGTCGCGCAGCACTCTGGCGACGGCGATCGCGGCAATGTCCACCGCGGTAATCGCTTTCGAATATCGCATCCGGGTCGGCGCGATAATGCCGACCATGCCGTTGCTGCGGCCGTCGAAATAGCTCGCCGCGACCAGGCTGAACGGCCGCAATTCCGGATCGTTGTGCTCGGCGCCGATCACGACCGTCAGGCCGGGACCGTCGAGGTATTCATTCAGCATCGCTACCAGGCGCTGCTTTTCTTCGACCATCCGCCACAACGCCTTGAGCGTGTTGGCGGACAATCCGCTGGCCTGGACCACTTCCTCGATCAAGGTCGACGCGCCGTCGATATAAACCGCCGTCGGCCGATCGAGATTCTCGAACGACGTGCTGGCGAGTCGCAGCGCCAGCCCAAGCAGCTGATCGTACAACGAGCGCTCTTGTTTCAGCCGATCGATCACGCCGGCGCGCACCTCGTCCAGCGTGCGCCCGCTAAATTCCGAATTGAGAAAGTTCGCCGCCTGCACCAGCTCCGAACCGGTGACCGACTCGCCGATGTCCACGGTCTTCTGCGATACCTGGTTGCCGCTGGCGATCATCACCACCAGGATCTTGCTGCCGCTGAGCGGCACGAACTCGATGCGCTGAAACAGCGCCTGTGCGTTGGGTGGCGCAATCGCAAAGCCGACGCCTTTGCCGGCTTCGGAGAGCACGTGCGACGTCGACGACAGCAGGTCGTCCATCAACGGCGCATCGCCGGCTTCCTGTCTCAGGCGCGCTTCCACGGCCGACGCGTCCTTCTGAGGGCGGCGGCCATCGAGCAGCATGTCGACATAGGCGCGATAGCCAGCATCCGTCGGCACCCGGCCGGCCGAGGTATGCGGTTGCCACACGTAACCCATCTCTTCAAGCTGCGCCAGCACGTTGCGAACGGTGGCCGAGGAGAGGTTCAATCCGGCTTTGTGCGCGAGCGTCGCCGACGCCACGGGTTCGCCCGTTTCGATGTAGGCGCGCACGAGCGTCGCGAGGATGCGACGGGTACGATCGGATAAAGCGGGGCCGGACATGTAATTCAGATTAGCAGTCGATTGTAGCGACTGCTAATTGTAACACGGGACAAACGGTCGTTCGACGACCCGGATCGACGTTGACGAGACGAGCGGCGCTTTGCAGCAGTAAACCGGCGGCCAGTAACAGCACGACGGCCGCGCCGACCTCGACGCTGACCAACGCCTGGCGCAGCTTGACCGTCTCCCGGGATGCAGACTGCGTCCGCAGCCCAGTCGTCATGGCCGCGGATCGCGTGGCGCGGCGCGACGCGATCCATCCCAGCGTGACCGCGGTGGTGGTCATCAGCGCGGTCAGGAACAGCATCGAGGTGGCGTCCAAGGCTGCGCGGTCGAGCTGATGTGGAGGCACGAGGCGAGTCAGCGGGAGCAGGCCAAGGCGAACACCACCGGGATTCTATGAGAAAGGCTACCCCCTGGGTTATTCCTGTGGTGTCCGGCTTTAGCCGGACCTTCAGAAAAGGTTTGCCCGGCGCGCGAGGGCGGTCGCTTCGGTGCGAGCGGTACGGGCAATCTCGCCGGAATCCCAGCGAACCGGCCGGAAATCGTCGACTAGCACCTGGCCGTCGACGATCGTCGTGCGGACGTCGGTGGCGCGGGCCGCGTAGACGATGGTCGAGTAGGGATCGGTGGCGAGGGCGAGATGTGGCTGGTGGCGGTCGATCAGGATCAAGTCCGCGCGTTTGCCCGCTTCAATGCTGCCGATTTCGTTATCGAGTCCCAGTGCCCGCGCCCCCTCGCGCGTCGCCATGGTCACGGCGTCCCGGGCGGTAAGCGCGCCTGGATAGTGACGAACCGACTGCAGGAGGGCCGCCAGTCGCATCTCTTCGAACATGTCGAGGTGGTTGTTGCAGGCAGCGCCATCGGCGCCGAGCGAAACCGAAAGGCCTTTCTTCCGCATCTCAACGACTGGCGCAAGGCCGGAGCCCAGCTTCAGATTCGATCCGGGGCAGTGCAGCACCTTGACGCCGCGCTCCGCCATCAGCGACTGCTCATCGTCATCCACCCACACGCAATGCGCAAGGCAGAGGCGGTGCGTCGTGAGCCCGGTGTCGGCTAAATAGTCGATGTTCTTCCGGCCGGTGCGCGACTTGATCAGCGCGACCTCGTCGCGATTTTCCGAGGCGTGCGTATGAACCACGAGCTGATGGTCGATCGCCAGACGCGCCACCTCTTCGAGCAGCTCGCGCGAGCACGACACCGCGAACCGCGGTGCAAAGGCGGCGCGCAAGCGGCCATTCGCGCGGCCGTGCCAGCGCCTGGCAATCGCCACCGCCTCGTCGATTGAATGTCTGGTGTCCTCAAGCAACCGCGCGGGAACAGCGGTGTCTGCATCCATCATGCATTTGCCGACGACCGCGCGCAGGCCCATCGGCTCGAGCGCCTCGAACACCGCATCGGTGTCGTGCACGGTTTCCATGGTCAGGACGGTGGTGGTGCCGGAGCGCAGCAGCTCGGAGGCGGCCTGTTGCGCGGCCGCGGCGAGCGATTGCGGATTGTGCGCGGCCTCCATCGGCCAGATGCGGGTCTTCAGCCAGTCGAGCAGCGTTAGATCGTCGGCATAGCCTCGAAACAGTGTCTGGCAGAGATGAATGTGCGTCTGGATGAAGCCCGGCAGCAGATACGAACCGTTGGCCTCGATGACCTGATCTGCCGTGTCATGCGTGGCACCGATCGAGACGATCCGGCCATCGCGAATCAAGACATCGCCTTCAATCACCTCGAAGGCGTGGTTCATCGTGACGACGGTTGCGCCCCGGACGATCAGACCACCCACTCGCGGGTGCCGCTCGTGGGGCCCGGTCAGCGAAGAGCTTTTAGGTTCGGAAACCATCGCAGCGAGGCGGATTTGAGAGCCTCGGCCTTGCCGCGCCGCACTGCGATGAGCTCGGCGGTGATGCTGACGGCAATTTCCTGCGGCGTGACTGCTCCGAGGTCGAGACCGATCGGTGCGTGAATGCGCTCGAGCAGCGCCGGATTGAAGTTCGGCACTTCGGCGAGCAGTTGGTCGTAGAGGCGGGCCACCTTGGCGCGGCTGCCGATCAGGCCGATGTAGCGCAGATCGCGCGGCGCGAGGCCGCGCAGCACGTCGAGGTCGTTACGGTGCCCGCGCGTCACGATCACCGCGTAGGCGCTGGATGGAATGTGCGCCTGCGTCAGCCACTGCGGGATGTCGTCGACCACGACCGACGCGGCGAAAGGAAAACGCTCAATGTTGGCGAACGCGGCGCGATCGTCGATGACGTGCACGCTGAAGCCGGCGTCGTGCGCCATCTTGCCGAGGTAATACCCGACGTGGCCGGCGCCGAAAATGTAGACCGACGGCGAGGCTTCGATCGGCTCGATGAACACTTCCATCTGGCCGCCGCACACCAACCCGGTTTCTTCCGCGAAGTCGTCGTTGAGATCGTATTTGACCGTGGTCGGCTTGCGCGTCGTGAGAACCTGGCGCGCCTTGCCGATCGCGTCGTGCTCGTAACAGCCGCCGCCGACGGTGCCGACAATGCGGCCGTCGGCGAACACCAGCATCTTCGCGCCGACACGCTGTGGCGTCGAGCCGTTCGACGACACGATCGTCACCAGCGCCGTCTCTTCACCGCGGGAGAGAGCCTCTCCCAGCGCGGCGAAGACTTCATGATTCATAAGGGAATTGTAGCCTACTGGATTCGATGCAGCTCGCACGCCGCCAGCGGCTCGGTCCCGGAGAGAAACGCTTCGTTGGTGACACGGGGACAAATCGGCGTGGCGATTTGACCGGTATCGCGATCGACTTCCACGAAGGTGACCCCGGGAGGCGCGCCGAACGACGAGGAGCCGCGGCCGGCGACCGCGTTCTTCATGAACGACGTCCAGATCGGCAGCGCCGCCTGCGCGCCACTGAGCCCGAGCGGCTGATTGTCATCGAGGCCGACCCACACCACCGTCAGCAGTTCGGGCGTAAAGCCCACGAACCACGCATCCCGCAGATCGTTGGTGGTGCCGGTCTTGCCGGCCGCATCGGCCGTAAATCCGTTGGCGCGCGCGCCGGCGGCAGTGCCTTCGTTCAACACGCTGCGCATCATGTGCGTGACCAGAAATGCGGTCGCCGGCCTGGACACCGACGGACCGGCTTCGACTTTCGGCTTGGCGCCGTCCTCGCCACTCTTGACGCTGATCAGCGCGCGCAGCTTCTTCAGCGTACCGCGGTTGGGGAACACCGTGTAGGCCTGCGCCAGTTCGAGTGGCGTCAGCTCGATGATGCCGAGCGCCACCGACGGGTACGGCTTCACCTGATCGGTCTCGCCGACCTTGGCCTTCTTCCACAACGCGACGACGCGCCCGTAACCAGTTTGTTCGGCGATCTTCACGGTGGCGACGTTGCGCGACATGGCGAGCGCGCGCCGCAGCGTGATCGGCCCGTCGTACTCCGCGCCGTAATTCTTTGGCGTCCACTCCTGGTTATCGAAGCTCCACGTCGTCGGCTCGTCGTAGACGATCGCGGCGGGACTGATGTCGGCGGTGCCTTCGTCGGCCGCCTTTTCAAACGCCGCCAGATAGACGAACGGCTTGAAGGTCGAGCCGATCTGGCGGCGCGCAGCTGCCGCGCGATTGAATTGCGACTGTCCGTAATTCCGCCCCCCGATGAACGCCAGAATCTCTCCGGAGCGGGGATCGATCGCAATCAGCGCCGCCTGGGCCACGCGCTTCGGCCCGCGCTTGCGCCGCCCGAGGATCGAATCGACATTGGCGAGGCCGGCGCGCACTGAATCCTCGGCATGGCGCTGCAGGTTGATGTCGAGCGTCGTGTAGATGTCGAGCGCGCCCGGCTTGGTGGCGATGCCGGGGAAAGCGCGGTCGAGCACATCGCCGATGTAATCGATGAAGTAGGGGGCTTCGTTGTCGACCGCGCGCGCGACCACGGCGATCGGTTCCTGCTGCGCGCGCTCGGCGGCGTCGGCGGTGATGTAGCCGGCGTCGGCCATGGCACGCAGCACGATGTCGCGGCGGTCCTTTGCCCTCGCCGGGTTATTGAACGGCGAGTGGTTGAACGGCGACTGGATGATGCCGGCAATCAAGGCCGCTTCCGACAGCGTCAGGTTGCGGACGTCCTTGGCGAAATAAATCTTCGACGCCTCGGCAACGCCGTGCAGCGCAAACGAGCCGCGATTGCCGAGATACACGTCGTTCAGGTAGAGCTCGAGGATCTCTTCCTTGGTCGCCTTGGTCTCGAGGATCAGCGACATGAACTGCTCGAGAATCTTGCGGCCGTAGGAGCGCTGGCGGGTCTGTTGCTCGGCGACCATCTGCTCGGTCAGGAAGAAATTGCGCGCCAGCTGCTGCGTGATGGTGCTGCCGCCGACCAGGTACGAGCGATTGCCGAACATGTTGGTGAAGATCGCGCCGACGATGCGAATCGGATCGACACCAGGGTGGTAATAGAAGCGCCGATCTTCGATCGCCAGCACCGCTTCCTGCATCCGCGCCGGAATGGTTTCGAGCGCGACGCGGCGGCGCTTCTCGCGCGACCCGGTCATGAATGCGGTGAGTAGCGGCGCGTCGAGCGTTATGCGCTCGATGTGCTTGCCCCCTGCCGAAATTCGTGTAACCCGTTGGGGCGGCGGGGGAGGCGGCTTCAACGTCTTCTTGCGTGGGACCGGCGGTTCCGGGAAGGCGATGGTCACGACCTTGCCGGCCTGATCGCCGCCACGCGAGCGCAGCAACACGGTGTGGCGATCGATCGCGAAGTCTCCGGCGCGCTCGATCCGCGCGCGTTGCGCGTAGCCGACATCGTTCAGCCGCGCGACCAGTTCCGGAAGGCTGAGGCTTTGACCGGTTTGCAGCGTCAAGGGTCTTGCGAATACCCGCGGCACGGCGCGGTCGCGCTCACCGTGGAGACGCGCGTCGATAATGCGTCCGTACGACACATATAGATACGTCACGAGGCCGAGCGCGGCCACGAGGGCGACGCCCAGGGCAATCGTGATCCGGCGCCGGTAGGGCGCCAGCACGGCAGGCCAACGAAGGCGCGCCAGGCGTATCCGCCAGCCGCCTCGTTTCTTTTTTCTCAAAGCGCGGTTCTAGCGTGTCCTGCCAGCGTGTCCTACCAGCGTCTCCTACCAGCGTCTCCTACTAAATTGTCAAGACCCAGTGATGGCCCATGGCGAGCGGGAGCTCGGCCATCAACCGATCGACCAGGGCCGGCCCATAGCGGTTCAGGAACCACACGAAGCCGACTTCACGTTCCTGCGGATGGCCCTGGGGAAAGGTCAGGGCTTGTGCGCGCTGGAACTGGCGGCGCAGTGTGTCGTCGCGCCGCTTGGCCGCCTGGATCACTTTGTTATGCAGCGACTGCACTTCGTGCTGCAGCTTGCCTTGCGTCGATTTCACTGCGCCTTCGAGGGTCGGATCGATCTGCGGGACGGCAGCGGCGACCGCCGCCATTCGCTCGTCGATGAGCGACGACACCGATGTGAGCGCCTGCTCGACGGTCGGCGGCAACTGGCTCTCCAGCAACTGGTTCAACGCCGACTCATCCTGGGCGCGTAGCGCGGTGATCGGCAGATCGTATTTCGACAAGAAGCGCAGCGTCGCGGAATCCGCCAGCGTCGCGCTGCCGCGCTGATAGAACAGCGGCATCGGCACGCCGAAGTGCGCGTAGACGTCCTTGAGCTGGCCGAGATAAGCGAGCTCGTTTGGCCCGGCAACGTAGCAAATCGTCGGGAACACCGTGTCCTGCACCAGCGGACGCAACAACACGTTGGGACTGAAGTGCTCGGGATGCTGGCGCGCCTCATCGACCAGCTGCGCAGCGGTCATCGTATGGTTGCCGACCGTAGCCTTGTCGCCGTCAATGCGGATCGCCGCACGTTCCGCGTTGAGATGAAACACCGACACGGTGCCGCCGGCCAGCGTCGCCTGCGCGTGATACCCCTTGGCAACCAGCGCTTCGCCAGCCTCAGCCGCAACGCGCGCGGTATGGCCGGGTTGGGTCAGCTCCTTGACGAAGACATCCCGGGCCAGCGCCTTGGCAGCCGGATCGGACGAGTCATAGACCACCAGTCCGTGCGGCCCGAGCACCTGTTCCATCCACACACCGAACGACGTCGCCATGCTGCGGCCCGGCGCGTACGCCGATCGCAACGCCGTCAGGATGTCATTCTTGAATTCAGAATCGGGCAGCGCGGTGGTGAGTTGGTCGAGGGCGGCCTGGATGGCGTCGTTGAGCGTGAGGCGGGCGATCGGCAGCGAGCCGGCGCCAGGCAAGTCGGCGAGCCGCACCGTGATCGGCGCGTGCTCGCTGTCGAGCACCGTACACCCGCTGACTTCCGGCCAATCGTGGTCTTCGGCATCGATCCAGAACACCGCTACGACCGGCACGCGATGATCGAGCGACACCTGCTTCGCCAGCTTCATCGTGGTGATGGCCTTGAGCAGGGTGAACAGTGGACCGCCGAAGAGCCCGGCTTGCTGGCCGGTGATGATCACGCGCGTGGCGGGATCAGCCAGCCGGGCCGCGGCATCGCGCGCGGCCGCGGGTGCGCCGCGATCGGCTTGCTGGGCCGCGATCAGGCGCGCGATTTCAACCGGCTGGCGCTGGTAACCCTGCGATCGCGCGATCGTATCGGCCCATGCCGCAGGCGTTGCCGGATCGCCGCCAAAGAACGGCGCGACCTTCTGAAAATCAAAGGCGTAGTCCGACGCCAGGCGCCGAATCCACGGAAATGTTCGGATGTCCACCGCCAGCGAATTGGCGGTAGCGGTCGAGACGTCAGCTGGCACTGCGCCGTACTGTCTCAAACGGTCACCAACACTGTCAACCTCGCGTGATAACATCTTTATGGTTTGATGATCGATGTGGTCTGGGGCGGTTCCGGAGGAACGGCCCGCAAACGTTGGTCGAGAGACGCTGTTAACCAAAGCAGCGATCTCCATACGCTCCAGTAGATCGAGATTGGACGAAGACGGGGCACGGTCCGATTCAGGGTTCGATGACAACGGGCCGTTCCGGGTTACACCGGAAGCCGGCGGCGTTTCACTTGAGTCCGCACTGCGCGACTATGGACCGGCGGCGATCGACGATTTGATCCCGCGGCTGCGCGCGATCGCCCACGATCTTGATGCGGCCCACGCCTCGGGCCGCGTCCACGGCGCGCTTCATCCCAGTAAAGTCATCGTTCATGACGATGCCACCTCGCTGATTGCGGGGAGCGTGGCGATTACGCCGTACGCTGCGCCAGAAACCGCGGACGGCACCGCCACCCCGGCGTCGGATCAGTACGCCTTCGCCGCCCTTGCCTACGAATGGTTGTTCGGCCGGCCCATCACCCATGCGGCCGATCGCCCGGTCGAGGTGAGGAGCATGCCGGGCGTCGATCGCGTCACGCTCTCGAAGGCCTTCACGCGCGCGCTCGCGCCAAATCCGCGCGATCGGTTCGCGTCGTGCACGGATTTCTGCAGCGCGATCGCCAACGCGGTGGTGCCTGAATTGCCCTTCGACTCGAAACGCGAGGGCGCGTTCCTCGCCCAGGACAGGCCACTTCTGGCGCTCGATGCCGAGGACGACCAGGACGACCCGGTCGGCCCGTTCACTGCGGAACCGGTCGATGAACCAGCCGCCTTCGACCCCGAACGCGAGCAAACGCTCCTCGCTCACGGCAGGCCCAGTGTGGACGACATCAGGATGGTCGAGGACGTCCCCCTGTTCGCCGCTGCGACGGTTCGATCGGATCGCAATGACGCGTTCCCCGCTCAGCACAACCAGCCCGATCTCGACATTATTGCGCCGCCGACGGTCGCGCCCCCCGCGGCTTCCATTCCCGCTCCGGTGGCATCTTGGAACCCGAGCTCTGCGGCGCCGGCGCGTGACGCGCAGAAATTCGGCGGCCTCGCGCTCATCCTGGCCGCCATTGTCGGCTCAGTCTTTGGTTTTGCGGCGGGATACATGGCCAGGCCCAGGGCACTTCAGTCGGGCCAGGCGCAAACAATCGCGACACCAGCGGAAGCCCAGGCGCCGATCGCTGGTGCAGAGAATGTAGAGAGTGCACAGGCTGCGCGGGGTGCACAGGGTGCGCCGCGGCCGTCAGCTTCACAACCAGCACCAGAACCCCGTGCACCAAGTGCGCCCCGCGCATCCTCGAACGCAGGTCGTCTACTAGTTCGATCGACGCCGAGCGGGGCGAGTGTGTCCGTTGATGGCGTGGCAAAAGGTGTTACCCCGTTAGCCCTTCGAGAGCTGGCGAACGGCACGATCAACGTGACGGTGGCGCGGCGCGGATACCTTCCCGAGACGCGCCGGGTCGTGATCACCAGCGCCCGGCCGGCGCGTTCGCTCGATGTCCGATTGACGGCCGAAGCTGCCGCTCCGCCCGCCTCCGCGGCCACCGGCCGCTCCCGTGCGACGACGCCCGGCAGGCCGGCGCCGCCGGCAGCGGCGACCACGACCGGCACCCTGAACATCGATTCGCGGCCGAGCGGCGCCGCAGTGACGATCAACGGTCAGCCGCGCGGCAACACTCCGTTGACGATCGACGATCTGTCGCCTGGCGAATACCAGATCCTGATGGCCATGCCCGGCTATCGCACATTCACGACCACCGTGCGGGTGGTTGCCGGCGAGCGCGTGCGCGCCGCCGCGTCGCTAACCGCACTGGAGCAGCAATGAACGCAGTTCTCGCACTCGAAGACGGCACCTGGTACCAGGGCGTGTCAGCGGGCGCCGCCGGACATACCGAAGGTGAAGTCGTATTCAACACGAGCATGAGCGGCTACCAGGAGGTGCTCACCGACCCGTCGTACGCGGGGCAGATCGTCACGATGACGGCGCCGCAGATCGGCAACTACGGCGTGGCCGAGACCGATGTCGAATCGGAGAAACCCCAGGTCGCGGGCTTCGTGATGCGCGATCCCTCGCCGGTCTCGAGCAACTGGCGCTCGCAGGGCACACTGCGCGACTACCTGACGCGCAATCATATCGTCGCGATCGGCGACATCGACACGCGCGCGCTGACGCGCAAACTGCGCTCGGGTGGCGTGATGCGTGGCATCATCGCCACCGGCAGTGTCGATCCTGCCGTGCTGGTCGAGAAGGCGCGCCTGATCCCGAATATGGAAGGCAGCGACCTCGTCAAGGACGTAACGTGCGCGGAAGCCTACGACTTCGAGACCTCGCTCGCCGACACCGTGACCGAAGCCAGCTACGCCGTGCCGCCGCTGCGCCGCGCCAAGCGGACGTTACGCGTCGCCGCCTACGACTACGGCATCAAGACCAACATCCTGCGACGCCTGGCCGCGCATGGCTGCAAGGTGCGGGTCTTTCCCGCATCGACGCCCGCCGCCGAGCTGCTCGCCTGGAAACCGGATGGCATTTTCCTGAGCAACGGCCCGGGCGACCCGGCCGCGGTGACCTACGCGATCGACAACATCAAGGAGATTGCGAAGTCGGATGTGCCGACGTTCGGCATTTGCCTCGGTCATCAGCTGATGGGTCTTGCGCTGGGCGCGAAGACCTACAAGCTGAAGTTCGGGCATCGCGGCGGCAATCATCCCGTCAAGCAGCTCGAGACCGGCGCGATCGAAATCACGTCGCAGAATCACGGCTTCTCGGTTGACCCGGAGTCCCTGCCGGCGACGGTCAAGGTCACTCATCTCAACCTGTATGACGGCACGGTTGAAGGCCTGCGCCACATCAACAAGCCGATCTTCTCCGTCCAGTACCACCCCGAGGCCTCGCCCGGCCCGCACGATGCGGACTACCTGTTCGAGGAATTCCTCACCGAAATGGAAAAAGCTTAAGTGCCCAAGCGGACTGACATCAAACGCGTCCTGGTCATCGGTTCGGGTCCGATCGTGATCGGGCAGGCATGCGAGTTCGATTATTCGGGCACGCAGGCGATCAAGGCGCTGCGCAGCGAAGGCCTGGAAGTGATCCTCGTCAACAGCAACCCGGCGACGATCATGACCGACCCGGAGTTGTCCGACCGCACCTACGTTGAACCGCTGACGCCTGAAGCGCTCGAGCTGATCATCGCGAAGGAACGGCCGGACGCGATCCTGCCAACCGTCGGCGGCCAGACGGCGCTCAACCTCGCGGTCCAGCTCGATGAGCTCGGCATCCTCGAGAAGTACCAGGTCGAGTTGATCGGCGCGTCGATTCCCGCGATCAAGGTGGCTGAAGACCGGCTGCTGTTCCGAGATGCGATGAAAGAGATCGGCGTCGAGGTTCCCGAAAGCGGCGTCGCCAGGTCGCTGCCCGAGGCGCTGGCAATTGTCGAGCGCACCAGTTTTCCGTCGATCATCCGCCCCTCATTCACCATGGGCGGCGTCGGCGGCGGCATCGCCTACAACCTCGAGGAGTTCAAGGAGATTGCCGCGCGCGGCCTTCACCTCAGTCCCGTTCATGAAGTCCTGATCGAGGAATCGGTGATCGGCTGGAAGGAGTTCGAGCTCGAGGTGATGCGCGACGGCGCCGACAACTTCGTGGTGATCTGCTCGATCGAGAACATCGATCCGATGGGCGTGCACACCGGCGACAGCATCACCGTCGCGCCGGCGCTGACGCTGACCGACAAGGAATATCAGCGCATGCGCGACTGGGGCCGCCGCATCATCCGCCGCGTCGGTGTCGAGACGGGCGGCTCGAACATCCAGTTCGCGATTAATCCCGACGATGGGCGGATGATCGTGATCGAGATGAACCCGCGCGTCTCGCGTTCGTCGGCGCTGGCGTCGAAGGCGACCGGCTATCCGATCGCCAAGATCGCGGCGAAGCTCGCGCTCGGCTACCGCCTCGACGAGATCCCGAACGACATCACGCGCGTCACGCCCGCGTCCTTCGAGCCGACGATCGACTACGTGGTCGTCAAGATCCCGCGCTGGAACTTCGAGAAGTTCCCGCAGGCCGATCGCACGTTGACGACGCAGATGAAGTCGGTGGGTGAGGCGATGGCGATAGGCCGCACCTTCAAGGAAGCCTTCCTGAAGGGCGTGCGCTCCCTGGAACTCGGCAAGGAAGGCCTGCTGTTCCGCCGCCCGGTGTCGGAAGACGGCGACGAAGACACCACGTCGAACGAAGAAGACGAAGCGGCGCTGCGCAGAAAGCTGGTGATCCCGAACGATCGCCGGATGTGGGCGCTGTTCCAGGCGCTCGATCGCGGCTGGGACATCGAGAAGATTCACGACCTGACCAACATCGACCCGTGGTTCCTGCAGCAGTTCAAGGAGATGGTCGAGCTGCGCAAGACCGCCGAGATGATCGGCCTGCGTGAAATGTCGCACGACTTGATGCGCACGCTGAAGCGCGCCGGATTCGGCGATCGCGAGCTGTCGGACATCCTCGGCGTCAACGAGAGCGCGGTCCGCGAGAAGCGCTCGGAGCTGAAGCTGCGCACCGCCTACAAGCGCATCGACACCTGCGCGGCAGAGTTCGAGTCGTTCACGCCGTATCTCTACAGCAGCTTCGAGGACACCTGCGAGGCCGACCCGACCGATCGCCAGAAGGTCATCATTCTCGGCAGCGGTCCGAATCGCATCGGCCAGGGCATCGAGTTTGATTACTGTTGCTGCCACGCCGTGTTCGGCTTCAAGGCCGAGGGCTTCGAGACGGTGATGATCAACTGCAATCCCGAGACCGTCTCGACCGATTACGACACCGCCGATCGGCTCTACTTCGAGCCATTGACGTTCGAGGACGTGATGGCGGTGATCGAGCGCGAGCGCGAAGGCAATGTCGATGTGTCCTGCGTGGTGCAGTTCGGCGGCCAGACGCCGTTGAAGCTGGCGCTGGGGCTGCAGGCAGCCGGCGTCACGATTCTCGGCACCTCGCCCGACTCGATCGACCTTGCAGAAGATCGGCAGCGATTCAACCAGCTGTTATGGGATCTCGGTATCCCGCAACCGGCCAGCGGCACCGCGACCTCGAAGTCCGAGGCGCGTGAAGTCGCCGCCAAGGTCGGTTTCCCGGTGGTGGTCCGTCCGTCATACGTCCTCGGCGGGCGCGCAATGGCGATCGTCTACGACGTGGCCACGCTCGATCGCTACATGGCCAGCGCGGTGGACGTGTCGCACGATCGGCCGATCCTGATCGATCGCTTCCTCGAGCACGCCAAGGAGATCGACGTCGATTGCGTCGCCGATGAATCCGGCGCGGTGGTTATCGGCGGGATCATGGAGCACATCGAGGAGGCCGGCATTCACTCGGGCGACAGCTCGTGCGTCGTGCCGCCGCCGTTCCTCGGCGATCGTCACGTCGCGACGATCCGCGACTACACCCGGCGCATCGCCCGCGCGTTGAAAGTGGTCGGCCTGATGAACACGCAATATGCGATCAAGGACGACGCCGTCTACGTGCTCGAAGTGAATCCGCGCGCCTCGCGCACGGTGCCGTACCTGTCGAAGGCGACCGGCGTGCCGCTGGCGCAGATCGCGGCTCGCGTGATGGCAGGCAAATCGCTCGGCGATCTCGGCGTCACCGACGATCTGTCGCCGGTAGGTGTGTTCGTGAAGAGCCCGGTGTTCCCGTTCGTGCGGTTCCCCGGCGTCGACACCATTCTCGGGCCCGAGATGAAGTCGACCGGCGAGGTGATGGGCGGGGCCGGCAGCTTCGGCATGGCGTTCATCAAGGCGATGCTCGGCGCCGGGCAGCGTTTGCCGGAAGCGGGCGCGGTCTGCATCACGGTCAACAACGAGGACAAGGGCGAGGTGCTGCCGATCGCGCAGGGGCTGGCCGAGCTCGGCTTTCAGATCATCGGCACCCGCGGCACCGCCGCCTACCTGCGCGCGCATGGCGTGGACTGCTCGGTGGTCTACAAGGTGAACGAAGGGCGCCCGAGCCTCGCGGACGAGATCGTCAACCGGAAGATCTCGATGGTCATCAACACGCCACACGGCCGCGAGTCGTTCTTCGACGACAAGGCGGTGCGGCGTGCCGCGATGATGGCGGGCGTGCCGTGTATCACGACGATCACCGGCGCGGCCGCGGCGCTGGCGGCGATCACGGCGCTGCGGACCGAAGGCCTCGACGTGCGGGCGTTGCAGGATTACTACGCGGCCGTGGCCGCCAGTCAGTGAAGGCAACCACGAGGAAGCATGTGAACCCTTAACGGTTGTCTTCGTGGTTCCCCGGGCGTTGTTCGTGCCTTCGTGGCTGGCTTTCGATCCCGGTAAAGGTTGTCGCGTTCAGCGAACGCCCATCGGTCACGACATCAATTTGTCCGACGAGATCGGTCCGTAAGACGTCAGCGCCCGTCGCCTTGTACCGCGCGAGCACTTGCGGCACCGGATGTCCGAATGGATTTGCTCGGCCGCAACTAATCAACACCAGCGTCGGTTTGATCGCGGCGATAAATAGGTCCGAGCTCGATGTGCCACTGCCATGATGCGGAGATTTCAGCACCACGATCGGCAGCAGATCGAGCGATCCGAGCAGCTGCCGCTCGACATCGGAGCCGATGTCCCCGGTCAGCAGCATCGATACCCGCCCAAAGCGAAGCTCGATCACCATCGAGTCGTCATTCCTGACTTTCCGCCGCTGCCAGTCCGCTACCGGCGGGTGATGCACGCGCAGTTCGACGCCCCCGATCTCAATGCGATCGCTACGCAGCAGCGATCGCCAACCGGCACGCGTTCGGTCGGCCGTCGCGCGTAGCCGCACAGTGGGTTCGTGATGCTCCACGAACGTGCCGTACCAGACCTCGGCCGGCGAGAAGTCGCGGGCGAGGGAGCCCGCGCCGCCGATGTGATCGAGGTCAGCATGCGTGATGGCCAGGTAATCCAGGCTCCCGATGCCGCGATGCCGGAGCGCAGGCCCGACGACCCGATCGCCGACGTCGAAGCCTCCGCCGGTTGAGACGCCGCCGGCGTCCACCAGCAGCGTCCGGCCGTTTGGGAACGTGACGAGCATCGCATCACCCTGTCCCACGTCCAGCATCGTCAGGTGCAGGCGCCCATCTCCGAATCTGCGCGCCAGGGTTGGTGGGGCGATCGCGATCCAGCCGAATAGGACACACGCAGTGGCGGCGGCAGCGCGCCGCACGCTCGAACTCTGCACCTGGAACCCGATCAACACGGCGAGGTAATACGTCACTACGACACCAAGCAGCGGCGAGGGCACGCGCCATGTGAGCCACGGCGCCCAGTCGACGAGTGCCGCGCTGCCTAGTAGGCCGCGCACGCTGAGGTGGGTGGCCCATCCAGAGAGGCTCGCCAGCCACTCGAACTGAATGGCATCGGCAGCAGTCGTCACCATGGCGGCAATCTGCGCCACGGCCATGCACGGCACGGCAACCAGGTTCGCGCTCAGGCCCGCGAGCGTGACCCGCTGGAAGATCAGGGCACCGATCGGCATCAGCAGTACCTCCACCGACAGCGACGCCAGTAGCAGCACAGCTGGTCCGCGCGACCACCATGCTGAGGGCAGGGGCACGCGGGTGACGCCGACGATGATCGCAGCGGTGGCGCCGAAGGTCAGCCACAAGCCGACGTCGGCAATCGATAACGGGCTCGCGAGCAGGATCACGATCGCGGTCAGCGACATTGCGTGCAGGGGAGAGGTGCGTTGATCGATGACCCGCAGCAGCAGATAGATCGCAGCCATCACGGTGGCGCGAACGACAGAGGCGCCGCCGCCGGCCATGAACGCATAGGCCCCCAGGGACGCGGCGGCCGCGGCGGCGGCCCAGCCATCGCGAATGCCGATCAGCCACAGCGCGCCAAGAATGAGTCCGGCAAGAATCGCGATGTTCCCGCCGGAGATCGCAATCACGTGATACGTGCCGGCCTCTTGCAGCCGCTGTTCGACGTCGGGATCGAGCAAGCCGCGGTCGCCGATCAGGATGGCGATAGCGATCGCCGCGGATTGGGCATCGTGGCCGCCAACCTGATTCTGGATTGCAGAGCGGACGCGGGCACGAAATGCGCCGGCGGCCTCGTCGAGCCACGATCCCTGTCCATTGACCTGGACCAGCGCGGCGCTCTTGACGGTGCCCACGAGAGCGGTGCCGCGGCGTGCGAGTAGTCGTTCCTGATCGGGCACACCGTGGTCGAGGTAGCGCGTAGGCCGCCGAAGGGCCGCCGGCGCGCGCACGACCCGTCCGGCCCGCCACTCGGTCACGGATTGAGCGGCGAGCGCTCCAACGATCGTCAGAGACACGCCGCCACTCGTGGGCTCCGGACAATCACTGAGCCACACACGATCGACGGCGAGGCGGAGCGTCGCCCCACCCGCAGTGAGGTAGCCGTCGCTGGTGAGCCGGCCTTCGATGACGACGGGGGTGTCGTGACGCTCCGTATCGATCGCCGCGATGTCGAAACCGCCGAGACGCTCTTCCAGGAGTTGGCGAATCGGCGGATGCAGCGCCTGCTGCTCGGCGTGCGATCCCCAGATCACGCATGCAGCCACCAGCGTGACGAGCGAGAGCACCTTGGCAATGAACAACAGGCCTTTCGCCGCCATCGCAAACGCTACCGCGACCGAGCCGGCGACGAGCCAGCGGGCGGTCGAGACCATCGCGGGATCGAGAAAGACACCGCCGGCCACGCCGGCCGCCACGGCAATCGCGAGAGCAACGGATAGGGTCATGGGCGCTCATGCCTGCAAACCACGGCACACGGCAAATCGGGCGTGTTTGCGGGAAACTGGCTTCCGACCCCTGAAGAAACTGCCTCTATCGAAGCGAGCGTCTATTGAAGAAGTTGCTTCGTGTCCCCTTCGTGGTTAGTCCTTCGTGCGCTTCGTGGTTGCCTTTGCCCTTTGCCAGCACTCTTCGAGCTGCTCGATTGTCTGATCGCGAAGCTTCTGCCCTTGACTCGCGACTTGTCGCTCCACGTCGTCGAAACGCCTTTGAAACTTGTCGTTCGCGACGCGTAACGCCGCTTCCGGCTCGATGCCCAGCTTCCGCGCGACGTTGACCAGCGCAAACAACAGGTCGCCGAATTCTTCCTCCGCCTCCGGCGACTTGCCGCCGTCATTGGCCACCGCCTCGCGCAGCTCGCGAATCTCTTCCTCGACCTTGTCGATCACGTCATCGGTCGTCACCCAGTCGAAGCCGGCCAGCGCGGCGCGGGTGCTGAGCTCGTAGGCGCGCAGCAGCGACGGCATCGCGCGCGGCACGCCGCTCAGCACCGTCTGTTCCTGCGCGCCGGCGTCTTTTCTTTCCCGCGCCTTGATCGCTTCCCACTGTTGCTTGACCTGTCGTGGCGTCAGCGACGCTTTGCCATCCGGATCAAAGATGTGCGGATGTCGACGGATCAGCTTTTCGCAAATCGACGCAATCGAATCGCTGATCGAGAAGCGGCCTTCTTCGTCGCAGATCTGTGCGAGGAACACCGCTTCGAACAGGAAATCGCCGAGCTCGTGCTGCACGGCGTCGTGATCGCCGCGGTCGAGCGCGTCGAGCAGCTCGTAGGTTTCCTGCAGCACGAACGGGCGCAGCGTCTGCACGGTCTGCTGACGATCCCAGGCGCAGCCGTGCTCGGAGCGCAAGGTGCGCATGATCTCGACCAGCTGCTGAAAGCGCACGCCAGCATCTGTCAACTCGCTCCGCGATGCGATGTCTCTTGAATCGCTCCGCGATTCGATCGGCAAGTCGCTCATGACCCGTATGCTAGCATTTCATTTTTGGGATGAACGCGCGCGTCACGGTATTGGGGAGCGGCACGTCACACGGCGTGCCGATGATCGGCTGCACCTGCGCGGTGTGCACGTCGGCTGATCCGCGCGACCGCCGCAGCCGGCCGTCGATCTACGTCGAGGTCGACAACGGCCCGAAGATCCTGGTCGACACCTCGACGGACCTGCGCGAGCAGGCGCTTCGCCACGGCGTGCTGCGCGTCGATGCGATCCTGTTCACGCACAGCCACGCCGATCACGTGATGGGCCTGGACGATTCTCGGCGCTTCAGCCAGATGCAGAAGAGCGCCATCCCGTGCTACGCCGATGCGGCGACGGTTGCATCGCTGAAGAAGACCTTCTACTACGTGTTCGATCCGCACACCGACAAGGGCGGCGGCCTGCCGCAGATCGAGCTGCACACCATCGAGGGAGCGTTCTCAGTTGGCGGCGTCGGCATCCAGCCGATCCCGTTAATGCACGGCGCCCGGCCAATCCTGGGCTTTCGTTTCGGCGACTTCGCGTACTTGACGGACACCAATCACATTCCCGACCCCGCCTGGCCGCTGCTGGCCGGCGTCAAGACCGTGATTCTCGACGCGTTGCGCCACCGGCCGCATCCGACGCACTTCAGCGTGTCGGAAGCGCTGGCGGCGGTCGAGCGGATGCGGCCGCAGCGGACCTATTTCACGCACGTCTGTCACGACTTGCCGCACGTCGCCACCAACCAGGCTCTGCCGGCCGGTGTCGAGCTCGCCTATGATGGATTGCAGTTGACCATCGAGGCCGGTCCCGCGTGGACGTAATTCACTATCCCGACGACCCGCGGCCGGCGTGGCGCTCGCCGGTGCTCGCGCTCGGCAACTTCGACGGGCTGCATCGCGGCCACGTCAAGATCATCGAGCGCATCCAGCGCGGCGCCGTCGAGCGCGGCGGCACCAGCGTGGTCCTGACGTTCGATCCGCATCCGCCCCGCATCCTCCGTCCCGACAAGGCCCCGGCGTTGTTGATGACCAAGACGCAGAAGCTCGATGCGCTGGCGCGCGCCGGCGTCCAGGGCGCGGCGGTCGTCCGATTCACGCGCGAGATGTCGCAGTGGGAGCCGGAGACCTTCGTGCGCAGCGTGCTGGTCGAATGGCTGCGGGTCGCCGAAGTCTGGGTCGGCGCTGACTTTCAATTCGGCCGCGAGCGCAGCGGCAACTTCACGCTGCTGCGATCGCTCGGCGCCCAGCACGGGTTCCGCGCCGAGAAGATCGATCCGATCCGCTACAAGGACTTCATCGTCTCGAGCACGCGGATTCGACGCCTGGTCAGTGAAGGCCGGGTCGATGAGGCCGGCGCGCTGCTCGGCCATCACTACGCGATCGACGGTACCGTCGTCGAAGGCGCGAAACGGGGCCGGGAGATCGGCTTTCCGACCGCGAATATTTCGACCTCGAACGAGCTGATCCCGCCGCACGGGGTCTATGCCACCGCGCTGACGATCGACGGTCAGCTGCATCCGAGTGTGACGAACGTGGGGCAGCGGCCGACGTTCGGCGACCAGCTCGCCACCACCATCGAATGCCACGTCCTCCATCGCCCGGGAGAGTGGAACCTCTATGGCCGCACTGTGCGATTGGCGTTTGTCCAGCGCCTCAGGGACGAGCGCAAATTTCCCGACCTCGATGCGCTCCAGGAACAGATCGCGGCGGATGTTCGGCGCGCATCACGATTGTTCGATAGACTATCGGTCTAATGCGTCGCGACATTTCCATTGATACGCTGTCCTTGAGATGAGCCCCTCTTCGTTCATTTTTAAGCTGACCGTGCCGAACGACCCCGAAGGGGTGACCGTCGTCGCCGCCGTGGCGGCGCACGCCGTGGAATACGCCAATCTCGATGCCGACGCCGGAGCCGCGTTCCTCGAGCGCGTGCGCGAGGTTGCCCGGCAGGGACTGCAATCGGCCACCGGCCACAACTGCCTCGCCGTGTTCGCGGCCGCCGACGGCCAGCTGACCGTTACCGTGGGCGGCGAGTCGGCGTCGCAGCTGCTCTCAGCCTAGCGCCATGCGTCTTTACAACACGCTGACCCGGCA
>Ga0136611_10000702_pt1 | contig 22613 bp, 15 predicted proteins | sample AntDrymUQ2232306_2_FD_106645 | JGI IMG/M metagenome (GOLD analysis project Ga0136611, IMG submission 106645) | Polar desert sand microbial communities from Dry Valleys, Antarctica - metaG UQ223 (23.06) | ecosystem: Environmental > Terrestrial > Soil > Desert | place: Antarctica: Dry Valley...
ACGATCGAAGCGGCGAAGGCGAGCGTGTTCGAGTTCATCGAAGTGTTCTACAACCGAATCCGTCGACACTCATCGCTGGGGTACGTCGCCCCGGCGGAGTTCGAATGTGCCGAACATCCTTAACTGCGCGCCCGTTTTTCGTGGGGAACTCCAGTGTACTGAACTAAAAATCGCGCGGACATGCCATGTCCGCGCCCTCGAAGTGTCCGCGCTGCCTTGAAGATGCCCCTCATGCCCGCCGTATTCGTGCGGGTAGCCCATGAGGATCAAATCGTGTCTACCTTGCTCACTTCCACCGCGAAGGCCGACGCCCTCGAAGCCGTTACGCTCACCGGCCCCGAGGCCGCCCGCTTCACCAGGCTCTCGGCGAAGACGCTGGATCGTCACGCCGAGGCCGGCGAACCCGTCGGGCGGATCAAAGTCGGCCGGCGCGTGCTCTTCCTGAAAGCCGCCCTCGAAACTTGGCTCGCCGGCAAGGCGAACACACCTTCCACTTCTTCAACCCGCTAAACGACCGCGGCCGCTGCGCCCCCGGTCGAATGGATGCGCACGGCCACGGCTTGGAGAACACGCCCATGATACCGCACGACAAGCGAACACTCTATTCCGACCCCGACAAAAAGCCCGCGATGCTCGCCGTCAACCCGGACGGCATCCCCGAGGAACTCCGCCGCGCCGTGCGGTGGATGCTTTGGAACCTCGAAGTGAAAGCCGGCCGATGGTCGAAGGTGCCGAAGCAAGTCAACGGCCGCAACGCCGACGCGACAAAGCCCGCAACGTGGAACACCTTCGCCGCCGTGAACGCCGCCAACGCGAACGCGCGCAGCGACGGCATCGGCTTCGCCCTCGGCGACGGCTACGCCGGCATCGACCTCGATAACTGCCGCAACCCCGAGACAGGGGAACTCTCGCCGTTGGCGCAACGCATCATCGACAATTGCGGAAGCCACTCCGAAGTCTCGCCGAGCGGCACGGGGGTGAAGATCTTCGGCCGGGGGAAGTGGCCCGCGACGTGGCACCGGAAACCGACCGAAGACGGCGGGGAAATCGAAGTCTACGATTCCGGCCGCTACTTCGCGCTCACCGGCATCCGATTGAACGAGTGCGGTATCGGCGACATCGGCCCGCTACTGGCGCTGCTGGCACTCGAATACGGAGAACCTCCAAAGCCGCCGAGGGACGCCCCCCCGCCCGCCTCGGCTAGCGCCTGCGACGATGCCGAGGTTATCCGCCGGGCGATGAAGGCCACGAACGGCGGGAAGTTCTCGCGCTTGTGGCTCGGCGATACGGCGGACTACGGCGGGGATGAAAGCCGCGCCGACTTGGCGTTGTGCGGGATGCTCGCCTTCTATTGCGGCCCGGACGCCGAGCGGATCGACCGGCTCTTCCGCCAGTCTAAATTGATGCGCGACAAGTGGGATAGCAAGCGCGGTGATTCGACCTACGGCCGCGCCACGATAGCCAAAGCCCTCGAAGGGAAATCGGAGTTCTATACGCCGGGTGGAAAGGGGAATGCGACCTCGGCGAAGCCCGGCCCCAACTCGCCGCCGACGATCATCCCCGGATACCGCCCTTTCCCCGCCGATGCCTTGCCCCCCGCATTGCGGGAGTTCTCGGAGCAAGTGGCCGCGTCCGTCGGATGCGATGTCGTCTTCGCCGCCTTGCCAGCGCTCACGCTGGCGGGTGCCGCTATCGGCGCAACAGTGGTAGCCAAGCCGAAGCGAGGATGGAAGGAACCGCCGGCGATATGGGGTTGCATCGTGGCCGATTCCGGCACCGGCAAAAGCCCCGCGATGAAGGATTGTTCGGCGATGGCCTTCATCATCGACCGCGAACTCCGGGAAGCGTTCGCCGTGGCGGTGGCGAAGTACAAGCAAGATTGCAAGTGCTACATGCAGAAGATGGAGACCTACGACCCCGCAAGCGGTGCCGAGGAACCCGAGAAGCCCCGCAAGCCGAAGCGGGAATACTTCGCAGTGGTCGATGCCACGATAGAGCGGCTCGCCGAGATGCTCGGGGATTCGTCCCGAGGATTGCTCGTCGTGCGCGATGAACTCGCCGGCTGGTTCGGATCGTTCGCCCGCTACAAGGGCAAGGCCGGCGGAACCGACGTGCCGAACTGGTTGAGCCTCTTCGACTGCGGCCCGATCCGCGTTCACCGGCGCACCGGCGAACCCCGCGACATCGAAACCGACCGCGCCTTCGCCGCCGTCTGCGGCGGGATTCAACCCGACATCTTGGCGCGGCACCTGGCCGAACCCGGCTACGTCGAAAGCGGGTTGGCGGCCCGGATCATCTTCGCCGCGCCGCCGAAGTATTGCCCCGGTTGGCGGGATGAAGAACTCGATTGGGAAACCGAACGGCGCTTCGGGGAAGTGTTGCGCTTCCTGCGCGCAACGCCGTTCGATTCGCGCCGACCGGCGGAACTGCCCCTCGCCGGGACGGCGAGGGATCGGTTCGTGCGGTTGAACAACGAGTTCGCGGAACGCGCCGAGAACGTCGATGGCGGGCCGATGTCGGCGGTGCTGCCGAAAGCCGTTCGGTACGCCCTGCGCTTCGCCCTGATTCACCATTGCGTCACGGAAGCCTCTCACGGCCGCGACGGCGGGCGCGGGTGCATCTCCGAGGAAGCGATGGCCGCCGGGGAAACCTTGTCGCGGTGGTTCGTGCATGAGGCCGAACGGGTGTACGCGACGATAGGGGAGAAGCCCGAGGATCGTGAAGTGCGGCGCATCGCCGAACTGGTGAAGCGGCTGGCGCTCCGCCACGGCGGGACGGTTCGGCCGCGCGACTTGCAACGGGCGAACAAGGGGAAGTATCCGACGGCGGAGTTTGCCGAAGCCTCGCTCGATTCGCTAGTATCCGCCGGACTCGGATCGTGGCGAGAAGTGCCGACGGGCGCGCATGGGGGAAGGCCGGCGCGGGTGTTCGTTCCGACACCGCGAAGCGAAGCCGACAAAACCCGACGGAACCCCCGCCGCACGATTCGGCCGCCAAAACGGAGCAAGCCGACACAACCGGCGACGTGAAAAACGAAACTGCCGAAACCGTAAGGGAATCCGAAGTTGTGTCGGGTTTTGTCGGGTGTCGGGTAAAGCAACCCATCTCAAAAGATGAACCGCCGAGCGTGGCACGCAACCCCGGAGTTGTGTCGGGTAAGCCCAGTCCGAAGCGGACGCTCTTGCCGCCGATCCCCCCGATAGCCTCTTCGGAGATGCGCCCCGAGGATTGCCCGATTGAACGCAACCAACCTCGCGCGAACGCATCGCCGAGGTATACTTCCCCCGCCTTCGGGCTGGTGCGCGGCGGCCGTTGTCGTGAGACGCAATGGTCGCTGGTACCCGCCTTCTCGTCCGAAAGGTTCACCCTCATGGCTTCCCTCTCGAAAGATGCCGCCGGAAACCGCACGATCCACTTCGTCGCCGCCGATGGCAAGCGCCGCTCGATTCGCCTCGGCAAGGTCAACGCGAAGTGGGCCGGATCATTCAAGCTGAAGGTCGAAACGCTAGTCGCGTCCGTGGCCTCGAAGATCCCCCTCGATTCGGAAACGGCCGCTTGGGTCGGCGGCATCGGCGACGACGTGGCCGCGAAGCTCGCCGGCGTCGGCCTCATGCCGGAACGCCAGTCGCGGACGCTCGGCGTGTTCCTCAACGCCTACTTGGATCGCCGAAGGGCGGATACCAAGCCGGCCACGGTTGCGAATATCTACCGCGTCGTGCACGACCTCAGCGCGTTCTTCGGTGCCGATGCCGAGCTGCGTTCGATCACGGCCGAGAAGGCCGCGAAGTTCAAAGACTCCTACCTCGCGAAGGGCTTGGCCTCGGCGACAGTCTACCGGCAGTTGAAGTGGGCCAAGATGTTCTTCGGCCTGGCCGTGAAAGCGAAGTTCATTCCCGAGAACCCCTTCGCCGACGTGAAGGGCAAGAGCTACACGCCGACGCAACGACAATACTACTTGACCATCGCCGACACGCACCGGCTACTCGAAGCCGCGATCCCGACTTGGCGAACGGTCATCGCGCTCTGCCGTTTCGCGGGTCTGCGGTGTCCGTCGGAAATCCTCTCCCTGAAGTGGGAAGACGTGAACTTGGCCGAAGGCCGCATGGTGGTCACATCGCCCAAGACGGAACACTTGGAGGGCAAGGGTAGCCGCGTCGTGCCGGTGTTCGCCGTTCTTCGCCCGTACCTCAAAGAAGCCTTCGAGTTGGCCGAAGCGGGCGAAGCGTTCGTCATCGGTGGTAAGACGGGCGCGACGTTCCGCACTTCGGGCTAAGGCGTCGCGGGATGGCAGCGTGCCAACCTTCGGACGACGTTCCTCAAGATCATCCGTCGGGCCGGCCTCGTGGCGTGGCCGAAGCTCTTTCACAACCTCCGGGCATCCTGCGAAACCGACCTCATGCAGGAACACCCGATCCACGTCGTCACGGCGTGGATCGGCAACACGCCGAAGGTCGCTCTTCAGCACTACCTCCAGACGACCGAGGCCGACTTCGCCAAGGCCGGCCGTGAAGGGGAGCAAGGCAAGCGGTGCAGAATCCGGTGCACGAGCGGTGCAAAATCCGGTGCAGACAGAAGCAGACGGGAGGGGGCCGGAAACGATGAACGCGGCGGAAACCCCTGTTTTCGTGGGTTCCCGTCGCGTTCTGTCCGATGCCGGCGAATTGTGGCAAACTCCCGAATGCACCCGACAGGAGTTGAACCTGTAACCTTCTGCGCCGGAGGCAGACGCTCTATCCAATTGAGCTACGGGTGCGTGCAGTGTAAAATATACCCTCCGCGACCTACCGGACAAGAGAACAATCCGCGGCCGCGGGTTCGGACTCGGGAGGCGATTGTGGCGAAGCGCAAAACCAAGACCGCCGAGAACGCGGCCTCTCTCTTCGAGGAAGCGGTCGGGGCCATCGTCGAAACGATCGTGCCGGAAGCCGGCGCAGCCGAGGTCGATCCCAAAATGCTCCCGGCGAACTTCCCCGCGAGTTGGACGCGCGCCGTCGGCGCCGAGTTCGCGAAACCCTACTTCGCCGAGTTGCGGCAGTTCATCGTCGAGGAGCGCAAAGCGCACGACATCCTGCCGCCGGGGCCGGACGTGTTCAACGCCTTGCGCACCACGCCGCTCGACGAAGTCCGCGTTGTGATCCTCGGTCAAGATCCGTACCCGACGCCGGGACATGCCCACGGACTTTGCTTCTCGGTGCGGCCGGGAGTCCGATTGCCGGGGTCGCTGCGGAATATCTACCGGGAACTCGAGAGCGATCTCGGCATCGCGCCCGCGAAGCACGGGTTCCTCGAAAGCTGGGCCGAGCGCGGCGTCCTCCTGCTCAACGCCGTGCTGACGGTGCGCGCGGGCGTCGCGAACAGTCACAAAGGGAAGGGCTGGGAGACGTTCACCGATGCGGCCATCGCGGCGGTGAACGCGCTGCCGCACCGGGTCGTGTTTTTGCTCTGGGGAAGTTTCGCGCAGAAGAAAGCGGCGGGCGTCGATGCGAAGCGGCACACGATCATCAAGGGGGTTCACCCGTCTCCGCTCTCGGCGGAGAACGGGTTCTTCGGCAGCCGTCCGTTTAGCAAGGTGAACGCGGCGCTGGAAGCGAGCGGGCAAGCCCTCATCGACTGGAGCTTGCCCGAGGCGGTGTGACTGATCGACTCACTTGGTGATTCGCCAGCGGCCATCTTCTTTGACGCATTGAATGGTCTGAGTTTTTCCGTCGGCCGTTTTCACCGTGACCGTACCGGTGTTCCCGCTGGTGGTATACGATTCGACCGTCGGCTTGCCGCCAGAGCCGAACGGCGACATCGTACCGTCCTTCATCATCCCCTTCTTGTCGGCCGACATCGCAATGAAGAGATCGCGACCTTTTTTGTCTTTGTACTTGCCTGCGTCGGGACCGAACTTCGATGTCATTTCCAAGACCTGCGTCAGGCTGGTTTGCGTTTTGGTGTCCATACGATCCCACATGCGGCCCGCGTCGCCTTTCTCCGCGGCGTCGATGAAGTCTTCGACGGCCACTTTCGGGCTGTCGTTGAAGAACAGCAAATAGCCTCCCAGTGCTCCCCCGCCGCAAAGGAGGAATAGCAGCGCGAGCGCCCCGCCGATCAGCAGCGGCTTCGGAATGCCCCCTTTCTTCTTCTTGCCCTTGTACTTCGACTTCTTCTTGGGCGTATCTTCGTCTTCGTCGTCTTCATCCTCGTCGTCGTCCCGGGCGAGCGGCTTTTTCTTCTTCTTGGGCGTGTCGTCTTCCTCGTCGTCATCCTCGTCGTCATCGGCGACGCGCTTCTTCGGGACGACCTTCACCGCCGGCTTCTTCTTCGGCGGCGGGGTGTCCTCCTCTTCGTCCTCATCGTCGTCGTCGATGGGCTTGGCGGGCTTCTTCTTCGCGGCGGGGCGCACCGGCTCATCGTCTTCGTCGTCATCATCGACGGGGCGGCGTGATTTCTTGCGGGGCTTTTCGTCATCGTCATCGTCATCGTCACGGCGGGAGCGGGCCATCGGAGGGTGTCCGGAATGAGGTAGGTGGGAATCGCACGGGGAAACGGTATCGGAGCGGCGCGGGCGCTTCAAGCGGATTTCACGGGAAGCCGGAAGCGGATGCGGAAGGTCGTGCCGCAGAGCGGGGCCGAGTCGATGGCGAACTCGGCGGCGTGGTGTTCGAGCACCATCGCCACGAAAGAGAGCCCGAGGCCCATCCCCGCGCTGTGGCCCTCGTAGAGGGCGTTGTCGCGCTTCGTGCTGAAATGCGTTTCGAGGCAGTGGGCCCGCACCTCTTCGCTCATTCCGATGCCGTTGTCGGACACTTCGAGTTCGGCGCTTGCGTCCGAGGCCGTCAGGCGGAGCAGCAGCGTTCCCTTCCACGCGGCGGCGTCGAGGAGACCCTGCTTGCGGTCGCCGGCGTCGGCTTTGCGGGCGTCGTCGCGGAGGCGGTTGCGCATCTCGAAAGTGGCATCGCGGGCGTTGAAGATGAGGTTCTCGAGCGCCTGCTGCAAATGGGAAAAGTCCCCTTCGATCCAGACCGGCTCCCCCGGGAGCACCGTGTCGATTTGAAGCTTCCACTTGTCGCGGCCGACTTCGCGCCAAGTGTCGGCGAGCGTCCGCACGAACGCTACGAGGTCGATCTTCGCCAGACTCGTCTCGTTGGGATCGCGCCGCACCGTCCGCAGGATTTCCTGGAGCCGGTCGGTCACGGTGCCGAGGGTCGCCTGCACTTCGTGGAGCATCCCCGTCTGCGGGGCGGTCAGGCCGTCGGCTTCGAGGCAGCGCCGGAGGAGGTCGTTCGGCCGCACGAGCAGGTTCTTGATGTTGTGGGCGTAGCTCCCGGCCATGATGCCGATGCTGGCGTAGATCTGCGATTTGAGTTCGAGCGCGGCCGTCTCGGCGCGGTCGGCGCGGCTTTCGAGCGTGGCCCGCTCCAACTGCTCGCGCAGGAGCTTGCGGTCGAGTTCCTCCTTCTCGCGCTCCGTCTGCTCTTGGACGAGCCGCGTTTGCAGCAGTTCGCGCTCGCTGTGTTCCGCCGCGGCGATCACCTTCAACTGCTCCGTTTCGCGGCCGTGCTCGTGGCGGACGAACCGCACGACGAAGACCACGGCGATGAGCGTGGCCGCGACGAGCACCGCCCCGGCGACGAGCGATTCGCGGCGGCGCTCCTGCTCGCGCCGCTGCAACTTGTTGAATGCGTGCAACTGATACTCGCATTCGACGATCACCGGCTGCGGGTGCGCCGTCGCGGGGGAATAGCGGAGCGTGCGGACTCGCGAGTCGGCCGACGAGAGCGGCCTGGGCAGGGGATTGTCCCAGGCGATCCGCTCGGCGGGAGCATCGCCGGCGGGGATGAGGATGGCGAGGCGGTAGAGGATCGGGAAGCCGGGGAGCTTGTTCTCGTAGGCCCGCGTCGGCTCGGTGAGTGCGCGCAGTTGCTCTTCGAGTTCCGCGCGCTTCGTCGCGACATCGGCGGGCAGGATGCGGCCGGCCCGCATCTCCGTTTGCAGGTTCAGGTATTCGCGGATCAGTTCGAGCAGCGTCTTGCGGAAGGGACGGGTCTCGTCGATCCATTCGCGGACGATCGCCTCGTCGGCCTCTTCGGACCACGCCGCGCGGGAGTGGAGCAGGCTCGCGAGCCAGCCGACGAGCACGATCCAGACGACGGCGAACGGGGCCAGCCCGACGGCGTAGTTGCCGACGGAATTCCAGCGGACGCGGGCGAGCATCATGGCGGACTCACCTCGACCGCGGCGCGCGATGCGACGGGCACCCGGCCGACGCCGCGCCAAGTGCGGTCGGCTTCGCGCCGCCAAACCGAGAGCTGGGCCCCCTCTTGGAGCAATGAAGTACTGTCGCGCGGGACGAGGACGACGACGTATTCGCCGGTGCCGCCGAGGCGCTCGCCGTTCGCGTCGAAAAACGCCGGCCTCGCCGCATGGAGGCGGCGGATGAGGTCGTCGCTCCGCGTCAGCAAGCCGCCGGCGAGGGTCGTCCCCGGCGCTTCCCCCGGCGGCGGGAAGCAGGCGGCGATGACGATGCGTCCCATTTCGCCGAAGTGCATCGCCTCCTCGGTGCTGTTGGGCGGGAGGAACGTCGCATCGGCGTTCGGCGACGGTTCGTCCCAGCCGATGGGGTTGTTGTGCGTGAAGAGCACGAGCGGCACCGGCAGCGACCGGGCGGGCCAGGCGTACTCGCCGTCGCGCAGGATCGCGTTCACGGGGATGCCGTCGCCGGTGACGACGACCAGCCGCCGCGAGACTTGGCGCGAGCGCTCGACGATGGCGCGGAGCAGGCGCCGCGCCGGCTGCGTGACGGCGGGGAGCACGAGCAGCGAGCGCTGGGCCGGGACGCTCAGCAGTTCGCGGGCGATGAACTTGGCCGTCTCCTCTTCGTGGACGTTCGGCCGCAGGTATCCGCCGACGCTGAACGGGACGTGCAGCTGGAAGAGCTGGTACGCGCCGGGATTTCCCTCGCGGCCGCCGACTTCGCCGAGCAGCGACCGTTTGAACTGGTCGTGCAGGTCGGTCGAGTAGGGGTCGTCGTTCCACTGCACCGAGAAGACGTGGGGCCGGTAGCGCAGCGGCTTCGGCACCCCGGCCGCGGGGGGCGCGAGCGCTTGGAGCGATTGATCTTCGAAGACGATCGGCCGGAGGTCGGGCGTCCGCTCGACGAAGTCGAGCACGGCGTCGGCCATCTGGCGGTTCGTGAAGCAGAAGCGGAAGGAGCGCTCGCCGTACAGATCGACGAGCCGCGGCTGCGCCCCCTCGTCCGCGTCGATTCCCGCGACGGAGTCGGCGGTGGCGGTCGTGATGAACAGCGCGGGGCGGTCGCCGCGCCAGTTCCGCTCGGCCGCCAGGGCGCGGGCCAGTTCGACAGCCCGGTCGCTCGATCCGCCGCCGATGATCGCCAGCGGCGGGCGATCCCGCGCGGCGAGGGCGCGGATCCATTCGCAGGCGCCGAGGTCGCTCTGCAGCTTGTACCAGCGGATGCGCAAGCGGCCCTCGCGGCCCGCCATGCCGACGACGAGTTCCGGCGCGGCCGTCGTGGAATCGAGGAACGCCTTCGACGTGTCCACCGTCAGGCCGGGCACCGTGCGCCGCTGCCGCACCCAACCCGCGACGAAACGCTCCCAGGTGGTGTTGCTCGTCGTCGTGTGCAGCCAGGCCATCTCTTGATCGCCGTCCGGCACGGGCAGCGGGCGCGTGACGGGTACCCCCGCGCCGAGGCCGGGTACGCGCCAGTCGAACGCGAGGAAGGCCACGGGGAGGCATATCAGCGCGATGAGGAGCACCCAGCGCAGGCGGTTCATGCCGGCTCCCGCTTTCAGAACGCGATGTAGATGAAGCTCTTCGACACGCCCGGCCCGAACGCCACGAGCAGCACGACCGACGCCGCATAGGTCAACCCCGTCGTCGCGTTCTGCAAGATTCCCGGCCGGGCTAACCAAGCGCCGAAGCCCGGCCACGCCCGCCCGAAGTGCCCCGCTAAGCCCGCGAGCATCAGCAGGATCACCGGCAGCTGCACCTGTGTCATCCCGGCCATTCCGGAACTCGAACCGAGGCCGAGCAGCGCCGCTTGCAACTGGAGGCCCGTCTCCCAGTTCGCCATGCGGATCAGCACGAGGCCGAAGAGCAGTTGGTACGAAGTCGCGCCCCAGGCGAGCGCGATCCACGCCGGGTGCCGGCGCCACGCCGCATCGCGGAAGCGCAGATCGAACGCCCGGTGCAGGCCCATCAGCAGGCCATTGTAAGCCCCGTAGGCCAGCCAGTGCCACGCGGCCCCGTGCCAGAGCCCGCAGAGCACGAAGAGCAGCATCAGGTTGGAGTAGGTGCGCGCGGCGCTCCCGCGACTGCCGCCGAGCGGGAAGTAGAGGTAATCGCGCAGCCACGAGGAGAGCGAGATGTGCCAGCGCCGCCAGAAGTCGCCGATGTTCGTGGCGAGGTACGGCCGGTGGAAGTTCGGCGGCAGCGCGAAGCCGAACCACTTCGCCAGGCCGAGCGCCATGTCGGTGTAACCGCTGAAATCGCAGTAGATCTGGATCGCCCAGGCCACCGTCGCCCAGCGCTGGATGCCCTGCGGGAAAGCCGTGGGATCGCGGAAGACCGGTTCGACGAAGAGGTCGTGCAATTGATCGGCGACGAAGAACTTCTTCAGGATACCGACGACGATGAGGCGCAGGCCGAGTTCGATTTCGTTCCAGCCGACCTTCGGAGGTTCCACCATCTGCGGCAGGAATTCGACGGCCCGCACGATCGGCCCCGCGGCGAGTTGCGGGAAGAAGGCGACGAAGAGCGCGTAGTCCACGAAGCTCCGCACGGCGGGGATCTTCCGCCGGTAGACGTCCACCGTGTAGCTGATGCCCTGGAACGTGTGGAAGCTGATGCCGAGCGGCAGCAGGATATCCCACGCGCGCTCGCCCTGGGCGAATCCGGCCCAGCCCGCGACGGCGAGCGCGTTGTCGAAGGCGAAGGTCGTGTACTTGAACGCCGCGAGGAGTCCCAGGTTCGACGCGATACTCAGCGTCAGCCAGCGCCGGCGGACTCGCTCCGCGCCGCCCGCTTCGATCCGCCGCGCCGCGCCGTAATCGATGACCGTCAGCGCGAGGATGACCCAGAGGTAGCCGGGACTGGCCCACGCGTAGAACGTCCAACTCGCGAGGGTCAGCCAGAGGTATTTCCGGCGCCGCGTCCGCAGCGAGTGGTACCCCAGCAGGACGACGGCGAGGAAGATCGGGAACTCTTTGCAGGCGAGGATCATCGCGGCTTCTCCGCCCACGCCGGCCCGCCGTGCGGCGTCCGCCGCGGTTGACCCTCTCCCCCGAGCTTCCAGAGCGTGCCGCGCAGCCAGACGCTGAAGCGCGCCGTGCCCGAGCAGTTCATGTGGATCAGATCGGCGAAGTGGCGGTCGTCGAGATCGGCTTCGCGGCCGTCCAAAATCGTCACCCCTCGACTGCGGCTCACCTCGTCGAGCCGCTTGCGGTACTCGGCGAATTCGGCGGGGTGCCGGGCTTCGAGGTCGGCCGTCACCGGCATGTCGATCAGCAGCACTTCGGTATCGTTCGCCTCGGCCCAGTCGAGCAGCCGGTGCAGGTACTTGAGGTGCGATCCCGTTTTGTAGTTGGCGAGATACGCGAAGGGGGGCGCGACCCAACCGTCGCGCTTCCAGTGGTCGTAGCGGCGGTATCGGTAGTATTTCGTCGGTGCAAATCCGCAGCCCGTTCGCAGCGCGTCATCGAGTTCGCACTGCCGCCGCGCTTCGGCGGCCGATTCCGGGCACGAACCCGGCGCGAAAATCTCGCACTCGCTCGCGGCCCACATGCGGATGCCGAAGCGGTGCTGGTACAGCGCGCTCGCCTTCGCCAGCTTCCCCTTGGCGTAGTGCCGGGCGACCCACTCCCCGGCATCGGGCCGGGTGCGCCGCCAATCCTCCACATCGCCGGTCGTCATGATCGACTGGACGCCGTGCGGTTCGTGGCGGCTGTCGTTGAAGTCGCTGGCCGTGCAGCCGTACACGATCACCTTCGGCGCGGTCGGGCAGGCGTGCCGGAGGGCGAAGTAAGTATCCGAAGTCGTGCCGCCCGACAGGCCGAGGTTGAAGTAATTGCCGACCTCGCGCCCGTGCCAGAGCAGGTGGCCGATGATGTCCGGATCGACCCCCTCGGCGACGGGGGAGCCTCCCGCGAAGACGATGTCGCGCGGTTCGCCCGCGCACCTCTCGACGCGCAGGGCATACTCGTCCGGGGAGTACTTCTTCCACGTGGAATCGAACGCGAGCACGGCGAAATCGGAGCCGACGAGCACGGCCGCGAACCAGAGCAGCACGCGGCCTTTGCGCAGGCGCGTAGGTGCGGGGGAATTGCCGGGCGGGGTCATATCCGTGACTCGGGCGGAGCGGCATCGTGCCGATGAGCCGGGAGGATACCCCGAAAACGGGCGGGAAGAAAAGGCGGGTTACAAAGCGTCGGGGGTCAAATCGTCCTGAGCGGCATGGCGGACGAGGTGGACGGTGAACGTGTTGGATCGGATGGTGAATAGGATTCGTTAGACGTGGCAACCCCGACCGAACAGGGCCTGCCACAGATCGATCGGTATCCGCCGCTCGCCGCCACCGCCATCGCGCGCGCCGGGACGGGCGGCACGATTGCGACCCACAGCGAGCCGTCACCGAACCGCCAGCGCGCGCGCCGGGGCGGGCGTCCGCTTCGCCAGCGGGAGCGCGTACTTCACCAGCAGGATGAAGTGCAGCAGCGTCGCGGTCATATCGCAGAGGTGGAGGATCTCGTGGTAGCCGATGAGGCCGGGGATCAGCACGGGCCACTTGAGCGCTTGGACGACGGCCCCGGCGACGTAAAGCGAAGCGAAGCAGAAGATGAGGGCCATGGCCCGGCCGCCGAGCCTCCGGTAGAAGTGGTGGGCCGGGACGACGGCGATGAGGCCCATGCCGACGAACACTAAGATCAGCGTCTGCGTGACGACTTCCTGCATCGACCAGACGAGTGCGATCCCCGTTGTTCCCATCGCGAGTTCGGTCGCGACGCCGGCGCGCATCCACCACTTCGGCAGCACGTAGACGAACGTCGGGATGCAGGAACCGACGATGAGGCCGAAGACAGCGGAGAGGTCGAGCCGGCGGAAGAATTCGAACTGCGGATCCTGTTCGGAGTCGTAGCGCAGGCTGTGGAAAAGTCCGCTGCACGTGTAGAGTGTGACCGCGCTGACGGCGTAGACGGCGACGGCGATGCGGTGGCCGGGCGGATGCCGGCGCGTCCAGCGGATGAGAAATGCCCCGGCGAAGAGGCACCAGACGGCGAAGCCGAGGTGCAGCCCGGCGGCGACCGGATCGTGAAAATCCATACCTGTTGACCCGAACCCCGCGGCGTGCGACACTCCAACGCCCGCCGGTTGGCCATTCTCCCGCTCACCCCGAGACCGATATGATAGTGCCCCGCATCCGCATCGTCGTCGCCGTTCCGCTCGCCCTGCTTAGTGTCGCCTTCGCCCAGACGCCCGCCCCGCAACCGGTGCCTGCGCTGACGCTGAAGGGGCACACCGACCCCGTAAGCGCGGTCACCGTTTCGCCCGATGGCAAGTTCTTCGCCACGGGCAGCTTCGACAAAACCGCGAAGCTCTGGGACGGCACCACCGGGAAGGAACTCCGCACCTTCGCGGGCAAGAACGGCCACGCGAACCTCGTCCTCGGCGTCGCCTTCGCGCCGGACGGCTCCGCGCTCGCCACGGCCTCTTCGGACAACCAGCTCAAAATCTGGGACATCGCCAACGGCAAACCGACGGGCCTCCTCGCCCACGCCGCCGGCGTCACGCAGGTCGCCGCGAGCGCCGACGGCAAGCTCCTCGCGGCCGGGGCCGCCGACGGTACCATCCGCATCTGGACGGCCCTCGACGGCAAGCTGACGCAGACGCTCATCGGCCACGCGGGGGCCATCGTCGGCCTCGGCTTCGCTCCGAACGGCCTGACGCTCTACTCGGCCGGAGCCGACAAGACCCTGCGCTACTGGAACCCGCTGACGGGCGTGTCGAACGGTTCCATCGGAGTCGCACTCGCGGACATCACCGGATTCTGGGTGAACCCCGCGAACAGCAGCGTGATGATCGCCACGGCGGACGGATCGCTGAAGACGTTCCCCGCCGCGTTGCCCGTCGCAGGGAAACCGTTCGCGCCGGGTGCGGCCGCCGTCACCGCGATGACACTCAGCGCCGACGGCACCGTGCTGCTCGCCGCGACCGCAGATAACAAGCTCCGCAGTTGGAACGCGACGACAGGCCTGCTCACGGAGTTGGGGCCGGTTCCGGCTGGCGTGGTGCAGGTGGCGTTCGGCCCGCCGACTCTCGGATACGCCGTAGGGCTTTCGACCGGACGCGTGCAGTTCATCGGCGCGGATGGCAAACCGAAGGGGGAGATCCTCGCCTGCGAGACGGGGCTGAAATCGCTGGCGTTCTCCGCCGATCTGGGGTCGCTCTTCACGCTCGGCACCGACGGCGTCGCCCGGCGCTGGCCCGTCGCAAGCCTCAGTCCCGCCGTGCCGGCGAAGCCGCTCGTCCACGCGGTCGCGGTGACCGGCGCGATCCCGAATGCAGACGGGAAGAAGGTCATCACAGCCGGGGCGGACAACGCGGTCCGCATCTGGAATGCGGGGGTGATCGAGCGCGAATTCAAGGAGCACAAGGCGGCGATCACGGCGATGGCCGCCGTCGCCGATGCCGTTCTGAGCGCCGATGCGGCCGGGGAAGCGATCCTCTGGAATCCGGCCGATGGCAAGGTCATCGCGAAGCTCCTCGGCACGAAGAAAGCCCCGGCGACGTTCGCGCTGCTCTCGCCCGCGAAGTCCATCACCCTCGGTTATGCTGACGGCGAAGTGCGCCACTGGCCCGCCCCCGCCGCGAAAGACAAAGAAATCGCGGGCCTCGCGCTGCCGAAACCGGCGGTCGCGATGGGGCTGTCGGCCGATGGCAAGCGCCTCCTGAGCGTGGCGTCCGACGGCAAAGTGCGCAGCACGAACCCGGCGATGGCGAAGGACGAAACCGCATTCGCGACGGCAACGGCCAATCCGACGCAGGCCGCTATTAGCCCGGATCGGACGAAGCTCGCCGAAGTGGGTACCGTCGGGAACGTCCGGACGCTGCTGGTTCGCCCGCTCGTCGCCGACGCCAAGCCGGTCTGGTCGCTGCCTCTCACGGAGGAAGTCGAGACGATCTCCTTCTCGAACGACGGTCTCCGCATCGCGGTGGCGGTCGTCCGCAAAGTCGGCCGCGCCGCGCGTATTCTCGACGCCATCACCGGCGTCGAACTCCAGACGGTCGCCGAGCCGGTCGCCCCGGTGACTGCGCTGGCGTGGCTGCCCGACAACAAATCGTTGCTGATCGCCGGTGACAAAGCCGTGTCAGCGGCCGTCCTCCAAGTCGATGTCGTCCGGGCGACGGTTCCGTCGGCCGGGGTCGCGTCGGTTCAGCCCGCGCTCGGCCTCGCGGTCGCGGCGACGGCGGACAAAATGGTGCGCCTGCACGAAATCGCCGCGGGGCCGGCGCCCAAAGAACTCAAGGCTTTCGGCCCGCTGGCCGACGTGGCGAAGGTACTCGCGATCTCGAAAGACGGCGGCATGCTCGCGGCCGCGACCGGCAAAACGCTCGCGGTCTGGCAGACGGCCGATGCCAAAGCGCTGCCGGTCTCCGCGTTCCCCGCCGACATCGCCCAACTCGCCTTCAGCGCGGACAAAACCCGCTTGGCCGTCGGCTTGGCGAACGGCGGTGCCGTGATCGTCACCGTGGCGACGGGTCTTGCGGAGCAGGTCGTGACGCACGTCGGAGGCATCGCCGGCCTCGCGTTCCATCCGACACTCCCGCTGCTCTTCACGGCGGGTGCCGATAAGGCGATCTCTGCGACGCCGCTCGTCCTCGCGAAGCAAGTCGCCGATCCGACGCTCTTCGGCGGTACGCTGACGGGGAGCGTGAACGGCACGAATGCGTTCAGTTCCGGTACCGGAAAAGGCGTCGCGCTCACGAACGCCGGCACCGGGGCCAAGGAGCGCATCATCGGCGACGCCGTCGGGATCACGGCCGTCGCTTCGAACAAAGCGGGGACGCTCGTCGCCGTGGCGCACGGGCCGGAGCCGACCATCACGCTGCACAACTTCGCCGACGGCGCGGTCGTCGGATCGTGGAAGACGGGGGCGAAGGTCACGGAACTCGCATTCCACCCGACGGCACCCGCGCTTGCGGGTGTGCAGGCCGATAGCAAAGTCGCCGTCTGGAACACGCTGTTCGACGCGGGCCAACCGCTCCCGCCGGAGTTCGGCAAGCCGATGCTGGAACTGCCCCATCCGGTCGCTGTCAAGGGGCTGTCATTCCTCGGCGACGGGAGCACGCTTCTCACGGGCTGCGACGACAAGCAAGTGCGGGTCTGGAAGTTCGTATCCGATCAGCCGAGCTTCACGCTCGCGCATCCCAACCTCGTCCACTGCGCCGCGTTCGACAAGACGGGCAAGTTCGTGGCCACCGGTTGCCAGGATGGAATCCTGCGGATCTTCGACATCTCGAAAACGCCCGGCGCATTGGCGAAGGCGATCAACGCCCACATCCTCCCGCAGGGGCAGTCGATCTATGCCGTCGCCTGGCACCCCGATGGCAAGCTCGTCGCCTCGGCGAGCTTGGACAAGTCGATCAAAATCTGGGACGCGACCGCCGGCACCATCGTGAAAGAATTCAAGCCGGGGAGCGACGCGGCACCCGCGCCCGGCGCCGCCCGGCTGCCGGGACACACCGATCAGGTCTTCACGCTCGCCTACACGAAGGACGGCAAACAACTCGCTTCCGGAAGCAGCGACCGCACGGTGAAGCTCTGGAACACCGAGACCGGGGCGCTCGTCCGCGAGTTCGGCAATCCGAACTTCAAACCCCTCGGCGACGGCGGCCCGGCCCCGGCGCACCCCGGCTTCGTGCAGTGCGTGAAGTTCACGGCCGACAACACGAGGCTCGTCAGCGTCGGCACGGCCCCGAAGTTCCGCGGCTACTTGGCCGTCTGGAACGTTGCCGACGGGAAGCTGCTCTATGGGAGCGAACTGGAGTTCGGCCCGCTCACGTCGGTCGATGTGCGCCCGGACGGTTCGCTGCTGCTCGGCTGCGGCCCGAAGCAGCGCGGCACCACCGACTCGGAAGCGGTCGTGATTCCGTTCCCCGTGAAGTAGATATTCACTTCACCCCGCTTTTGATGCGGGCCGGGAGGAACTCGTCGCCGGCGTTCCACGTCGGCAGCTTGTCCGCGTTCGCCGCGGCGCGGGCCACGTCGAGCGCGAACCCGGCGAGCGTGACGAAGCCCGAGAAGTCCCAATCGGGCCGCATCTCGTCCTGCGGCGTGTGGTAGCGCTTGTCGTTGAACTCCTGAATCGCTTTGCGGACGAACTCCTCCGGCTTCCCCTTGATCTTCATCCCGGCCGAAACCGAGAAGGCGGGGACGCCGGCGCGGGCCATCGAGAAGTGATCCGACCGGTAGAAGATGCCGAGGTGCGCCCGCTGGTCGGATTCGATTTCGAGCCCGTGCGCCTTCGCCACCTCCTTCACCGTCGGCCACGCGGTAATCCGCTCCGCCCCGGTGACGACGATCGACTCCGGCACGCCGAGCGGCAGGATCATGTCGAAGTTCAGATTCAGCGCGGTCTTTCCGAGCGGCACGAGCGGGTTCTGCGCATAGAACTTCGACCCGAGCAATCCCTTCTCTTCGGCGGTGACTGCCAGGAAGATCGCCGAACGCTTCGGCTTCACCTTCTCGGCCGACCACGACCGCGCCATTTCGAGCAGCAGCGCGCAGCCCGTCGCGTTGTCCGCCGCGCCGTTGAAGATCGCATCGCCGACGACGCTCCGGCCGACGCCGAGGTGATCCCAGTGGGCCGTGAAGACGACGGCTTCCGCTTTCAGCGTCGGATCGCTCCCTTCGATCATGCCGACGACGTTGCTGCTCACGATCTTCTTCACCTCCGTCGGCATGTGCCCCTTCAGGGTCACGCCGAGGGGAAACGCTTGGAATCCCTTCGTATCGGCGGCCTTCAGCAGTTCATCGACTTTCTTGCCGGAGAGGCCGAAGAGCTTCTCGCCGGCGTTGCGCGAGAGCCACCCGGCGAACGCTAGCGCCGGTTTGTCCGGGTCGCGCTTGAGCTGGGCACCGTCGAGCGGCTTCACCACGGAGTACGGGTAGCCCGCCGTTTCCGCGGTGTGGACGATGAGGCAGGCCTTCGCCCCGCGCCGCGCGGCCTCCTCGAACTTGAACGTCCAGCGGCCGTAGTAGGTGAGCGCCTTCCCGCCGAAGAATTTGGGATCGTCCGACGGCGGTTCGTTCGTGAAGAGGACGACGACCTTCCCCTTCACGTCGATGCCCTTGTAGTCGTCCCACGCGAACTCGGGGGCCGTGATGCCGTGGCCGACGAAGATCGCGTCAGCGTCGAACTCCGCGAGGTCGGTCTGGAGGTGGCTCATGCCGGAGAACTCCTCCTCGCAGGCGAATGCGATCTCCTCTTTGTCTTTCGTCGCGCGGAGGGTCGATTTTGGACTCGTCACGACCCGCATGAGCGGGACGGCTTGGAGGTAGGTGCCGCGCTCGCCGAGGGGCTTGAGGCCGGCCTTCTTGAATTCGTCGGCGAGAAAGTCGGTGGTGAGGTCTTCGCCGCGCGTGCCGGGGCCGCGCCCTTCGAGGCGGTCGCTGGCGAGGTAGTTCACGTCGGCCTTGATCCGCTTCGCGGAGATCGCGGGCGGCTCATCGGCCGCGAACACTGCACCGGCGAATAGCAGGGAGAAGCCGAAGGTGAGCAAACGGGTCGGCATGGGATATCCTTGGTGAAGTGCGGCGGATCGGACTCGCCCGCCTTCTATTATGCGAAGTGCTCGGCCATGAAAACCATCCTCTTCGACTTCGGCAACGTCGTCGCGTTCTTCGATCACGGCATCACCGTCGCGAAGCTGCTGCCGCACTCGGAACTAGCTGCGCCGGAGTTGATGACCGCGATCTACGGCGGCCGTGCGGAATCGGACTACGAGCGCGGCCTGCTCACGACCCGCGAGTTCTTCGAGGCGATCCGTACGCCCGCGAAACTCACCTGCACCTTCGAGGACTTCGAAGCGGCTTTCGTCGATATCTTCACCCCGAACGCCGCCGTCTGCGACCTGGTTCCTTTCCTGAAGCCGCGCTATCGGCTGATGCTCGCGAGCAACACGAACGCGGCCCACTACGCCGATTACTCGGCGAAGTTCGCGGAGGTGCTCCGGCACTTCGATGCCCTCTGCCCGTCGCATACGGTCGGGCACCGCAAACCGACGGCCGGATACTTCGCGGCACTTCAGCCGCTCGCCGAAGCGGAACCGGCCGAGTGCCTCTTCATCGACGACCTGCCGGAGAACATCGGGGCGGCCGAGCGGCACGGGTGGCGCGGCCTCGTCTACAGCCCGTCGGTCGATCTCCCGGCGGCCCTGCGCGGATTGGGGATTCAGTTTGACCGGCCACTTCGCTAAAACGAGTGGGAACCCTCGCACTCTCCGTCGGAGCTTCCGCGGCATGGATATTCTGCAACAGGCCGATCCCGAACTGCACCGCGCGGTCGAAGCCGAGCGGCACCGCCAGCGCCACGGCCTCGAAATGATCGCGTCGGAGAATTACACGAGCAAGGCCGTGATGGCCGCGCAGGGGTCGGTGCTCACGAACAAGTACGCGGAGGGCTACCCCGGCAAGCGCTACTACGGCGGATGCGAGTTCGTCGATGTCGCGGAGCGGCTCGCCCTGAGCCGGGCGAAGGAGATCTTCGGCGGCGATCACGTCAACGTGCAGCCGCACTCGGGCGCCCAGGCCAATATGGCCGTGTTCCTCGCGGTGCTCCAGCCGGGCGACACGATCCTCGGCCTCGACCTCGCCCACGGCGGACACCTCACCCACGGCATGAAGCTGAACTTCAGCGGCAAGTACTTCAAAGTCGCGAGCTACGGCGTCCGCCAAGGCGATCACCGCATCGACTTCGACCAACTGGCGGCGCAGGCGCGCGAGCACAAACCGAAGCTCATCATCGCCGGGGCGAGCGCCTACCCGCGCACGCTCGACTTCCCGAAGTTCGCCGAGATCGCGAAGGAGGTCGGCGCGGTGCTCATGGTGGACATGGCCCACATCGCCGGCCTCGTCGCGGCGAAAGTCCACCCCGACCCCGTACCGCACGCCGAGTTCGTGACGACGACGACGCACAAAACCCTGCGCGGCCCGCGCGGCGGGATCATCATCTGCCGGGAGCAGTACGCCAAGGCCATCGACTCCGCCGTCTTTCCCGGCGTGCAGGGCGGCCCGCTCATGCACGTCATCGCGGGCAAAGCCGTGGCGTTCGCCGAAGCCCTGCGCCCCGAGTTCGTCGAGTACCAAACCCAGGTGATCGCGAACGCCAAGGCGCTCGCGGAAGCGCTGCTGATGATCGGCTTCCCGATCGTGTCGGGCGGAACCGACAACCACCTGATGCTCGTGGACGTCTTCACGAAGTGCGGCATCGGCGGCAAGCAGGCCGAGCAATCGCTCGACGCGGCCGGGATCACCGTGAACAAGAACATGATCCCGTACGATCCGCGCAAACCGATGGATCCGTCCGGGGTGCGCATCGGTACGCCGGCGCTGACGACGCGCGGCATGAAGGAACCCGAAATGCGGCAGATCGCCCGCTGGATCACGGACGTGCTGACGAAGCCGACGGACGACGATCTGCTCTCCCGCGTGCGGGGGAGCGTCCACGAGTTGTGCGAGCAGTTTCCGGTTCCGGAAGATGCGGAGTCATGATTCTCACGAATCGAAAGCCCGAGTGACCCTTCTTCGCCCGCAGGGCGGACGGGCGCAGACCGGGGTTTCAACCCCCGGTCGCGCATCGTCTCTCATTCAGCATCGCCTGGGACTGAAGTCCCAGGCTACTATCGTCCGCCCTGCGGGCGAAGAAGCTGAGCCCATCCTAATAGTCATAGTCCCAGAACCTTATCCATCTTGTCCGCGACGCCCTTCAGGAACTTCTCGTCGCCACCGCCGACTTCGGCCGTCGCCCAGCCGGTGTACTTGATCTCGGAGAGGGCTTTCAGCACTTCGGGCCAGTCTTCGGTTCCTTCGCCGATGTCCACCCAGCCGCTCTTCTTCGCCTTGAACTGGTCGTTGTTGAACCCCTTGAAGTCGAACTTCAGCATCCGCTTGCCGAGCTTGCGGATCCAGTCGGCCGGCTGGACGCCGTACTTCACCATGTTCGACACGTCGAAGTAGGCCCCGACCGTCTCCGTCTTGAACTGATCGACGTACTCGATGAGCTGCTCCGGCTTCGTGATGAAGTTGTTCCAGACGACCTCGATGGCGATCTTCACCCCGGCCTTCTCCGCCGCGGGGATGGCCTTCTTCACCTCGGCCGTCGAGCGATCCCAGCACTGCTCGTAGGTCGCGTCCTTGTTCACGACGCCGGGCACCAGCAGCACCGTTTCGGCCCCGACCGTCTTCGCATCGGCGATGGCCCCGATCAGAGCTTTCAGACCCCGTTCGCGCACCGCTTCATCCGGGTGCGAGAGGGTGTCGTACCAGTGGACGCTGTCGATGACGCCGTGGACGACGATGCCCGTCTCCTTCGTCGCGGCGACGATTTCGTCGAGGTTCAGCCCCTTGCTCGGGCTGTCGATCTCGACGCCCAGGAAGCCGAGCTTCTTGAGGACGGCGAACTTCTCCGTCGGCGTCCCCTTGACGCCGACCATGCCGTATTTCACGGCCTTCTTGAGCTTCGGGGTCTTCGGAGACTCGGCGGCGAGCAGCGGCCCCGCGGCGAGGGCGGCCGCACCGGCGGCGAGGAAATCGCGGCGATTCATAATGCACCTTGGAAGTGAAGAAAAACTATTCACCGCAGAGGAAGAAGAGGACGCAGAGAAAAAACGAAACCTGTCTTCGGACGATCCCCTTTTTCTCTCTGCGGTCTCTTCTCCCTCTGCGGTGAAACTCTTGGATCATCGTCCGATCACACGAATTTCGTCTTCCCCGGCATCGGGCTGGGCGGAACCGGGTTGTCGCCCCACGCATACGTCTTCGGCTGAAGGTCCTGCTTCGAGTTGAGAATGTCCTTCCACGTCACCTTCTTGCCGGTGTACGCCGCTTCGCGGCCCATGATGCCCATGAGCGTGCTGAGCGCCGACACTTCGCCGTCGTTGATGACCTTGCCCGCGCGGATGGCCGCGAAGAGTTCGTCGTGCTCCGTCTGATACATGTCGCGGTTCTGCTTCGGATCGGCCTTCCACAATCCGCCTTCGCCGCTGATGGTGTGCGCCATCAGCTGGGAACTCCCCTTCGTGCCGATGACGTGGTCGGCCACTTCGCTGTGGCATCCGCTGACCTGCCGGCACTGGCTGAAGACCTTCGCGCCGCTGGCGTACTCGTAGACCACCGTGAAGTGATCCCAGACGTTGCCGTACTTCTTCTCGGTGCGGGTCTGACGGCCGCCCATACCCTGCGCCGACACCGGCAGTTCGCCGTTGAGCACCCACGCGGCCTTGTCGATGCTGTGGATGTGCTGCTCGATCATGAAGTCGCCCGACAGCCAGGTGAAGTAGTACCAGTTGCGGAGCTGGTACTCCATCTCGGACCACTTCGCTTCGTCGCC
>Ga0136611_10000703_pt1 | contig 22592 bp, 19 predicted proteins | sample AntDrymUQ2232306_2_FD_106645 | JGI IMG/M metagenome (GOLD analysis project Ga0136611, IMG submission 106645) | Polar desert sand microbial communities from Dry Valleys, Antarctica - metaG UQ223 (23.06) | ecosystem: Environmental > Terrestrial > Soil > Desert | place: Antarctica: Dry Valley...
GTTGCCCTGGAATCAACCGTTATCGCGCATGGACTGCCTTATCCGAACAATCTCGAGACGGCGCGCGGGCTGGAAGCGACCGTTCGAGAAAGCGGCGCGCTGCCCGCGACAATCGGGGTCGTCGCGGGAGCGCCGACAATTGGGCTCGACGAGCAGGCCCTGGAGCATTTCGCACAAGGTGCCGACATCCGTAAGCTTTCGCGGCGTGACCTGGGCATCGCGATCGGTAGCAGGCTCCATGGCGCCACAACCGTCGCGGCGACCATGGCGCTCGCCGCCTGCGCCGGTATCGAGGTCTTCGCAACCGGCGGCATCGGCGGCGTTCACCGCGGCGCGCGGGAAAGTTGGGACATCTCGGGCGATCTGACCGAGCTCGGGCGCACGCCGGTGCTCGTCGTCTGTGCGGGCGCGAAGGCGATCCTCGATCTCCCGGCAACGCTTGAAGTGCTGGAAACGCTTGGCGTGCCGGTCGTCGGCTACGGCTGTGATGAGTTTCCGGCCTTTTACAGCCATAGCAGTGGGCTGCCTCTGAGCGCGCGGGCCGACGCGCCCGAGCAGGTTGCCGCGATCTGGCGGGCGCATCAGCGCTACGGCGGCGGAGGAGCCATGCTGCTGTGCGTTCCGCCCCCGCCCGAGGCCGCGCTACCGGCGGACATGGTCGAAGCCGCGGTAGCCAGAGTGTTGGTTCAGGCGGGCGGAGTACGCGGCGCCGCAGTCACACCATTCCTGCTCGCCGCGCTCGAGCAAGAGACCGCTGGCCAGACCCTTCGCACCAATATAGCTCTGCTCAAGAACAACGCGCATGTGGCTGCCGCAGTCGCAGTGGCGCTCACGAGCTTTCAGCCCTCAGCAATCAGCCGTCAGCTGTAAAGTACGCGAAACCGATTACCAGAGCGAATATTGATCCATCACTATCAGACAGATATCGTCAGCTAAGAGTCTCGGCCTTGATCTGAAGGCTGACGGCTGATTGCTGAAAGCTGAAAGCTCGTATGCCTGATCTCTTCTTCCATGGTGGACCGATCTATACACTGGACCGCCAGCAGCCGCGTGTCGAGGCGCTGCTCGTGCGCGACGACCGCATTGTGGCTGCTGGTAGCGCGACCGAGCTTCGGCCGCTGCTGAGCGCTCGCTTCGAAGATGTGCCGCTGGATGGTCGGGCGATCGTGCCTGGTCTAACTGACGCGCATATCCACCTGTTATGGACCGGCCTTGGCCGGATCAGCGTCGATCTTGACGGAGTTGATAGCCTGGATGCCGCCCTGGAAAAGGTACGCGCGCACGCTGAGCGCCTGCCCGAAGAGGCCTGGGTTCGTGGCCATGGCTGGAATCATGCCTTGTGGGAGCATCGCTGGCCAACCGCCGCCGACCTGGATCGCGTGACCGGCGGCCGTCCCGCGCTGCTGTCGCGCAAAGATGGTCATTCCGTCTGGTTGAACAGTCGCGCGCTCGCCCTGGCCGGCATCGATCGCGACACACCTGACCCGTCGGGCGGCAGCATCGCTCGCACTGAAGCGGGTGAGCCGACAGGCATCCTGCTCGAAAACGCCAATGATCTGGCGTATCGCGTCGTGCCGGAATATACCTGGGAAGAGCGGCGCCGGGCTCTTCTGCGGATCATCGGCGAATGCAACCAACGTGGGCTCACCAGCGTACATATACCTGAAGGACCGGATACGCTTGCTTTGCTCCGCGAACTCCGCGACCACGATCAATTGACAATCAGAGCGCTCTGCCACCTACGCTATGCCCAACTCGACGATGCGATTGGGCTTGGTTTGCGCTCGGGAATGGGGGATGAATGGGTTCGCATTGGTGGCGTTAAGATCTTCGCGGATGGATCACTTGGCTCGTGTACCTGCCATATGCTCGATCCGTTCGCCGGCAGCACGACCAACTATGGTATTGCCACGGTTGCCGAAGAGGAGCTCCACAACGCCGTGCGGCAGGCTGACCGTGCGGGGATTGCCGTCGCGATCCACGCCATCGGTGACCGCGCCAATCGCACCGTCCTCGACGCGATCGCCGGCTGCGCACGCCACCCTTCGCGTGCCGCTTCAGGATCATCGGCAGCCGGACTTCGGCCGCCGCGTCTGCCGCATCGCATCGAGCACGCGCAGCATCTCGACCAAGCCGACATCCGGCGCTTTGCCGAGCTTAGCGTCGTCGCATCCATGCAGCCGGTCCATGCTACGTCGGACATCGACATCGCCGAGCATCTGCTCGGGCCGGAGCGCTGCGCCTGGAGCTATGCCTGGCGGCCACTGCTCGATACCGGCGCAATTTTGGCCTTTGGATCCGACGCGCCGGTCGAGACACTCGATCCCTGGGCCGGCCTCCATGCCGCCCTGACGCGCCGCCGAACCAATGGCGAGCCGCCAAATGGCTGGCATCCCGAACTCACCCTCACGATGGAGGAAGCGCTCGAAGCGTATGTGGTCGGTCCCGCGCTGGCTTCGGGCGAGGCGGGTTTCAAGGGTGTTCTCAAAGCCGGCAACCTTGCCGATCTGGTCGTCCTGGCGGTCGATCCCTTCACCGTCGAAGCCCAGTCGCTCTGGCAGATGCCGGTCGATATGACAGTGGTTGGCGGGAAAGTATTGGAGTTTAGCGGCTAACGCAACCTAACCTACGGGATTTGCGTACCAATAGAATAAACTATGGAGAATCAACGTGAAAACCACACAGTCACCCATGGCTAATGTACGTCTTGGTCGAAGCTTCTACTTTATTGTCGTTTTGGTCGCAGCCCTACTCATCGCGTATTTCGTATTCGGTCGTTTGTTCGGGTATGTTCTCTACAGTGTGGACTCGACCGAGGTGGGCATTCGTTTTCGCGGAAATAATCCCTACGAAGTGGTCCCACCAGGGCGCTATACCCGATTCGGATTGTTCGAGGAAATGAGAGCAATCAGCATCAGTGGTCTTCCGTTTTCAGTAACTGATCCTGAGATCCTTACCAAGGATCAACAACGCTTGGGTTATCAAGTTGCCGGCACTATTCACCGTCCAGGTGTAGAGAAGATGGGCGAGGTCATCACCAATTGGGCCAACTACTCAATTTTCTACACCAATGATCAGGCGCTTGTGGGGAATGACACAACACCTGGCCTCGTCACCAATATTGCAAAACAGGCGATGAAGGTGTGCGTTGGAGCTGTCGACTTTAGTAATGCGGTTGTAGGAAACTCGCGGGATGCACTGCGGCAATGCATCGATACTGAATTGGACAAACTCGCAACAGGCTATGCCCTCGAGGTCCGCAATATCGTCGTGCCGGAAGTTGTCCTGGGTGAAGCAGTCCAGAAAAAGCTGGACGAGATCACCGATGCTCGCTTCACGACCCAGGTAGCGGTACAGCGAGAAGAGCAGGCAAGAGCCGAGGCTGAACGCGATCTCGCGGTCCAACAAGGTCAAATCCGCGTTGAGCAGGGCAAGATTCAGGAGAAAGCTCGGCAAGATGCCTTGACCGCCGAACTCAACAAGGCCACCCTTGAAGCGCAGAAAAATGTGATCGAAGCCCAGAAGTCGAACGATCTCCTCGGTGCCCAACGGGATCTCGAGATTGCAACAGCCCGTAATCTGGCAGCCACAGAGCAAGCCTTAGCTGATTTGGCGCCTGAGATGGCCAAGGCGACCATGTATCAGGGCAATCCAGCCTACACCAGCTATCTAGAGACGCAGGCGTTGGCGTCAGCGTACAGCAAGATGGATAAGATGATTATCCCTGCCAACGTCGACCCCTATCTCTTCCTGGGCGGAAACCCGACGGTTACTGTCCCTGCTGAGGCAGCAGTCGCGCCGCCACAATAGGAAGTATTCACCACAGTATCAACGACGGGGAACTATACAGTTCCCCGTCGTTGATGTGAGGCGCACCCTCAGGGTCAATGCTATCGACATGCTTGGGGATGCAGTCGCTTACCGCTCCCAGGGCGAGGTGCCGTAGCGCCAGCGGAAGTAGTGCTGCCCAACGTTGCCCATCTCGACCCGGAAGGCCGCAGCATTAGAGGGCGTGTATGTCAGCGCGCGCCGCTCGAAGAGCTGGATCAACACATCCGTGGCGACTCCACCAACCTTAACCGTTGTCCAGTAAGGCTCGCTGATGGGATAGCCCAGCACGAAAACCCAATCCAGCGGCATGGCGCCGAAGTGGTCGGTGAAGACGACTGGAAGATTGTGCCCAAGGTTTGGATCGTGAGCGCCGATACGCACGCCCTGGCCGCTCATTTGCTCGTCTGGGACGACGCGACCGGAGCGGTCAATACGGTCGATCACCGTCTTGCCTACGGCCGCCGTAGAGCGCCGGTCGCCGTTCAGCGAGGCAAGCGCCTCGAACGTGGCATAGGTCGGAGCATTGGCGTCGTCAGGATCGCCGGCAATCGGCACCTCGGCCGGCTCACGCTCGACGAAATTGGCGTTGCCGGTCTGCATCCGGCCACTGATCAATTCCTTGGTGAGGAGGCCATTCGTAACAACCCAGAGATCAGCGCGGTTGGCAGTTGGATTGGTGATCTCCATGCGGCTCTTATCCCAGTATTGAACCAACCGGCTACCGCCCGGAGCTTCGGCGTAGTCTTCACGGCCAGTCGCAAACGTGGCAGGGCCCCAGGTCCACGAGCGACCGGTGCTTCCCGCCGCGACAACAGCGTCGGTCCGACTCCAGACACCATCGAAGGCGGCATCCGAAGTAGCGCTCACGAACTGATTAACCGGTACCGGCTGCTCCTGCGGTGGCGCTGCTTCGGCAGCGGGCGTATGGTGAACATAGCGCGGGCGGTCGTCCGCCCGCAGTTGCAGCGCGCCACCGTTCGCCGCGATCGTCGAGCTCGTCCCATCACGATCGACAACCCTCGCCGAAGCGGAAGCGGTCGGAATACGCACATCGGCACCGCCCGGGGCCCAAATGACATCGATTGTCTCCCCGCCACCCCGCTGCCATCGGGAAAGATGGGTCTCCGGGCCGTCCATGGCGGTCAGATCGTCCAACCAGATCGTCCCGTTGCCGCTCCACCCGTTCGGCTGATCGTCGAGCACCAATGCCCGGACACGCACATTGCCGTCCAACCGACCGTTGTTATTGCCGCCGCCGAGCCGATTGCCGGAATCCGCCACCCCTGATACTCCAACCTGCATCCAGTTCCAATCGGCGCCTCCGATCTTGCCCAGCGGGAACTGGAGCACCTCGCCCGATTGATCTTCGAGCTGGATCTGGATCAAATGGCCGGAATTGTCGCCCCAGACCCATAGCCCGATCGCGCTGGGAGTTCCAAGTTCGATTGGCGTCGATGGACGGAATGCCACCCAATCGTTGTCCGTGGTCGGAAAGCGATAGTCATAGCGGCCGGCCTTGCCGCCGCTACGCACCCGCTCGCTGCTGCCGGCAAGGCTTCCATTGTCGGGGCCAGCCTGAACCCAGCGATTGCCACTGTCCCAGCTTTCGACGACCCGCCGATTCGCCGATAGATCAACGTTGCCCACGAATCGGGCGCCGGCGAGCTCGCGTGTCATCGTCGCGTAGGCTGCGAATGATGGCTTGCGGGATGAATAGTCGGAGTAGCCTGCGCCATAACGCACGAGACCAAACGGGCTCTGCGTATCATCATGCAGCGTATACCAGAAGGCTTTCTCCAACCCCGGCTCGGCCAGCAGGCTGAGATAGGAACGCACCAGATAATTCGCTTGCTGCTCCTCGCCGACAACTCCACCAGGATTGCGCTCCGAAGCGCCGGACTCCCAACCGAACTCGGTCGCCCAGATCGGCTTCGAGCCATGGCGGTTGAGGAGTGCGCGCACACCGCCCACGCCGGAGGGTCCGATCTGGCCCTGCTCGGGTGAATGGGGATCGGTATACGGGTGGATCGCCAGAACATCGAAGGCATCCCAGGCGCCCGCTTGCGCGATGCCTTCCAGGAAACTCGTTTCAAACGGCGATACGCCACCGATCACCACCAGCGCCCCTGGATCAGCGGCTTTGACGGCGTCATGGGCAACCTGGAGTAACCGCGCGAACGCGCGAGGATCGGGCTGTCCACTCCAATAGATCGGATTGTCGGGCTCGTTCCAGATCTCCCAGGCGCGGACACGACCTCGATAGCGCGCAACAGTTGTGGCGATGTAGCGACGCCAGGCCTCAGTATCGGGCATGGCAAAGCTCTGTCCATCACTGGCATCATTCGGATCGGCAGTCGCCCATCCGACAGAGTAGCCCAGCCGGCCAAGCACCTTGATCCCCAGCGCGTCGTACTGCGCCATCATCTGGTCGGTATATTCCCACTGCCAGGTGCCCTCACGCGGCTCAATACGTGGCCAGGCAAAGTCCTCGCGCGTCCAGGCCACGCCAAGCTCGTTGACGGCGGCGGCGGGTCGAGCCAGATCACCGAGCAGCGGGAAGCGGGTTCCCAGGTGCGTGTTCATGCCAAAAGGTGAATCGACCGGTGCCGCCTGGGGCCGGTCCGCAGGCGCAGCCTGGGTATGACCGGCGAACTGCGAGACAAAAACGCAGAATATCAGGATCAATGCCATCCGTCGCTGAGCAAGCCCAACCATTGCGGTACCTTTCGACGTGAATTGTGTGGAATGAGCAGCGCCGGGGAGCACTAATCCAGCCGGAAGAAGTCGATTACGTCACCGCCCTTATCCTCGTCGATCATCATTTCGACAAAGGTAACGCGGCTCCAGGGATAAATGACCGATTCGCAGCCGGGCGTCAGATAGGTCACATCTTTGCCGTCGCGACGGCGAACGTTGCTCACAAGCATGAAGTTGTCGGTCGGTTGCGGCGACTGGTCGACCTCTCCCAATACAGGATCTTCGCCAAGAATGTGTACGATAACTGTTTTCGCCATTGCAGGAAACTCCTAGGTTGACATTGGCTGTTACTCAGCCGTCAAATTTCAAGCGCATACATATGATGGTCGAGCGAGCCGATGTAGACCGTGTCGTCGGTGACGGCGGGCGACGAAACGATCGGACCGCCGGCAGAGTATTTCCACACGAGCCCGCCGCTGTCGACATCCAGGTTATAAACGACGCCGTTCACACCACCGAACAAGAGACGGTCACCACTTACGCGTGGCGACGACGTTATTTGGGCGCCGGTCTCGTATTTCCAGGCGACTTTGCCGGACTTGCCCTCGAAAGCATACATACTGCCGTCGACACTGCCAACCAACACGCGCCCACCGGCGATGACCGGAGAGGCGTTGACATAGTGACCAGTTTTGTATCGCCAAACCACAACACCGGATTCGGCGTCGAGCGCGTAGAGATGACCATCCATCGAGCCGGCATACACGAGACCCGCGCCGATGGCTGGCGTCGAGATGATGCCGTTCTGGGTGCGCTGCTTCCAGCGCAAGGCACCGCTGAGCGCGTCCAGGGCATAGATATGGCTATCTGACGACCCTACATAGACCGCGCCGTCGCCAACCGCACACGATGAGCGAACCGGCATCCATGTGCGATAAAGCCAGAGCTGGCGACCGGTACGTCCGTCAAGCGCGTAGATATGCTGATCATCCGAGCCCACATAGACGATACGATCGGCGACCTTTGGCGACGAGCGCACCGGGCGGCCAGTGCGAAAGCTCCAACGCAGCGTCCCTTTGGTCGCCTCGAGACCATACACAACGCCATCTTCGGAGCCGACGACGACATTATCGGCCCAGGTGGTGGGCGATGAGGAAACACCGCCATCAGTCTTGCGCTTCCAGCGCAGGCCACCGGTCCGCGTATCAAGACAGTACACATGTGCATCATACGAGCCAACATAGAGCGTGTTCTCACGCAACGCTGCCGACGAGCGGACTTCCTCGCCACAGTCGAATTTCCAGCGAAGCTTTGCCTGATGCCCCGCCTGAGGCAGCGCGAACTTGACCGTCGCAGGCGTCGCGGCCGGCGCGGTGCCCATACCCGGCACAGCCAGCAGGAGCGCGCGCATCTCGGCAACCGAGCCTGGTCGCGCGGCGGCATCGTAGGACACGGCGCGCATCACCACTGCTTCCATCGCCGCTGAGATCGCTGGGTTGAGCTGGCGAACAGGGCGCTCGCCGAAGGTAAACGGTACCTCTGAACGGGGATCGACTCCTGTCAGCAGATGGTGCAACGTTGCGCCAAGCGCATAAATATCGATCCGCGCATCGCCCACCCCACGATATTGTTCGGGGGGCGCATAGCCTTCGGTGCCCACAATCGTGCCCTTAGGCTGATCCGGCTGAAAAACGCGCGCGATACCAAAGTCGATCAACACGATGCGCTCTTGCGGCGTGACCATAATATTCGACGGCTTGAGATCGCGAAAAATGATCGGTTCCGGCTGCAGGTTATGGATGTATTCGAGCACATCACAGACCTGGATCGCCCAGCGCGCAGCGCGCACTTCCTCGATCGGTCCGCCTGCCACGCGCAGCGCGGCATCAAGATCATGACCCTCGATAAGCTCGATGATCAGGTAGGCTCTACCGTGTTCCTCAAAGAAGTCATACACTTTGGGGATCGCCGTATGGTTGAGTGTCGCAAGTAGACCTGCTTCGCGCGCAAAGTTCTTCAAGCGTAGCAACCGCGTCTGTGAGTCCGGCGCCTGCTGATACATCTCCTTGATCGCACAGCGACGCACGACATCCTTGAAGCGCAGATCGCGCCCGCAATAGACTGTGCTCATGCCACCAATTCCTAGCTGGCCTTCGACCATGTAGCGACCCTGGAGCACCGTGCCGGGCGCGAGTGCTTGCCCGACCGGTGCGGATGCGGCGACATCCTGGAGGCGCTCGGTCCCCGGTGGCGGCAACACCATCGCAGTGATTGGAGCACGATTTTTGAGCAGCGACATTCATCTCTCCCGGTTGAGATGCAGAGGATGCAGTCCAAAAGGTAATAACTGGAGATATATCCGAGCCGGGTTCCTCTGCACCAGGACTACGTATCATTGTAGCGAGCGCACCGACACCCAACAATGACACGAAATAGCCGGAGCAACCCACCCATCTGATGGGCCGCCTCTGGTACCAGGGAGGTTTAGAAGACGTGCGAGCGGCGGCGGATCTCGATACTTTGAAGCAAGCCGACCGCGAGCAGCATGGTGACGGTAAACGAACCGCCGTATGAGATAAACGGCAAGGGAATGCCAGTGACCGGCATCAATCCCATGTTCATGCCAACATTCTCAAGCGTGTGGATCATCATCAGCGCCGCGATACCCACCGCGATCAGCCGGCCGAACATCCCACGGGCACGCGAGGCGACGGTCAGTGCCTGCCATATCACGAAGCACAGGAAGCCGAGCATGATCGTTGCTCCGACAAATCCAAGCTCCTCGCCCGTAACGGCGAAAATGAAGTCGGTGTACTGTACCGGCAAGAAGTTAAGCTGGCTCTGCGTGCCATTGTTCCAGCCTGTACCAATCAGACCACCATTGCCGATCGCGACTTTGCTTTGATTGACATTATAAAAGACAGCCTCAACTGCTTGCTTCTCGCGCGGATCGGAGATCGTCGCCACTTCCGCCTCGGTCATCGTAAATGCCAGGAGCCGGCCACGCTGGTAGGGCTCCAGCACATCCGTCCAACCGTAGAGCAGGATTGGAACAGCCGCGATGGCAAGCGCAAGCATATGAAACCAACGTAATCCAGCGGTCCAGGCCATGGCGATCCACACAAATCCCATCACCATCGCGGTCCCGAAGTCAGGCTGAAGCAGCACAAGCACAAGTGGTAGCCCTGCGAGCAGGAGCGATACGAACAGCGTGAGCCAGCTATTACCCCGCTCGACGCGCACGCTCCACCAGGCGGCTAACGCGATGATCAGCAGCAGCTTGGCCGGCTCGGAAGGTTGAAACGACAACGCCTGGCTTCCAATCCAGCTTTGCGCTCCCTGGCGTGTAATACCTAGAGCAAACACTACCCCCAGCAGCGCCAGCATCAGCACATACAGCGGCTTTGCTATGACTTGGAGATTATGGTAGTCGAAGAGCGTGAGCAGGATCATGCCGAACAAGCCAACGACCAACCAGATCAGATGCTTGATCAGGCCACTGTAGTCGACAGCATCCTTGCCGACCATGGTGCTATAGACCATCAGCAGACTGAAACCGAGGAGAATCAGCACACTTGCCAGAAGGTATAAATTGTAGTCTTGCCAGCGGTGTCGACCCATTAATCTTGCTCGAGCGAGACGAGATTATACCATGCAGTTCCTGAAGGCATAGCTCTGCGGCGTCCCAACACCATTATTGTGTTAGCCAACCTGGCGAATGCCTCAGTGCATGTCGTCGCCCGAGAGGCTATCTTTGAGGATTGCGAGGTTTTCCAGCGCGATGCCGGTGCCGATCGCAACACAGTTGGCCGGCTGGTCGGCCACATAGCATGGCACACCGGTAACTTCGGTCAGCAACTCGTTGATCCGCCGGAGCATGGCGCCGCCGCCGGTCATGACCATACCTTTGTCGATGATATCGGAGGCGAGCTCGGGCGGCGTGTCGACCAGAACAGCCCGTACGGCATTAATAATCGCGTCGAGTGGCTCCTGAATCGCGTCGGTTATCTCGTTGGAGCCAACCTCGATCGTGCGTGGAAGGCCGGAGACCTGATCACGGCCACGCACCTGCATCGTCAGGGGCTTTTCGAGGATCAATGCCGATCCAACCTCGATCTTGATACTTTCGGCCGTGCGTTCGCCGATGACCATGTTATAGCGCCGTTTGATGAACGAGGCAATCGCTTCGTCGAATTTATTGCCGCCGACGCGCACCGATGTGCTGACGACAATATCGTTGAGTGAAACGACCGCGACCTCGGTCGTGCCACCGCCGATGTCGATCACCAGGCTGCCACTCGGCTGCGCGACGGGGATATTCGCACCGATCGCGGCGGCCAGCGGCTCGCGAATCAGGTACGCACGCTTGGCGCCCGCCTGGAGTGCCGCGTCACGCACAGCGCGCATCTCGACCGATGTAACGCCTGCCGGAATACAGATCATGACCTCGGGCTTGGTGATGGCGCCGCGATTGGCGCGCCGAATGAAGTGACGCAGCATGGCCTCGGTCACCACGTAGTCGGCGATCACACCGTTGCGCATCGGCCGGATAACCTCGATGCTCTCCGGTTCACGGCCAAGCATCGCGAGTGCCTCGGCCCCTACCTGGCGCACCCGCCCATCCTTGGTCGAGAGCGCGACGACACTCGGCTCGCTCAGAACAATTCCCTTGCCCTTGACATACACCAGCACGTTCGCGGTGCCTAGGTCAATCCCAATCTTGCGAGCCAATAAACTATCCCCTTAAAAACGACATGAACCGCCAAGACGCCAAGGACGCCAAGAAAGAAGGTATGAACCATCAAGACACTAAGAGCGTCAAGAACGATAAGAGATTAGTAAGTGCGAGCCTCAACTATTCGCACACTAAACGTATACTATACGCTATATTAGGTGCGCGAGGATCATCTGCTCACATCTTCGTTCTTGGTACCATTACGTCTTGGTGATTTACTTTCTCCCGGTCTTGGCGTTCTTGGCGTCTTGGCGGTTGACTCAGTCCTCGTCTCGCGAGTAGCCGCCGCGGCCGCCGCGACGGAGCCGAGCCACGCGCAGGCGGACCATTGCTCGCCGCAACTGAGCCTCGGCCAGGATCATATCCTGTTCAGAGTGACGATTTCGCAGCAACTCTTCGGCGCTTCGGCGCGCGGCCTCGGCTCGCTCCTCGTCGATCTCGTCACCGCGCTCGGCGGTATCGGCCAGGATCGTCACCCGGTCTGGAAGCACTTCCATGAAGCCGCCCGAAATGGCGAATGGAATCCGCTCGCCCCCTTTGATGATGATCAGCTCACCCGGCACCAGCGACGTCAGCAGCGGCTCGTGGCGCGCAAGAACGCCCATCTGACCGGCCGATCCGGGCGCGTTGACCTGATCCACATCATCGGAAAGGACTGTTCGTTCGGCTGTTACGATCTCAAGGTGGATCGGCATGAGCGTCTCCTAGCCTCGTGACTGGTTGTATTTTTCGATCACTTGCTCGATCGAGCCGACATAAAGAAAGGTCTGCTCTGGAATATGGTCGAGCTCCCCTGCCAAAATCATGGCAAAGCCGCGCACGGTTTCGGCAATCGGCACGTACTCGCCTGGGCGCCCCGTAAACTGCTGCGCCACGGTGAAGGGTTGCGAGAAGAAGCGCTGGATCTTGCGCGCTCGCGAAACAGTCAGCTTATCCTCGTCCGACAGTTCTTCCAGGCCGAGGATGGCGATGATATCTTGCAGGTCACGGTAACGCTGTAGCACCACCTGGCATTGGCGCGCAACGCGGTAATGCTCCTCGCCCAGCACATTGGGATCGAGGATGCGCGAAGTCGAAGACAGCGGATCGACCGCAGGGTAGATGCCCTGCTCCGAGATCGCCCGATCCAGCGCGATTGTCGCGTCCAGGTGCGCAAAGGCCGTCGCCGGCGCGGGATCGGTATAGTCGTCGGCCGGCACATAGACCGCCTGCACCGACGTGATCGAGCCACGGCGCGTCGACGTAATTCGCTCCTGGAGTTCGCCCATCTCGGTGCCGAGCGTGGGCTGATACCCCACGGCGCTGGGCATGCGTCCGAGCAGCGCCGACACTTCCGCGCCGGCCTGGGTGAAGCGGAAGATATTATCGATAAACAGCAACACATCGCGGCCTTCATCGCGGAAATACTCCGCCATCGTCAGGCCCGCGAGTCCCACCCGCAGACGCGCGCCGGGCGGCTCGTTCATTTGGCCAAAAACCATCACGGTCTTGTCGATAACGCGGGTGTTTTCGTCGATCATCGACTCTGACATTTCGCCGATCAGGTCGTTACCCTCGCGCGACCGCTCGCCCACACCGGCAAAGACCGACAGGCCGGCGCGCTTGGCGATGTTGGCGATCAGTTCCTGAATGATGACGGTCTTGCCGACGCCCGCGCCGCCGAAGGCACCGGTCTTGCCACCTTTAGTGAAGGGCGCGATTAAGTCGATAACCTTGATACCGGTTTCCAGGAATTCGACTTGCGTGGATTGATCTTCGAATGAGGGCGCCGGCCGGTGAATCGAGGAACGCTCCTGCGTGTCCACCGGACCTTTGTTGTCGATTGGTTCGCCAAGCACGTTGAAGACGCGGCCCAGCGTGGCAGCGCCGACCGGCACCGAGATCGGCGCTCCAGTATCGACCGCCTGCATGCCGCGCTGGAGACCGTCGGTTGAGCCCATCGCGACAGCTCGGACTGTATCGTTTCCGAGGTGTTGCTGAACCTCACAGACAAGCTTCGACGCGCCCTGTGACCCGCCATTGCGCTCCACATCGGTGGCCCGCGTCGTATCGATTTCAATCGAGTTATAAATCTCAGGCAACTGGTCCGGCGGAAAAACCACGTCGACAACCACGCCAATCACCTGGATCACCTCGCCGGTCGCGCCTCGCATCTGTGTTTCTGGTTGAGGTGCATAAACTGTAGCCATAATAATTTCCTACCCTTTACCGTAATGAACCCGCAGCAATCTCCGAAAGTTCCTTGGTGATCGCGGCCTGGCGCGCCTTGTTCATCGACAATGTCAGATCGCGCACGAGATCTTTCGCGTTGTCGGTCGCGTTGCGCATGGCGAGCATCCGCGCCGAATGTTCACTGGCGATCGACTCCAGGATCATCGCGTATAACTGCACCTCGACGTAGCGCGGCAAGATCGAGTTAAGCACACTCTCCTGGTCAGGCTCGTACGTATAATCGACGCTCGACCCGGCTGCCTGCTCGATAGGATCCATCGGCAACAGCCGGCGCATCGTCGCTCGCTGTACCAGAGTGTTCTCGAAGGCGGTATAGATCACCTGAACTTCGTCAGTTCGTCCCTCGGTGAAAGTGTTGATAACGGTCGTCGCAATCGGCAAAATATCGATCAGGCCGGGCGCGTCTCCCAGCCCGGTAACCTCGGCGATCAGCGGCAGACCGGTACGAAGCGCGAAGTCACGACCTTTCTTGCCGACTGTGAGCACCTCGACCGTCCGGCCGTTCTTACGCTGCTCCAGGATGAAGCGCGATGCCATGCGATTAATATTTGAAACCAGCGCGCCGCACAGCCCACGATCCGGCGTGATTAAGACCAGCCCAATCGTGCGCACATCCGGGCGATGGGTCAGCAGTGGATGCGCTAAACTCTTGCCGGCACGCGTGCTGAGTTCGCCCATAACATCACGCATGCGCTCGGAGTAGGGTCGCGTTGCCAGCGTGTTGCGCTGAGCACGGCGCATCTTGGCCGCTGAGACCATCTCCATCGCTTTTGTGACCTTGCCGGTATTCTTGACTGAGCGGATACGCCGCTGGATCTCGCGCGCAGTTGCCATCCTTTACCTCGTTCAGTGGTCGGTGGCCAGTGGTCAGTAGATCGAGACAATGTTCTCCGTCCTCGTCCTTCTGACCACCGACCACTGACCACTCGTTACTCCGTGTAGTTGCCGGTCTGGTTAAACTCCTCAATAGCAGAACGCAGTTGGTTGACGACCTCATCACCCAGCGTGCCGGACTCTTTGATCGAGCGACCAATATCGGGGTGCGTCGTTCGCATGTACTGCAGGAATTCCGGCTTCCAGTCACCGATACGCGGCACGGCGACCTTGTCGAGCAAACCATTCGTCGCTGCCCAGAGAATCATGACCTGATCCTCGACCAGATAGGGTTGGTACTGCGGCTGCTTCAGCACCTCAGTCAGCCGCTGACCACGATCAAGCTGTGCTTTGGTCCCGGCATCCAGGTCCGAGCCGAACTGCGCGAAAGCCGCAAGCTCGCGGAACTGCGCCAAGTCGAGCTTGAGCTGGCCCGCCACGTTCTTCATCGCCTTGATCTGCGCCGACGAGCCCACGCGCGACACGGAGAGGCCGACGTTGACGGCTGGCCGGATACCGGCATAGAAAAGGTCCGATTCCAGGAAGATCTGCCCATCAGTGATCGAAATCACGTTCGTTGGAATATATGCCGAAACGTCGTTGGCCTGGGTCTCGATCACTGGCAATGCCGTCAGCGAACCACCACCATTGTCCTCGTTGAGGCGGGCGGCACGCTCCAGCAAGCGCGAGTGAAGATAGAAGACGTCGCCTGGATAGGCCTCGCGTCCAGGAGGGCGGCGCAGCAACAGCGACACCTGGCGATACGCTGCGGCATGCTTGGAAAGATCGTCGTAGATGATCAGCGCATCGCGACCGCTTTCCATGAATTCTTCGCCCATCGAGCATCCGGCGTAGGGCGCGATATACTGAAGCGCTGCCGACTCCGAGGCAGAGGCCGCGACGACAATCGTGTAATCCATCGCGCCATGCTGCTCCAGAATGCCGACCGTCTGCGCGATGGTCGAGCGACGCTGACCGATCGCGACATAGATACAGAGCAGGTTTTGGCCCTTCTGGTTCAGGATCGTGTCGATAATAATCGCCGACTTACCGGTCTGCCGGTCGCCGATGATCAACTCGCGTTGACCGCGACCAATCGGGATCATCGCGTCGATCGCCATGATGCCAGTCTGAACCGGCTGGTTGACCGACTTCCGCGTGATCACGCCCGGAGCAATACGCTCAACTGGACGGGTCTTGGTCGTGCCAATCGGTCCCTTGCCGTCGATCGGGCGACCGAGCGGATCGACCACACGACCGAGTAGCTCATCGCCAACGGGAACTTCAATAATGCGTCCGGTCGAACGAACGATATCGCCTTCTTCAATTTCCAGATAGTCGCCGACGATGATCGCGGAGACCACGTCTTTTTCAAGGTTGAGGGCGATCCCATAGACCGGCGGCTTGTTGTTCTTGCTTGGAAACTCAAGGATCTCCGAGGCCATTGCCTGCTGGAGACCCTCGATGCGCGCAACGCCATCACCAACCGTCTGAACCCGACCGACATTGACGGCCTGCGGCGGCTGCTCGACACGCGGCCGTAAACTTGCCTGCAGTCGTTGCAGAATATCTTCAGTTGAAACTGCCATTGATTTCTCCTAGCTTGCCAGCATTCGCTGCTGAACCTGTGCCAGCCGGCTACGAACGCTGCTGTCCAGGACACGGTCGCCGACACGCACGATCAGCCCACCCAGCAGCGTTTCGTCGACGACGAACTTGACGTCGAGCGCCGGGCCATACTTGCCACGCAATTGCTGGAGGATGGCATTCTGCTGCGCTTGCTCCAGGGCGACCGCACTGGTTACCTCGGCATCGCGGGGTCCGCTGCCGCGAACCATTTCGATAAACTGCTCGGCAACCGCGTCGAATTGATCTTCAGCGTCTTGCTGCTGCAGTATTGCCTGAAGCGATTCATAGAGCGCGCGCGCCACAGCACCTGGATCAACGGGTGGCATTACAGCCTCCCAAGATCGGCGATCGACTGTTGGATCAGGCGATCATGGCCCCCGCCCTGAAGCTCCTGCCCAATAACTGTGCCGGCCGTTTGCGTCACCAGGTTAGCCAACTGGCCTTGTAGCCCACGCAGCAATTGCTCGCGCTCCTGCTGTGCCTGCTCTTGAGCTTCGGCCTTGATGCGCGCGGCTTCGGTCTGGGCATTAGCCAGCACTTCGCGCGCTTGCACCTGGGCGCGCTCGTTCGCCTGGGCCATGATCTGCGCCGCTTCCTGGCGCGCCCGGCCGATCTGAGCCTCGTAGTCCTGCTGCGCGCTTGAAAGCTGCTGCTTGACCTGCTCGGCGTTCTCGATGCTTTCCTGAATCCGCGACGTGCGATTCGCGAGCGCCGCCAACACGGGCTGGTATAAAAAGCGCTGAAGCAGAAAGAGCAGGATAACGAAATTAACCAGATACCAGATAAATGATCCGAGATTTACACCTAGAGCTTCCACGTTCCCTCCATCAGGCCGTGTAGAGTTTTACCCGCCAATGATTCCGAAGCCGATCATCAGGGCGATAACCAGGGCGAAAATCGTCAGCGACTCGGCGAACACGATGCCAAGGAACATGTTCGTTCGGATGGAACCCTCAGCCTCGGGATTGCGGCCGATTGCCTGGAGCGCGCCGCCGACCAACACACCAATCCCAACACCTGGTCCGATAGCGCCTAAGCCAATCGCCAAACCTGCCGCGACCATCCGCAAACCTTCATTGTCCACTGTCCAGCCTCCTCATAGAAACGAATAACCTATAGGTCAGTGCGCCGGATTTTGGCGCGTCATTCCACCAACTTCAGCATGACTGGGCTCGCCCGCGTGATCACTGTGATCGCCATGACCCTGCGTTGCCAGCGACGAGAACGCCATCACCAGGATAGCAAACACAAATGCTTGAATGAAACCGACAAAGGTCTCCAGGCCCAGGAAGGGCAGCGGTAATAGCGGGAACAGGAAAGCCATCACCAGCAGCAGCACTTCACCGGCAAAGATGTTGCCGAATAACCGGAACGCGTACGAGACAATGCGCACGAACTCCGAAAGCAACTCGAAGATGCCGACGAAAATAGCGATCGGACCATCCCTGAACGGCAAAAACTTGTACAGGTATCCAGGACCGAGCTGCTTGAAGCCCCAGAACTGGGCATACAAGAAGGCGACGATGCCAAGCATCAACGTATTGTTGAGGTCGGCGCTTGGGGACCGCAGATACGGCACCAATATCATGTGCTCGCCTTCCTGGGCCCCTTCTCCGCCTTCCTGCGCAACAGGCCCTGAGCCGGCGCCAACAGGGATCACAGCATCGGCAACCCGTGGAGAGTCCGAAGCGCTAGCCAGCGCAAACTCGCGGGGCGCTGCCTGTGCCTCCTCGCCATGCAACTCTGACTCGGAAACTCGGTAGCCGACCGAGAGCACACCAGGCAGCAGCGCCAGCCAGTTCGAGAAGAGCACATAGAAGAAGATCGTGCCCACCAGCGGCCAGAAGCGCGCGATGTACTTACGATCAACGCTGCCAAAGGTGTTGTACATGCCTTCGACAGTCATCTCGACGAAGTTCTGAAAGCCACGCGGCACAACCTGCATGTTGCGCGTCGCGATAATCGCCAGAATCGTCAGGACAATCGTCACAATCACCGCCATGATCATCGCGTTCGTGATCGTAAACTCGCCTGCGTGCGGCACGCCAAAATGGAAACCGCCGTCCCCAACATAGAACACTGGCTCGGCCTTAACCGATACCTCCGGCTGAGGAATCCCAAAGACAGACGGAACAGCAGACCTGAGCACAGCGCTGATGACGATCAACGCAACGATAAGGAGCAGGACTCTGGTTCTGGTGGACAATGGCCTACCTCCTAAGTGTTCCGATTAAGAACGAAGCTCGTCATCAGTCCCAAGCGGGATTGTCGGCGAGCATCAGGCAAACACCTCTGTTCGTGTAGATTGAGAAATCTATCACATACTTCTGTACAAGCACGAGTATACCAGATGCAGCCGATTTTGCAAGTCACGAATCCAGCAGTTTCTGGAGGTGACTGCCAACCTGCTTGGTTATTGCCCATATGGGGGCCGGCTTGCCCAAGTATCGCGTTTGGTCGACGACCAGCGTCAAGATGGCCGAGTCCGCGATGTTGAAGGCATAGATATTAAAGCGTAGACCTTCATACAGGTAGAAGGATCGCGGAGCGTCCTCCTCAAGCTGGCGCGCGAACTCGGCGGTAGTAAAAAAGGCGGGCGCCAGCAGAGGCCCAAGCGTGGCAATCTTTAATGGCGGGGGCTCGCCAAGTTCGATCAACGGCATACCCACGGCATCACTCAGCAGCACAAACTGAGCGCCGGCCTCGCGCAGTAACCCACGAAGCAATTGTTCGCTCGCGGTCCTTTGACGGACAGTGAGCATTCGCGCTCCACGCCGGCGGGATGGGATTGAATCATGGGATGGGACCGGCGCGACTGGGGTTTCTGGATCGGGAGGCGCGATGCCGATGGCGAGGTAGATCTGCGCCAGACGCGCTTCGGGGGTTGCGGTATTGAGCACGAGCCGGCCGCCCGTAGTCCGCAAGCTATGTGCCAACTCGGGTGTTCCATCACCGCACAGAACGATCCGGACGGCAGGGCTGAGCAACGGCAAAATGCCTAGGAGATCCTCGCCGCCCATATCCGGCAGGGCGAGGGCTGCGACGACAACCTGGGGCGCCGCGCGGCGTGCCTGCCATAACAAAGCATTAGCGGATTCAAAAACAGCGACATTGTGCCGCCCGGCGACGTGCTGTGCAACGCTCCGCAGCAACGCATCGTCCCCAGGCAGTAGCGCGATAGGCGAGTTTGGCTCATTCACGGCAGATCCGAACCCACAAACAGATTACGCGATCACTTCGATCGCTTGCTGTGGAATCTCAATCCGCTCGCCACTTTCGAGTTGAACTATGGCTGTCGCGGCGCGGGTGCCGGAAGGCAGCCTGCCATTCGCGTTAAGACTCTGCACACGCCCCGACACACCAAGATGAGCCTCATCCAGCAGGTATACGTCGTCGTCCACACGAACCTGCCTGAGTGATTCAGGGATGGACGTTCCATCGGCAAGGCGCGCTAATGGAATAAGGAGGCGTGGTCGTCGCTGGGGCGGGTGCAGACGCGTCGTTCCATCGAGATGTACTTCTTGACGATCATAACGAGCCAGTAAATCGAACCCGCGATGGCTCATCGGATGCCGGCCAAAACCTTCGGTCAGGAGCAGCGTTGGGCCGTCCTCGACCAGGGACACTCCCGTGCCGGATTGGAGCAGTTGGGTCCAGTTGCCCAGAAAACGGTCGCCCCAGAGGTCACGCAACTGTTCGGCATTAATACTCGCGACGACAATACCCTTGACCTGTTCTTGCCGCGCCTTGCGGAGCGCCTCGGTGGTGATCCCGGCCCCGCCGATGACGACCGCGAAAGCGCTCCGCGCATCGATCATGTCGGCGGTAATCACGTCAGCTGGATCAGTTACCAGCAAACGGAGGACGCCCCATTGCTCACCACCAAAGCCGACGACGCCCTGGACAACCGCTGCGGGAGATGCGATGGTCACCGCGCGCTGCGGCTGCACGTCGACAACCATGCCGCGAATCGCGGCAGAAACGCTGGCCGGCGCCGGATCAGGATTGAGGAGAACGAAACCGGTTGCTTCGTCGACAGCCGTAATCGTGCCGGACACCGGCGCGAGCAGGCTTCGGCCCCGCCGGCGGGCGAGCAGATCGCGGAAGGTAACCCGCTCTCCGGGCTTGCGACGTAGCTGCCGGGTGACGTCACGCGGCGCGATACCCAACGTTCCCGAAACGTCGATCATTACGGGCTCTCCCTGGACGCTGCATTGTCCGATCAAGTCGTCGGGCTCGACCCGGCTATCCTTACGGACCATGATTTCACCCGGCGCCGGCAGCCGTCGCTCAAGATGTGTAACCACGGCTGGAATGACCGCTGGAAGACCATCTGGAAAACGATGTGGCATCGCCTCGTCCTTTACGTCTGGGTGTGGCGCGCCGCATTATAGCATAGGCGCTTCAGCATACCGGGGTGGAAACGCGCTGCGCAGGAAGCCTATGCTACAATCGCCTTACTGGTGGCCTAATGTTTGATAGTTGATGTTTGCGCAAAGGATAGGGTAACGAGGAGCCATACATGCACCTGACCTTGATGCATATTTCCGACCTGCATGCAGGACCACCATTCGATGCCGACAAAGCGGATCTTATTGTCAGGGAAGCCTGGGAGCTTAAACCTGATCTGATGGTGCTTTCCGGCGATATGGTTCAGCGCGCCGACTTCACCCATCACTGGCGCCAGATTCGAGCATTCATCGATCAACTGCCCCAGCCACGGTTGATCGTGCCCGGCAACCACGATGTTCCCATGTTCAATCAAGTCGCGCGCTATCTCTGGCCCTTCCGACGTTACAAGAAATACATTACGCCAAACCTTCAGCCGATTGTGGAATGCGAGGGATTGGTGGCTATTGGCCTAACGACGGCGCGTTCGTTCACGATCGAAAACGGCAAGCTAAGTCGGCGCAAGATCGCCTGGCTTGAGCAGACGTTGAAGCGCTACAGTGACGATGTCTGCAAAGTGGTGGTAATGCATCATCATGTGGTGCAACCGCCTGGCCCACCCACCCATAAGAAAGATGTGATCGCCGGAGCAGCGGAAACGCTTGCTGCCCTTGATCGCGGTGGAGCTGAACTGGTTCTTTGCGGACATGTTCACACCTCGTATATCGGCAACACCCTTGAGTTCGATCCGACGCTCCGACAGGGCACGATCATCGCGCAAAGCGGCACGACGACGTCTCGGCGCGGCCGGCTCTGGCAACGCGGCAAGAATTCCTTCAACATTATTGAGGTCGAAGACCAAGTGATCCGGATTTCGCAGCGCATGTTTCTTGAAGATGCCGGACGTTTTGTGCCTGTCAGTGAGCATGTTTTTCCACGCCGCTCAGGCGGCGCCTACTATCTGCCACGCCAGGAGCGCGTTCTCGAAGCCAGCAAAACAGCTCAACCCATTTTTCCCGAGCCTGATCCTCAACCACTCGTCGACGCATTGTAGGGAGATGTGCTGTGAACACCTACCTGATCCTTGCGCTCGCGATGATGGCCGTTGGCCTGGTCGGCGCGGTGGCGCCGATGATACCGGGCCCGCCCTTTGTGTGGCTCGGAGCGTTTTACTATGCCTGGCGCACAGGCTATGACGAGGTTGGTGTGTTCACCCTGGTCTTGCTCGGAGCCCTCGCCATTGCCGGCGGCACGAGCGACTGGTGGCTCAGCTACCTGGGCGCGCGGCGCGCGGGCGCATCGGGATGGGCCACCCTCGCCAGTTTCGTCGGTGGGATCATCGGATTGCTGCTGTTGAGCTTGCCGGGCATGTTGATTGGATCATTAGCAGCCGTCGTACTCGTCGAGTACAGCCGTCATCGAGACTGGCGACGGGTTCTGCGAGCAAGCGGCGGATACCTGGCTGGATGGCTGCTTTCGACCGTGGTCGAGGTCGCCGTTTGCGTCATCATGATCGGTATCTTTCTCCTCAGCGTAAACACGTAGATCAGCATCGTGGAGGGCACATGATCGGCGGCTTAAATGCCTCTGGGGCCCGACTCGCGCCGAACCCCAGAGACAAGAGAAGAGAGGAGAAGGAGATACGCCGATTATAGCATGGCGCAAACGTTTTGCAAGCACCAATTTTTGGCCTCCATGCGCTTCGCTATCCACGATGCCTATGCCGCAAACCGCGCATAGTTAACGGTCCAGCAGCGTCCGGGAACATAAAGGGCGCTCGTCACTTGACGAGCGCCCTCAGGGTCCTGCGTCGTGTGCTTAGCTGGTGCGTCGCAGCATGTAATAGCCACCGGCCAGGAAGAACACTGCTAGCATCGCACTGCTTCCGCCAGGGAAGAAGCTCGCCAACATCAGAACCCCTACGCCAACCAGTACCATGCCCAGCAGACCGTTCCGATTTTGCCCGGCTGCGGACTGAAGTGGCTGCCCGGTCTGTGGGTCGAAGCGCGGTTGCGGGTTCTCCGATGAAAAAGCTGCCTCGACCCGAGCGCGAAGCGCCTGAGCGCCTTCGCCCGCTTGCGCTCGCACCTGATGAGCAACGTGCTGCATATCCTGGAAACCTTCCGAGATTGGAGCGCGTGAGCTTTCCGCAACGGGCATGATCAGCCAAAGGATCGGGTAGAGCACCACGCTCAAACCGCCGGCA